>Ga0315907_10002661_pt1 | contig 22130 bp, 24 predicted proteins | sample LakEriMetagenome_3_FD_203525 | JGI IMG/M metagenome (GOLD analysis project Ga0315907, IMG submission 203525) | Freshwater fungal communities from buoy surface, Lake Erie, Ohio, United States - Buoy 12 MA123 | ecosystem: Environmental > Aquatic > Freshwater > Lake > Lake biofilm | place: USA...
CCAAAGTTCTTCTTTTTACCTAGGCTCTCGATCAACCGGTTCAGGGATGTGTTGGCGTTGATACCGGTGCCACCACCGGGGGCATTGCGCATGACCTGGGTTTCGTCAATGCCCGCGAAGTAGCGCAGCAGCATTTCGTCATCATCGGCACCGCTGCCACCGAACTGAGCGCGAAACTCCTTGAGCGTCGTCTGCGGCGGCACCCAGGCCGAGACTTCACGAGCCCTTGGTCGGGAAACGATCCGGTCGCGCACATTGGGGTCAATCGCATCGCGCTCTGCAGCACCCCAGAAGCCCAACGCAAACTGCAAAATCTGATCGCTCACTTCCTTGTAGCGTTCGCCCAGCATCACATTGAAAACCGCCTGAACGCCGACAAATTGCGAATACGGCGTGACCATGATGGGATAGCCTAGGTCCTTGCGCACCTGTTTGACTTCTTCGATGACCTCGGGCAGACGGTTGAGCATGCCGGCTTGCGCCAGCTGATGGCGGAAATTGGAGATCATGCCGCCAGGCACTTGGTGCGCATAGTGCGCTTCGGTGTATTCCAGCGGCGCGCCAGTCGGCAAGCCATGACGCCGCGCCTCTGCGGCGAGGTGGTCAGAGATGATCTGGATGGCATCCTGGTTGACCGACGGCTCAAAACCCATCTCGCGGGCGTTTTGCAGCACATTGAATACCGACGGGTTGCCCGATCCGTTGGCCAGCGGCGGCGTGCCGGTGTTGATGATGGAAACATCCAGATTGATCGCCTCCAGCACGCACAATGGCCCCAGGCCGGTGTTGCAATGGGTATGAAACTCGACCGGAATGTCGCCGGTCTCGGCCAGTACAGCCGGCACCAGCGTTCGGGTGCGCTCCGGCTTGAGCAGTCCTCCGGGATCTTTGATACAGATCGCCGTTGGCCTGAGCTTGGCAGCCTCCCGCGCCAGGTTGCGGTAGTAGTCGTCCGTGTAGATCGGCGCGATGGAATAGATCAGGTTGATGATGCTGTCCAGGCCAACCTGCTGGGCATTGACCACCAGCCGCTTCCAGTTCGCAGCCGTATTTGATGGGTCCGAGATCCGAACCTGGCGCACGCCGTTGGCGGCCAGCCGCTCAACGAACAGCCGGTCGATTTCAGGAGGCGAGTATTCAAACGTCAGATGTCGGGACGTGATCACGCGCAGGGGGGTGACTGGTGCCGCCTTGACCAGCCGCCGCACGCGATCCCAGGGGTCATTCTTGAGGTCGCGCACCATTTTCTTGAAAAAGGCAACGTCCAGTATTTCCATTGCCTGGTAGCCAGCGCGGTCCAGTTGGTCTGCCACAGGCATGATCATTTCAGTGGTGAGTGCACCCGCCCACAGGCTGGTATTGCCATCTCTTAAAGTCGTGTCCACGAAATGCAGAGGTTTCATCGGATCAACCTTTCATTGATTTTGTCGGGAATTCGCCGACATAAGGAACCATCTCCTGCGCCTTCATGCCTATTGCATAGGCCGCAGGCTGGGTCTGTTCTTCGAACAGGTGACCGACGATGCCCGGCGTCCGGGAGATTGCTGCAAAACCGCGCATGATGGTCCAGGGCACGCCAATCTCGCCCAGCAAGGCGGCAATCGCTGATGTGGCGTTGATCGTGATGTGCTTGCCCAATGAAGTGTCGACGGCTTTCGACAGTCTTTGCAAGGCGGCCACATACCGCCCCGAAAGGCCTTCGCGTTCGGCGACCTGAAGCAACTTGGCCGTCCGGGGGTCTTCGGGCCGAAAATGGGGATGGCCAAAACCTGGCACAGGTTCTCGTTTGGACCGGTATTGCGCAACGATGTCGGCAGCTGCCTGGTCTCCATCAGCAGCTTCGATGATCTGCTCGAGATGGCGCCCAATGACCTCCATGACTCCGCCGAACTGGCTGCCCATACCCAAGATGCCGGTAGCAATCGCGCTTTGAATCGCATCGGGGGAAGCCATGTACACCATGCGCGCACCCACCGACGCCATGACACCGTGGTCCACCAACGTGACCAGAGCCGCGTCCAACACCCGGGTCTGCTGCGGTGTTGGCAGTCGTCCCAAAATGTGAAGGTAAATCATCTGAGAAAAATTCACCTCGCCAATCAGGTCGTCCACCAGGTTTTTGCCGCGTATGGTCGCACCTTGTGCATCAAAGGTAGAAATGCGGGTTGAAAGATCTTTGGGTTTCATGCACGCCCCTCGGTTGAAGTACTGGACCCGATGACGCCGTCGCGCAGCATCGATCCGACAGCCGCTGCATCGAACCCCAGTTCTTCCAGCACCTGCTCGCTGTGTTCGCCCAAAGTGGGCGGCGGGAGCGCGCCCGCATCTCGGTCGCCGTCATACAGCACAGGACGCTGCGTATTCATCACTTCGCCTTGCGTGGGGTGGTGAAGACTTTTAAAAATGCCGTTGTGCTGCACCTGCTCGTCTGCGTAGACTTCATCCAAGGAGGAGACCGGCGCATGCGGGATGTCGTTTGCCAGTAGGCAGGCTGACCACTCGGCCAACGGCCGAGTGCTAAACGAAAACTGCAGCTCGGCCGTCAGCACCTCGTAGTTGGCCTGGCGCGCCATGACGCTGCAAAAACGCGCATCATCCGCAAGTTCCGGCCGGCCGATGGCTACAGTGAGCGCTTTGAAGAATTTATCGACTGAAGCCAAATGAAGAGCGACCAGCTTGTCGTCCGAGCAACGCAGGGCATACGACTGCGACCCACGGGGGCGGCTATCGGGGCCGGGCACCTTGTCGTCGGCAAAGTAGGCTGAGAAAGCAGCACCGCCGAATGCGATCATGCTGTCCAGCATCGCAATTTCCACCCGGCGGCCGGTGCCGGTACTAGCGCGTTCGACCAATGCACCCAAAATGCCATAAGCGGCATACATGGCACTTACCGTATCGGCCACTGCCGGCCCTACGATGCGCGGCTGTCTGGCGTCCAGCGTCTGGCTCAGGTAACCACTCAAGCCCTGCGCCACAGTGTCGTAACAGGGCCTGTCGACATAGGGGCCCGAGGCGCCAAAGCCCGTGACCGAACAATAGACCAGACGAGGATTCATGGCCTGCAGCGCTGGCCATCCGAAACCCAGCTTATCCAGCACCCCGGGGCGGTAGTTCTCAATGAAAACATCGGCGGTGGCAATGAGGCGCTGGAGGACTTGCGGCGCGTCGGACGATTTCAGGTTCAGCGCCAGGCTGCGCTTGCGGGCGTTGTAAGCCTGGAAGTGAGGGCTGTACAAAGAGCCCTGATAACCCCGAAACGGGTCTCCCATTCCGGGCTGCTCGATCTTGATGACTTCGGCGCCAAGGTCGGCCAACATCATCGCGGCGCAAGGGCCGGTGATAAAGGTGCCCAGCTCTAAGACACGTATACCTTTAAGCACGCGCGCCATCAGACGCTCCGTATTTCATGCTGGCAAAGCGTTGGCCGCTCAATGGATTTCAGCCTGACGCGTTCAATTGCTCGCTGAATCTCGATCAAAGAAATGTCTCGCATATGTCTCCGCTATTCATTTCGGAATCCGTGCGCAGTTCACGCGCTTCGGCAAATTATGTCATTAGTTGTTATATTCAGTCTACAACTATATTTGTTTTTGAAGTTATTATATGGCTCCACTGACCCTGAGTGGTCGGACATCGTGTCAGAATGGAATCGTTTTTTATACATAACTTTTTTTTCAATGTATACGCCAACAAACCCTAGCAAGCGACGTAAAACCGCTGATGTCGAGGAGGGGAGTGCCATCCCCTTGCTCCGTTTATCAGACCAAGTCGCGGTTAGCACGGCGCGACATAAGGATCTCGATGGCACAGCCTTGTGGGTTCTGCTGGCCGTTTACAGGGCTTTTGCGACCTTGGACCGCGACCAGTCCGATGAGGTGGGGGCCATGGGTTTGACGCCCTTACAGTTCAACATCCTCACCACCCTTCAGCGTGTTCATCAGCCGACAACGATGGGCGCCTTGGCGGCCATGTTGGTGGTCAAGCCCAATAATCTATCGGGCAACATTTCTTCGTTGGTCAATCAGGGATTTGTGAAACGCGAGATCAACGTCTCAGATCAGCGCTCGTTGCTGGCGGTTTTGACGCCGGTTGGCGAAGCCTTTCTGGCCGAGCACCTGCCAGCTCACTGGCTTCGGCTGGAACGCTTGATGGGCGGTCTGTCAAGGGCGGAGAAATTACATCTGGTCGCCCTGCTGAACCAGATGACGAATTCGATTCAAACAGAGCAGGGACTGGATGCTGAGCAACCAAGCGAGAAAAAATCCGCTACCGCGTTTGCAGGTATTTGATGGGCCTGCTTTTGAGGCCATTCAAGGAGATCACAAGACGCGCGGGACGGTGGTTATAAATGATGTGGTGCGGCCACGAAAGTACCGCAACAACACGAGCTTAAAAGGTGACTTGCTGGATGTCGAGACACGACGGTTTAACTTGCACTTTCAGACGCATCCGAATTTCTAAGGCGAGGCGAAATGAAACCTTGTTTTTGTGGGCTCATAACAGTCCTATTCATCACCTTGTTGCGGTCGGCACTAAAGCCGCTCGCGATCCGGCTGCTAGCCTCACGTTGCGCAAGGAAATGCTCCCTATTGCCCCAAGTACAAAGCACCGGAAAAGTCCGATATCGCTGCCCGCCAGTTTTTCCTCATGGGCGATGTTTCCGGATTTCGTGACCTTTCTGGTGGAAAACCAGAGGTTGTGGCTGCTAAGCGCGCGGCGAAAGCAAACCGCCCAACTTATCCGGATGTTGGCGTGCGGCGTGTAGAACGAAAGATTGACTGATAAGGACTCCAATGACTCATTTGCCATCGCCATCAGAAGAACATGAATTTTTTCGCCAACGCGGCTTTGGCCTGCGTATTGGGTTTGGCAAGCGCCCTGCCCTGCTGGTGATCGACATGATCAACGCTTTTACAGACCCGTCAATGATGCTGGGTGCCGATCTTGACGGGCCAATTGAAGCAACGCGGCAAATGCTTCAGGTTGCACACGACAAAGGTGTACCAGTCTTGTTTTCGACGGTGTCCTACAGCGAGCCGGGGCAGAAAGACGCAGGCATCTGGGCGCTGAAACAAAAGGGGGCGGCGACGTTGGTCACGGGAAGCCGTGGCGTACAGATTGATGAACGCCTGCAATTCGGTCCCGGCGACTCCCTGCTGGTCAAAAAATACGCTTCATGCTTTTTCGGCACGGATCTGGTCTCCCGCCTGCTTGCCCGCAACATCGACACGCTGATCATTGCGGGCTGCACGACCAGCGGTTGCGTCCGAGCCACGGCTGTCGATGCCTGTCAGACAGGGTTCCGGCCGATGATCGTTCGCGAAGCGGTGGGGGACCGATCAGAGGCGGCGCATGTCCAGAGCTTGTTCGATCTGGATGCAAAGTATGGGGATGTGGTGACGCTGGACGACACCTTGAACTATTTGAAGGGGCCATTGGAACAGCGGGTCTGATTTCAATACCGTCGACAACGAGTGAAGGCTCCTTGAGTGAACGCGCCTTGTAAACCAGCAGGAAAGTGCTTTGCGCCACACGGTCAGTGCTCGTGACTTACCCTGGTCACCTGTAGACGCGTGATCATGCGTCCCGCGCCGCAGGGAAGCGGCGCAACACCACTGGCTTGCCGCCCAAGCGCTTGCTGCACATCCAGTGCGCTAAAGCAGAATCCAAGTAAACGGCATGGCCGGGAAACCAGTCGGCCAGCGCGCGTCCCAGGTGGCGACCAGCTTCGACATCGCCTTCGGCCACTCGTCGGGTCACGGCTTCCATGCTTTGCAGCACGGCGGCATGCTCGTCGGCGTGGCACTCGCGAGCGGGGAAGTCTGTATCCTGCATCCACTGGTCCTCGCTGGCGAAATGTTCACGCGAATGAACATGCACAGCAGCTAACGCTGCAGCCACGCCTTCGTCGTTCGCTGCAAGCAGCACATCCACCAAGACCACAAACTCTTCGTGAATATGATCCATCGGCGTATAACCGAGCTGCAAGTCGTCATGCCAAGAAGCCGCAGGAGGTATGGGGGCGGCGGTTTGCATATTTAGCGGAATAGGGTGCGTAAAGGCATCGATGCCATCGACAGGATCAGTGCGCACGTTTCAGATGAAGCGGCAGGAAACGCTGCCCAGAGCGCCGACCGAGGCCTGAACCAAGTCGCCAGCGGCCACAGGAACCATCGGGCCGAGCGCGCCCGACAGGATCACCTGGCCCTGGCGCAAGCCCTGGCCACGGGCGGCCATGGTGCGGGCCAGCCAGAAAGCGGCCCGCAGCGGATGGCCGAGGCAGGCAGCGCCGCTGCCAGTCGAGACAGTCTGACCATTCTTGTCCATCTGCATGCCAAGTGCGCCGAGCGACAGCGCGCCGATCGGCACCGGCTGGTCGCCCAGCACATAAAGCCCCGAAGAGGCGTTGTCTGCCACGGTGTCGACCAACGTGATTTTCCAATCAGTAATGGCGCTGTCAACAATCTCGATTGCTGGCAGGGCATAGCTCAGGCAAGCCAGGAATTCGGAGTAGCTCGGCGCGCTGCCAGTGACATCCCGACCGACAACGAAGGCGATCTCGGCTTCCACCTTCGGCTGCAGCAGCCGGTTGGTGGGTACGTCTTGCCCGTTGAGAAATTCCATGTCGTCGAAAAGCACGCCAAAGTCTGGCTGGTCTACGCCCAGTTGCTGCTGCACCGCCTTTGAGGTCAGGCCCACCTTCAAGCCGACGATTCGGCGGCCGGATTCCAGCCGGGCGCGCGTGTTTAGCTCGGCGACCGCATAAGCCGCGTCGAGACTGGCTATGCCGTGGCTGGTGGACACCGGCGGGATGCTACGCCGGTTTGTTCTTGCGAGCGCCAGTGCCTGCGCGGCCTGCTGGATGGCTTCGGATTCATGGGTCATGGGGTTCTCCTTGGGTCGTGAAAGGGTATCAAGCGCTGTCTCGGCCAAGCCAGCGCAGCGCGTTGTCCTGGCGCAGCAGCCGGCGGGTTGCATCGTCTAAGGTCAATTGATCGATACGGCGGGCCGGCTCGCGGTCCATGATTGCGAACGGGTAGTCGGTGCCGGCCAGTACCTGCGTCGTGCCGAAGACCTGCAGCAAGATGCGGATGGTATCGGCGTCGTACACCAAATCGTCGACGAACAATTGGCGAACCAGCTCGCGCGGTGACTGGTCCATGAGCTTGCGAATCGGCGGCAATTGTTGCCAGCCGTGCTGCAGTCGCGGCAGCAGCATCGCCAGCGAGCCGCCCCCATGGCTAAAGGCAATGCGCAGCTTCGGTAGCCTCGCCAGTGTCCCGGACGTGAGCAGCGAGGCGGCGGCCAGGCCGACTTCGCCGGGAAAGGCCAGCACCTGTTCAAGCAGTGGCGGGCCAACCAGCCGGTCCATGCCCGCAGGGCGCAAGGCATGGACGAAGATGGCAGCGCCCAGCGATTGGGCTACAGCAAAGAACGGCTCATGGTCGGCGTGACCAAGCAGTTTGCCATTGATATTGCTGCCGAGCTCTACACCCGCCAGCCCCAGTTTCATGCAGCGTTCCAGCTCGCCAATGGCCAGTTCCACATCCTGCAGCGGCACTGCGCCCAAACCGGTGAAGTGCGCTGGGTCGGCACTGACCATTGCCGCCAGTTCCTCATTCATAAAGGAATTAAGCGACAGGGCATCGTCGGCTGCCAGCCAGTACGACAGCAGCTCCGGCATTGGCGATACCACTTGGTGCGTGACCCCCGTAGGCGTCATTTCCTGCAGCCTGCGGCCAGCGTCCCAGCTGGAGTCGGGCACGGTGCGGTAGATCCGCCCATCGAGCATCACGTTGCGGTCGCAGGCCGCGTCGCCCGGCGCCATCGATGGCCAAGCGACGCTTTTGCGTTGGCCCACGTAGGCCGGAAACTGGTGGGGGACCCAGTGCGTGTGGGCGTCGACCAAGCCGCAATCGCAGCCAGCGCTCTGGAACGCGGCGGTCATGCTTTTAACTCGGCTGCCAGCGATGCGTCCGACAGCATCACTTGGCCGTCGCGGATTTCCACTGGGTAGGTTCGCAGGGCTTGAGTGCACGGTGGGCCGACAGCCTTGCCAGTGCGCACATCGAAGGTGCCCAAGTGCATCCCGCATTCGACGATGTGGCCCTCCAGGCAACCGTCCTCGGTCAGTGAGGAATTGCCGTGGGTACAGCGGTCATCGGTGGCATAAACGTTGCCCTCCACCAGGTACACGGCCACGCGGCGGCCGTCCGGCAGGTAGCCCATACCAATGTCGCCGTTCGCCACGGCATCTAGGCTGCACAAGGAAATGAAATGGTTATTGCTAGTCATGGTCAATGTCCTCAGACGGTCAGAGCTTGCTGCACTAAGGCGCGGATGTTCGCCTCCGGCGCGCTAAATTGTTCGGGGGTGATGGTGGCGCGCGGCACAATCAGTTTCTTGAGCAGTCCGAAGTCGCGCGTCGCGTTCAGTGTGGCAACGCCGGTGACGAGCCCACCGCTCCAGTGGAGCAGCACGCGGCCTCCTGTGGCGTCTACCCGCCATACCTGCTGCTCGCCGGTAAGCGCGCCAGCGCAATGCAGCCGGGCACCGCCCTGGTCTGACCAGAACCACGGCACCGCGTCGTACGCCTTGGCTTCATCGGGATTGCACCAGATCGCGGCCAGCGCCTGCGCCTGGCCCTGGGCGTTGGCCCAGGTTTCGATGCGCTCAAAGCGACCGGTGACAGGATTACGCTGGCGCGTCACGTCACCCACCGCGAACACGTCGGGTGCAGTGGTGCGGCACCAGCCGTCAACAAACACGCCGTCGTCGCAGGCGATGCCGGCATCCGCCGCCAATTCGTCGTTGGCCCGCACACCAATACCGACCACCACCAGGCCGGCCGGCACGCGCTGGCCGTCGTCCAGCACCGCCTCTTGGGTGCCTTCATCAAGCGCGACCACTGTGCGACTGAGATGGATCGCTATGCCGCAGCTGCGGTGGTATTCAAGGAGGATATCGGCCATGGCGGCCGGCGCGCTGCGGCTCATCAGCCGCGGGGACTTCTCGACCACAGTCGATTGCCGGCCCAGCGCGGCGGCGCTGGCCGCAAGCTCCAGCCCGATCGGGCCGCCGCCGATCACCAGCAGGCTGGCAACAGATGTCAGGGCCTCGCGGATGGTACGGGCATCGCCCAGCGTGCGCAGCGTCAGCACGCGCGGCAGAGCATCGAGTTGGGCCAGCCGAAGCGGCCGGGTGCCAGTGGCCAGTACCAGCCGGTCCCAAGGCAGCGTGCTCCCGTCATCCAAGCGCAGCTCCTTGCGCTGCGAATCGATGGCCATGGCTTTGCGCTGGCGTAGCTGCTTGACCTCGGGCGGCAATTCCGGCGAAAGCCAAATCTGCGACTCGTCGCCGTCCAGCTGGAGCTGCTTGGACAGTGGCGGCCGATCATACGGTTGCCAGGGTTCGTCACCCACCAAGGTGACCTCGCCCGCATAACCCCGTTGAACGAGCGCGCTAGCCACATTGAAGCCCGCCAACCCGGCTCCGACAATGACGACACTTTGCCGGTCTGCGCTCAGAAGCTTGCTCATGTCGCCTGATGAAAGACAGCAAACACCTTGTTGGAGTTGAAGACGTTGGTCTCAATAAAATCGCTCCAGTCGAGCTTGGCTCCCAGTTCCTCCATCGCACCCAGCATCGGGCACCAGTTCAATAGTTCCTGCTGGCCTGCGGCCTCGAAGTCCTCGGTTCGGGAGTGACGCCAGCTGGCGTAATCGCCGTCTAACAGCGCGCGGTAAAGGTTGCGGTCAGCCGGGGTGTCCGGGCGAAGGCGCCATGTGTGGTCGCAAAGGAACGCGTGCGACCAGCTGGAAGACGCCATCACGGCCACGCGCCATGGCGAATCGCGCAGGATGCGCGCAGTGGCAGCGCCCATGTCCATGCATCGCTTTGGAGATGGCCCGGGAGGGTCTGGCTCAATCTGTATTCCAAAATCGGTCATAAAACCACGCGCCGAGATCACCTTGCGACCATAGCAGTTGATAGGTACGGCAATCGTGGGATAGTCCCATCCCACCCGGTCATAGTCCAGGTACAAAATGGCGTTCGTGAAAGCATGGGCCAAGCTCTCGTGGTGAAGCGGCTTGTAGGCGTAGGCCGTGTCAAAGTTAGCTTCGATCAGGCCGCTGACCAGGTGCTTGGCAATATCGCGCCGACCGCGCAGGCGGTAGTGCTTGTCTGCACCCTCCCCCCACGCATTCGGTTTGCCGCTCATCATGGAGGATCCCATAGCGTGCCGCCACGGGTAGAGGTCCATGTCGTCATAGGCGCAGACGGTGAACGGTGGGATCACGTCTTCCTTGAAATTCTCGTACTGGTCGTCGCCCCAGATCAGTACCACATCGGGGTTAAAGTCATCAAGCGCTTTTCGCACCTTGCGGAACTGTTCCACCAAGGCAGCGCGATGGGCAGCAGCGGCCGCCAAGCCTTGGTCGCTGCCCCACTCGGCTTGTGCGGCCGCCGGCCAGTTTTCGGGCAACTTCACGTTGCTCGGAATACCGGGGTCAGCCAGCGTCATGCGCAAGATGTTGGCCATCGCCGCGTCTGGAGAGGACAGGGGTGGATAGTGGGACAGGCCCAGTCCGAGAATTTCTGCCATAGATGCTTCCAAGCGTTATTGGTAAGTACTGTGCCGGCGCCCAGGTCAGGCCGCGCGGGATTTCTTCTCGCTTTTATCTGCGGCACGACCACGTGCCTGCTCGTCTTCAATGGAGACGAGCAATTCCCTCAGCAGACTGACCAACTGGATTCGCTTCTCACGCGAAAGCCCGTACATCAGCCGCTCCAACCGCCGCCAGTGGTCCGGTAAGTGTTTGGCAAGGAATTCCTTCCCCTCAGGCGTCAGCACGGCCAGCAGCCAGCGTTGGTCCGCTGCGTTGAGCTCGCGCTTGACCAGGCCTCGTTCGATCAAGGTGTTGATATTGCCCGACAGGTTTGTCGGCTTCACCACCAGCATGCCCGCAAGGGCACCCATGGTGGTGGGTTGGCCGGTGCGCTGCAGCACGGTGAGGATGTTGAACTGCAGCGGCGACAGGCCGATACCAGCGACTTCCTCAGCTTGGTCGCGGTCAAGTACCGCATAGGCACGGTACAGCCCTAGCAGCACCCAAAGGGCTGTACCGTCCAAAGCCTTATCAAGGGCAGCAGCCACCATGACCTGATCGCTCAGGTGCGGTAATGGCGCATCCTCAGGCCTAGAAGTCACGGCCTCTACTCCGTCAAAGGGTGTCGGTTGATTGATTTTCTTCACAGTATTTCAATTTTTTAACAGTGTTGATTATGGAGTAAAAAAGCGACTGAGGCAAAGACTTTTTTCGAATTTCTCTTAAAAATCAGGGGTAAACCCGCTGTTATAAAAAGTTTTTCGATCCTAATAATCTTGCAGCAATTGAAGTAGTTCAGAGATAAGCCTTTAAACAGCGGAGACAAAATGATGAAGAGACGGCAAGTTTTAGGACAGTTAGCGGTAGCTGCGCTTAGCGTCACCGGTACATCGGTGCACGCACAAAATTTTCCATCAAAGCCACTTCGGATCGTTGTTCCCTACGCCGCTGGCGGCTCACCAGATACGGTGGCCCGAATCCTGATTCAGCAATTAAGTTCTGAATTGGGACAGTCGGTCGTGGTGGAGAATATTCCCGGTTCCAGCGGTATAGCTGCGATCGAGATCGTGCGCAACGGCGCCGCAGACGGCCATACGCTTTTGATGGCCGATGCCGCACACTGGGCGGTTAATCGTGTGACCAAAGCCAAGCTACCGCACAACTTTCAGAAAGACATGGCGCCGGTATCTATTGCCTCCTACTCGGCGCTGTATCTGTCCGTGTTCGGAAAATTTCCCGCATCAAACTTGAACGAGTTGGTAGCAGCCATCAAGGCCAAGCCTGGCACATACACATATGGCTCCTCCGGCGTTGGCAGCTTGCACCACCTCAGCATGGAAGCTTTCAAGAGCGGACTCGGACTCGACATCCTTCACGTGCCGTACAAGGGTACTGGTCAGTCGGTTCCAGCCTTGGTGAGCGGCCAGGTGGACATGGCTATTGCGGCCTACAACTCGATCGTGGGGTTCGCGAAGGAGGGCCGGATTAAAGTTATCGCGGGAAACACCCGGGAGCGCATGACCATACTCCCGCAGTTTCCGCCAATGGGCGATGCTGGCCTGAAAGACTTCCATTTTCCTGGCGAGAACGCGCTGTTCGTGCCCTCAGGTACCCCTAAACCGGTGATTGACAGACTGGCTGCCGCGATTGCAAAGGTACTGGCGATGCCGGACATCGTGACCAAACTCAACGCTGCTGGCGTTGAGCCTCCCAAAATGGGGGGGGCCGCAGCTCTGGCCGAAACCGTTCAGCGCGATATTGCCCGCTACGAGTCGGTGGTCCGTACCGCCGGAATTCAGCCGGAATAAGGCCAGTTTTTCCGATTCACCGTTTTCTTTCCTGAAAGCTCCAGATGCAACAGGTCGCAGATCCGTTCAGCGCTAACGCTATCACCCATGAGAATCTGCAGTCGCTCGTCCAAGATGGCCGAGTCCATTCGCGCGCGTACACAAATCAAGCCATCTTCGAATTGGAGATTGACCGGATTTTCCATCGGTCCTGGATCTATGTTGGACACGAGAGCGAGGTGCCAAAGCCTGGCGACTACCAAGCGCGCCCCATTGGTCGTACGCCCGTTATCCTGGTGCGCGGCAAGGACAACAAGGTGCGGGTTCTCGTCAACCGCTGCCGCCACCGCGGAGCGCAGGTGGTCGAGACTGAATCAGGCAACACCAGGATGTTCCGCTGCTGGTACCACGGCTGGACCTATGAATTGACTGGAGCCCTGGCGGAAGTCACCGAAAAGGGTGGCTACGGCCCCGACTTCAAGATGGAAAACATGGGGCTGGTCGAAGTGCCACGCGTAGCATCCCATCGCGGCTTCGTGTTTGCCAGCATCAAGGCGGAAGGCGAGTCGCTGGCCGAGTTTCTGGGCGGTGCCGCAGCACAATTCGACATGCTGGTGGATGCATCGCCGACCGGCGAGATTTTCCTAGACGCAGGCACAAACAAGACCGAATACATGGGGAACTGGAAGCTGGTCGGCATGGACGGGTACCACCCCAACTTCGTCCACGCCTCAGTGGTGGCGGGCTGGGCGCGAAATAGCGAATCCGGTATTGGCGCAATGCACCGCGAAGATCCTTTCAGTGATGAAGCGTTAACGCTTACCCGAGACTATGGCAACGGCCACGCCATGCTGGACTTCCGGGCGCAGCGCCTCAAAAGCTACAAGAAACATGCCGAGTTTCTTTCCAAAGTGCCAGGCGGTGTGAAGTACGTTGAGGATATGCACAAGGCCTATGGGCAGGAGCGTGCAGAGTTGTTGATCAGTCTGTCGGGCGACCCGCACCTGGGCGTCTTCCCGAACCTGCAATTGATTGGCAACCAGGTGCGGATCATCACACCGATTGCCCCGGGCATCACTCAAGTGACGATGTCGATGGTGCGCTTGGGCGGCGTGAGCGATGAGATCAACACCATGAGAGTGCGCCAGCACGAGTCATTCTACGGACCCGCAGGTTCCGGGTCGCCCGACGACGCCGAAATCTTTGAGCGCGTGCAGCGCGGCATGATGGCCGAAGTTAATCCTTGGATTGAAATTTCGCGCGGCATGCATCGCGAGTTTGTCGACACGGATGGCAGTGTGGTGGGTCGTATTACCGACGAAGTGCCGCAGCGTGGTCAGATGAAGTACTGGCTGCAGCTGATGACGCAAGCGGCCTGATTTCTGGAGACACACCTATGGACAATCAAAAACTAGCCCAGTGGGCCGCCCTGCGTGAAGTGGAACTGTTCTTGTTCCGCGAGGCCCAGCTGGCAGACGAACACCAGTACAAGGAATGGTTCGCGCTGTGGACCGAGGAGCTTCTTTACTGGGTGCCGTGCAATAGCGACGAGGAGGCAGTCGGTCGCAAGATCGCCTTGATCAACGACAACCGGCCTGAACTCGACGAGCGCCTGTTCCGTCTTGGCACCAAATTCGCGCACGCGCAGAACCCGAAGTCGCGCCTGAGCCGGGTGATTGGCAATGTCGTTCTCCAGGAGTGGGATGCAGATCGCGGCGGCCGCGTGACCTCGCGCTTTAACCTGACCGAAGTACGCGCGGGCCGCCAGCTGACCTTCGCCGGACGTCAAACGCACTTGCTGGAGCGTCAGGATGGCGTGCTTCGTATGCGTGAAAAGCATGTCTTCCTGGCCAACCACGACATCCCGATGCCGAACTTGACTTTCATCATCTAACCCACTTTACCGAGAACCAAATGTCCAACACCAATCCTGAAATCGGCCACACCATCGTCGCGGCCGGCCTTAAAACCAATTACTTAGAGGCTGGGTCGGGCGAGCCGGTGATCTTGATTCACGGCTCGGGTCCCGGTGTCACGGCCTATGCCAATTGGCGCCTGTCGATTCCGGTGCTGGCCGAGAAATACCGCGTATTGGCGCCCGATATTGCTGGCTTCGGGTATACCGAGCGCAAATCCGACACCGTCTACGATCTTGACTTCTGGGTGCATCACCTGATCGAGTGGATGGATGCGGTGGGCGTGAAAAAGGCCCGCTTCGTGGGTAACTCGTTCGGCGGCGCGCTGACGCTGGCGCTGACGGCGCGCCATCCGGAGCGGGTGGACCGCTTCGTATTGATGGGGGCCGCCGGCGTCGATTTCGAGGTCACCCCCGGGCTGGAAGCGGTTTGGGGCTATGAACCTTCGATTGAGAACATGCGCAAGATGGCCATGACCTTTGCCTATGACACCAGCATCATTACCGATGACTTGGTCAAGTCGCGTTACGAAGCCAGCATCCGCGCCGGCTTTCACGAGACCTACTCACAGATGTTCGCAGCGCCGCGCCAGCGCCACGCAAAGGCATTGGCAACGCCCGAAGCCGACGTCCGCAAGATCACCCAGCGCGCGCTCGTGATCCATGGACGCGACGATCAGATCGTGCCTTTGTCTAACAGCCTGAAGCTGCATTCGCTGCTGAAGCACTCCGATCTGCACGTCTTTGGGGAGTGCGGTCACTGGACCCAGATTGAGCGCAAAAACCAGTTCTTGTCGTTGGTGATGGACTTCTTCGCGTCCTGAACGGTCTAGCAAACAAGTGCCAGCCATGAGCCAACTACCTGTGGTGGGAATGATGATCGGCGATCCTGCGGGCGTCGGCCCTGAGGTCTGCGTACGTGCGGCGGCCGCGCCCGAACTGGCGGGTATCTGCCGTACCGTGCTGATCGGCGACCTCGGCGTATTGCGGCGCGCCACCGTCGTGTGCGGCCTGAGTCTTCGTTTTGAGCCTGTCACCGATCCTTCCGAGCAGCTTCCTGCTGGCGTGATTGGGGTGGTCGACCCGGGCGGCTTTGATGTAGAACGCTGCGAAATCGGCAAGGCATCGGCCAACTCCGGCAACGCGGTCCTGCAATGGATCGCACGCGGCGAGGAGTTGGGCCGCTCCGGCCGCCTGCAAGGCTTGGTGATGGGGCCGGTAGAAAGCGCTTCCCTCATGGCCACCGGCAAGATCAAGGATATCGACGATCTGCAACCGGCCGGCACCTTCATGCTGCGAATGAGCGGTAAGTTACGGGTCGTGCCGCTGACGGAACACGTGTCTTTGAGTGATGCCATCACCATGGCAACGCCAGAGCGCATCTTGCAGGTGATCGAGATGGCTAACGCGAATTTGCGCGCTTGGGGTTTCGAGAAGCCGAGAATCGCCGTCGCCGGCATTAATCCGCACGCCATGTTCCCTCAGGATCAGGAGCGTGTGGCCCCGGCTGTGGAGAAAGCACGTGCCCGCGGAATCGACGCACACGGGCCTCTTGTGCCTGACGCGGTTTTTCGCCAGTGCATACAGGGCCAGTGGGATGTGGTGGTCACCATGTTCCACGACCAGGGTCAGATCGCCATCAAGACCGTGGGGTTTGAAGGCGCCTGCACCGTGTATGTCGGCCTGCCTTTTGTCATGCTGAATGTGCCGCACGGCACGGCTTACGACATCGCTGGCCGCGGTGTTGCGCAGCACGCCAGCATGCTGTCGGCTGTCCGAACGGCGGCTCTGCTGGCCTCGGGCCAGCCGCTTGCGGCGTGAGCGTCGCGCAACAAGGAACAAAGATGGGTCAGAAAAAAGTAGCCTTGGTGACAGGCGACAGCGCTGGCCTCGGCGAGGAGATCGCATTAGGCCTGCAAAGCGACGGCTTTGAGGTCGTCGTATGTGGCCGGCGCCAGAACAAACTCGACGCGATGCAAGCGCGTGGCATGAGTGCCGTCCGCTGCGATGTTGCCGACCAGGCGGACGTGCAGCGCTTGCAGCAGGCGGTGGCCGAACGCCACGGCCGCTTGGACGTTCTGGTGCATTGCGCCGGCGTCGCATTACAACGAAGCAGCTTCGTTGAGGCGGACATGGTCCAAGTCGAAGAGATGGTGCGTATCAACTTGCTGGGCACGCTCTACGTAGCGCAGGCCTTCATGCCTCTCCTTTATGCCAGCAAGGGCAGCTTGCTCACCTTCAGCAGCACATTGGCGCAACGTCCGCGCGCCGGCTCGGCCGCCTACACGGCCACCAAGGGGGCAGTGGAAGCCTTCAGCCGCTCGCTCGCCATTGAGGCGGCTGTGCACGGTGCGCGAGTGAACTGTATTGCTCCCGGCCTGGTGCGCAGTGACATTTACCTGGCGGCCGGTATGTCAGGCGAGGACTACGACCAGCTACTGAAGGCACGTGCCGGCGAAATTCCGCTAAAACGGGTGGGGGAGCCAGAGGATATTTGCGGACTGGTGTCTTATCTTGTCTCTGACAAATCCAGCTGGATCACAGGCCAGTGCTTCGGCATCGATGGCGGGGCGATGCTGCGTTGAACGCAGGTCTTGAGAACCCAAACCTATCAGCCAGCACCCCGCTTTGTCTTACGATGTTGTATCAGGAGTCGCGCTGGCCGTCTTAGCTATGGCGATCTATGGCGCCTGCATGGTGACGATTGCCGCTGTGGCCAAGGACATGAGCAGCGGGCCAGGGTCTTTTCTGGCCGCCGCCGCCGGGGTACCCGTCGGGATCATCATCGTGCTGATGCAGTGGGCCGGAGGTCGGGCTATCAGCGTGCCGACCCTCTGGTCCGTCGTTTCCTTCGCCTTGGCCGGCATCTGTTCGACTTATCTGGGCCGCTGGCTCGTCTTCAAGTCGATCGAGCGGCTAGGCCCGAGCGGGTCAGCCGGCTTGCAAAGCGTCAGCCCTTTGATCACCGCTGCCTTAGGTTGGATCTTTTTGGGGGAAGTGATCGGCACCATGGGTTTCGTCGGCATCGCACTGGGAATCGCAGGGCTCTTGGCCATGAGCATAGGCATCGACCGGTCCCAGCAAAACACAGTGCGGCCAGTCTTGGCGATCCGGGAAGGCTCGCGGCCCAGCTTCATGTCCGCAACATTGCTGATCGGCGTAGGCTCAGCGGCCGCATATTCATTCAGTCATGTGTTTCGTGCTTCGGGCGTACGCCAGTGGAACGAGGCCTTGCTGGGCACCCTGATCGGCGCTGTGGCCGGCCTGCTGGTGCTGGCGCTGGCCAATCGCGAGCGGCTGCCTGAATACGTCCGACAGGCGCGGTTCAACCCCAAGGCGGCCCGTGTCTTTCTCGGAGTCGGCTGCCTTCAGTTCCTGGCTCAGGCGCTGGTCATTGCGTCCATGAAGTACATCCCGGCCAGCATGACAGCACTGATCACGATGTGCACGCCGCTGGTGGTGTTGCCTGTCAGCTACTTTGCATTGGGAAATGACGAGCGTTTGAGCTGGGTCACCGTGCTCGGCATTGCGATCACCCTGACCGGCATCACGCTGGTAGTCCTCTATGGCGCAGCCGCGCACTAGTTTTCATTGACTTTTAAAGGAGACACACATGAATCGTCGAAGCTTCAACATCACTGCTGCGGCGACTTGCGCCGCCGGCCTTCTACCTGGCTTTTCGTGGGCGCAATCAACGTACCCGACCAAGCCGGTCAAGTTCATCGTGCCGTACGCGGCCGGTGGGCAGCCAGATGTGGTCGCCCGCGTGTTGACGCCGTACCTCAGCGAGCGGCTCGGCCAGCCAGTGGTGGTGGAAAACCGGCCTGGTGCTGCCGGCGCAGCAGCCTACAACGGACTGCTGCAAAGCACGCCCACCGATGGCCATGCATTTATCATTTCCGACGGGGCCATGCTTTCTATCAGCCCGCACATCAACAAGGCGACCAACTACAAGATGGGGAAGGATTTGCTGCCGGTCGCCTTGGTCGGCCGCTCGTCGCTGTACTTGGTGGCTCATCCAAAGACTGGAGTCAACACGCTCCAGGAGTTCGTGACAGCAGTGCGCAAGAAGCCTGGCGAATACACCTATGGATCCGCTGGCATCGGCAGCAACCATCAACTCACGATGGAAGCTTTGAAGGCGGCTCTCAACCTCGACATCCGGCACGTGCCCTACCGCGGCTCGGGGCAGTCGACGCCGGCTCTGGTCAGTGGTCAGGTCGACTTCTCGATTGCCGCCATGCCGTCGATCGCGGGCTTTGTGCAAAACGGCCAAGTGAAAGTGCTGGCATCGAATGCGGCCAATCGTTCTCCGCTGGCACCAGACGTCCCGCTGATCGCTGAATTGGTACCGGGTTTTGACTTTGCCACGATCCTGACCGTACTTGCCGCCGCAGGCACGCCAGCCATCGCCATCGACCGAGTCAGCCGCGATCTGGCCGAAGTGGTGAAGCTGCCGGATGTGGTGAAGCGTCTGCACGGCGCTGCGGTGGAACCGATCGGCGGCGGCCCTGCCGAGTTAGGCAAGGCACTGGAGCGCGAAATCGAAGTGATGGCGCGAGCCGTCCAAGCGGCGCAGTTGAAGGCAGAGTAGGCCTACTGCTCCTGAAGATTCAAAAGCTCACGAAATACGGCTGGCGAGTTAAATCCTAGGTAGGTCGAGGTGATGATGCTACCTGACCCTTGATAGTCAAGGATCGCTTGCTTAAGCATCGCTATCGCACTCGGCGTTATGAATGCGACAGAAAATACGAAGTCGCTCGAGCGCTTTAGCTCGTCACGAATCGCGCGGAGCATGGTGTTGCCCTTGGAGTTTGAGACCAGGATGGGATTAAACAGCTGGCTGGCGTCGACCCTTGAATCGAAAAAGCCAAAGGTGTTGTCTAGCGTCAGTTGGCCAATAATTGAATTCAAACCTGAAAATCTCTCATCACTTGCTCAACGGCGGGTATATCGGCAGGAGCCCAATTGAGTTGGTCTAGCTCAGTAAAGTGAATCCACCGAATTTCTGAGTGCTCAGTCAGTCGGGGTTCATCTCCTTTTAGAGTGCAGTAATAAGTGGTCAAAATCACGACGCCAAATTCGTACTCATGTTCTGTGGTTTGTATGTGATCGCCGATTTCAGCCAAGCAGAGTAATTCTTCTTCAAGTTCACGGAGTAGTGCCTCTTTCGGTGACTCGTCGGGCTCAATTTTCCCTCCAGGAAATTCCCACATCCCAGGCAACGACATTGTCGAGCTGCGTTGTGCCGCAAAAATCATCTGGTCTCGCGTTAGGACCGCGCCTACGACATTTATTCTTTTCTTCAAAGTTGCACTCCGTTTCTCAGCTGCAGCTGAATATAGCCAAGTTACATCAATTTATTCAAGTGTCAGCAATTGCGCCACAGCTATCAATTTCATCATTTTTCTTGATTAACCGAAAGGCCTGATGAAGTAAGGCTCTCGCCATGTTCAGGCAAGTTGTATTCATCAAATACAGACTTGATCTGTCCAGTTTTTTCTGCCTTGCGGGCCAGTGACCCCAACCTGCTTGCCAGACTGCTTACTTGCACTCTCGAAAGGCTTGCCAGCCATTGGTCGTGCTGGTCCTGGTCCAAATTCGGTTGATGTGCACTGCATTGCTTGTCTTGTTCGGTTGATCCACGTTTTTTTTGGTTAGACATTTATCGTGCCCTGCTGATATGCCCGCATCTGCGACACGGTGTCTGACAAAGTAACTGCTACCGGTACGGCCCTGCGGCTGAATATTTCTGAGAGGCTGGTGTAATACCAAATGGTATCTTCCTTGCTCGCGGTGAAACGGTCAAATACTGAAACTCCAACCGTGTGCAAATCGGCCAGGATTGCCCTGGCGTTGTGCAGTTTGTCTGAACCGGATACAAGCAACACATCTTTTGCAGCCATTTCCAAATGTGCAAGGTACCGCTCTTTGCGCTGCCTCCATGGAGGTTTTTTGCCCGTGGCATCCGGCACACCATCGGTGCACCCCATAACTATGTCGGCCACACGTGCGCCGAAGTGTTCACGGATTTCCTGCTCATATTCAGCCCCACCGTCCTCCACTGCGTCATGCAATAGCGCGGCGATAGCCTGGTCTTCATCAGCCCCGTACTCCAATGCAATGGAAGCAACAGCCATGGGATGCGCTACGTATGGGATGCTCGTTCCCTTGCGCACTTGTCCGGCATGTGCACGCACCGCCATTTCCAGTCCTTGAGCTAATCGTTTTGTCAGCATTGGGGCTCCTTATAAAGTTGTTGTTCACGCTGGACGACCTGCTCGCGCAAGGCATCTTCAAAAAAGGGGTAGTACTCTGACTCCGCGCTGAAGAATGCCAGCTTGCCCTTCAAGTCGTTTTCATAGTTCCAATCCAAGCATATGAACAAGTTCCACGATGCCAAGAAAAACGCCATCAACTCGCCCATGGTTAGCGGGCGCAAGGATGTACGGGTGGACTTACCCTCAAGCGTGCTGCCTTCGTACTCGTCGGCCATGCGGTACGCAATCCTGCGGCCGACCGGTCGAGCGTACAGGCACACCACGTCACCCGTTGTGGACTGGATGCTGATCCGTGCAATTTCGACTTCGTCGATTTTGACCTTTGGGAGGTATTCGCCACCCATGCAAGAAGGGTGTATCCGCCCAATCATTTGGCGGCTGACCTCGTCAAGGGCTGACTCTCGGGCAGAAGGTGGTACTTGGTCGATGTTGCCGCTCTCAAGTGCCTCTCTCAAGAGTTTGCGTCTGAAAGTGCCCTGGACCCGTGTCATCAAATCGGTCTCCAGATCATATCGCCCGAAATAATCTCTAGGCCTATACGCCATGGAACTGGCCGGAACTGCCACTTGTGTTGTCATTGCTGCTTCTCCATCCCCGCAGACGTTGGTACGTCTGCTGCGTGCGGGAAGAGGCGCAGCTTGACGCTTTAGCCATGAATTTGTAAAGCGCCCTGGCAAGTGGTCTGGATAAATCCGGCGCGTGCAGTTTTCTCTGCTAATTAATTTTATATCTGTATCAGGTCAGAGTCAATGACATGAAGTGTCTTGCATCACACCGACTGTCTGTGTTGTCATACTTTCCTCCATCTTTACCATGTGCAGTGATGAGTGAATAATGCTTTGTGTTGTTACCCCATGGACCAAGACCAATGCAACCCATAGATAAAGCCCGAGTAGCCTTGGCTGCACTGCCAAGGTGTGCCGCTATTGCGAGACAGACAGGTGCACCATGCAAGAACCCAGGGCTTGGTGCAGGCGGCCGCTGCCGATTTCATGGCGGCGCAAGCACTGGCAGACCTTCATCTCATGGATACGCGACTAAACAGGCAAAACTGGATCGCGATTGGGCAAGGCTTCTGGTTGGTGCGGTCCATAAGCTTAACGGTGGCAAGAGCTCTGGTTTTTTAAAACCAGGTCACCTAACCAACCAACGGTGTGAAGAAGTACTGAGTGTCAAAGTTCGTGGCAAGCGCCCTATAAAACCCTAATCCAAGCGTTTTAAAAATGATGGGTTAGATGATGGGTGTGAAACAAAAAACGCGCCCAAAGGCTCGTCAATACTAGCTTATTGGCGGAAACGGAGGGATTCGAACCCTCGATGAGGCTCTACACCCCATACTCCCTTAGCAGGGGAGCACCTTCGGCCACTCGGTCACGTTTCCAGGTCTCGCTATTATGCCCGAGCTTGGTCAAGGTCAAAAACTTTGTGCAAAGCCCGCACCGCCAACTCCATGTACTTTTCGTCGATGACCACCGAGGTTTTGATTTCGCTGGTCGAGATCATTTGGATGTTGATGCCCTCTTCGCTCAGGCAGCGA
>Ga0315907_10002666_pt1 | contig 22122 bp, 30 predicted proteins | sample LakEriMetagenome_3_FD_203525 | JGI IMG/M metagenome (GOLD analysis project Ga0315907, IMG submission 203525) | Freshwater fungal communities from buoy surface, Lake Erie, Ohio, United States - Buoy 12 MA123 | ecosystem: Environmental > Aquatic > Freshwater > Lake > Lake biofilm | place: USA...
TGTCTAAGCAAGTTGCGCCACCTACAGCGCTGATTGGCTTTACCGGCATCTTGGATGAGAAGAACTTTGCGCTGAATCGGGCAGGTGGCTTGCTGGCAACCGATATGCCTAACGCCAAAGTCGAGAAGATGGCTCCGCAAATGCCAGGTGACTTGTTCGAGGTGATCCGTGAAGTGGATGCGATGTTCGCGGAAGCGTCAGGTATTACAAGTGTACTCTCAGGACGTGGAGAAACCGGCGTCAGAAGCCAAGGTCACGCCTCCCAACTCGCCCGACTCGGCTCCTCCAGAGCGAAAAAACGTGCGCTCGTCATTGAAGATAGTCTCGAAAAAGTATCCACGCTGTTCTTAAAGCTGATTCAAGCTTATGATGACACTAGGCTGGTTGATACTGAGGGTGTGCCGTTTATCGCAGAGCAATTCACCAACAACTATGTGGTAAAGGTGGACGCCCACTCAAATAGCCCGATCTTTACTGAAGACCTGCGACAGCTTGCCTTCAATATGTTTAAGGCTGGCGCTATCGATAAGGAATCTCTGATAGATTTGCTTGAACCTCCGATGAAGCAGTTGCTGAAGGAAAAGTTAAAGGTAATGGAAGCAAAGCAGGCGCAGCAACCGCAGCCGCCGCAGCAAAGTAAACCTGACTTGAAAGCAGTGGGGGAATAATGGCTCAAGACACTATTGCACCAAAAGCAGATCAGCCAAGGACAGGAACATCAGCGCCTATGAATGATTCGCCTCGCCAGCCTAGTTTGCAATATCGGGTGCAAGGATTCAGAAGTTTAGACCGTATGCCATCTACACGAACTTACGGTCGATCAGTAAGGGGATAAGTCTAGCTAGGAGATGAAGATGTACAAGAAAATGATGCGCGGTCGCAAAACTCGTCGTTAATCACCCCTAAAGGGTAAAGGATGTGGCTGCCTGTCCATAAACTAGGTGGCCGCTGCTTAATGGAGGCTGTTATGGCACGCAAAGGTCGCAAGGGCTGCAAGTAATCCTTTTGGATTTCTCCCAAGGGGGCGGGGAAATGAAATATACGCCCCTGCTTGACAAAAGCTATTAAAAAGCTTAATTCTATCGGCAAAATTTATTGGGGTATTTATGAGCGTACCACCGGATCGACTAATGCAGATGATGCGTAACCAGCGAGGGCCGCAACAACCTTCGCCTATGGACTCGGAAGCGTCTGCAACGGATATGACGCCGCCAATGTCTGCCCCAATGTCTACGCCAGAACCAAAAATGGGCAATCGTGAAGGCGCAATGGTCAATTTAGGTTTGGCGATGGACTTAATTCAACAAGCGCTGCCTGCTTTGGGTAGCAGTTCGCCTGAAGGCGTAAAAGTCTTGTCTGCGCTACGCACTTTGACTGGCGTTATCAGCAACAAGAGAGAATCCATTGACGAATTGAAGCAATCTGAGATTCTTCAGATGCTACAGGCACTTCCACAGGCGGGCGGCGCAACGCCGGAAGGTAAGGCTTTGGCAGCAGCGCCAGCAATACCTGGTATGCAGATGCCAGGCGGAACCCCTCAAACAATGTAAGGAGAAATCATGGATTTATTTAAGCCACGCGGCGCTTCCGCACCTCGCCGCCCTACCGACAACAACCAGCAGAATGGTCAAATCGTTAATACTCCCCGTTTTTCGGAGTTTGGCGGTCTGAAAAATCCTGGTGCAACAGGCAGCAAGAACAAGATGCAAGTTCAGAAGCCTGGTGACGGTAAGCGGGTTGTTTAATTTATTAAGGGGATAATCATGTCATTAGAAGACCTAACACCAGAAGCCCGTGACGAACTGGCTTTGCTTGCAAAACAACTGTCCGAGAATCCTGAAACGCGCAAAGACTTTCTGCGTCAAGTGAAGAAGGTCAAGCCGGAGATGCCGATTCCCGAACTGGAAATTGAAGACTACACGCGTCATGCTGTCGAAAGGGCAAATGACCGTGTTGCTCAATTGGAAGCAAGGCTTCGTGAAAAGGATGCGATGGATGAACTCAACAAGCGTCGCAGCAAGTTGAAGTCAAAAGGTCTGATTGACAATGATGATGACATTCAGGAAGTGGAGAAGGTCATGCTAGAAAAAGGCATTACTAACCACGAAGCAGCAGCGGAATACTGGCGCTGGATGCAGCAGTCTGCCGCACCTACGCCAACCGGTTATAACCCGTCAGCTATCAACAAGTTCGACCTGTCGAAATACTGGAAGAACCCTGTTGCTGGCGCACGGGATGAAGCAGCAAAAGCACTCAATGAGTTGCGGAAAAACCCGCGACCCATTGGCCTGTAAACAAGGGGATTTTTGACTCGGAGATAAACTATGCCTATTGGTGGCGGTATTCTTCCGGCAACGGGTAGTACGCAATTTACGGAACTAACTTACGTTACCCGTAGGGCGTTTATCCCGAAGCTGGTCGTACAACTCTATAACTCGACACCGCTGATGGCGGCTCTGATTGCTAACTCGCAACAGGCTTCCGGCGGTGTTTCCTCTGTAACTGTTCCTGTCCAGGGTTCACAGTTCGTAAACGCTCAGTGGTCAGACTACAGCGGCTCGTTCGCTCAACCGTCTGTTCAGCAGGGTGCTTACAACGCTGAATTCAACCTGAAGTTGATGATTGCCCCAGTGCCGTTCCTCGGTATGGAAGGCGCAGTCCAGCAAGACGCAGCCATCATTCCTCTGATCGAAGCGCGTATGAACGACGCGACTAACGTCATGATGGATGCAATGGCTACCGCGTTGTACACCAACACAACCAACACGCAACAGTTCACCGGCCTACCGGCTGCTGTTTCGTCATCGGGTACTTACGGTAACATCAACCGTTCGACCTATAGCTGGTGGCAGTCGAAAGAGTATGCCGCTGGTTCGGTCAACCCAACTCGTCAGAACATCCTTCAGTACATCAGCGGAACTGTGAAGAACGGCGCTGAAGTACCGTCGTTTGGTGTTTGCGGCTTCGGTACTTGGACATTGCTGGCTCAAGACTTTGTTGGTCAAGAGCAGTATATGATCACTCCAGGTAACGGCTTTGATGGTGACTCCAATGGCCCACAAGCAGCTTTCCGTGCTTTGATGGTCGCTGGTGTGCCAATTTATCCTGATCCTTATTGCCCTGAAGGTACTGTTTACTTCCTGAACAGCAACTACCTGTCGCTCTACATCCATGAGCAGGGTTCGTTCGTGTTCACGGGCTTTGAATCGACCCTTCCGAACTGGCAGATTGGCTACGTTGGCGCAGTGCTGACAATTGCTGAATTGGTCAATACGAAGCCTAAGTCGATGACCAAGGTCACGGGCTACAACTCTTTGACACTGTAAAGGAGAAATAGTCATGGCTCTTGGCTTAAATAAAATTCTGGTAGCGGGTGCAGCCACTAACGCTGCGTCGGCTTACTTCCAGACTTACGCTGCTGGCAATGCAACCGTCGTTCTACCGGCGGGTACTTACTACATTGCGCCAACTGCAAACGTCACTATCGAACTAAACACCAATAGCACTGGTAACATTAGCAACGCTTCTTGGAGCGTTGTGGTTGCTAACAATACTGGTGGTCTGTTCATTGCTGACGGTACTAATGTTCGCGCAAATGTGTTGTCAGGTACTCCCACAATTACGCTCTTTACCGTAGATGGTGGAGAGAACGTAAGCGGCACTTACAACGTCTAAGGGGAGCGACATGGATGCTAACCATGTAGGTTCGTTATACCCCGATGGATTTGGTAATTTTGCTATTGCTCATGCGGTCAACGTCAGCGTTGGCTCAACTGGCAATGCGGTTGCTCAACTTCCCGTTGTGGGTGGCACTTCTTACATTGTTCGCAGGATCACTGTCGCTAGAGCAAATCAGAGCATTGCTGCTGCAAACGTGACAATTTTGACATCTAATGATGGCAATACGTCTAATGCAGTTAGCAATGCGACTGTTTTGAGTTCTGTAGATGGCACTACGAAGTGGCAAGATTTGACGCTTTCCACTGCTGCGTTGTCTACGTCTTACTCTGCTCGTTCACTGTTTGTACGGGTGAACACAGCGGTAACTAGCGGCACTTGCGACATTACTGTTTACGGTGACATTATTACGTTATGACAACTGTATATGTGACTAATCGAAGCGAAAAAGCTTTGATCCAAAACTACGCTTTTCAGGACTATAAGTTTCCTGTAAACGAACCAGTCGAGATCAGTGTAGAGATGGCGCGTCATGTATTTGGTTATGAGCAGGAAAATAAACTTCCTGCGATGGTGATGCTTGGGTTATGCAAATCAACCAATGAGATCGAAGAAGGTTTGGTCAAGTTGGCAAAGTTTGAGATAACCCAAGATAAGCCGGAACAGAATCGCTTTTTATCCCCTGGCGATGACTCAGTAACCCCCCTTGTGCCTAAAGCACATAGGGGGCGAACAGTCGTTAAAGCCGCTTAGATATGGGTTTTAAATGGCAACTCTTAACAGCTATATCACGGAAGTCCGTAGGCTGTTGCATGATGCAAACGGGAATTTCTATTCCGACTCGGAACTGACTGATTACATCAATGGTGCGCGTGATCGCGTTGCCAGAGATACCGGCTGTCTAAGAAAACTACAAGTTGCTCAAACACCAATAGCACCCGTAGGCTATTCTGGTAATCCAGTTATCTGGACTGCAAATACGTTCTATGCCGTTGGCGCTTTAGTTTTTTCAAACATCTTTATTTATGAGGTCACTGTTGCCGGAACGACAGGTGACACTCCACCGCCTTATCCAGATAACTACACCGCATACCCGCCTTCAACGCCTTTTTTAAATGGCACGGCAGAGTTTCGGTATGCTGGTAACTGCGAGATTATTCCTTACGACAGTTTGCCGGAAACTGGGCAGACGCTAGATATTCTGAACGTCAATGTGTTTTGGGGGAACAGCCGTTATCCGCTGTCTTATATGCCCTGGACGCAGTTCAACGCACAATTACGTTATTGGCAGAATTACATTGGTCGGCCTGTAGCTTTTTCTGTTTTCGGTCAGAACCAGATTTACATTTCTCCGATTCCTGACCAGGTTTACACCATCGAAGTCGATACAACGATTTTGCCTGTGCCGCTGGTTAATGGCGCAGAGGTGGACAGCATTATTGATCCGTATACAACACCTGTCGCTTACTACGCAGCGTATACGGCGAAGTTCAAAGAACAGTCTTATGGCGAATCTGAAATTTTCTACCAGCAATATATTAGCAAGGTTCGCTCTGTACTCAACACTACGTTCACAAGGCGAATGCCCGATCCTTACAGCACTCCGTTCTAACTATGGCTGCGACAGAGCAAAAGAAAAGTTACGAGGTAGTCAAGAACTTCAGAGGTGTTAACACCAAGGCTAACCGCACGGCTATTGATAAGGATGAGTTTTCTTGGTTAGAAAACGCCATGCCTATTGGTTACGCCAATCTTAAAATTGTTCCAACCTTTACTACTGCAAATGTTTCATTTTCCAATTCAGTTACAACTCTAACATCTTGTAATATCAATAACTCAGATTTTGTTTTAGGGTTTAGCGAGAATGGTCGGGCTGAAGCAATTAATGTTGTTAATTACACAAAAAGCAATGTAGCTGTTGCTGGTACGTTTTCCAATTCTGGAATTAACACTACACAATGGAAAAGCGAAAGAATACTGATTGGCGATCCAGAAAAAGGTGTTTTTTCTTGGGATGGAACTAATCTAGTTACTATTGGCTCCGTCGGATCAATAGCTATTCTTAGACCAGGAAGCGGATACACAAGCACACCTGTCGTTAATATTTCTGCTCCAGATGAAGTTGGCGGCATTCAGGCAACGGCTCAAGCGACGGTTACTGCTAATGCGGTTACGGCTATCACGCTAACAGAAGCTGGATCGGGTTATATAAATCCACCAACAGTTACGATTTTTGGTGGTGGTAGTACAAACGCAGCAAATGCTGTTTGTAGTTTTGTGACGTTTAGAAAAGGCACAGTTAGCATCAATGTCACTAATCCTGGCACGGGCTACACCAACGTATTAAATACGGTTGTGACAATTACAGGTGGTGGCGGTACAAATGCTGCTGCTAGGGCAATTTTGTCTGGTAATCAGATTTCACGGATTGTAATGACTAATCCTGGAATCAACTACACCAACAATGCCAACATTACTGTGACGATTACGGGCGGGGGAGGCAATAATGGAGCAGCCAAAGCCGTTATCCAAACAGATTCAGTATCAGGAATACAAACTTTTTCAGGAAGAACTTGGGTTAGCCAGGGAAGGACTGTTTTTTACTCTGCTGCTGATTCTTATAGCGATTTTACAAGTGTGTCTGCTGGCAACCTTGTTTTAACGGATAGCACGCTCCATAGCAATATTGTCCAACTGTTATCAGCCAATAACTTTTTGTACATCTTTGGTGAAGACAGCATCAATGTCTTTTCTGATGTTCGCGTTACATCGTTAGGCACAACTATATTCACCAACACCAACGTATCTGCCTCCGTAGGTACTCGGTTGCCGTATGCAATTTTCCCGTTCTTCCGTTCAGTATTGTTTATGAACGAATACGGTGCTTACGCACTTGTTGGCTCTACTACTTCAAAAATATCAGATGCTCTGGATGGCGTCTTCCCTGACATTGACTTTACTACAGCAGAGATTACTGGTGGTCAGGTACTTATAAACAACATTTTGTGTGCTGCCTTTAATATTCGCTACAACTATAACGGCACATATCAATACATCCAAGCGGTGTTCTTTGATAAAAAATGGTTTTTTACTAAGCAAAATCCAAATTTAAAATTGATTACTTCCATTCCTACAAATGGAAAAATCAATATGTACGGAACTACCGGAACAGACTTAGTGTTTTTGTATTCAGATTCTACGAGTTTGATTGATAGCGTTATTGAAACGGCACTGATGCCGATGACCGATCCAATCAGGACAAAACAAGCGTTAAAGGTTGGAATTGAAGCAACAATAGATGGCGCTGGTTTGTTATCAACAACAATTGATAGCGAATCAAGTTCTAGCCCGCCTTATCTTTTAGGTAATTATGTTGTTTGGACTAACAATTTTGGCGCTCCTATTTCTTGGATTAACAATTCATCTAGCGTAATTTCCTGGCTCAGTACCAGTGGATATGTCTTATACAAAACTGACGCGCAACAATGGGGTAAATATCTTGGTATGACCGTTACTTCTAATTCCTCGGCAATGGTAATTAACGGTTTTGAATACGAACACGAATTAAGAGTGAGGTTCTAAATGCCGGTTCCAAATACATTTGCCAGCGCCACGACTTCGATTCCGTTGGCGCAACTGGATGCAAACTTTGCTACGCCTATTACGCTTGGAAATACGGTAATTCAGCTTGGAAATACAGTTTCAACAATAGGCAACATAACGCTGTCAAACGTCACTATTAACGGCGGGGCGATTAGCGCGAATGTAGCTAATGCAACAACAGATAGCGCCAATGTAGTTGGCTATATGGGTATCCCGCAGAACATCCAGAATGGAAGTTACAACGTCGTTCTTGGAGATTCTGGAAAACATATTTATCACCCCATTAACACGGCTGCTGCGGTTTACACTTTTCCAGCAAACTCAAACGTCGCATTCACGATTGGTTCGGCGGTAACCATCATTAATGGTTCAGCTAACAACATCACAATTTCTCTGACTAGCGACACGATGTATTTGGCTGGAAACGGGGCAACTGGTAGCCGAACACTAACGCAGTTTGGTATTGCGACAGCAGTAAAAGTAACCAGCAACTCTTGGTTAATCTCAGGCACAAATCTGATATGACAGGAATTCTACAAGCGTTGTTGTCTTGTTTTGGGGGCCAAGCTACTCCTGGGCCTTCTTACGTTGAAGACGTATTTTCGACGTATTTATATACGGGAAACGGATCAACACAAACGATTGATAACGGAATGGACTTGTCTGGATCGGGCGGTATGGTCTGGATCAAAAGTCGATCAGCGGCTACTGACCATGCTTTATACGATACTGCGCGGGGTGCAACATTTGATTTGGTATCCAATTCTTCCGCAGCGCAAACAACACAAGTAAACGGTCTTACTTCTTTCAATTTCAACGGGTTTAGTATTGGTTCTCTAGCCAAACTAAATACAAGTAGCGCAAATTATGCGTCGTGGACTTTTGAAAAAAAAGATAAGTTTTTTGACGTAAGAGCTGTTTCGCATACGAATGGCACGGCAACAGATGTTGATTTATCAAACCTTGGCACGTTAGGCTCGGTAATTTTCAAAGATACCGGTAGCGGTAACTGGTTTGTATGGCATCGGTCATTGAGCGGCAGTAACAAGTTGATATTAAATTCAGCTGATAACCAAGCAAGTTTTACAACATTTAACGTATCTGGTACGACGGTCACAATTTCATCTGCCGCAACTACTGGTACAAAATTGATTTATGCGTTTGCTCATGACGCAGGTGGATTTGGTGATTTTGCCGCTGACAATGTTATCAGTTGCGGAACTTATCTTGGAAGCAATCATAGAGCGCAAGAAGTTGTTCAGCTTGGGTATGAACCGCAGTGGGTTTTAATTAAAAATATTACAACGAGCGCAACTCAATGGGTGGTCGTTGACAATATGCGCGGGATGGCAAGAACGGGGCCAAATTCGTGGCTTGCTCCTAATACTGCTAATGTTGAAACAACGACTGCTGCTGATAGGGTTGTTGCTTCCGCGACTGGATTCTTTTTTGATGGGCCACAACAGCCTATCAATGAAGCTGGATCAACTTTTGTTTACATTGCGATTCGTCGTGGGCCAATGAGAGTTCCCGTAAGTGGAACGAATGTTCTTCAGTTGTCTGCAAGAACTGGTACTGGGGCAAATGCAACTGTTTCAGGCGGCTCCTCAATTGACGATTTGGTTATTATAAAAAATAGGGGTGCGTCAGTCATTCCTTTGTGGGTTCCTAGACTTGTTGGAATTAACTATCTTGCAAGTAGCGCAACAACCGCAGAAACTGCTGCCGGAGCAACAATTTTACAATCTAATCCTTGGGATGTAATGGATGGGGTTAAAGTTGGAACAACTTCAACTATTGTCAACGCATCAGCAAATACCTACATTAATTACTTGTTTACCCGCGCACCTTATTTCTTTGATGTTGTGTGCTACACGGGAACTGGCACAAACACCACACAAGCGCACAATTTAGGAGTTGCTCCAGATTTAATGATTGTAAAAGCAAGATCGGCTATAGGTGGTTGGAATGTGTACTCATCGGCTTTAACAAATACGCAATATATTTTCCTTGATAGCACAGCAGGGAGAGTTAGTGGCGCGACTACCCGCTGGAATAGCACCAGCCCAACCGCAAGCGTATTTAGCCTTGGTACTTCAAGTGAGGTTAATGGGAGTGGTACTACCTACGTTGCTTACCTTTTTGGAACTATTGGAGGCGTTTCAAAATCAGGTGGTTATACGGGAACAGGCGCGGCACAAGTTATTGATTGCGGATTTACCACTGGCGCAAGATTTGTAATGATAAAAAGAACAGATGCTATTGGTGGTTGGTATGTCTGGGATAGCGCTCGAGGAATTGCTGTTGGTAATGATCCATTCTTCTTTATGGATAGTCCAGCATCAGAAAACACATCCACTGATTACATCAATCCGGCAAGTTCGGGTTTTGAGATTTCCAGTACAGCACCAATAGCAATTAATGCTTCTGGAGGTTCATATCTTTTCTTAGCTATTGCGTAGGGAAAATATTATGGGATACAGAATAGAAGCGACAGGCGAGTATTTTGCAACGGATGCTTCGCTACGGAATGTTTTAAAAAGCAGACTTGATATTCCTTCGCCGATAACTCCAGAATTTATGGTGCAAAACGGAATTGAACCTGTGTTCGAGGGGCCACAAGCAACTGGAGGAACTGTTTATCAGTACAGCCAGTTTTCTGGCATAGAGAAAGCAGAAGATGGGAAGTGGTACAAAAAATATGTGTTAGGGCCAATCTTCACTGATAACGAAGAAGGATCGGCAGTCGAACAGGAATCCGCTTATAAGTCTAGGCGCGATGCAGAGCAATCTGAAAATGTGCGCCAAGATCGTAATCGTAGACTTGCTGAATCAGATTGGACGCAGTTGGATGATACGCCAGTTACTAACAAATTAGATTGGGCAACTTACCGCCAGGCACTACGCGATTTGCCAGAAAAAGATGGTTTTCCTTGGGCTGTAGATTGGCCTGCTCAACCGGAGGCTTAAATGGGAATTAATGCTTTTACAAAAACAGGCAACACAGTAATTTTTACTGCTGCTACAACTGCGCCCACCGCTGTCCAGTGTTCTTCTACTACTTTGGGTGGCAATCAATACAGAGTTGTAAACGCAGGAAACGTGACCGTGTTTCTAGGTTATGGCACAACTGCGGCAGCAGCCAATACCGCATCGGCAAGTATTAGCACAACAGGAGAGGCTTTCCCATTGTTGGGAAATACCACTCAAATACTGACATTTTTGCCCAATGCTTTCTTTACTGGAAGAACAGCATCTGGAACTGCTGCGGTGTACATCACGCCTGGCGATGGTTTGTAAGATTACGGGGTCTAAATTGGAAGGCCAAATGCTCTTTAATCTTGTTGTCGGTATCGCCGCCTTCTTTGGTGGTTGGACACTGAACAACATTACACGGATGTTGAACCGTTTAGATGAGGATATTCGGGATTTGCCGCACTTGTACGTTAGTAAAGACGATTACAAGAACGACATCCATGAAATTAAGGGAATGTTAGGCAAGATTTTCGACAAACTCGAAGGTAAGGCTGACAAAGTATGAACATGGAGACTCTTAGCATCGTGAAGTTCGGCGATAAGGACTCGCTAGGGGAGTTTTTGTTCGAAAACGGTGTTCAGCACAAGTTATTCCAAGAAACATTCATGGATGCAGGCTTTATAGTGCCTGTTTTCCCGCTAATTGACGCTGATATAGACAATTTGGATGACTGGTTGCAGGTTCATCAGGTTGAACACCAAGCTTTTGCTAACCTTTTGGGGCTAAATAACCCCTTCAATTTGTTAGATACTGACTGGAATAGAGAAGAAGATTTTTATGACTGGATAGCCAGTCACTTGTACATTCATGAACAAATTGTTGCTGCCCTTGAATTGGAAAATTGATTATGGCTATGCTTCCCCAACCAAATAGAAATGTTGCAATGCAACAAAACGCTGATGTTATGCAAGCCATGCAAGGTGGTGGCGGTGCTATGAGCAATCCGCAAACGCAGCAGGCTAGGGAAATGATCATGCAGCTTATGGAGCAGACTGGTCTAACCCCTGATCAGCTAAAAGAGTTGGGAAAGCTGGCAGAAATGAGCATCCAAGATCAGCAGGTCTATCCAATGTTTATGGAAAGACTTAGACGCTTTGGATTAAGCGATGCTGAGAGCTTGCGCGGTGATATTGATTACCAAGCGCTTGCGATATTTGCAACTGCCGCCAAACTGATTTAAGGATAAAAGATGGCTACTAATCCTACCGTCGTAAATCCTCGCGCTGGCATCTCAATGTCACCACAGCAGCACGTTGAGTATTTATTCCTGCGCGATCTCAACAGAAAAGCTGATGAGGCTGGCAAGCAGTTTTGGACAGAAAGGGCTATGCAGGTTCCTCCTGCTCAACTTAATGCAGAATTTCGCGCCGCCGCAAAAACAGAAAATCCCAAAGCGGGAAGTCTTCCAACAAGAGCATCAGGAATAACGCTGCCTGGCGATCCTGGCTACCAAGAATACAGAAATAAAAGTTTCTTTGAAATGGTAGCGCCGTTTGTTATTCCCGTTGTTGCGGTTGTTGCGCCTCAGTTTTTGCCTGCTATTGGTAAGGCTCTAGGCGCTACAGGTGCTGCGGCAACGGCTGTTGGCGCTGGTGTTGTTAATGCTGGAATTACTGCTGGATTAGGCGGTTCTCCAGAAGATATCGTCAAAGCAGGTCTTGCTGCTGGAGGCGGTATGTATGCCGGTTCAGTAGTTGGTGAAGCTGTTAAGGGCGCTCAACAAGCTGGAACTCTTAGCGGAACTTTAGGTGGTAATGCTGCATTACCTGCGGTTGCTGGAAGTGCTGTTGGCGCTGGTACTGGCACGCTGATTCAAACGGGCGATCCTGGAAAAGCAGGATTGGCTGCATTAGGTGCTGGCGCTGGTCAGGCCATTGGTGGAGCAGCGCTTGATGTGCTGCCAGATGATGCCAATCTTACGCTTAAATCAGGTTTAGCTTCAGCGGCTGGTGGCGCTACCGAGGCCGCTGTCACAGGCCAAGATGTTGGGGCAAGCGCACTCGTTAGCGGTTTGGCTGGCGCTGGTCAGGATTACATCACCGAACAAAAGTTAAAAGCGGAACAGGCAAAACAACAAATTTCTGGTGACATTCTCAAAGCATTTACCAATCCAGCAAATAAAGTTGATGTTGCTTTTGCAGGGCCAATAACGGCTGACGAAATCAATCAGTTAGCCCGTAACGCTTCCAGAGAATTGATTGATACCTGGAGGGCTAGAGCAGCAGCCGATCCAACTTTTGCAAAAGAATTAGCCAAACCAGAAAATCTTAATGCAATTAGAAATGCTGGCTTAGTAGAACTTGCAACTGCGGTGACTTCTTTGACCTCTGTTGCCGCTGGTGGTGCTGGAGCAACCGCCTTGGCTACTGGTTTGTTGGCTGTGCCTGCCGCTGAAGCAGTAAGACGCGCAACGCAAGAAAACTCTATGCTTGGCGCTATGTCGGGCGATACATCATTTGCAAGCGCTCTAATTGATCAGGCATTAAGCACCCCAAATAATACTTTAACCACTACAGACACAACGCCTACATTGCCAGAAGTCGTTGTAGAAGCGCCTCGACTTTCAGACACTCCCCAAACTGCCGATATTTTGCGAGTGTCAAAAATTTTGCAAATATCGCCGGAAGAAGCGGCAATATTAAGTGAGAGAAATTCAACTCTATTTAATTATTTTACTGGAAAAGAAGGCGCTCCCACGCCCCCAGAGATAGACACATTACCATTACGCGAACGCGCAGCTATTGAAAGTGCTAATCGATCAGGTCAGCCCATAAGTTCTTTGCAGGATTTTAATGTGGTTATTACTGGTCAAACGCCACCGACAACTCCTGGCGTACAGACAGCAATACCGACAAATGAACAACAGATATTGGAATTGACTGGGATTGTTCCAAAAATTCGCACAAATTTATCCAACGCTCCCTCAGGTCAACAAGACCAAATTCAGGCGCTTTACGACCAATTCTTAAATCGTGAAGCGGATCAAGCCGGAAGACAGTTTTGGGAGCAACGCGCAACCCAAGTTAGCGCTGATCAATTACAAAGAGAGTTTCAAGAGGCCGCAAGACAAGAACAAGCCTCCGCCCAGACACAAGCCGATACAAAGACCCAAACAGATACAAGAACGCAAACTGGAAACCAGACCGACCCACAAACGCAGGGAGATACAAAAACACAAACGGATGCGGGTACGCAGTCGGACACAAAAACGCAAACAGACGCAAGTACGCAGTCAGATACAAAAACGCAAACCGGTACGAGTACACAAACTGGTACGAGTACACAATCCGGCACAAATACACAAACAAATACGCCGACAACATCTGGCAGCACAACCGGAGAAAGCACCGGCGGCCCCACGACAGGTGGCGTTACTCCGACCATTACTGATACAGATAGAGAAATTATTAACTTGACAGGTATTGACGGTGGAGGCACAACGGTAACTGGCCCAACTGAGCCTACTAAAATCGATGATACTAAAATTGATGATACTAAAATCGATGATACTGAAATTACGTCAACTGAAACACCAATAATTAAGAAAAAGAAAAAGAAAAAGGTTATACGCAGACCAGCAGTTGAAACTAAAACAGTTCCACTACAAACATTATTGGGAGCGCCGCTTATGATGCCTGGTTCAAGCGCATTAGCCCAAGCGCTGAGTGTAGGTGACGCTGGCGGTTCTTATTTGGATAAGAAAGGTCAAAGACGCCAACCCGTTTGGAACGTCGAATCGTTGAAACTAACAGATGAATTAGGGGGCAGTGGCTATGACTAAACAAATTGCAAAACTACTGAAGGCTACTTTTCAAGAGAGTAGCGACCTCAAGCAAATCGCTAAAGAACTTGCCGGAAAAGGCAGGGGTGGTGACAGTATGCTTGTGCATATCACGCCCAAAGAAGCGTATATGCTCAAAAATGCTGGTGGCGCTGGCACAATCAACCCTGATACTGGGTTGCTAGAGTTTTACGAGATGGATGCGGACACATATTACTCTCCTAGCAGAACGGCTAATGTAAACACCAATGCTGATACCTATTATTCGCAAGCGCCTTTTTCAACTTCTTCTGTTCCAACACCTGATTTTGAACCGGTTTCTCCTTATAGTTTCTCACCTAACACACCGCAAATAGATTTAACACGACCAGATACAGCGCAATATTACAGTTCAGACGTTCCACAGCAGACGTTGTATCCAACGGTTAATTTTACGCCCCGTCCTCCTACGCCAATAAATATTCCTGACGTAAGTACAGACACTGGTTTTATGCCTTCCACTCGAACGCTAGATGTTCAGAATCCTTACGGCCCTGGCAGTCCTACAGAATATGGTTTCGAACCCATGTCTCTGTCAGAGAGAGTTAAGTCCACACTGACTAGCCCAAGAGTTCTTGAAAACATAACTATGGGTGGATTGGCTGCGTTGCCTGGAATTATTGCTTCTCGCAATGCAGCTAAACAAGGTCAGCGTGCTAGAGAAGATATGGAGAAGATGGCTGCGCCGTACCGTCAGCGAGGACAAGAACTTCTTGCTCAAGCGCAGTCTGGTGAACTAAATGTTGGCGAACAGCAACAACTGCAAGCTATGCGAGCTAGATTAGCACAGGGCGCTGCTAGTCGTGGTGGAGTAGGCGCAGAACAAGCACAAGTTCAGCTAGAGAATTTCCGTCAGCAAATATTGCAAAACAAATATGACTTAGGTCTGAAAGTTTCTGGAATTGCTGATCAGATTGCAACTGGCGCTATTAAGGCAGGATTGCAGGCAGACCAGTATGTTAGCGAATTGACAGGTAACTATTTTGCTAATGCTATGCAAATGGCAATGCAGGGCATGACTGGTAATCAGCCAAGCATAATTAGAAGACAGCAAGGAGCGTAAACATGGCGGCAATGTTTCCAACTGAAAGATCAGGTGTGCCGATGTTTGGCATGGACACGGCTGTGGATAAGGCTGCTGCGCGTCGGCAACCGGCTGGTACGGATTCTGAAGACGCGGCTGCGGCAGTCTTGTCTGACCCCGTATACCAGCAGTTCGTGGGTGGGCCTAGAACCAAGTTGGAAAAAGCACAGCGAGAGTATGGTTCGTTTGAAGGCGAGTTGGCAGCTAATAAAGCGGAACGAGAATCTACGCAACTAGGTCGTAGACAAGAAGCTTTTGATACTTACGCAGAATCAGTTAAAGCGCCTGAATTACGCGCTGAACGCACTCGGTTAGAAGAACAGGCTGGCGAGGCGTTTGTACCAACCCAAGAAAACGTCAGAGATATGGCAACCATCTTTAGTTTGGTTGGCGTACTTGGGTTTGCTATTGGCGCTGGCGGTAAGAGTAATGCTATTGGCGCAATGAATGCCATGAACGGCATGATGGAAGGTTACAAACAAGGCAGGCAAGATCGTTACCTACGCGAAAAGGACTTGTTTGAAGCCAACACGAAAGCATTAAAAACAAAGATTGATGCGCTGAATAACCGCATGGTAGACATTGCCAAACTTGCTGCGGTGGACATGGAAAAGGCAAACATGGAAGCAGATATGCTGTTTGCCCAAGAAGGTGCTGATTTCCTAAAGCAGTACAAAGACAAGGTTGGTTTGGTCAACACCATCAAGATGCTGCAAGAGCAAGTTAAAGGCGGTCAGGAACTATTTAAGTTTATTCAAACAGAAAAACTACGCGCTGCTGATAAACAAGCGCAGCGTCAGTTCATGGAAAGAATGCAAGAAGACCGTCAGCAAGCTGCGCGTGATTTGAAATATCTTGCTTTCAGCTTAAAAGATGGTGGTGGTGCAGGCAAACCAATGAAAGAGAAAGACACCGTTCAACTAGAGGGCTTGTATTCTCTGGCTGATCAATTACGTCAACTTGAAAAAGAATTCAAAGATGAATACGCAAGCTTGGGCGTTCTTGGCGTTGGTGCAGATTTGTCCTTAGAGGCAAAAAGAAGATTTGGTGACAAAGAAGGCGAAAAGGCTGCACAGTGGTGGTCTAAGTATCAAAGACTGCAAGCGCCAAATCGTCACGCATTGTTTGGAGCAACTTTAACAGGTAACGAATTAAAGAATTATCAATCGTTTACTGCAAAAACAAGTGACGCTCCTTCATTCGTTCGAACAATGCTTCAAGATCAGGCAGATTATTCTGAAGGAACGGCACAAAGTAGGGTTAGGGCTTTTGAACAAACAGGATATAAAGTTCCAGAATTAGGAAAACCCCGTAATTTCTTAGGAACTTATGGTAGTGGTGGCGGCGGCGGCGGTGAAACAGTAACGGTTGGTGGACAGACATATTCCCGTCCTTCCAGCTTTACAGACCAACAGTGGGCTGATTACAAGAGATCAGTGGGGGCGCAATGAGTCCTGAAGATTGGGCAGCATCTCAACCAAAAACTAGCGAATCAAAACGTGCTGTTAGTCCAGAGGAATGGGCTTCCAAACAAGAACCTAGTTTTGGTGAAAAGTATATCCAACCAGTCACCGACGTTGTAAATCGTTCGTTGGTTGCTGGAACACTTGGCGCTCCTGCTGACATAGGTGCGCTTGCCCTACGTCCTTTTGGTTATACCCAAGAGCCAACTTTCGGTTCTGAATACATTGGCAAGCAAATGGAAAAGGCTGGAATGGTCAGCCCAAAGCGACGCCCTGTGGCTGAGTTGCTAACAGGGTTTGCTCCACTTGCATTGACTGGTGGCGTTTCTGCGGTACGCTCTGGCGCTGGAATGGTAGGTCGCGCTTTAGGAAAAGATGTCACTAAAGAAGCTGAAGCTTTGAAAAAGGCTACTGCTGCTAAATACCAAGCGCCAATATCCCAAGCTGAAAAAGAGGGTGAACGCGCTAGTAGAGCAATTCAACAAATTGAACGACAGCCAAGTGTTGCCGCCCAACGCGCCGCTACCGCACCTCTAACAAGAGAACAGCAGATTGCTCAACTGCAAGCGCAAGTAAGACAGCCGGTTCGGGAACAAATGGGTGCGCGTCGCGTAACCGCTGAAGAACGCGCTGGCAAGGCCGCTGTTATAGAACAAGAGGCGTCTGAGCGCACTGCTGCTGCACAACAGGCAGTTGACGTTCTTGAGCAGAAACTGTTGGCAAGACCAACCATTACGCCAGAGCAATTTGGTGCAGAGTTGCGGCAGGCTACTAAAGATTTGCAAAAGCGGTTAGTAGACGCAAGAACTGAAGGTTCTAAACTTGGTCAGGTTATTCGCTCTGCTGGAACTCAGCCAACAATTAACACTTCTGGTTTAGTTAATAGAGCAGAGGGGATTGCTCTGCGAACCAGAAATCCACAAGTTTTGGGAATGTTGGAGGAAGTTAAGTCGCTTGCGAAGTTCGACGGCGATGAGATGCTGACGCTAGAGCAGGCAGATTCTTTGCGTAAATATCTTAGCAAAGACATCATCAATAAGTTCTTTCCTACCACTGGTGCAGACAAAGAAGTTCTACGCGCATTACGGGGTTTGCGTGTTTCGCTTATTGAAGCTACGCCACAAGCTTATAGAAAAGCATTAGGTGAGTTCAGCACTTTGTCTAGGCCGCTAGATATTGTTGAGCGTCAAGGTGCTTTGAAGCGAGTTGTAGACATTGATCCAATCAGCACTGCTGAAAAACTGACAGAGGCGCAGGTTGTTGGAGAAGTTATCAACAAGGCTAGGGCTGGCAATCCAGTGTTTACCCGTCTATTAGAGGGGAGTCCACAGCTAAAAGATTCAGCGCGTCTGTACTTTACGCAAGATTTGTTTTCTAAAGGCGTGGTTCCAACAGAAGCCTCTGTCCGAACTTGGCTTAAAAGTAACGAAAGAGTATTGCGTCAAGTTGGTTTGTACGACGAATTTAAAGACATTCGTACCGCGAAAGAAACAGCACAACGTGCCGTAGACGAAGCAAAGCTAACAGAAAAAGCTGCAAGAGAAGTTGCTGGAGCAACATCAACAGAAGCAAGCCGTGCTGCTAAATTAAGCAAAGAAAGCGAATCAAGGCTGCAAGAAGCATTAAAAACCACTGCGTCACCAACTCAACGCCCTGGCGAAAGTTTGGCTGAAGCATTGCGTCGCACTAGGACTGGAGCGAAACCAGCGCCTATTCAGACGTTTGTTCAGACTAGAGAAAAGCAGGCGCAAGCAGTTCAGTCATTGACGAAGATGCAATCAGATGTTGTTGCGGCAAAGACGCCTCAAGAGGTTCAGTCTGCGGTTAGTAGCGCAGCCAATGATCTGTTAAAGCGCGGCATTATTGATGACGCTGGATACAGAACGATGATCAGAGATGTATCAAAATTGCAAGACATGACTGACGCTAGAAACCAAGCAAGAAAGATTTTGGCGTATTTTGGTGGCTTGGCAGGCGTTGGCTTTTTAGGCAGGGGTGCAATTCAATCTGTTGTGGAAGGGAAATAATCATGCCGCTGACAAAAGGATTTAGTCAGAAGTCGATTAGTAACAATATTCGTCGTGAGATGAAGCGTGGGAGGCCACAGAAGCAAGCGGTGGCTATTGCTCTTAGTGTTGCTCGAAAAGCAAAGAAAGGAAGAAAATGATCCGCAATGACAGACCCCAAGAAGCCGGTGTTGGCGATGAAACCCCGCCACCAACCATGATTCAACCAACCCGCAAGATGAAGCGCCCAGAGCAGGCCGTGCAGAAGCGTAAAGCCAAGCGATGAGCAAGAAGACCAAGGGGATAAATCCAGAGTTGGAGAGGGCAATCGGTGATCTGCTAAAGGCCACCATGTCCGATCCAACCGCTAGTTTGACCGACAAGTCAAAAATCATCGACAGAGCGTTAAAACTTGAACAACTAAAAGCCAGGATATCGGATGATGATTGGGGTTCAGGGTTTGCTGATGATGAGGATGAGTAGTAAGATATGAGTATCCATTTAGAAAGGGGATACAAGTATGGATGCTATTTCACTGGTACGTTTGGCTTTGAGCGTCATCAGCGAGAGATTGCTTGTGATTCTGGCTTTGTGCCTGAATTTCGCGCTCGCTTGCTGGACAATGTGGGGATTGATGTGGGAGAGGCTGGTAGCGTTAGCCGTGTTTGCGTTATTCAGCTACCTTTTGATAAGAATGGAAAGGAATAAAGATGCGCGACAAGAAAGACCTAACGCTCAAGAGTAGCGTACCTGGGGCTGAAGAACTCAACTACAGCCAGAAATACGCGAAAGCTATCCGTCCTCAGAAACCGTCTGATACGACAGAACGATATCAGACTTGGCAGCCAGGTCAAGTGCCTATGGGTGGGTTCCGTTCCACTTTTAACTTCGGTGGTGGCGACAACAGCAAGCAAAGCCCGACTTCAGGTGGCGGCAAGAAGGTGTACTAATGGCTAACAATATTGCCTTTCAGCCGATGGGCAACTGCGTGGTGGCGGTTGCTGCGTCCGCGAACACTCAAGGGGCTGTGGTTTCTTTAACGGCTGTTAGTCCGGTGAATCAATACTTGGTGTTCAATACAAGTAAAGACTATCCTGTGTTTGTTGCCTATGGACAAACAGCAAATATCACAGCAAGCATTCCCACTGCCAATGGCGCTCCGGTAGTTGCCATCCCACCATACAGTGAAAAGGTTTTTACAGGGCCGCAGGTTAGCGCAACCAAAACGGTCTATGTCCGCATCATTGCGCCTCATAACAATGCGGAACTGTACATCACGCCAGGCGAGGGTTTGTAATGTCGCTTGATCCGATCAGCGCCATACTGAACATTGGTAGCAAAGTCATAGACCGGCTTTGGCCTGATCCAACCCAGGCTGCTGCCGCAAAGCTAGAACTGTTTAAGTTGCAACAGTCTGGTGAGTTGCAGCAGATCATGGGGCAGTTAGAAATAAACAAAGTGGAAGCTGCGAATGCTTCCGTTTTTGTTTCTGGATGGCGTCCTTTTATCGGCTGGATATGTGGCGCTGCTTGTGCCTGGAACTGGATCGGGATAAGCGTAGCCAAGACGATTGCAGCATTTGCTCACTATGACATCAACCTAAGTCCTGCTGACCTGTCTGAGATGCTTCCGGTATTGATGGGAATGCTTGGCTTGGGTGCGCTGCGTACTGTTGAGAAGATTCAAGGAGTGGCGGCAAAGTGATTAACAGCCGTAAGATTGAAGACCTGCTGCCAGTGGTTCGGGAGCGCGTCGAGAAGATGATTGCTGATTGTGAAGCAGAAGGTATAGAACTGCTTGTCACTAGCACCTACCGAGATAACTTCAGCCAAGCAGCGCTGTACGCTCAAGGCAGAACCGCACCAGGGAGGATTGTCACGAATGCACGGGCTGGTCAGTCTTTTCATAATTACCGTTGTGCTGTGGATGTCGTTCCGTTACTACACGGAAAACCTGTTTGGGATTCCAAGAACTCAATCTGGCAAGACGTTGGCAGAATAGGTAAAGCAGCAGGATTAGAGTGGGCGGGTGATTGGCAGCGGTTTAAGGAATATCCGCACTTCCAGTACACAGGTGGCGTGACATTGGCGCAACTACAGCGAGGAGCCAAAATTGTCTGAGAAAGAAGTTTTAGACCCTTCTGGCTTCCCTATTGAAATGGATAGGCCAGTGGTCTTTGAAGAAGATGACTTCGAGAATCCGCATACTGAACTTTCCATTACCGAATCAGCAGAGGATTTAGGATTGCCTGGTGGCGGTTTTTATAACGTGCCTAGCATCTATGGCGGTGTGATCTACGATCCAAAGACACAGTTCGATATCATCAAGCAAAACGTCCAGAAGCAAGCGCAAACAGGATTCCGTTTCCCTAACTTTCCATCTATAGAGGAAGCAGAGAAAGCCGCGCAAGCCCGTAGCGCCTATTTCAATCAGATCAAAGCAGATATGCTGCGCCAAGCAGTAGAAAAACGTCGGCAAGAACTCTTACTTCAAATGATGAAGATAGGACAATGATGTCTAAAACTAACGTAAAGCTATCGGTAGGTAGGGGTGAGAAGCTGTCAGTTAAGGCTGGCGGTGGACTGACTGCCAAAGGCAGAGCCAAGTACAACCGTGCGACCGGCAGCAACCTACAAGCCCCGACCAAAGATACCTCTAACCCACGTCACAAGTCTTTTTGCGCCCGTAGCCGCAACTGGACAGGTGATCGTGGCAAAGCAGCCAGAAAGCGTTGGGGTTGTCGTTGAGCCATCCAGCACAAATTGAATTCGTTGCCAGCCTCAAGTCACAGTTCCCTGATTACTTTGTTCGTAAGAACGTCCTGGAAGTTGGCAGCCTAAACATCAATGGTTCAATACGTCCATTTTTTGAGCAATGTATCTATGTTGGCGTTGATCTTGGCGCAGGAACCGATGTTGATGTGGTGGCTAGAGGAGAAGACCTCACCTATGCTGATGGCAGTTTTGATGTTGTTGCTAGCTGTGAGTGCTTTGAGCATAATCCTGCTTGGCTGAAAACCTTTGCCAATATGATCAGGATGTCATCCGGCCTGGTCTTCTTTAGCTGCGCGACCACAGGCAGGGCAGAGCATGGCACACGCCGCACCAGTCCACATGATGCGCCATTCTGCGGTGACTACTACCGCAACCTAACCGAGCAAGACTTTCGAGAAGCGTTTGACCTGTCAGAATTCCGACAGTATGCTTTTACCACTAACGATCAGGCGCACGACCTTTACTTTTGGGGTGTCAAATGAAAGACGGACTCTACGCAAACATCAATGCCAAGAGAGCAAGGATCAAAGCCGGTAGTGGTGAGAGGATGAGAGCGCCTGGTAGTAAGGGCGCTCCCACCGCAGCAGACTTTAAGAAGTCAGCAAAAACAGCCAAAAGAGAAACAAAAAGGTAAGGATCGTTGCTCCGATCCCGACC
>Ga0315907_10002671_pt1 | contig 22105 bp, 20 predicted proteins | sample LakEriMetagenome_3_FD_203525 | JGI IMG/M metagenome (GOLD analysis project Ga0315907, IMG submission 203525) | Freshwater fungal communities from buoy surface, Lake Erie, Ohio, United States - Buoy 12 MA123 | ecosystem: Environmental > Aquatic > Freshwater > Lake > Lake biofilm | place: USA...
AGCTGCTTGACCGCGTCCGTCCCGCCGCACCGAGCCGCTAAATCCGCAGTCTTAGTGCGGTTGCGATAATGCAACCGTCTTGGGGGCCGTATGAACGTCTCGACCAATCCGTTTGACGACGACAAGCTCAAGGAAGAATGCGGAATTTTCGGCATTCTCGGCCATAAGGATGCGGCCGCCCTTGCGGCCCTCGGGCTCCATGCGCTGCAGCATCGCGGCCAGGAAGCGGCCGGCATCGTCGCCTTCGACGGGGCGCAGTTCCACACGCACCGCGCGGTCGGTTTGGTCGGCGACAATTTCGGCGACGAAAAGATCATCGCGAGCCTGCGCGGCGACAGCGCCATCGGCCACACGCGCTACGCCACAAGCGGCGGCACCATCCTGCGCAACATCCAGCCGCTGTTCGCCGAGTTCGAGTTCGGCGGTTTCGCGCTCGGCCACAACGGCAACCTCACGAACGCGGACGCACTTCGCCGCGGCCTCGTCAAGCGCGGCTCGATCTTCCAATCGACGACCGACACCGAAGTCATCATCCATCTGATGGCGCAGGCGCAGGGCGATTTCGTCACGCGGCTGATCGCGGCCCTCAACCAGGTCGAGGGCGCCTACTCGCTGACCTGCATCGCCAAGGACACGATCATCGCCGTGCGCGATCCGCGCGGCGTGCGCCCGCTGGTGCTGGGCAAGCTCGACGATGCGTGGATCTTCACGTCCGAGACCTGCGCGCTCGACATTATCGGTGCAACTTACGTGCGCGATCTCGCAGCCGGCGAAATGGTGATCCTGGATCGCTCTGGCATCCGCTCGCTGATGCCGTTCCGGCCTGAGAAGAAGCGCTTCTGCGTGTTCGAGTACATCTATTTTGCACGTCCCGACAGCGTCATGGAGGGCGTGTCGGTCTACGAAGCGCGCAAGCGCATCGGTGCCGAACTCGCGCGCGAAAGCGGCGTGGTGGCCGATCTTGTCGTCCCCGTGCCCGACAGCGGCGTGCCGGCCGGCCTCGGCTACGCGCAAGAATCCGGCATCCCCTTCGATCTCGGCATCATCCGCAACCACTATGTCGGCCGCACCTTCATCGAACCCACCGACCACATCCGGCATCTGGGCGTGAAGCTCAAGCACAACGCCAACCGCGCAGGCCTCACCGGCAAGCGCGTGATCCTGGTCGACGATTCGATCGTGCGCGGCACGACATCCAAGAAAATCGTCGAGATGGTGCGCCAGGCCGGTGCGACCGAAGTGCATATGCGCATCTCCTCGCCGCCGACGACGCACTCGTGTTTCTTCGGCGTCGATACACCCGAACGCAGCCAGCTTTTGGCGGCCAACTACGACGTGCCGGCGATGGCGAAGCTCATCGGCGTCGACAGCCTCGCCTTCATCTCGATGGACGGGCTCTATCGCGCGATGGGCGAGCGCGGCCGCGACAAGGCGAGCCCGCAATTCTGCGACGCGTGTTTCTCGGGTGAATATCCGATCCGCCTCACTGACGTCGAAGAGCGCGGCGACCGTCCCGCCCAAGCAAGCCTTTTGGAAATCGCGTGACGAACCAGCCGCGTCTCAAGGGCCGTATTGCCGTCGTCACCGGCGCTTCGCGTGGCATCGGGCGCGCGGTCGCGTTGCGCTTTGCCCAAGAGGGCGCACATGTCGTGGCGCTGGCACGCACCGTGGGAGCGCTTGAGGAACTCGACGACGCGATCATTGCGGCCGGCAGTTCGGCGACACTCGTGCCAATCGACTTGGCCGAACTCGATCGGCTCGATTCACTCGGGCCCTCGCTTTACGAGCGCTTCGGCAAGGTCGACGTGTTCGTCGCCAACGCGGGCGCACTTGGCACGCTCGGGCCCATCACGCACCAAGCGCCCGGCGAGTGGGAAGACGTGATGCGCCTCAACGTGCACGCCAATTGGCGGCTCATGCGCACGCTCGAACCCGCCTTGCGCCTGTCGGATGCGGGTCGCGCCATTTTCGTGACATCGGGTGCGGCCAAGGCCAAGCGTGCCTATTGGGGCTCGTATGCTGTGACCAAGGCCGCCCTCGAAGCGATGGCCACGACCTGGGCGGCCGAGCTCGAGACCACCAATATCCGCGTCAATCTTCTGTCGCCGGGCCCGATCGCGACGCGCATGCGCGCCGCCGCGTTTCCAGGCGAGAACCCTGACACGTTGCGCCAACCTGACGACATCGCAGGCTATTTCGTCGATCTCGCGGCGCCAGACTGCACGCGCCACGGCGAGCTGGTCGAGATCGCGCCATGAGCGCAGTCGGCCCGATCGAGCTCGTCCGCCTGCGCGTGCGCGATCTCGAGGCCGCGAAGAACTTCTACGGCAATCTTCTAAAACTCACCCTCGTCGCCGCCGACACGCAGATGGCGATTTTCGACACGGGCCAAGCCAAGCTAGTGATCGAACAAGGAACCGCTGCGCCGTCCGCTGCGATCGAACTTGGCTTTACGGTCGCGAGCGTCGAGACGGCCGTCGCCGCCGCAATCGCGGCCGACATCAAAATCCTCGCGCCGCCCGCGACCGAAGCTTGGGGCGGTCGCGTTGCCGCCATCGCCGATCCCGACGGCAACCGCCTGTCCCTGATCCAGTATCCTTGAGTTTTCCAACCGGAGTATTCGAACCATGGCTCTTTCGATGTACCAGGCAAGCGTCCCCGCTTTCGTTCAGATGCTGACGGCACTCTCGAACATCCTCGACAAGGCCGCCGCTTTCGCTGCTGCCAAGAAGGTCGATCCGACGGTGCTGCTGAATTCGCGCCTCGCCCCCGACATGTTCCCGCTCACGCGCCAGATCCAGATCGGTGCGGATTTCGCCAAGGGCCCGATGGCGCGCCTTGCGGGCCTCGAAGTGCCGAAATACGACGACAACGAAACCACGATCGACGCCCTCAAGGCCCGCATCGCCAAGACGCTCGACTACGTGAAGAGCTTCAAGCCCGAGCAGATCGACGGCAGCGAGACGCGTGCGATCAATCTAACGGTCGGCGGCCAGCCGCTGACGCTCACGGGCCAGGATTATCTCGTCAATTTCGCGCTGCCGAACTTCTATTTCCACCTTACGGCCGCGTACGCGATCCTGCGCCACAACGGCATCGAGATCGGCAAGCGCGACTATATGGGCCGCACGTAAGCCCTATTCGCGGCTTCGTTTGCTGTCGTAGGGGTTGTTGGAGGCGCGCATCTGCAGGCGCACCACAACCCCTTGCAGCCCGAACGTCTCGCGCAGCGAGTTGACGAGATAGCGCTGATAGTCGTCGGGCAGCGAGACGAGCTTGTTGCCGAACAGCGCGAAGGTCGGCGGGCGCTGGGCCACTTGGCGCATGAAGCGCGGCCGCGGACGCCGGCCCTCGACGATCGGCGGCGGGTGTTTCTGGATCACGCCCTCGAGCCAACGATTGAGCTTCGGCGTCGGGAGATCGGCGTTCCAGCGGTCGTGCATTTCGATCACGGCCGCCATCAGATCGTCGAGCTTGCGGCCCTGCAAGGCCGAGACGGTCGCGAAGATGACGCCTTTGATCTGCGGCAGCGAAATCTCGAGCCGGTCGCGCAACTTGCGCAAGGCGGCCTGCGGATCGTCGACGAGATCCCATTTGTTGGCGCACACGACGACCGCACGGCCCTCTTCGGCCGCCAGGCGCGCGATCTGCAGATCCTGGTTCTCGAGCATCATCGTCGCGTCGAGCACGAGAACGCAGACATGCGCCTCGCGGATGTTGCGGATCGTTTCGCCCGCCGACATTTTTTCGAGCTTTTCGTCGATGCGCGCGCGCCGACGCAAGCCCGCCGTGTCGATCAGGCTGAAACGCCGTCCGTTCCATTCGAAGGGCGTGGCGATGGAATCGCGCGTCGTGCCCGGCTCGGGGCTGGTGAGCATGCGCTCTTGCCCCAGCAGCCGGTTGACGAGCGTGGATTTGCCGACATTGGGCCTGCCCACCAGCGCCACGCGAATGTCGGGCTTCGCCCCTTCGACCGGTTCGGGCTCGGGCGCGTCGTAGTCTTCGATCGCCTCGGGCGGCGCCAAAGCGCGCATCGCCTCGTGCAGATCGGCAAAGCCCTCGCCGTGCTCGGCAGACAGCGCGATGGGCTCGCCCAGCCCCAAGCCCGCCGCTTCGGCAACGCCGAATCCTGTGCGCGCGGCACTCTCGGCCTTATTGGCGATGACCAAAGTGGGTTTGCCGCTCTTGCGCAGCCAATTGGCGAAATGTTTGTCGTGCGGGGTGAGCCCGTCGCGCGCGTCGACCACGAACAGGGCGAGGTCGGCATCTGCCACTGCGCGCTGGCTCTGTTCTGTCATGCGCGCGGCCATTGTCTTGGGGGCGGCTTCTTCGAGCCCGGCCGTGTCGTAGATCGTGAAGCGCAGATCGCCCACGCGCCCTGCCCCTTCGCGCCGGTCGCGCGTGACTCCCGGTGTGTCGTCCACGAGGGCGCGCTTGCGCCCGATCAAACGGTTGAACAGCGTGGACTTGCCGACATTCGGCCGTCCCACGATCGCCACACGCCACGTCATTCAGTGCGGCCTTTTCATCGATAGGCGACCAAGTCGCCGTTGTCCGTCATTACATAAACTGTGCGGTTTGCGGCGATCGGCGCCACTTCGACGCCGTCGGGCATCGAAATCTGCTGCACGACGCGGCCCGTCGTCGCGTCGATGGCGACGGCCTTGCTGACCGAGTTGGCCACGAACACGCGCCCGCCTGCCACGACCGGGGCTGTCCACACGATGCGCCCGCGTTTGCGCTGCTCGTCGGTGTAGCCCCCGAGGGCGGTAACCCACACGACGCGCCCGTCGCGGCGCTGCAGGCACGCAATGTCGCCGTCGACGCCCATCACAAACACGTAATCGCCCGCGACCCAGGGCTGGTTAAGCGAGCCGATTTCCTGCTCCCACAGCCGCGCGCCCGAGCGCATGTCGATCGCCACGGTGCGGCCCGATTGGGTCGAGACGATCGCCATGCCGCGGTCGATGGCGGGCGTGCCGCGAATGTCGGCCATGCCGGAAATCTGGCCCGTCCGGATAACGCCCGAAAGCGTGTCGGACCACAGCACGCGGCCGGTTTCGGCGCGTAGCGCAAACAACTCGCCCGACGAATAGCCGACCAAGACCGTACCGCCTTCGACGACCGGGCTGCTGGCGCCCACAAAGCCTGCCGATTCCGCGATGCCGGTATGGCTCCAAAGACGGCGCCCCGTCTCGGCATCGAGCGCGAAAGTCTGGTTGTCGATGGTCGAGACGAACACGCGTCCGCCCGCGATCGCCGGACCCGAGCGACCGGGGGCGCTCATCTGGAAGCGCCAGATTTCGCGGCCGCGCTCGACGTCGAGCGCAATAAGTTGGCCGTAGCCGGTCGCAAAATAAATGCGGTTCCCGGCGACCGAGGCTCCGCCGCCCGAGCCGCCGCCGCTGCGGTCGCGCGCAGGCTCAGCGTCGAACGTCCACAGCCGCGAACCTGTCGCCGCATCCACGGCGGTCAACTGCGATTCCGCATCGACCGCAAAAACACGACCGCCGGCGACGACCGGCACGCCCGTCACGCGGCCCGCGCGGCTGTTGCCTGCACCGATCGACACGCGCCATGCCGAGCGGAGCCCCTCGACCTGAACATTGCCCGCCAACTGGCCCGGCAGCCCTTGCGGCTGCGGCCATTCGCGCAGGTCGACGGCAGGCGGCAATTGGACCGTATGGCCCACCAAACGTTCGTCGGGCTCGAGCTTGCGGTCGATCGCCAGCACGGGCACGCGATCGCCCGGAAGCGGCCGCTTGTAGTTGCTGCCGAGCCAATCGCAGCCGCTTGCCAGAACGGCGACGGCGGCCAGCAGAACCCAGGTTTTGCGCTTCGTCATGGGGGGATCGCCGCAGCTCAACCGTCGAGGGCTGCCAGCATTTCGCTGGCGCGCTGGCGAAGGCCTGCCGGGGCTGCAAGATCGTCGGCCAATTGGCGATAAAGTTCGGCCGCACGCACGCGGTCGCCTGCGCGCAGATGTGCCAGCGCTTCGATCTCGCGCGCGGCATGGCGCCAGGGGCCGGTCGGCGTCTGGAGCGCTTGAACCGCCCGCACCGCATCGCCGGGGCTCGCCGTATCGACCGCAAGCAGCGTCGCAACCAGCGTGGCAGCATCGCGCAGTTGCGCGTCGAACGTGGTGTCGCCGGCGATCGCGCTATATTGGGCGATGGCATCGGCGGCATCGCCGCCCGATGCCGCAAGCGACGCCGCCTTGAGGCGCGCCAAGGCGGCATAGCCGGCCTGCCCGTCGCGCGCGATGGCGCGCAGCTCGACCAATGCGCGGGAAGCATCTTCCGACCCGAGGCGTGCGGCCTCGGCAAAGCGCAGCGCATCGGCCTCGGTGCGCTTGCGCGAATAGTCCTGCCAAAGCACGTAGCCGGCCGTCGCCAGCACGATGGCAACCGCCACGCCACCGATCAGCGGTGCGAACTTCTTCCACAGCTTCAGCGCGCGCTCGCGCCGCAGATCTTCGCTGACTTCGTCAAAAACGTCGGCCACGGTGCCTCGATCTCGAAAGTTCCAAAAAGCGCGCCAAACTAGCGGGTTCTGCCGTTCGGCGCAAATCGCGTTTAGCGTTGCGCTTTGAGCGCTTCAAGCCGCTCAAAGGCATGGATGTAGGGCTCCATATTCACCCGCCGCTCGACCGCAGCAGCCCCGCCCATGGTGGTCAGCGACATCTCCAAGGCTTTGAGGAGAATTTCCGCGCATTCGAGCGCACCGGCATCGCATGCTTGCTCGAAGGCCAACAAAATCTTGTCGCTGAGACGTCGCGTGTAAACCGTCATCCGGGTCCCCATAGGCCGACCAAGATGACGGTTCGAACGCGGCCTGTCAAAGCAAGCGGATGTAGCGCGCTTCGCGCCCGCGCGGTGTGACCACGTAAGACGTGCGCACCAACTGGTCCAGATCGACCGACGGCACGCCCGAGCGGCGCAGGACGGCTGCATTGACGAACACGTCTTTGCCGCCGTCGTTGGCGACGACAAAGCCGTAGCCCTTCTCGGGCGAATACCATTTGATCTTGCCCTCGACGTCGATCGCACCGGCGAGGTCCACATCGTCGCGTTCGCGGAAGCTGCCGCCGCCGCCACCGGGACCGCGCGGCGGACGCGGGCCGCGCGGGCCGCCAGGGCCCGCACTCGGACCGCCGGCACCGCCGCCAGACCCTGCTCGCCCATCGACCTCGTGGACGCGCATGACTTGCGGTCCCTTTTTGCCGGGACCGACTTCGCATTTGATTTTGGCGCCCTCGGCCGGCGGCGGCAGTCCTGCCTGCTCAAGCGCCGCGGCGTGCAGAAACACGTCCGGCGAACCGTCGGTAGGGGCGATGAAGCCGAAGCCTTTTGTGGTGTTGAACCATTTAACGACCGCTTCGATGGTCTTGGTCGGGCCGGGATTGAACGGAGGCATCTTTGAAGGGTTACTCCTGAAATTGAAAACACGACAAGGCAGCACCGGCCGCCCAATCGGACGCACAAACTACTGAAAATCGCGCCTGCGCGCCATGGGGGAATTGGCGGCTACATCCGATCGAGAAACGCCTCGGCCTCGGCGACGATCGCGGCCTGGCGGTCGGCAGGCCACGCCGCCAGCGTGCGATAGGCCATCGCCATGCGCGGATTGCCGACGAGGTGCTGCTTCTGGCGGATTAAAAACGCCCAATAAAGATAGTTGAACGGGCAGGCTTGTGGGCCGATCTTCTGCTTCACGTCGAACGTGCAACGGCCGCAGAAATCCGACATGCGGTCGATGTAGGCTCCCGACGCGGCATAGGGTTTCGAGGCCATCTTGCCGCCGTCGGCAAACACGGCCATGCCGAGCGTGTTCGGCATCTCGACCCATTCGTACGCGTCGGCATAGACGGCCAGATACCAGCGCTCGATCTCGTGCGGCGCAATGCCGGCCAGAAGTGCGAAATTGCCGGTCACCATCAAGCGCTGGATATGGTGCGAATAGGCATGGCGCTTGGTCTGGTCGACCGCTTGGGAAAGGCAACGCATCGGCGTGTCGCCGGTCCAGTAGAAATCCGGCAATCGGCGTGTCGCGGCGAGGGCGTTAGAATCCGCATAGTCCGGCATCAGCGTCCAATAGACGCCGCGCACATATTCGCGCCAACCCAGGATCTGACGCACAAAACCTTCGGCCGCGTTTAGCGGCGCCGCCCCTGCCCGATACGCCGCCTCCGCCGCCGCACAGATTTCCTGCGGGGAAAGCAGACCCAGGTTGAGCGGTGGGGCAATCAGCGAATGGAACAGGAAGGGCGCATCGGCGCGCATTGCGTCCTGGTAGTCGCCGAATTGGGGCAAGGCGTTTGCTACGAAATCGTCGAGCGCTTGCAGCGCGTCCGCACGCGTGACCGGCCAGCCAAATTCGTCGAGCGTGCCGAAATGGTCGCCGAAATGGCGCTCGACCAATGCCATCACATCGCGCGTCGTGGCGTCGGGAGCGAAGCGCCGGCGTAGCGGTGTTGCGACTGAGGCCGGCAGCTTTTTGCGGTTTTCGGCGTCGAAATTCCAATCGCCGCCGACGGGGTCGTCGCCATCCATCAGGATCGCATGTTCGCGCCGCATCTCGCGGTAGAAATGCTCCATGCGCCAGCCGCGCCGCCCTTTTGCCCAGTGCGCGAAGCGCGTGCGGCTCGCAAAGAACCGATCGTCGGCAAAAAGCTCGAGCGCGCAGCCCGTCGCGTTTTGCCAGCCCTCGGCCATCTTCAGCACGCGCCATTCGCCGGGCTCGGTCGCGACGATGCGCGTCGGGCGATGGCGTTTGGCCGCACGCACGATCTCGGATGTGAGCGTGCCCGTATTGGCCGGATCGTCGAGCGCCACATAGTCGACCGCGATCCCACGTGCGCGCAATTCGGCCGCAAAATGCCGCATCGCCGACAGCACGAGCACGATCTTCTGTTTGTGGTGGCGAACGTATGTCCCCTCGGCCGCCACCTCCATCATCAGCACCACGTCGTGCGCCGGATCAAGATCGCGCAGGGCCGACAGGCCGATCGACAGCTGGTCGCCAAGCACGATGCGAAGCGTCTTCACGGCTTTGCAGCCGGAGCCGCCCGGCGGCAACGCTCCGAGCAGTATTTGACGTTGGCCCAATCGCGCGCCCATTTCTTGCGCCACGCGAAAGGCTTGCCGCACTGGACGCAGATCTTGGACGGCAGATCGGATTTCGAGCGCATCTTCGGCATGACGCCGAGGAATTTCGGTCGACCACAACCATCTGTCAACCGGTAGCCTTGCGAAACTTGCGGAAAATATATCGGCGGCAAAACCAGAAAACCGATATAATAGGTAAACAGGGTCGGTTTTAGCCTGGGCAGAATTTATTGGCGCTTTACGACCTGCCCTGCGCGACCGACGGCACTGTCGAAGATTTTCGGCATGCGCGCGACGCAGCAGCGCCGCGCGAATTAGCGACGACGCGGGATCGGCAGAGCGGCATGCCCAAATCTGCAACCATAAAAAGGATATTTTAATTGTTAACTACCATTGGAGAAAGTCTCAGCCAATTGCCAGCACCGATCGCCTGCCGCGAGGCCCTGCGCATCGCGACGCAAGCGCCGCATGCGCGGTTGCACCGCCATGCTGGGTTCGCCGCCGTCGCCGACGGCACCATCGATCTGCCCACCTATCGGGCACTCCTCGCCCGGCTCTACGGCTTCTATCTGCCGTTCGAGCGCGCCCTCGCCGCCGCGCCGATGCGCACGCAATGGCTCGCAGCCGACCTTGCCTGGTCCGGCATCGATGCAGCAGCCCGCGGACGCATCCGCGCTTGCGCCGACATTCCACCCCTTCCCTGCCCGGCAAGTCGGCTCGGCGCGCTTTACGTGGTCGAGGGTTCGGCCTTGGGCGGCCGCGCCCTTTCCCGTGGGCTCGACCGGCTGCTTGGGCCCGAAGGCACCGATGGGCGCCGCTTCTTCGCCGGACGCGGCGCCGATACGAGCAGCACTTGGAGCAAGTTCGTGGCGGATCTCGCCGCTTACGATTCCGCTTCGCCCGACCGCCCGCGCCTAATCGCGGCCGCCGCCGCGACATTTGCCGTCTTCGAAAACTGGCTTTCCGATTGGAGCAACGCAGTATGACGACGGCCCTTCCGGGACACGCCCCGCCGGATCTGACGAACTGCGACCGCGAGCAGATCCACATTCCAGGTGCCATTCTGCCGCACGGTGCCATGCTGGTGCTCGATAATGCCACGTTCGAAGTGCTGCAGATCGCCGGCGACACGACGGGCCTGCTCGGCGTTACGCACGAAGATCTGCTCGGCACATCGATCGCGACAGTTTTTGGGCCGCAGCAGGTCGAAAATCTGCGTGCGCTGAGCACCAATCTGCCGCTGCTGCGGCCCCGGCACATGCTGGACCCGCAAATGCGCGTCGCCGCGAACCTGCCGCTCGACGCGAGCGTGCACCGCAGCGACGAAATGCTGGTTCTCGAGTTCGAGGAAGCAGACATCGCCGACCGCTTTGCAGCCGATCCGCTCGCGGCCGTGCAGGAAATGATCGACGGGCTCGACGATGCGACATCGATCGTGGGGCTTTGCAAGACGGCGGCCGAACGCGTGCAGAACCTTGCTGCCTACGACCGCGTGCTGGTCTATCGCTTCATGCAGGACGGCTCGGGCTGGGTGATTGCGGAAAGCAAACGCGACGGGCTTGAGGCTTTCCTCGATCTGCACTACCCGGCCGCCGACATTCCGCAACAAGCGCGCGCCCTTTACGTGAAAAACGGCTTGCGCCTCATCACGCAGGTCAACTACGAGCCCGCGCGCCTCGTGCCGACGGACAATCCGCGCACCGGCAAACCGCTCGACATGAGCCAGGCGATGCTGCGCGACGTGTCGCCGGTCCACCGCCAGTATTTGCGCAACATGGGCATCGACGCGTCGATGTCGATCTCGATCATCAGCGGCGGCGCCTTGTGGGGCCTCGTGGCATGCCACCACTACACGCCGCGCCGTCTGCCGCGGCATCTGCGCGCGATCTGCGAGCTGTTCGGCTCGATGTTCTCCTACCAGGTCGAAGCGTTCGAAAAGCGCGTGCAGTTCAGCGAACGCCTGGCGAGCCGCCTCGTGCTGCAAAAGCTGATGCTGAATCTCGCCGGTGCCGACGAGTATGCGCGCGGCCTGACGGAGCAGTCGCCGAATCTGCTCGATTATATCCATGGCGGCGACGCGTCGCTGAACGGGCGTCGCCAGGGCGGCGTGGCCGTCAGCGTCAAAGGCGCTTTGACGTATTTGGGAACGACGCCGGACAAAGATCAGATCGAACGCATCGTCGCGTGGCTGAACGTCAAGATGCGGGAGTCCGAAGGGGTCTTCGCGACCGACCGTCTCGGCGAGTGCTGGAAACCGGCCACGGCGTTCGCCGACGTCGCCTCAGGCCTGCTTGTCATATCGGTATCGCCCGATCCCTCGGATTTCATACTGTGGTTCCGCCCCGAGCTCGTGGGCGTGGCTGCCTGGGCGGGGCAGCCAAACAAGGCGGCGGCACCGGGGACCGAAAGCGACGTGCTGACGCCGCGCAAATCCTTCGAGATCTGGAAGGAAACCGTGCGCGGCCGCGCCTTGCCGTGGTCGCAAAGCGATCTCGACGCCGCACGCGACTTGCGCACCTCGCTGCTCGACGTCGTGCTGCGCCGCATCACCGACGCGGCCCGCGAACGCAAACTGGCCGCCGACCGCGACCAGCTCATGATGGCGGAGCTCGACCACCGCGTGAAGAACACGCTCGCGAATATCGCCGCCCTCGTCATCCAGACGAGTGCGAGTGCGAACTCGCTTTCGACCTTCGTCGAAGGCCTCGCTGCGCGCATCCAATCGATGGCCAAAGCCCACAGCCTGCTCTCCCAGAGCCGATGGGAGGGCGTGTCGATCAAAAATCTGCTGATGGAGGAGCTCGCCCCCTACGCAAGCGGCAGTGCCACGCTCGAAATCGTCGGGCCGGACGTGGTTCTCACGTCGAAATCGGCGCTGGCGCTGTCGCTCGCGATCCACGAGCTTGCCACCAACGCCGCCAAATACGGCGCGCTTTCGGCCCCCGACGGCCGCGTGGCGATACGCTGGGGGCTTGCCGACACCGGCGGCCTCGACCTTAGCTGGCGCGAAGCCGGGGGCCCTCCAGTCGCACCGCCGACGCGTCGCGGCTTCGGCTCGACGCTGATCGAGCGCGCCCTTGCAATGGAAACGGACGGTCACGCGACGCTGCGCTATCTGCGCGAAGGCGTGGTCTGCGAAGTGGCATTGCCGCAGGCGTCGCTCGCAGCTGCCGGTCCGGCCGGACCGCCGCCGGCCGCAGGCTCCGCGATCACCCAGACGGAACCGAAAAAGGCCAACAAAGGCATCCGCGTTTTGGCGGTCGAAGACTCGTTTATGGTCGTCAGCATGCTCGAGCTTGTGTTCGACAGTTTCGGCTGGACGATGGTGGGCCCGGCGGCACGCGTCTCGCAAGCGCTGGCGCTGATCGAATCCGAAACCGTCGATGCAGCCCTGCTCGACGTCAATCTCGACGGCGAAATGTCGTGGGAGGTCGCAAGCGCCCTCCAGGCGCGCGGCATCCCGTTCGTGCTCAGCACGGGCTACGAAATCGCGCAGCTTCTGCCCGACGGGCTCAAGAACGCGAAATTTGTCCGCAAACCCTACAATGTCGACGAACTCGAAAAGGCGGTCCTGGCGGCGCTCAGGAATCGCTGAGGCGGCCCCCGCACTGCGATATCGCCCGCGCGACGCGCCGTATGCTAGATTGAATCTATGGGCAGCGCAGTCGAACTTAAGCCAGAGGGTGCGGCAGCCGATTGGACCGTGCCGCAGGATTGGGCGTCCTACACGGATGTCGAACACACGACGTGGGACCGGCTGTTCGCACGCCAAAATGCGCAATTGCAGGCGCGTGCCGCACCGGCGTTTCTGGCAGGCATCGACATGCTCAAACTGTCGAAACCCGGCATCCCCGATTTCGAGGAGCTCAATGCGCGCCTGACCGAAGCAACCGGTTGGCGCGTCGTCGCCGTCCCCGGCCTCGTACCCGACACGGTGTTTTTCGACCATCTCGCCAACCGCCGCTTCGTCGCAGGCCGTTTCATAAGGCGACCCGAGCAGTTCGACTATCTCGAAGAACCGGACATATTCCACGACGTGTTCGGGCATGTGCCGCTGCTGGCCGACCCGATTTTCGCCGACTATATGGAGGCCTACGGCAAAGGCGGCCTGCGCGCGATGCAGCGCGGCATGGTCGACAAATTCGCGCGGCTCTATTGGTACACGGTCGAATTCGGCCTGATCCGCGACGGCGACAGGCTCAAGATCTACGGGGCCGGTATCGTGTCGTCGCATGCCGAGACGGCGTTTGCCCTCGACGATCCTTCGCCCAACCGCATCGCGTTCGACACGCTGCGCACGATGCGCACGCCCTATCGCATCGACGATTTCCAGCAGAATTACTTCGTGATCGAGAGCCTCGCCGATCTCCTGCAGCGCACGCGCGACGTCGATTTCGCGTCGCTCTACGACGAACTCGAAGCCCTGCCCGACATCGCGATCGGCGATCTAATCGAAGGCGAGAAAATCTTCACGCGCGGCACGCAGAACTGCGCAAATACGCGCGCTCACTCCCACTCGATCGTGCCCGGCGGTTTCGACGTCACGTCGTAGACGACGCGGTTGATGCCGCGAACTTCGTTGATGATGCGCGTCGCCACGCGCGCCAAAAACGCGTGTTCGAACGGGTAGGATTCGGCCGTCATGCCGTCGGTCGAGGTCACGGCGCGCAGCGCACACACATAGTCGTAGGAGCGGCCGTCGCCCATCACGCCGACGGTTTTGACCGGCAAGAGCACGGCAAAGGCCTGCCAGATTTCGTCGTAGAGGCCAGCTTTGCGGATCGCATCCAGATAGACCGCGTCGGCTTTGCGCAAGATCTCGAGTTTTTCGCCGGTGATTTCGCCCGGGATGCGGATCGCGAGGCCCGGGCCCGGAAACGGATGGCGGCCGACGAGACTGTCCGGCAGGCCCAATTCGCGGCCCAAAGCGCGCACCTCGTCTTTGAACAATTCGCGCAGCGGCTCGACGAGTTTCATGCGCATGCGCGCGGGCAAACCGCCGACATTGTGGTGCGACTTGATCGTGACCGACGGCCCGCCGGTGAAGGACACGCTTTCGATCACGTCTGGATAGAGCGTGCCTTGCGCGAGGAAGTCTGCCCCGCCGACCTTTTTGGCCTCTTCCTCGAACACGTCGATGAAGGTCGCACCGATGATCTTGCGCTTGGTCTCGGGGTCCGACACGCCCGCGAGCTTGCCGAGGAAATCGCCCTGCGCGTTGCGGTGCACGAGCGGGATGTTGTAGTGCCCGCGGAACAGCTCGACAACCTGGTCGGCCTCGCCCATGCGCATGAGCCCGTGATCGACGAGGATGCAGGTGAGCTGGCCGCCGATCGCCTCGTGCAGCAGCACGGCTGCGACCGAGGAATCCACGCCGCCGGACAGGCCGCAAATCACGCGGCCTGTTCCCACCTGCGCGCGGATTTTGGCGATCGCTTGCTGGCGGAAGGCCGCCATCGTCCAGTCGCCGCGCAAGCCCGCCACGCGGTGCGCAAAATTGCGCAGCAAGGCGGCCCCGTGCGGCGTGTGCACGACCTCGGGGTGGAACTGAACGCCGTAAAAATGGCGGACGTCGTCGGCGATCGCGGCAAACGGTGCCCCCTCGCTGGTCGCGACCACGCGGAAGCCCGGCGGCAACGCGGTCACGCGGTCGCCATGGCTCATCCAGACTTGCTCGCGGCCCCCCTTGGGCCACACGCCGTCGAACAGCGCGCAGGTGTCGTCGATCGAAACTTCCGCGCGGCCGAATTCGCGATGGTCGCTGCCCTCGACCTTGCCGCCCAATTGGGCGCACATGGTCTGCTGGCCGTAGCAAATGCCGAGGACGGGCAGCCCCGCTTCGAACACCCATTGGGGTGCGCGCGGCGTGTGGCTTTCGGTAACCGAGGCAGGCCCGCCGGACAGAATGATGGCCTGTGCGCCAAAGCCGCGCATGCGTTCCTCGGGCGCGTTGAACGGCATCACTTCGCAATAGACGCCGCTTTCGCGCACGCGGCGCGCAATGAGCTGGGTCACTTGGCTGCCGAAATCGAGAATGAGAAGCCGGTCGCTCAAAGCATGTCCTCTCCGAAATGCGTGACGAAATTTGCCCTAGCCGAAGCGTTGCGTGCGGACAAGCGCCTCGGCGGCGAGATCGGGCCAGCCATAGGCCGCTTGGCGCACGCGCACGCCCCACAATTCCTCGTCGCGGTCGGCGACGTAGCTGCCGCCAAGCCGTTCGTAGAAATAGCGCGCCGGATTGTCGTGCAAGACCCACACGAAGGCCTGGCCCATGCCGCGCTCGCGCAAGGCGGCAAACGCGCCGTCGAGCAGCTGGCGCCCGATGCCCTGGTCCTGGTTGTCGGGATGCACATAGAGCGTGAAGACCTCGCCCGGTCCCAGCCCGCCCGTCGATTTAAGAAACGGGGCTGCCGCAGGCCGGTCTTCAATGCGCGCGCGCCCAAAACTTGTTAGGCCCACGACAGCACCACGCGCATCGAGGGCGACGAGGATCGGGCAATGCAGACCCTTATGGCGAATCTGGTAGGCCCATTCGGTCGTCTGCCTGTCGTAGGACATGCCGGTGAGGGCGCGCTCCGGCAGCAGGCCCGCATAGGTCGTGCGCCACGCATCGACATAGACGCGCGCCAGCCCGCGCGCATGGCCGAGCGTGGCGCGATGCAGCGATATGCTCATGCGCCCGCCTTCGCAAAGACCGCGACGAAAAAGCCGTCGGTGCCGTCGCGCGCCGGGTCGAGTTTCAGCACGGTGTCCTCGGTCGGACACGGCGTGCCGAGGATCTCGGCCCACAAAGCCGGGATCGGCACTGCCGAGAAATCCGGATTGGCGGCAAGGAACGCATCGGCCTGCGCTTCGTTTTCTTCGGCCAAGACCGAGCACGTCGCATAGACGAGGCGCCCGCCCGGCTTCACGAGGCGTGCGGCACTTTCGAGGATGCGCGCTTGCTTCGCGCACAGCTCGGCAATCTCGGGCTCGCGCAAGGTCCAGCGCGCATCGGGATTGCGCCGCCACGTCCCCGTGCCGGTGCAGGGCGCATCCACGAGCACGCGGTCGTACGAAGCCTTATGGCGTTTGACCCACGGATCGCGCTCGTCTTCTAGCGCGATGCGCTCGACATTGAAGGCCCCTGCCCGCTTGAGCCGCGTCGTCGCACCCGCCAGGCGCTTGTTCGACACGTCGCATGCGGCGATATGGCCTTTGTTGGCCATCGTTGCGGCAATGGCGAGGGTCTTGCCGCCGGCACCTGCGCAAAAATCGCACACGCGCATGCCGGGCTTGGCGCCCAGCAACGCGGCCACCAGCTGCGAGCCTTCATCCTGCACTTCGACGAGGCCCGACTTGTAAGGGTCGGTTGCCATCAACGCAGCCCGCGTCTTGGCGCGCAAGGCCCAGGGCGACAGCTTGCCGGGCACTGTCTCGATGCCGACTTTCGCCAAAGCTTCGCGGGCGGCCTTGCGTTCGCCCTTCAGTAGATTGACGCGCATGTCCAGCGGAGCTTCTTCGGCCATTGCCGCAAGCTCGCGGCGCAAACCGTCGCCGAAACGTGCGGCCAAGCGCGGCATGATCCAGGCCGGCACATTGGCGCGCACGAATTCGGGCTGGTCGGGATGCTCGATCGAACGGCCCGCAAGCGCTTCGACGGCCGCCAACTCGCCGCGCGACAAAGGCGGCGGATCGTAGCTTTGGCCCGAGAACATGTTGATGAGGGCAGCACGCGACAGCCGGCCGATGATCGCAAGATAAGCGATCGTCCATGAACGCCCGTTGGGCGAAAACAGATCGCGCGCATTGCCCTCGCGCGCGCGGGCGAGCCACCATTCGAGCTGGCTGCGATGGCGCAGGCACCCGTACACGATCGTCGCAACAGCCGCACGGTCCTTCGAGCCGATATAGCGGCGCGAGCGGAAATAGTCGTTGGCCAAGCGGTCGGCAGGTCCGCGCGTAGCACCGATCTGGTCGAGAATGTCGATCGCTGCGGCTGCCCGCCCGCCCGGCGTCATGCGCCCGAACCGCTGCCGTAGTTCGGCGCCTCGCGCACGAGGGCGACGTCGTGCACATGGCTTTCGCGCAGGCCCGCATTGGTGATGCGCACGAAGCGCGCATTGGCGGCGAGGTCTTGAAGCGAACGGCTGCCCGTATAGCCCATCGCCGCGCGCAAGCCGCCGACGAGCTGGTGCACGACCGCACCGACCGGGCCCTTGTAGGGCACGCGACCTTCCACGCCCTCGGGCACGAGCTTGAGGCTGTCTTTGATTTCCTGCTGGAAATAGCGGTCGGCCGAGCCGCGCGCCATGGCCCCAACAGAGCCCATGCCGCGATAGGATTTGTAGGAGCGACCCTGATAGAGGAACACTTCGCCCGGCGCTTCGTCGGTCCCTGCAAACAGAGAACCGATCATCGCGCACGAAGCACCCGCCGCGAGCGCTTTGGCCAAATCGCCCGAGAATTTGATGCCGCCATCGGCGATCACCGGCACGCCGGCGGCCTTGGCGGCGGCCACGCAATCCATCACGGCCGTCAATTGCGGAACACCCACGCCCGCCACGATACGCGTCGTGCAGATCGAACCAGGCCCGATACCGACCTTGATCGCGTCCGCCCCGGCATCGATCAGCGCCTTGGCGCCCTCGGCCGTCGCGACGTTGCCCGCGATGATCTGCGTGTAATTGCCGAGCTTGCGAATACGCCGCACGCTGTCGATCACACCCTGGCTGTGGCCGTGCGCGGTATCAACGACGACGATGTCGACTTCAGCGTCGAACAAAGCTTCGGCGCGCGCATCGCCGTCGGGGCCCACGCCGGTTGCCGCGGCTACGCGCAAGCGGCCCTTCTCGTCCTTCGACGCGTTGGGGAAGCGCTGGGCTTTTTCGATGTCCTTGACCGTAATGAGGCCGATGCAGCGATAGGACTCGTCCACGACCAGCAGCTTCTCGATGCGATGCTGGTGCAAAAGCCGCTTGGCCTCTTCCTTCGAAACGCCTTCGCTGACCGTGACGAGCCGCTCGCGCGTCATGAGTTCGCGCACCGGCTGCTGCAGGTTGGAAGCAAAGCGCACGTCGCGGTTGGTCAGCACTCCGACGAGCTTGCGGCTGCCCGGCTCGACGACCGGCAGACCGGTGATGTGGTTGGCGGTCATCAGTTCGAGCGCGTCGGCGAGCGTCTGGTCGGGGCCGATCGTCAGCGGATCGACGACCATGCCGGACTCGAATTTTTTGACGCGCCGAACCTCTTGCGCCTGCGCTGCGATCGCCATGTTCTTGTGGATCACGCCAAGCCCGCCGGCCTGCGCCATCGCGATCGCGAGAGCGCTCTCGGTGACCGTGTCCATGGCGGAGGAAATCAAAGGAATGCCGAGTTCGATGCGGCGGGTCAGGCGCGTGCGGGTATCGACCTCGCCGGGCAGCACGGCCGAGGCGGCCGGTTCCAGCAATACGTCGTCGAACGTCAGCGCTTCGCGGATCATTTGGGCCGCCTCCGGTTCGGGGAAGTGGCGCGCATCAATACACCAACTGTCGCCGCGCGCAAAGCCCGTGCAAGGCCGCTGGAATCGTTCGACGATTCAGCCCTTGAAGCCGGTCGAGACGAGAAACAGTTCCGACGACTCCGCACGGCTCGAGGGCGGCTTCATGCGCACGACTTTGGCAAAATGGCGCTGCGCATGTTTGATCAGCGCCTGCTCCTCCTGGCCCTGGCGGAACTTGGTCACGAAATTGCCGCCGGGGCGCAAGACCGCGACCGCAAAATCGATTGCGGCTTCCACGAGGGCGGCGATGCGCAGATGGTCCGTCTCGCGATGCCCAGTCGTGGACGGCGCCATGTCCGAAAGTACGAGATCGACTTTACCGTCGAGCAACTTCTCGATCATGCCCGGCGCTGCCGGATCGAGGAAATCAGCCTTCAAGACATGCGCGCCGGCGAGCGGCGCCATCTCGAGAATGTCGAGGGCGATCACCGTAGTGCAGCCGCGCTCGACGGCCACTTGCGTCCAGCCGCCGGGGGCTGCCCCCAGATCGACGACCTTGGCACCCGGCTTCAAGAATTTGTATTTGGCGTCGATCTCGATGAGCTTGAACGCGGCTCGGCTGCGATAGCCCTGGTCCTTCGCCATGCCGACATAGGGATCGTTGAGCTGACGCGAAATCCATTGCTGCTGGGCCGTTGTACGGCCTTTGGCAGTCTTGAGCTTCACATAGAGGCGGCGCTCGGTCATGCGCGCGCGCCCGCCATGAGCCCCAACAGAATGCCTTCGCGCAAACCGCGATCGGCAACCCGCACATGCGGGACAGGCCACAGGCTGCAGATCCCCTCGAGGATGGCGCAGCCCGCGACCAGCAGATCGGCGCGCTCGGTGCCGATGCACGGATTGCCCGCGCGCGCGGCAAAATCGGCCGCCGCAAGATTGGCTGAGAGTTCGTGGATCGTCGTCAAGGCAAGCAGCGAGCCGTCCACGCGATCGCGCTGATAGCGGGGCAGCCCCATCGCCAGCGCCGACAGCGTCGTGACTGTCCCCGACGGCCCCAGCATATCGACGCGACCGGCTGCAACCTCGGCCGCAATGCTGTGGCGCTGTTCGAGCGGGGCAAGCGCCTCAGCGATGCGTGCCACCATGGCGGCATACACGTCCGGCGCCACGCAGCCAGCGCCTAGCATTTCGCCGACCGACACCACGCCGAACGGCAGCGACACGAAATCGACCATCGACCAGTTGCCGCCTCGGTTGGCAAGCCACATCACCTCGGTGCTGCCGCCGCCGATGTCGAACATCACCGCATGCGGCATGGCCGGATCGAGCAGCTGCGCGCAGCCCGCAACGGCCAACGCCGCCTCCTCGGCCGGGCTAATGGCCTCGAGGTGCAAGCCCGTTTCAGCCTCAATGCGTGCGAGGAACGCAGGCCCGTTTGCCGCCCGCCGGCACGCCTCGGTCGCGACGCCGCGAAAGCCCACGCAACGACTGCGCGCGAGCTTGGCAGCACAGACCTGCAATGCTTCGAGGGCACGCGCCATGGCCGCTTCACCCAGTCGATTGTCCTGCGACAGGCCTTCGCCCAAGCGCACGATGCGCGAAAACGCATCGACAACGCGGAACCCGTCGCGCGCCCGTCTGGCGATCAACAGGCGGCAATTGTTAGTGCCAAGATCGATGGCGCCGAACAGCGCGTCAGGCGCGTCGGTGCCGGCCGCAGCCGCCCCCGCCGCAAACCGCCCGCTCCTCGTTTCTGCCAAATCCTGCACGCCTGACCGCCCCGAAAACCCGCCCACATGCGGGACTTAGTTCCGAATTCAAGACAAGGCTACAGGCTGCACCGGTTTAGTGCAAACGCGACCGAACAGCAGCCATCACGGCATTTGACCGCAACCGGGAACGGCGCTATAGAACGCGCCGGTTTCGCGAACCCGGATGGGGGATCGTCTAACGGTAGGACCGCTGACTCTGACTCAGCTAGTCTAGGTTCGAATCCTAGTCCCCCAACCAATCTTTTCAATGAGTTAAAGCGCTATTTAGTCAGTGTTCCTGTCTAAATTTTACAGCTTTCGCCGAATTTTTTACAGATCGGGTCAACGGGTTCCATCGCGTGCTTGCACTACTCTTTTTCGAGTCGCTCTTTCGACTACATAGGAGGCCAAGATTTGACACCCGCAATGAAACAGCTCGTTGAAAGATTTCGCGTTGAAGTCTCTGAGCTTCGCCGCCAAGTCGAACTTATGGAAGCAGGCACATTGCTAGTATGGTCCGTCAAAGACGGCGTGAAACACGATTACACAGCGGACTCAATAGAGCGAAACAAGGCGTCGATCGCCGAAATCGAAGCCTGCATAAATCGAGCTGTTTCCTTAACAGAATGAATGTCGGCATTGCATGCTTGCCTCCACAAATTCGAAATGCAAACCGTTCCAATTCAATCATAGTCACTAGTATGCTGGCTAAAGTCCTGTAACTTTTTTAGCTAGAGTAGGTCGTCACTCTGCGACAATGTAGGTAGCTTTCCTAACTCAAGATTGGCGCCGGTTAAAAGAATGAAATCTGCTTACCCTCGCCCACCGATCCTAGAATGCACAATTCAGATTTCGTTCGCTGATAAAGGTAGCGACGAAAATAATGTGCGTTTCGCGCGTACATGTGAAAAATTCTATCAAAGATTTGACCGGGAAATACCGCAACAATTGTCCGTCAAACTTTCTGCGGATAGACCAGCAGACGCTTCCTTCTCGGTAGAACTGCAACAACCTTCCTACAAACTATCGACAGAAGACCAAACGGAAGTCGCTGTTTGCGGTCCAGAAACGCTAGTGATTTCTCAACTAGCGCCATATCCCGGCTGGGATGCTTTTTTTGCCCGTTTTCAACGAGAGTGGAGTGTTTTTGAGGACGTGTTTAAGTTTCGTAAGATATCAAGAGTAGGCATGCGTTACGTAAATCGACTTGATCTCCCACCAGAAGGAGATGTGGTTCGCAACGAGGATTATCTTTTGTTCTTTCCCAGCATCCCATCTCAATTTGGAAATACAGATCAATTTTTTTTGAATGTTACGCTAAGGCGACCAAACATAGGTGGCGTGGTAATCATCAACTCTGGAATTACTCCAACTCCGGTTGAAAACCGTCTCGGCGTGTTATTTGACCAGGACTTAGTTGCGCAATCAGATATCCCAAGAGATACGGCCGCGCTTTACACCCTCCTTAACAATATGCGAGCAGAGAAAAACACAATCTTTGAAACTTGCGTGACGGACAAAGCTCGGGCATTGTTTGCAAATGATTAGATTCGAATCCGCGAAGTCAGATCCGCAAAAGTTCGCTCAGCAGTGGGCGCACAATACTCATTTTAAAACAACATCATCGAGTATCTCTAGTAGCGTAAATGAAACGACGCTTCAAACCATCAACGCATTCATTAGCTCCGACACAAATAGCGGCTTTGTCGCAGAACCCAGTAACTATAGAGAAGGTGAGCTGGATGCTCTTCTTTTTAACGCATTAGCATCGGTAAAGAGACTTA
>Ga0315907_10002673_pt1 | contig 22078 bp, 20 predicted proteins | sample LakEriMetagenome_3_FD_203525 | JGI IMG/M metagenome (GOLD analysis project Ga0315907, IMG submission 203525) | Freshwater fungal communities from buoy surface, Lake Erie, Ohio, United States - Buoy 12 MA123 | ecosystem: Environmental > Aquatic > Freshwater > Lake > Lake biofilm | place: USA...
GGAAGTAGAAGATTTAGAAGATGAAGTTACTGGTTTAAGCACACGTTTAGATAAATTAAAAAGTGATTTGGTTACTATTGAAGAGCTAATCAAGGAAAAGAAAAATGCTATTGACGATCATCAAGCTGCCATTAAAAAATATACAGCGCAACAAAAAGATGTTCGCAACAATAGAGAATTCAATTCATTGACTAAAGAAGTCGAATTCCAAGAATTAGAAATTCAATTGGCCGAAAAACAAATCAAAGAATTAAAAGCTTCGATCGAACACAAAAAAGAAGTTATTTCAAATTCTAAAGAAAAATTAGATCAAAAAACATCACATCTAAAACATAAAAAAGCAGAATTGAGCGATATCATGGCCGAAACTCAAAAAGAGGAAGGCTTCTTAATCGAAAAATCAGCCGAATATGAATCTTTAATTGAAGAAAGATTGTTGGCTGCTTACAAAAGAATTCGTTCAAGCGTTCGTAATGGATTAGCAGTTGTATCTATTGAGCGTGGCGCTTCTGCCGGTTCGTTCTTTACAATTCCACCACAAACACAAGTGGAAATTGCTGCAAGAAAAAAAATCATCACCGATGAACATTCAGGAAGAATTCTAGTAGATGCTTCATTGGCAGAAGAAGAAAGAGAAAAAATGCAAAAATTATTTGCTCACCTATAATAATTAATCCCGACTCGTTCGGGATTTTTTTTATGAAAAAAATTCAATTCTTAATCCTCACAAAATCCATTGGTTTATATCTCAATGTATTGAGCTATATCAATTTGGAAAAAGCTAAAAATAAAGCCTACCAACTTTTTAGTCAACCCAGAAAAGGCAGAATCAATAAAGAAAAATTGCCTAAAACATTGCAGAATGTAACCTATGAAACTTTTGAATACCAAAATGAAAAGTTTCAAACCTATATTTGGCAAGGCACCCGAGGCGCAGCCGAACGGAGCGAAGCTAATGATGACATAATTCTACTCGTTCACGGATGGGAAAGTAATGCATCTCGTTGGAAAAAATTACTAAATCATCTAAAACCATTAGGAAAAACTATAATTGCCATTGATGGTCCAGCACACGGACTAAGTGAAGGCAAAGAATTCAACGCTCCAAAATATGCCGAATATATTAATGTACTAACTCAAAAATACCAACCTCAAACTGTAATAGCTCATTCTGTTGGCGGAGCAGCTGTTGCTTACTTTCTAAACAAATATAAAAATTCATCAATTGAAAAAGTAATCCTTCTTGGAGCTCCTTCTGATTTTAAAATTTTAAGTGATAATTTTATAAATCTTTTAAGCTTAAATAATAGAATTAAAGAGCAATTGGAAGATTTTTATTTTCAAAAATTCAACATTCATATTGATGATTTTTCAGGTCATAAATTCGCGAAAAACTTTACCCAAAAAGCTTTCATCGCACACGATACCGAAGATAAAGTCGTGCTCATAGACGAAGGTCGGAAATATGCAAACGCATGGAAAAACGCTATCTATATTGAAACAAATGGCTTGGGACACAGCATGCATGACGCCGATTTGTATCAAAAAATAATTGAATTTATTTAGTAATTAGGAGCACAACGTTTTCAATTATTCAGAACTTTTACTCCCGCTGTCCGTTGCAATCTTTTTTAGTTTGTCATACTGAGCCTGTCGAAGTACAAACTAAAAAAGGATTTTCACTACCATCGGGGCTAATTAGAATGTTTTCCTGCACTTACTAAAATTCTGAAAATCAATACAACTTAAAAACCAACTTTACTATTTTACCATTTCTGTAAAAAAAAATCAATTCAACAATAAAATTTCCTATTTTTAACAAAATCATTACTAATTACTTTTACTAATTATTCCTAATCATGAAAATAGATAAGATTCAAGCACTTCGCGGTCCTAATATTTGGAGTGTTCAACGTAAAAAACTAATCCAAATGCGTCTTGATTTGGAAGAAATGGAACAATTTCCAACCAACAAAATTGATGGTTTTCGTGAAAGGATTGAAGCTATGTTTCCTACAATGATTGAACATCGCTGCTCTGAAGGCACACGCGGTGGATTCTTTTCCCGCATAGAACGCGGCACCTGGATGGGACATGTAATTGAACATATTGCCTTAGAAATTCAAACTTTAGCAGGAATGGAAACCGGTTTTGGAAGAACCCGCGAAACCAAAACTCCAGGAGTATATAATGTAGTTTTTAGTTACACCGAAGAAAATGTCGGAATGTTTGCTGCCGAAAGCTCTGTTGCTATTGCCGAAGCGTTAATAGCTGGAACACCTTATGACCTAGAGGCAGATATTCAGAAAATGCGTGAAATCAGAGAACGCGTGCGTCTTGGTCCTTCAACAGGAAGTATAGTTGAAGAAGCGGTATCGAGAGATATTCCATGGATTCGATTAGGAACAAACTCATTAGTTCAATTAGGTTACGGAATCAACCAAATGCGTTTTCAGGCAACCATTACCTGTAAAACAAGTAGTATTGCGGTAGATATTGCATGTAACAAAGAGCAAACTAAAAAAATGCTCGATGCTGCATCGATTCCAGTTGCAAACGGTGGAATTTGTGTTGATGAAGAAGATTTAGATGAAGTGATCCGAAAAATTGGCTATCCAATTGTAATCAAACCTTTAGATGGAAATCACGGAAAAGGAGCTTCTATCAATGTAAAAAACAGAGAAGATGCTGTTGACGGTTTGGCTTATGCAAAAAAGTACAGCCATCGCGTTATCGTTGAAAAATTTATTACAGGTTATGATTTCAGAGTTTTAATTATTGATAACAAATTAGTAGCTGCAGCCAAACGAGAACCGGCTCATGTAAAAGGAGATGGAAAACAAAATATCCAACAATTAATTGAAGAAACTAATAGAGACCCACGTCGTGGTTACGGACATGAAAATGTCTTAACCCAAATTGATGTAGATAGAGATACGATCGATTTATTAGAAAAATTAAATTATACCTTAGAAACTGTTCCGAAAAAAAATGAAATAGTTTATCTGAAATCAACTGCTAACTTAAGTACAGGTGGAACTTCTATTGATGTAACAGATATGATGCATCCTGAAAATATTTTCCTTTGTGAAAGAATTTCCCGTGTTATTGGTTTAGACATTTGTGGAGTAGATATCATGGCCGAAAATCTAACACAACCTTTGAAGGAAAATGGCGGTTGTATTTTGGAAGTAAACGCTGCACCTGGATTCCGTATGCATTTAGCGCCATCAGAAGGATTGCCTAGAAACGTTGCCGCTCCAGTTATTGATATGCTTTATCCTCCAGGAAAACCAAGTCGTATTCCAATTATTGCCGTTACAGGAACTAACGGGAAGACAACTACAACCCGACTTTTGGCTCACATTGTAAAAAATAATGGTTTTAAAGTTGGATTTACTACGTCTGATGGAATTTATGTCCAAAACCATATGATGGAAAAAGGAGATACTACCGGACCTGTTTCTGCCGAATATATTTTGAAAGACCCAACTGTTGAATTTGCTGTGTTAGAAACCGCGCGTGGTGGCATTCTTCGTTCTGGCCTTGGTTTTAGTCGTTGTGATATCGGAATTATAACAAACATACAAGAAGACCATTTGGGATTAAGTGATATACATACTTTAGAAGATTTAGCTCGTGTTAAAAGTACTGTTGTTAAAAGTATCAAGAAAGATGGATGGGCAATTTTGAATGCCGAAGATGCGCAATGTTTAAAAATTGCAAATGAATTAAGTTGCAATGTGGCTTACTTTAGTATGGATGAAAACAATCCAAAAGTAAAGCAATTTTCAAAAGAAGGAAAAATTGTCGCTGTATATGAAAATGGATTTATTACCATCAAAAAAGGAGAATGGAAAATGAGAGTTGAAAGAGCAACTCATGTTCCGTTGACTATGGGAGGAAAGGCCAAATTTATGATAGCCAATGTTTTAGCAGCAACTTTAGCTGGCTATTTACAAGGATTTAAAACCGATGATATTAGTTTATCATTACAAACATTTATCCCAAGTGCAGCACAAACACCTGGAAGAATGAATATTTTTGAATTCAAAAAATTCAAAGTGTTAATTGACTTTGCTCACAACCCCGCTGGATATAGAGGTGTTGAAGAATATTTAAGTTCTGTTGAAGCAACCAAAAAAATTGGAATTATTGCAGGAGTTGGTGACCGCCGTGACGAAGATATTAAAGAATGTGCTACCATTGCGGCGCGAATGTTTGACCACATCATCATTCGTCAAGAGAAATATTTACGTGGTAGAACCGAAGAGGAAATAATTGGTTTGATTATGGAAGGAATTGCTGATAGTGGCAGAGATGTAACTCACGAAATTATCTCTAAAGAAGTAGAAGCTATTAAACATGCTATTACAAACGCAGGAGAAGGTACTTTTATCACTGCTCTTAGCGATGTCGTGACCAATGCTATTGAAATTGTTCAAGAATATTTGGATAAGGAAAGTGAAGAATAAATAACTAATAAGAATCCCAAACACTAACGTTTGGGATTTTAATTTTTAATACAAATGAGAAATCTTACTACACTATTAAACCAATTAGAATCTCATATTGTTGATTTTAAAAAGACAAACGGTGCTGTTTCTCAATCATCCATCGGTTGGCATATCGACCACAGTTTAATGGTCATTAATGGAATTACAGACCAACTAAAAAAGTCAAATCCAGAACAGTATAAATGGCAATTTAATTGGAATCGAATATTTATAAAAAGTATTAATAAAATTCCGAGAGGAAGAGGAAAAGCTCCCAAGGCAGTTCAACCATTGGAATCATCTTCTATAGAAATTCTAAATTCTAAATTACATATTGCGAATGATAGTATAATTGAATTAGAAAATCTTGTACCAAATAATTATTTTAAACATCCTTACTTTGGTAATTTGAATTTAAAAACCACGATTTGGTTTTTAGAACTTCATACGAAACATCATCTGAAGATAATTGAGGATATAAATGTAAAATAAAACTAAGTCTTCTGTGGTTTCTTTCTCGCGGCCGGAAATAATACATTGTTCAAAATCAATCTGAATCCAGGAGAATTTGGATGCAAATCTAAAACAGTAGGTTCATCTCCTACTCTATGTTGGTAATCTTCGGGATCATGTCCGCCATAAAAAGTAAAAAAACCTTTTCCTTTTTGACCGTGAATATAACGTGCTTCCTCATTCAATTCATTTTTTCCTAAAATCAATACACTCGATTTTATCAACTCGCTATCAAAAGCCGTTGTTTGCCCCATAAATCCTTTAACCAATTGCGTGTGATTTTGGCATAACATACTCGGAATAACATCCCATTTTGCAGAGAATTCCATTAAGGTAAAATAATCTTTCTCGAAAGGAATTCGGCGTTTTTCAGTCATATCAATATCTGAAAACTCATAGTGTTCGGGCTTTCTGTCTAAAATAAAATTCTTGAAAGCAAAGCTTTTTGAATAATCAATTTTAGATTGATAGTTTGGTTCGCTGTCATCACCGTCAAACATGGGTTCACATATATCAATACCATCTGCCGCCAAAGCAATATCAAAACTATCGGTTGCAGAACACATGGCAAACATAAATCCACCACCAATTACAAAATCTCTAATCTTTTTGGCTACTGCCAATTTATCCTGAGATACTTTAGGAAATCCCAATTTGGCAGCTAAGGCTTCAGCATCTTTCTTTTGTTCTATATACCATGGTGCATTGCGATATGCTCCATAAAACTTTCCATATTGTCCTGTAAAATCCTCATGATGCAAATGCAGCCAATCGTATAACAACAATTGATCACTCAACACTTCTTCATCGTAAACTACTTTAAACGGAATCTCAGCATAAGTTAAAACCATAGTTACAGCGTCATCCCAAGGTTGCTTTCCCGGTGGAGAATAAACGGCAATTTTTGGCGCTTTTTCCAAAACTACAGTTTCCATATTTTGTGATGGACTGGAAATATCATTTAAAATAGACTGCATTTCAGCATCTGAAAGCACTTCAAAACTCACGCCTCTAATTTGACATTCTTTTCTAATTTCGGGAACATCAGGAAGAAGAAATGAACCGCCACGATAGTTTAATAACCAACTGGCTTTGTATTGTTTGTCTAATGCCCAATAGGTAATTCCGTATGCTTTAAGATGATTCTTTTGTGTGGTTTCATCCATTGGCAACAAAATAAAATTTGCCTTAGCGGAAAAGGAAATCAGAATCAGGAATATATAGAGTGACTTTTTAAACATCTTAATGAAATAACAGACCCAAAGATAACAGATTTAGTGTGAAGAAAAACATAAAAAAACCCGAGATCAATCGGGATTTTTTTTAGAATGGAACATCGCTGTCGTCATCATTTGTATTGATATTACTTCCAAAAGCTTCGTTTGCAGACGGTAAATTTTTCGTCATAAACGGATTATCATCGTGATTCATTTTCGATGGCAAGTCATCAAAAGTACTTCCGTATTCTTCCAGATTATCAAACTTACCTAAGTTTCCTATGAATTTCAAACGGATATTTTCCAACGAGCCGTTTCTGTGTTTTGCGATGATGAACTCGGCCTGACCGGCTGTTGGAGTTTGTTCATCATCATCCCATTCATCTATTTTGTAATATTCTGGGCGATAAATAAATGAAACAATATCGGCATCTTGCTCAATTGCACCTGATTCACGTAAGTCAGAAAGCAATGGTCTTTTACTAGAACCACGTGTTTCAACAGCACGTGATAATTGAGACAAAGCAATTACAGGAACTTCTAATTCTTTGGCAAGTGCTTTTAAATTTCTAGAAATCATTGAAATTTCTTGTTCACGGTTTCCGCTTCCTTTTCCGTTACTTCCACCAGCAGTCATTAATTGAAGGTAATCGACTATAATAAGTTTAATTCCGTGTTGCGATGACAAACGACGTGCTTTGGCTCTTAAGTCAAAAATGGAAAGTGAGGGTGAATCGTCTATATATAAAGGTGCTTTTTCTAAATCTTTTACTTTGGTAGAAAGCTGTTCCCACTCGTGCTTTTCTAGTTTTCCGGTTCTTAATTTTTCAGAAGACAATCCTGTTTCAGAAGAAATTAAACGCGTAATTAATTGCACAGAAGACATCTCAAGAGAAAACAGTGCTACCGGATGACCAAAATCGATTGCAATATTTCTTGCCATTGATAATACAAATGCAGTTTTACCCATTCCAGGACGAGCTGCAATAATGATCAAATCGGAAGGTTGCCAGCCAGAAGTTATTTTATCTAACTTTTCAAATCCGGTAGCAATTCCGCTTAAACCTTCTTTGTTGGCAATTTCTTCAATTCTCTTTTTGGCTTGTATTACCAAACTTTGTGCTGTTTCAGAACTTCGTTTGATATTTCCTTGCGTTACTTCGTAGAGTTTAGATTCGGCTTTGTCTAATAAATCAAAAACATCGGTAGTTTCATCATAAGATTCTTCAATGATTTCGGAAGAAATTTTAATTAGGCTTCGCTGAATATATTTTTGTAAAATAATTCGGGAATGAAACTCGATGTGAGCCGATGACGATATCTTTTGTGTAAGTTGAATCAGGTAAAAATCACCTCCAGCCAAATCTAATTTGGCACTCTTTTTAAGTTGAGCTGAAACTGTTAATAAGTCAATAGGCTGAGAATCTGTGAATAACTGAAAAATTGCTTCAAAAATATGCTTGTGTGCTTCTTTATAAAAAGCATCAGGTTGCAAAATATCGATAACCTCATCAACTCCTTTTTTATCAATCATCATAGCGCCAAGCACAGCTTCCTCAAGGTCGATTACTTGTGGTGGCAACTTTCCTTTTTCTAAGTTTATAATGGTAGTTTTATCTACTTTAATTGGGTTTATATTTCTGATATTTTCCATGTAGCGAAAGTAACTATTTTGATAGTTTTATTTTAATTGAGTTATTCAATTCGGTTGTTTATAAGTTTCTTTTTTTTGTTAACAACCAAAAAAAAATCCGAAACCATTGGGCTTCGGATTTAGATATAATTTGTAAGAAATTATTCTTTATATTCGCCCATCTTACTGTATTTATCCATCCTTTGAGCTACTAACTCTTCTGTTGATAAATCTTTTAATTCGTTAAACGCTTTCATGATATATTGTTCTACAGTTTTAAAAGCTGTTTCTTTATCATAATGAGCTCCACCAAGTGGTTCCGGAATAACATCGTCAACTAATTTCATTTTTTTCATATCGGAAGAAGTCAGTTTTAAAGCTTCTGCTGCTTGCTCTTTGTATTCCCAGCTTTTCCATAAAATTGAAGAACAAGACTCTGGAGAAATCACAGAATACCAAGTGTTTTCCATCATTAAAACTCTATCTCCAACGCCTATTCCTAATGCACCGCCAGAAGCACCTTCACCAACTATAACGCAAATTATCGGCACTTTTAATCGACACATTTCGAAAATGTTTCTAGCAATAGCTTCACCTTGTCCTCGCTCTTCAGCTTCTAAGCCAGGGAAAGCTCCTGGAGTATCAATTAAAGTTACTACAGGGATATTAAATTTTTCAGCCATTTTCATCAAACGCAAGGCTTTACGATATCCTTCTGGACTTGCCATTCCAAAATTACGTAACTGACGCATTTTGGTGTTAATTCCTTTTTGTTGGCCTATAAGCATAAAAGATTGACCATCAATTTTTCCAAGACCACCAACCATTGCTTTATCATCTTTAAAACTTCTGTCTCCAAAAAGCTCTAAAAATGTTCCTTTGGTTAGATTTGTTATATGTTCTAAAGTATAAGGTCTGTTAGGATGTCTTGATAATTGTACACGTTGCCAAGCCGTAAGATTTTTGTAAATCTTTCTTTTAGTTTCTTCTAATTTCTTTTCAATTTGTTTGCAAGTTGCAGTGACATCTACATTTGATTCAGTTCCAATTATTTGACATTTATCTAGTTGGTCTTCTAGTTCTTTTATAGGAAGTTCAAAATCTAAATATTCCATAGGGTTTGTTCATTTTGATTTAATCTAACAACAAATATAAAATTTAATATTGTGATAAAAAGTACTTTTTATAGTTTATTGTAAACAATATTAATCGTATGCTATACTGGTTTAGTTTCTTTTTTTATAACTTTTAATTACTGAATTCAGCAATACGGTTAACAAAATAATAACCGCACCTATGTAAAATTCAAAGCTCATTCTTTCTTTTTCTTTAAATACTAATACCGCTAAAATAATCCCGTAAATAGGTTCTAAATTAATAGTGAGCATTACTGTATATGGACTCAAAAATTTCATTATTGAAGTCGAAGCTATAAAGGCGTAAGCTGTACAAACCGAACTTAAAATCATTAAATAGATTAAATCTTTGGTCGAAAGTGAAAAGAATGTTGGTGAAAAGCTATGTGTAAACAATAATAGAAAAGTAAAAAAAATGACACCTCCACTGAGTTCATAAAAAGAGATGACTACTGGATTGTGTTCTTTAACAAATTTACTGTTTATAACCGCAAATAAAGCTGAAAGAAAAGCTGAAGTCAAAGCTATCAGCATACCTAAAAAATAATTTCCTTCTACATTAAAAATAATATACAATCCAAAAACCACCAACAATCCAAAGAACACTTCATACCAAACAATTTTTTTCCCATACAATATGGGTTCTAATAGCGATGCAAAAAAAGCACCCGTTGATAAACAGGCCAACGTTACTGAAATGTTGGAAATTTTAATGGCTTTAAAAAAAGTAAACCAATGTAATGCAATAATTAACCCTGCAAATAAAAATTGAAGTGTCGTCTTTTTGGAAATTCTAAGTGGGATTTTTTTATATACCATATATAAAGCAATAAAACCAACTGCAAAAAGCATCCTGAACCAAACTAACGGTAACGCATCGAGTGAAATTAATGCCCCCAAAACGGCTGTAAACCCCCAAATAAAAACTATTAAATGGAGATGCAAATAACTTTTAAGGTTATCGCTTGGCATTTCGAAGAAGATAAATTGCCAGAATTCCAAACACAATGTTTGGTGTCCAAACTGCTAGTAATGGTGGTGCAGAAGATTTCTCTGCAAGAACCCCAAATACTTTATCAAGAAATACAAAAGCAAAGGCTAATATAATTCCAATAGCTAAATTGGTTCCCATACCGCCACGTCTTTTCATGGACGAAACAGCAACAGCTATAATGGTTAGAATAAAGGCAGAAACTGGAATACTGTATTTTTTATAAAGCACTACCAAATACACATTTATATTAGAAGAACCTCGTTCTTTTTCTTTTTCAATAAATTTAGTAAGCTCGTTTAATGGTAAGGTTTCAGCAATGTAAACTACCGGAGTCAAATCTTCTAAATCAAATTTAAAAACAGTGTCTTTGACTTCCCCTGATTCTATTATGTCTCCAAACTCACCCACTTTTCTTTTGTTGTAATTGTACAATGTATATGTACTGTCTTTTGAGTTCCATTTGATTCTGCTGGCTAATAACTTATATTTCAACTTATCGCCTTCAAATTTTTCCATCGAAAAATTGAATGCCATTTTGGAAACATCATTAAAGTTACTAACAAAAATATATTCGTCTTTACTAATTTGACGGAAAACATTTGTATCATCACGCATGCCGTCCGGTCCGCCAACAGAAAGATAAGTATACCTGAAGTTTTTAAACCCTGCACTGGCATTGGGAACCAAAAAAATAGTCATTACTAAAGCAAAAAGCGATACAATTGTGGCACCAATAATATAAGGTCTAAGAAATCTTGAAAAAGAAATACCTGAACTAAGAATGGCTATAATCTCTGTGTTATTTGCAAGTTTTGAAGTAAACCAAATTACCGAAAGAAATAAAAATATAGGAAATAAAAGGTTGGCAAAATAAATGGTAAAATCGAGATAATATTTCGCAATAGCAGAGAAGGCTACATGATTCTCAATCATTTTATTGACTTTTTCCGAAACATCAATCACTATTCCAATTGGAATGAACATAAGCAACATTACGGCGAATGTTCCTAAATAGCGTTTGAGAATGTATTTGTCAATTATTTTTAACATTTGTTGTCGGTTATTGATTGTCGGTTGTCGGTAAATGGCTCTGTCAACCATCAACTTTCAACCATCAACTATTATAATCGTTGGCTCATATTTTTTACCATCATGTCTTTCCAAGTTCTGAAATCTCCTGCTAAGATATGTTTTCTTGCTTCACGAACCAACCACATATAGAATCCTAAATTGTGAATTGTGGCAATTTGTTTTCCCAAATATTCATTTGCCGCAAATAGATGTCTTAAATAGGCTTTAGTGTATTCCGTATCCACGAAAGTGTAACCCATTTCATCAAGCGGTGAAAAATCGGCTTCCCATTTTTTGTTCTTGATGTTTATGGTTCCGTTAGCGGTGAATAACATTCCGTTCCGCGCATTACGTGTTGGCATAACACAATCGAACATATCAATTCCTAAAGCTATATTTTCTAGAATATTTATAGGAGTTCCGACACCCATTAAATAACGAGGTTTGTCTTCCGGAAGAATTTCGCAAACCACTTCGGTCATAGCATACATTTCTTCAGCTGGTTCTCCAACCGAAAGTCCGCCAATGGCATTACCTTGTTGTCCTGCGTTGGCAATGTATTCGGCAGATTGTTGACGTAAATCTTTATATGTACTTCCTTGTACTATTGGAAAAAAAGTTTGGTCATAACCATATTTTGTTGGCACTTTTTCTAAATGGCTAATGCATCTGTCTAACCAACGATGCGTCATCTTCATTGATTTTTGCGCATAGCGATAATCACAAGGATAAGGAGTGCATTCATCAAAAGCCATAATGATATCTGCACCTATTGTTCGCTGAATTTCCATTACATTTTCCGGAGTAAAAACGTGGTAAGAACCATCAATATGTGATTTGAATTTCACACCTTCTTCTTTAATTTTTCGATTAGCAGAAAGCGAATACACCTGATAACCACCGGAATCAGTTAGGATATTTCTATCCCAATTCATAAATTTATGCAAGCCACCCGCTTGTTCTAAAATAGCTGTTTGTGGTCGCAAGTATAAATGATAGGTATTTCCGAGAATAATATCGGGATTGATTTCTTCTTTTAGTTCGCGCTGATGTACTCCTTTTACAGAAGCTACAGTACCAACAGGCATAAATATTGGTGTTTCAATTACACCGTGATCGGTAGTGATACTTCCGGCACGTGCTTTTGAATTAGGATCTTTTTGTAATAAATCAAATTTCATTTAGTTCTTTTTTCTCCCGTTAATTAACTTCGGAATCGGGACGCAAATATAAAAGAATTAGGATTTCTGAATTAGGAATTAGGGTTTTATTTAACAACTAAAATAATACTCAAAACTTTTAATAAATTCTAAATAAAGTTTTTGTCAATGGAAAAAAATAGGATTACTTTTGGAGACATCTAATTTTTAACTACAAAAAATGTCTAACACACAACAACTTCAAGATTTTACAACACAAACCAGAAGAGACATTCTTCGCATGGTACATGCTGTAAACTCTGGTCATCCTGGTGGTTCACTAGGTTGCGCAGAGTTTTTAACAGTATTGTATCAACACCAAATGAAAAGAAATGCAGATTTCACTATGAACGGTATTGACGAAGATTTATTCTTCCTGTCTAACGGACATATTTCACCTATTTTCTACAGCGTTTTGGCGCGCAGTGGTTATTTCCCTATTTCAGAGTTATCTACATTCAGAAAACTGAATACACGATTACAAGGTCATCCAACCACACACGAAGGTTTACCTGGCGTACGTATTGCTTCGGGTTCATTGGGACAAGGAATGTCGGTGGCAATTGGTGCAGCACATGCTAAAAAGCTAAATGGTGATAGTAATTTAATCTATTCACTTCATGGTGATGGAGAATTGCAGGAAGGTCAAAACTGGGAAGCCATTATGTATGCTTCTGCTAAAAAAATAGACAACTTAATTGCAACTGTTGATTTAAACGGGCAACAAATTGATGGTTCAACAGATGATGTTTTGAATTTAGGAAATTTAAGAGCCAAGTTTGAAGCTTTTGATTGGGATGTATTGGAAATAAAAGAAGGAAACAACATTGAAGCTATTATCAAAGGAATGACGGAAGCCAAAAGCAGAACCGGTAAAGGAAAACCAGTTTGTGTATTGTTGCATACAATTATGGGTCACGGAGTTGACTTCATGATGCATACACATGCTTGGCACGGAAAAGCACCAAATGATGAACAATTAGCAATCGGTTTGGCACAAAATGCTGAAACTTTAGGAGACTACTAGAATTATGAAAAAATATACAAACACAGGAAGTAAAGATACTCGTTCAGGTTTTGGAGCAGGAATGACCGAACTTGGACAAAAAAATAAAAATGTTGTCGCGCTTTGTGCCGATTTGATTGGCTCGTTAAAGTTTGATGATTTTAAGAAAAATCATCCGGAGCGTTTTTTCCAAATTGGAATTGCAGAAGCGAATATGATTGGAATTGCTGCAGGTTTAACCATTGGCGGGAAAATTCCGTTTACGGGAACATTTGCTAACTTTTCTACCGGAAGAGTTTATGATCAAATTCGTCAGTCGGTTGCTTATTCCGATAAGAATGTAAAGATTTGTGCTTCTCATGCTGGATTGACTTTGGGAGAAGATGGAGCCACACATCAAATTCTGGAAGACATTGGTTTGATGAAAATGCTACCAGGAATGACTGTTATCAATACCTGTGATTACAATCAAACTAAGGCTGCTACATTGGCGATAGCCGATCATCACGGTCCAGTTTATTTACGTTTTGGTCGTCCGGTTGTACCTAACTTCACTCCTGCTGATGAACCATTCGTAATCGGAAAAGCAATTATGCTTAACGAGGGTACCGATGTAACGATTATTGCCACCGGACATTTGGTTTGGGAAGCATTACTTGCAGCTGAAGCGTTAGAAGCCAAAGGTATTTTTGCTGAAGTTATCAATATACATACAATCAAACCTTTAGACGATGCAGCTATATTGAAATCGGTTGCAAAAACAGGTTGCATTGTTACTGCTGAAGAACATAATTTCTTGGGCGGTTTAGGCGAAAGTGTTGCCAGAGTTTTAGCTTTGAATAATCCAAAACCACAAGAGTTTGTAGCAGTAAACGACAGCTTTGGCGAAAGCGGAACTCCGGAACAACTGATGGAAAAGTACAAGTTAAACAATCAGGCGATTGTAGAAGCTGTAGAAAGAGTAATCAAGAGAAAATAATTCTCTATTCATATATTCAAAAAATCCCGTTCAAATTGAGCGGGATTTTTTTGATAGTTTATTTTATTATTGTTGATCAGGACAACTAGGGTCGAGATACTTTTTCTTACCATTTCCTGTACCATCACAAGTTGGTATATCTGCAAAATTATAGGCAATTCCAGTTATTGGGTTTTTAATTTCGCTTTTAGTAGTAAAGAAATCTCCATCGTCATCTAAATCAAGAAAATCCGGAATTTCATTTTCTTTGGAATATTTATTAGGACCAATTAACACCGCTGTACCTGGGCCATTTGTGTTATCGGGGTTAGTAATACCTGTCGGCAAACTATATACATACCCATCAGGAACTCCCTGAACAACTGTTATAGTGCCATCACTGTTTACGGTTGAAGTGGCCAAATCTTCCTGATAAGAATAAATTCCATCACCATCTTGATCCGTTCTTTGAATTTCATATAGTTTGAAACTAAAAATCAGTGGAGAATAAGAAGGAATTCCACCTGTTGAGCTGGCAAAATAGGCCAAGCCGGATGGAATAAACATTACACCTGCACCAAAATCATTAAAGGATGTTGTACCATCCGAATTTCCTACATAAGACCCTGTTTTGAATTGTGGAAAGATTTCACTCCATCCTCTGATAACACCAGTTAAATTAAAATAGCTTTGTGGATTAATTGATTTTTCAAATTCAAATGATTTGATTGTGGTAACATCAACTCCGTTAACTTGTTCTGTACTACTAAAAATATATTCTCCTCTGTAAGAAGTCAATACTCTATCAACATTACAAGGTGATTTACTGGTAGCACCAGAACCTTGTCTTAATTTTAAATAGTAAATTTTATATGTTACATCAACATCGTTTTGTTTGACGGTAACGTATCTTGTTTGTATCGGATAAGTAGTTTGATCCCAAATCGAGGTTTGAGTTCCACCTGTTGGAATCAAAGTAAAAGTAACGTCTTGATCATCAGTTGCACCAGGATTATTAACCACTTCCATATAATGCGTATGCATATAAGTTTCAATGTTGGCTATATCTTTTGTATATTGTTCAGTAAAATCCCGTAAAGGTTGTGTATTGTTATCGTTTTTAGAGCAAGAAATTACTGCTAAGCCTATTGATAAAAGAAATATAATTTTGAAAAAATTATTCATTATTGTTTGAATTTTAAGCTCGCAAGATACAATATTGATTTATTTTTGTAAACAATTTAACGTTGATTTTGGAAAAAAAATGAGAGTAGATAAATATTTATGGTGTGTTCGTTATTATAAAACCAGAAACATGGTAACTGAAGCTTGCAGAAAAAATCATATCACCGTTAATGGCCAAGTAGCAAAGCCTTCTAAAGAGGTTTTCCCTATGGACAAAATTACTTTTAGAAAAGACCAAATTACTTATTTGATAAGTGTTTTAGACATACCACAAAATCGTGTTGGAGCTAAGTTGGTCGATATATACAGAAAAGATGAAACACCTCCTGAAACTTTTGCCCATCTTGAATTGCTAAAACTTTCTAAAGAACATTACCGAAAAACAGGAACCGGAAGACCTACAAAAAAAGACAGAAGAGATTTAGATGATCTTGAATTAGGAACTGATTAGAAAATAATACTTGAAAGCAATTTCATTTAAGTCGATTTATTTATCTTTGAAAAAACATCCCGATGAACCAAAATATAATTCTTAACCATCTCGAAATAGACAATAAAATCAAACGGATTGCCTATCAAATTTATGAAACTTTTGCGGAAGACAAAGAAGTTATTTTAGCTGGTATTGCTAGTAATGGTTATGTATTTGCAGAAAAAATAGGCTCAATTTTAAAGACAATATCTAATTTAGAAGTTACTTTGTGTGAAGTCAAAATTGATAAACAAAATCCTTTTAAAGAAATAACAACTTCAATTTCAAGAGAAATTTACTTAAATAAAAGCATAGTGTTGGTCGATGATGTATTAAATTCAGGAACAACACTTATATATGGAGTTAAACATTTTCTAGAAATCCCAGTAAAAAAAATTAAAACAGCCGTTTTAGTAGATAGAAATCATAAAAAATTTCCAGTAAAAGCAGACTTCAAAGGAATTTCATTATCAACATCATTAAAGGAACATGTTCATGTTGTTTTTGAATATAATAACAATCATGCCTATTTAGTCTAAAAATTGAAGGATTTCTGAAACTATTAAATCGGGAGATTTATTGTCAATATCTAATTTGAAAGTAGCTTGGTTATAGAAATAACTTCTTTCAAATAAATGTTTTGCAACAAATTCTTTTAATTCTTCTTCGGATTGATCAGCTACAAGAGGTCTTGATTTTTTTTCTGATTTAAGTCTGTTAATTATAACAGAAAGAGGTGCATTTAAATAAATTGAAGTAATATTTTTACCTCTCAAAAGTAAATGATTATTAGCATAACATGGTGTTCCTCCTCCTGTACTAATTATTAAGTTATCTTTATTCTCAACAATATTTTTGAAAATTTTATGCTCAACTTTTCTAAAATAAATTTCACCTTTCTGTTTAAAGAGTTCGCTAACACTTAAATTGGTTTCTTTTTCGATTAAATTGTCTAAGTCAACATATTTAAAACCTATTTTATCTGAAAGTAACTTTGCAATTGTGGTCTTCCCGACAGCCATGTAACCAATCAAAATAACTTTCTTCATTTAAATAAAACCTTATAAATTAAGTCGTTAACACCCTTTGTCAAAAAAAGGCAAATTTATAATAAAATTGCTTTGAAATATAAATAATAAGGTCTTATATTTGCACCCGCGTTAAAGAAAAGAAAAGACTCGATAGCTCAGTCGGTAGAGCACATCACTTTTAATGATGGGGTCCTGGGTTCGAGCCCCAGTCGGGTCACATTTTTTTTCTTAAATTCAAAAGACTCGATAGCTCAGTCGGTAGAGCACATCACTTTTAATGATGGGGTCCTGGGTTCGAGCCCCAGTCGGGTCACAAAAAGTTGTTCGCTACGGTGAATAACTTTTTTTGTTTTAGGCCACGTGGAGAAATTGGTAGACTCGCCATCTTGAGGGGGTGGTGTCGCAAGACGTGTCAGTTCGAATCTGATCGTGGTCACTTTTTGAAGAGCAAAATCTTATCGTTTTTGCTCTTTTTTATTAAATTAAATTTAAAATGCTTTTTTCTTAATATAATTTGCTAAATTTGTTTAACTTTTTTATAAAAAAAATGAACAACGTAAAAAATGTTTTCAGCATAAAAGATTTAGAAAATCTAACCGGTATTAAAGCTCATACTATAAGAATATGGGAAAAAAGATATAACGTTTTAGAGCCAATGCGAACTGACACTAATATTCGTTTATATGATTTGGCTAGTCTTCAAAAAATGTTAAATGTAACTTTACTTCATAATCACGGTTATAAAATTTCAAAAATTTCAAAATTAACTGAGGAAAAATTACCCGAGTTAGTAAATGAAATAATTTCAGATAAAAGTGCCAAAAATCATGCTATTAGTTCATTTAAAATGGCGATGATGAATTTTGATCATGCTTTATTTTTTAGTACTTACAATAAATTATTAGCCGAAAAATCATTTAGAACTGTCTTTTATGAAGTTTTCATACCGCTTTTAGAAGAAATAGGATTATTATGGCAAACCGACACCATCACTCCTGCCCATGAACATTTTATATCGTATTTAATCAAACAAAAACTTTTGAATAAAACAGAAGTTGTTCAAACAAAACCTCCGACAATTCATGATAAGTTATTTGTTCTCTATTTACCAATGGATGAAATTCATGATTTAGGCTTAATGTATTTAAATTACGAAATATTAAGTCATGGTTATAAAAGTATTTTCCTTGGTGAGAGTGTGCCTATAGACAGTTTGAAAGACATGAAAAAATATTTTGATAACATAACTTATATATGTTATACAACCGTTCAACCGGACAAAGACGCTATTAATGATTATATCAAAAAAGTAAAAGATGAAGTATTAGACGAAACTTCTAATTTGTGGCTAATTGGAAGAATGGTCGAAAATATAGATCAAAAACTAATCTCAGAAAAAATCTGCAAATTTACAACAATAAAAGAGTTGGTAGATACCATTACTTACTAATAATTTTGTTTCATCTAGCCTTGAGTTTTTTTTAATATAAAATGGGAAAAAAAATAAATATAATTGGATCTGGTTTTTCCGCTCTCGCTGCGGCTTGTTATTTAGCTCAACAGGGACATTATGTAACCATTTTTGAAAAAAATGCCACTATAGGCGGTCGTGCTCGTCAATTAAAACAGGATGGATTTACATTTGACATTGGTCCATCTTGGTATTGGATGCCCGATGTTTTTGAACGCTTTTTCAATGATTTCAATAAAAAGCCATCAGACTATTACGAACTCAATAAATTATCGCCTGCCTACAAAGTTTTCTTTGATATTAATGATTTTGTTACTATTTCAGATAACCTACCTGAGATAATTGAAACGTTCGAATCTATCGAAAAAGGAAGTGGAAAACAATTAGAATCCTTCATGAAAGAAGCCAAAAGCAATTACGATATTGCGATAAAAGATTTGGTTTACAGACCCGGAGAATCTGCGCTAGAATTAATAACACTAGAAACTGCCAAAAAAGTAAATCAGTTTTTTTCTAACATCAGTAAAGATGTAAAGAAGAAATTTAAAAATAAAAAGCTAATACAAATTCTAGAATTTCCTGTTCTTTTTCTTGGTGCAAAACCTTCTGATACGCCATCATTTTATAGTTTTATGAATTATGCTGATTTTGGACTGGGCACTTGGCAACCTAAAGATGGAATGTATAGCGTAATTTTGGGCATAGAAAAATTGGCAAAAGAATTAGGCGTTGTAATTAATACAAATTCAGCCGTTGAAAAAATAATAGTTACTAATAAAAAAGCAACTGGTATTATCATTAATGGAAATGAAATTACTGCCGACATTGTATTAACTGGTGCCGATTACCATCACTCAGAAACATTACTTGATTTAGAGTACCGTCAATACTCTAAAAAATATTGGGAAAGTAAAACATTTGCCCCTTCTTCACTCCTATTTTATGTTGGTTTTAATAAAAAACTAAAAAATGTTGTTCATCACAATTTATTTTTTGATGTTGATTTTGATGTTCACGCTTCTGATATTTATGATAATCCTAAATGGCCTGAAGAACCATTATTTTATGCTAACTTTACCTCTATAACTAATGAAAATTTAGCTCCAGAAGGTTGTGAAAATGGCTTTTTTTTAATCCCTATCGCACCTGGAATTGAAGACACAGAGGAGTTGAGAGCACTTTATTTTGAAAAAATAATTACACGATTTGAAAAAGTCACTCAACAAGATGTCAAAAATAATATTATATTTAAAAAATCTTTTTGTGTTCAAGATTTCATAAAAGAGTATAATTCATATAAAGGTAATGCTTATGGCATGGCGAATACTCTATTGCAAACTGCTTTTTTACGTCCAAAATTGAAAAGCAAAAAGGTAAAAAATCTATATTTTACTGGACAATTAACCGTTCCAGGACCAGGTGTTCCTCCAGCTTTAATTTCTGGAAAACTTGTTTCTGAACTTATTGAGAAAAATTTATAATTTATATGAAATCAATTTTTGACACGATATCATTCGATTGTAGCCGAAATGTTACTAAATCTTACAGCACTTCATTTTCTGCTGCTGTAAAAATGTTGGCACCTAAAATTCGTCAGGATATTTATAACATTTATGGATTTGTTCGTTTTGCAGATGAAATTGTAGACACTTTTCATGATTATAATAAAGAAATACTCTTTGAAATGTTTGAAAAAGATTTGGACAGTGCTTTAGAAAACAAAATCAGTTTAAACCCAATTTTGAATTCTTTTCAACACACAGTTCATAAATATAGTATCCCACAAACCATGATTTCTGCATTTATGAAAAGTATGGAATTGGATTTACATAAAAATGAATACAAAACCTTTGAAGAATACAACGAATATATTTATGGCTCTGCGGATGTAGTTGGTTTAATGTGCTTGAAAGTTTTTGTAAACGGCGATGAAAATAAATTCAATGAATTAAAACATGCTGCCATGAGATTAGGTTCTGCCTTTCAAAAAGTGAATTTCCTTCGTGATTTAAAAGCTGATTATGAAGATTTGAATAGAACTTATTTTCCAAATACCGATTTATCTCGATTGGACGAAGCTTCAAAAGACATTATAATTAAAGAAATTGAAGCCGATTTTGAAGCAGGCTATTTGGGAATATTAAAACTACCTTTGGAAGCTAAATTCGGAGTTTATACTGCTTATATCTATTACATAAAGTTACTGTCTAAACTAAAGAATACACCATCTGTTGAAATTAAAAACACCCGAATCCGTGTTCCTGATTATCAAAAATTTGGACTTTTGGCAAAATGCTATGTTAATTATCGCTTGAATTTATTATAAAAATTATGATCCTAAATATTTTCGTTTTCATTATTACTTTTTGCATCATGGAATTCATGGCGTGGTTCAGTCATAAATATGTCATGCATGGTTTTCTATGGAAATTACATGCGGATCATCACAAGAAAGACCACGATTCTTGGTTTGAAAGAAACGATGCCTTTTTTATTTTTTATGCTGTGGTAAGTGTTGGTTTCTTTTTGCTATGGCAAAATAACATCCTGAAAATTGGGTTAGCAATTGGACTTGGAATCTTTGCTTATGGTTTGGCCTATTTTACCGTTCATGATATTTTTATACATCAACGATTTAAGTTATTTAGAAACGCTGATAATCGTTATGCTAAAGCCGTTAGAAGAGCACATAAAATGCATCACAAACATATTGGCAAAGAAGAAGGCGAATGTTTTGGAATGCTGGTTGTTCCTTTTAAATATTTTAAAAAATAAAAGGCGAGATTTATCTCGCCTCTATTCAACCAACTTCAAATAAATTATTTTATTAAACCTTGTAATGGTTTTAATTGTGCCATATCAATATTGGAACTTTGTATTAATGAAATCATGTTCATGATATTATTGGGATTCATATCATTTCCAAGAATTCTAACCACAGCAAAACCACTTTCTTTCTTTTTGGCAAAAAGAATAAACTCATTAATATGATCCTCATCGCCAACAAAAATTACTGAAGCCGCATCTTTACCTGAACCTACTTTCATTAGTTCTTGGTATTTTTCATGCTTCAGGATCTGTGTTAATTTTTGGCTTTCAATATCATATTGAGCTCTATTATTTTCATCCAATTTAAAAGCTAAAACATTCATCTTATCAAATGATCCTAAAGCTGTTTTTTGTTCAGCTGTAAGCTTTGTTTTATCAATATTAATTATACTTGGAGAGATATCAATTTCTATAAAATTTTTCTTTTCAGCACTCTCTACAAAATATTTTTGAAGTGAAGGTTCATTAGTACAACTTGAAAGAAATAACAAAACAAAAATGGCTATATAAATTGCAATTTTCATAGCTTATTATTTTGGTCCTTTTGAACCTTTTGTACCTTTTGATGCTTTTTTCAAATCATCGCCTCCGGGCAAATTCATTTTATCTGTCAAAACCGAAAGTTCATTCAAATCAAAATCACCAACTAATGACATTAAAACCGTTTCTTCATTACCTGAACCTTCTACAAACATCATCAATTCTTTAATTTGAGAATCTGAAGCTCCTGATTTTACATATATTTTGACACTTTTACCTTTCTCACTGATTTTCATTAACTCTTCTAGCGACGCTGATTTTACATATTTATCTGAAACCAATTTCATTTCATCTGATTTCTTATCGCTTCCTGTAACAAAAACTCTC
>Ga0315907_10002674_pt1 | contig 22068 bp, 22 predicted proteins | sample LakEriMetagenome_3_FD_203525 | JGI IMG/M metagenome (GOLD analysis project Ga0315907, IMG submission 203525) | Freshwater fungal communities from buoy surface, Lake Erie, Ohio, United States - Buoy 12 MA123 | ecosystem: Environmental > Aquatic > Freshwater > Lake > Lake biofilm | place: USA...
GGGGTGGCCCTTATCTTTCAAGTCAAGTCAACCGTGCCGACGACAGCATCTAAATCGGAAACTCGGCTTCAGGCAATCTGAGGCGTAGGCGCCAGCTCGATATCACGTCATCCGCACTTGTCTTGATCTTGACCACTCGGTTTCGTTTCATGCTCGTCCCGCCTGGCAAGAGAAAACGACCCGCTCTGTTCCCAGTGACAGTCAAATTCGTGCCAGCTTCGGCCCTAATCCAGCTAGTCTCTGGTAGCATTGGCACGATGATATTGTCGGTCACCTGAAGGTTGGCGTAGCCAGCTACCGCGATGCCATTGTACGCCGTTCCGACCAAGAGATTTCTGCGCACGGTCACATCTTTGAATGGAAGGTTCTGGGTGTCGCGCAGGAAAATGCCTTGAATCCGCCCGCCTGTTCCACGAAGGATAAGGTTGTCCTCGATAAGAATTCCCTGCGACGGTTCTTTCTGGTTCTGAGACCAAAACTGAACGCCGTCGGGATGATCTCCGGACTTCGGGCTGAAACTGCCAATCACATTGCGCGCAATCCTGATATTGTTGACGCCGCCGCCTCGGATGCCGTCGGTCTGCATTTGCCAGATCGAGTTTTCGATCAGTTCTGCATCTTTTACATCAAGCAAGCCGATGCCGTGAATATGGCCCTTGATCCTGAAGCGTCTCAAAGCAATGTTATCTGTCTCTCTTACTAAGACAGCAGTACGGAATGGTCTTGAAGAAGGCTCGCGGATCACGTCGATATGATCGGCCTTGAACCTAGTCGCACCGAAGACGCTGAGCCCCTGTGTCTTTGTCTGCGGCGGATCACCCGCGATACGGATATGACGAAGCGTAAAGCCGTTGCTTCCATATATGGCAAGAGCTGTAAAGCGTGCCGGCCGCAAGGGATCTGCACTCTCCATAACAAGGTCGTTGGCGCTCAGGTTTCTGATCTCGATCGACCCGAAGTTTGCCGAAGCCAACTTGAGGTTGCTTCCGTTTGCCGCGCACTTCAAAGCGTTCTCTAAAGCTTCTGCATTAATGATAACGTCCGGCCCGTCGCGGCAGACGGGCAACACAGCTTTGGAAGAGGACTGGCTCCCGATCAACGCAACTGGAATGGCCGCGAATGCCAGAAACTTCATACGCGTAGGAGCCTTACCTAGTTGCGATAATGCGGCCGGTAAAGGCATTGAAACCCTCCAATTTTCGGACAGCTAGGAAATAAATTAGTACTTTGATGGCATTCAAAGCGGCGATCAGGGATGCGACCCCTAAGCCACCTGCTCGCGCGGCCGCCAGTGGCGCTCCTATTAGGATGATGAGGGTGGTGCCAAGATCGACCATTTCAGCCTAATGTAAGCCGGCCTGCCGAAAACCACTAGCGGCAAATCGGCAGGCCCGCCGGATCAGAGCACGAAGTCACCGCCGGACAAACGCGAAACGCCGTGCACCCAGATGTTGAAATCGGCCACGCCGTCGCCATTGACGTCACCGGCGACCAGCACACCGTCGCCGTAGGCCTTGACCTGCAGTTCGCCGGCCTTGCGGCTGAAGTTCTTCGTACCGATCATACGGAAGGCCTGGTCACCAGCCGCTGCCGCATTTGCATCGATGGCGGTCAGATCAATCTTGTCGACCCCGCGCATGAAGTCCATCACCTCGTCAGCACCAACCTGGCGGACGATGTCGACACCAAAGGCAAAATAGTCGACGCCGGCACCGCCCCATACCTTGTCGATCCCGGCACCGCCAATCAGGTAATCATCGCCATCGCCGCCATCGAGGATATCGTTGCCGGCACCGCCGTTCAGCGTATCGTTGCCGCCCAGGCCAAAAAGCTGATCGACCGCATCGGATCCAGCGATCTGGTTACCCAGCGCATTACCCGTACCCTTGAGGCCGCCAGCCTTGAGCGACAGGTGCTCGACATTGTCCGGCAGGACGTAGTCAATCCAGCTGTTGACCCAGTCGACCCCGGCAGCGGCATCTTCCCGAACGTCGTCGCCGATGCCCTTCACTTCATAGGCATCGTTACCCAGCCCGCCGAGCATCTTGGCGCCAAAGGCATTGCCAACGATCTTGTCGTTGCCGCCGTTGCCTTGAATTTCGACCTTCTTTGTCGCATCGGCCACCAGCGTGTCGTCACCTTCGGTGCCGTAGATGATCGAGGAATCGACCGGGGGCGGAGTTGTCGTGCCGCCGCCGACAGGCGCGGCCAGCCCACTGATCTCCATTAGATTCTGCCAATTGCCCACTCCACCGGGGACTGTGTGCGCCAGCGACCAGGCCTGGAGCGCCGCTAGGCCGCCATCGGTCACGGACGGGGTGGTCGCGTTGTCGACGAGCTCGTTGAACTGGGTGACATACTTGAACGCCGTGTTACCGCTAAGCACCAAGTTTTCGGTGGTATTCTGCGTGCGGATCCAGGCATCCTGATCCGGAAACGCGATAACGCTGTTGCCGCTAACCGTGCCGGAGATCACACCACTGAGCGAGATCGAATTATACGATCCGCCAATGACGATGTTATCTTTCACCGTGACGTTCGTGTAAGGCATCGTCATCAACTGATCGCTGATGAATATGCCCTGGATGGCATCACCATTAGTGCCGCGCACAATGACATTGCCGACGATCGTGATGTCGGTTGTGGGGGCAGTTGTGTTGGTCGTCCAGAACTGGATCGCATCGGCATGTGCACCTTCAGCGGGACGAAAGTCCGTGAAGAAGTTGTTGCTGATCGTGACCTGTGAGTTTCCACCGCCATTAATACCATCAGTGCCCATGTCGTGAAACAAGGAGTTTGTGACAGTTATCTCGCTACTGTTACTTAACCCAACACCATTAATGAGGAAGCTAAATTCACAGCCATCAATTGTAAAATTTTTGCTTTCGCGAACCAAGATGCCGGTAGTCTTCTGAACGGGAGTTAGACTTGGCCCGACGAATACGCTGTCTTTGAAGGATATATTAGAAGAGCTCAAGACCTGAAAGTGATAATACGTGTACGAATTGTCAGGAATTGACAATTTCACGTTGGAAATCGCAAGGTTGCTCGAGCCACTGATAACAAGATCAGTGAACACAGCTGGATTTGCGGGATCGGCCGAGGTGATTTTCACCGTCCCTGCAGGAAGGATCGCTTTGAGCGACACCCCGGCGTACTGGCCGGGGGCCAACCTGATTTCGTCGCCTGACTGTACCAGCTTGGCTGCGGCCATCAGCTCTGCTGACGTTGAAACATTGATAATCGCCATTTGATCGATCCCGCCATGTTGTGCTGAACCTCTCCTCGCTCAAATTAGTTACCTTGGCTTTGATAGGCATCGTTTACGCGGATTAACCTATGGATACCCCTGCCATGCTCAGTAATGCGGGTCACACCACTCCCGCTTGACAATCATGCCCATTCCTTAAGGGCTTTGGCCACAATGAGCAGTAGATACACCGCCACGCACAGTGGGTTTACTGTTGCAGCCAACGACAATGCGGGACGTTCTGGAAATGCGGACAGAGGCGAAGCGATCATGAACGAGAGTTTACAATGAAAATGTTGCGACGCCAGTTGCAGGGGAGCCGTTTCGCTCTTTTGTCGCTCGTTCTGGCCCAGGGCTTGACCCTGCTCCGCAGTATGCTGATCGCTCGGGCGCTAGGGCCCGAACAGTATGGCATTGCTGCTACCTTCATACTGCTTCAGGCATTTTTAGATTCGACCAGCGACACTGGACTCAACAAGTTCGTGCTGGCCACTGCAAGAGGCCATAACCAGCGAATGATTGCAACCGTGCACTTCATTTCGGCGTGGCGGGGGCTCTTAATCGCATTCTTGCTCATGGCCATTGGGTGGCCTGCGTTTGTCGCACTCGACGTCGAGACTTCACCGTTGCCCTTTGCTTTGCTTGCAGCAGCGAGCTTGTGCCTAGGATTCACGCACTTTGATGGTGTGCGTCAGCAGCGCGCGAGTAACTTGCTGCCTCTGTCGTCAGGCAATCTAATCGCCGAAATCATTGCAACTGGGACCGCCGCGCTGCTCGTGCTGATGGACCAGAGCTTTGTCGTGGCAATCTATGTGATCCTTGCCAAGTCTGCGACTGCGACCGTGATGTCGCACGTGTTCGCGCGCCGACCATATCGGCTCGCGTTTGACCGGCCCAACTCAAGAGTGATCTGGGCCTATGCCTTGCCATTGGTCATCAATGGCCCACTCCTTTTCTTTTCGGCACAGGCCGAGCGACTGACAGCTGTAGTCACTCTCTCGGCCCAGCAGCTTGGCGTTTACACTGCGGCTATTCTGCTGATTTATACGCCCAGCCAGCTGCTTCTGCGCTTTCTGGGCTCAATCTATTTACCAATTAATGCGCGAGAGGTGCGCGAATCGGGGTCCCATGGACGCCATTTCGGCTTCGTAACGCTGGGTTCTGCCCTGGCAATGGCGGTGGGATATGCCGTGGCAGGCCCCTGGCTGATCGTGCTTTTCTTTGGCAAGGCCTACCAACTAGATTGGCTAGTTGTGAGCATCATAGGTCTCACCCAATCATTACGCTTTGCCCGGGGATGGACAAGCGGGTTGGCGCTGGCATACGGCCATACACGGCAGATCCTTGCAGCCAACAGTATGCGGCTGGCCGTCGCGCCGTTTTGTCTGGCAGGTGTCTGGCTGATTGGCGGAATGCTGGGCTTAGCGATTGGCGCCCTTGTTGGTGAGGCGCTTGCACTTGTCTATGCAATCTGGTCATCGCAACGTGGCTTGGCATCAATCAGGGTAGCGCGTCAGAAGCCAGAATCAAGATGATCAGTATGATGATGCCGCGCATACGTCGATGACTGTCGTGAGAGACCATTGTCTATTGCCAAACCATGCTCAGGTCGGTTTCCGGGAGATGCAAATGCCTAGAAGTTTTTCTATCGCTGCGGCAGTTAATGACGATGATGTGCTAGCGCAGTGTCTATTATCCTCCCCCGATATAGAGCATGTAAAGGGCTTCAGTGCGTATCGAGGTTATCCGAGCGCCTCTCTGGCTCATAATCAAGCGCTGTTCGACAATACCGCCGACGTCTTGGTTATTGCTCACCAAGACGTGTATCTACCTGCAGGCTTCATAGAACGTCTCAACACAGCCATCGACGATGTCGAGTGCATTGACTCGAAATGGGCCGTGATTGGGCTAATTGGAATTGACGCTGACCGTAACATTGGCGGAGAGGTTTGGTCGTCAGGTATTGGGCGGGTGGTCGGTCACCCAATCCGCAGCCCTATGCCCGTTGAAAACGTTGATGAGCTGGTAATTGTAATAAACGCTCGAAGTGGCGTTCTATTCGATCCAAATCTACCCGGCTACCACCTCTACGGCCTCGACGTTGTCCAGAATGCCAAGTCGCGCGGGTATTCGAGCTGGGTCGTAAATAACCCAGTTATACATCATAGCAAGCCACTGCTCACGCTCGACCGAAGTTATCATAAAGCATGGAATTTTTCTCGACGAAAGTGGGCAAAAAAACTTCCTATATGTAGCCTAGTTTGCGATCTGGAAAGGTATCCTATTCGTTTGTGGATAAAGTCTTTACGGATGCGCTGGAGGTCTAGACGACTAAAAATACGCCCGGCCCCTAAAGGCTCTCCACCGAGCATTGCTGCCTCATTAGGGTGGGAGTAACGATTTTCTGTAAACTTTGCCAGAACAGCGCCAGGTTCCTATTGCCGCTAACCTTCGGCTGCTGGCTGACAAGGATTTTTGGGTTTCCCGCATCTGCCAGCGAGCCGGCCAGTACAGCGCCGCTGGTCCGCACCGTTGGCAGCTGCAAGGCTGGGCCGTGGCAGGGTCTGCGGTCGGAAAGCCCTGCAACTTAGTTTGGTTCGGGGGCGTTATCAGCTAGTCTATTGGGGCCTGCTCGCATAAAGTTATTGGAGTTCATGCGATGATCGTCTCTTGCGCAGCACTAATCCTAGCCCTATTGAACACGGTAGGTGGCAAGATCTTCACACTAACCGAAGATTGTAGTGCCCCTGCGGGCAGGCCCGCCTTGACCATCAAGACTGTTTTTGTCCGCACAGTTACCATCAACGCACAGGGCCGTACCATCCGCGGCATTGTTTTTGACGGCGGCGGTAACTTAACCATTCGCGGAGGTCGGATCGAGGCACCGTCGGGCGTTGGTACGGATGGCAGCGTCGGATACCCTAGCAATTACGGCGTTCTAATGAAGAAGAGCGCCCAGAATGTGGCGCTCGAAGGCGTTACCTTTATCAACGCTCGCAAGACAATCGTGTTTGGAGATGGGTCATCCGGCCTTGTAGTTCGCAATTCGCGCTGCCACGGGGCGGTCGAAGACTGCCTGATCGCAGGAGGAGGAAGCAGTATCGAATTCAGCAACAATGTGGCCGGTCCCTTCGAAACAAAGCCCACTTAATGCAAGGTCGCGAGCGGTGCTCTGTACTCATTATCCCGCAAGAAGTGTGTCGCTCAAGGTGGCGACTGGCGTGACGGCTGGCATAGCGATGTCGTCCAGCTGCGTGATGGAGTGACAAATGTCTTCGTGACCGGCAACGTCATAAACACCACCGGCCAAGGCCTGGCTCAAATGGACCGGGACATTGACGCCCCCATTCGGAACGTCCGGTTTTCAAATAATACGATACATGCTGGCCGTCATGGCCTGACCCTCGGTCGTTGCGAGAACTGCCTGATTGACGGCAACGTTCTCAAGACCTCGATGGGGCATTTGGGCTGGAAAGCAGTTATCATCCCAGGTCAGGCCCGCGCCTGCGGCAACACCGTTCCAAGTGGAGGACCTGGCAGAGAAAAATGCTAAGCGTTTGGCGAATGGGAAAAGCCCTGAACTCTAGTATTGGCTGCCCCCAAAGTGGCGGAGTTTGCGAGGGCTTAACCTGATACTAGTATAGCATGAGCATAAGGTGTAGCCAGTCCCCATCAACCAGGAAGGTACAATGGAATCGATCTTCGACTGGATCACCGTCCTGGTCTTTTGCGGGCTGGCGGTGCTTTATCTCCAGCGCTCGGCTGCGCCAGAGCCGCAGGACAAGATTTGGCATTACCTGCCCCCGGCCCTGGGATGCATGGCGGTCAATTATATCGGTGATGAAGGTTATCCGATCCCGGCCGTAGCCTTACTGGTGGCGGTGCTCGCCTATATCTACTACGTGCTCAAGCCACTCTCGCGTCCCGAGTGACCTCGCACGGCACCACTCACTCCCTAGTATTGGACTATCATGAGCTGGATCAGAAAGCTTTTTGGCCTCGCCCCCAACAACGCGGACTATGACGACGAGGGCGAGCAAAGCGCCCTGGTTGTGTCCGCACCGCCAACAAGCGGATCGGACGCGAGCAACATGCCGCGCTTTTCAGGGCTGGCCAACGAGGTTGAGGCTGATCGCAGCCAACCGCGCGAACTGTCGGCCGGGCACCGGCTTGGGCGCGCCTATCCCGTCTCGCAGCCGGTATCGGACCTCCGGCAATTCGCCGGCCGACGTGAGCTGCTGAGCAGCGTGATCCGCTCGATCGAAGAGCGGCGGATGCACGTGGTGCTTTATGGCGATCGCGGCATCGGCAAGACTTCGCTGCTGCACATCATTGCGCTGCTGGCCAAGGATGCGCGGTATCTGGTGCGCTATTCCTCGTGCAGTGCCACCAGCGATCTCGACAGCACCTTCCGCGCCATCGCTGAAGATATTCCGCTGCTCTACCATGAAAAGGGCGACCCGACCTCCGCCCAGGTCGAGTCCGGCAAGACCCTGGCTGATCTGTTCGATGCGAGCACCCTGACACCCGCCACGCTGAGCGAAGTGCTCGACGGCGTCTCAGGTACGCGGCTGCTGATCATCCTGGACGAGTTCGACCGCACAGAGAAACCCGAATTCCGCCGCGAAGTGGCCGAGCTGATCAAGAACCTGTCCGACCGCAGTTCCAAGGTCCAGATCCTGATTGGCGGCGTGGCTGAAAACCTGAGCGAACTGGTGCGGCAGATTCCATCGATCCGTCGCAACCTGCTCGGAATTCCTGTCGGCAGGATGAGCGATGCCGAACTGACCGAGATCCTGGTCAACGGTCAGGCAATCAGCGGCCTGCCGATCGACAGGGTCGCGCAGGATCGACTGATCGGCTCAGCCAATGGATCGCCCTATCTGGCCAACCTGATCGCGCATCAGTCGAGCAGCCGTGCGCTTGAGCGTGGCGGCAAGTCGGTAGCCGCAGCTGATCTCAAGGATGGCCTTGGGATGATGGCCCGCGAGCAGATGCTGCGCCTGCCCGAAGCGGCCCAGATCCAGGTCGAAAAGCTGCTGGCAGAAGTACCACACGACAAACTTCGCGCAGCGGTAGGCCATGCGTTGGAGCATTTCGGTCAGGTGTCTTTGAAGCAGTTCCCGGCGTTGAAGCCCTTGGCAGAGGGTAAGCCGTCCACCGAAGGTTTCCTTGGCTTCGAGGATGACGGCGTCCCGCTGACAATCTGGCTGCGCCTGGCTGAACTGGAAAACTGAGACAACCCGGTCAGCCGGGCTTCCAGCAGGAAGCCTAATCCGGCACGCGCTTCAACCCCACGGCACAAACGGAAAGGGCCGGGTCATCAATGACCCGGCCCTCCGAAGCGGTTTATCTGATCGTCAGATCAGGCGTAGCTGACCTTGACCGTCTGGCGACGGCGGCGCAGCTGCCAGCCCATCAGGCCGATACCAGCGATCATCAGCATCCAGGTGCCCGGCTCGGGAACAAAGCTCGTCATGTAGAGGGTCTGGCCGGAAAGACCTGAAATGTTCAACTGCAGCTTGTCAGTCGGCGAGAGGTTATCCCACCTGAAGAAAGCGGTCGCGTTGCCCGGGTCCCCGTCTCTGCCGTTGCCCCCACGGTGGACCCCAATGATCGTCTTTCCCGAGAGAATACCGTTAAAGTCAATCGTACCGGTGCTATTGCCCGAAGGAATATTCTGCACGATCGTTGAACCATTCCAGTCAAAGCCGAGCAACAGAAGCGCAGCCTTGGTATCGGCGATCTGCTGAGCGCTGTTACCCAGGAGATTCCCCTGCCACCAACCAGAACATGCTGATGCAGTCGGCGAAATCTGGGTCGTAACACAGCCGCTGGTCGCGACCAGCGCGGCCTGGGCCGGCGAGGCAGCCGCGAAGGTGGCGGCGGCGGCGAGTGCAAAAGCAAGAGTCCGCTTCATTTTCATTCTCCAATACTTCCCTGCTCCTCATCGCCCATGCTCCCTACCGGGAAAGCGCGACCTTTTAAGCTAAAGGCCGATTCGGAGTTAATGCCTGTTTAACCCTCGGCTCGCTCGCTGACAATCGGAAATCCAAGGTGTTTAGCCGGGTGTCCCATATCGGAGCAGCGTTCCCCAGATAGCTTACCAAGACTAACTTTTCGCCGCCAGCAAGACCCGGCGTCCGGCAGATCCCAGCGCGTCCGTCATTGCCTGCATGAAGCTTTCGACCTCGGCAAATACCGGCACGTCAGGATTGGTGCGGATCGCCGAGGCCCGCACCAGCGCGCCATCGGGAACCAGGCCCTCGACCGCATTGGCAAAGCGCATTTCGCGCTGTTCTGCTTCATTGCGCGGAAAGCGACGGCCCATGCGCGTCCAGTAAATCAGGTCCTCGACACGGTCACTCATCGTCGCAGTCAAGGCAACAGCCGGCACCTTCGCCCCCGCAAGCGCCAGCACCATCGGACGCGATGGACCGACGGTAAAGCCGATGGCTGGATAGCAAGCCTCCGGCCGATGCAGTTGCAGGGCGTCGCTTTGCCTGAACCCATAAGCGATGCTCAGCATGATCGGCACGGTCAGTTCGTCGGCCCGGTAATAGATCCGCGCCAGTTGGTCGCCGTAAAGCCGTGATGCCAAGCTACCTTCGGTGCGCGGCACCACGATGTCACCCTGGGGACCCTGCACCCAGGGTCCGAGCCGCTCTGGCACGAGCTGGGTCAGCTTGCCGCCTTCCGGCATAAGCACCTCTGGCGTGCGCGGACGCAGCCATTCAGCCAGGCCCAGGGCGCCAGCACAGGCCAGTCCCGCCAGCAGATCGCGGCGGTCCAGCGTCACGCCCACCTCCGCAGCAGCAAGCGGCTGAGGATCTGGTCAAAGCCCATGATCAGCAGGAGACCTAGGATGAACATCACCATGCCGGTGGTCGAATGCATGAAGCCCTGGGCTGCCGCATCGCCAAAGTAATAGGTAATCGCGATCAAGCCAAAAACGCGAATGATATTGGCGATGATCGCAATCGGGATCACCGCCAGCAGCAAAATTCCGGCGTGGCGAAACGAAGCCCGATGGGCCAGGAAGATGTAGAGCAGGCTGATCGCCGTAAGCCCGAACAGCGAGTTGAGGCCGGCGCAGGCATCCTCGACCAGCAGCTGATACTGGGCGACAAAAAGCACTACCCCATCGCGCGCGATCGGGAAGCCAAGCCCGGCTGCGATCCCCTCGGACGCCCAGCTAACCAGCACCTGAAGCGGTGCGGTAAGCTGGGTCATCAGCCAGCCTGGCGGCGGCAGGCAGAGCATCAGATAAAACAGCGCAAAGGCATGGCGCTTCAGCACCTGCAAACCGGCCAGCCGGATCACTACCGCGACAAAGGCAAGGTATAGCCCAAACCCTTCGATGCTGATAAAATCATAAGCCCGTCCAAAGGCATAGATGATCAGGCCGACCGCCAATACCGGCAATGCTGCCCGCCAATGCGCCGGCGCGCTCGGTGGCGGCAAGCGAAGTCCATCATGGTGCAGCAGCCACAATCCGGTCGCGAGGACAATCGGCCCATGCGCCCCTGTGTCGGTAGACCAGGCGCTGTTTGCCAATGTGGCAATCGTGGGTACGGCCAGGACCAACAGTCCCAACAACAGCGGCCACCAATACGGAAGCCTTACTCCCGGTTTGGCCAAGACCTCAGAAGTCATTCAGGTAGGTACCGATTGCTTCGGCCCCGTCGGCAGCCAGCTCATCAAGCAGGACCCGAACATCCTTCACGAAAGTCCGGTCGCGGCGGGTCACCACTAGGGCATAGTGCGTTACAGCTGCGATGCGCCGTGCGTCAGCAGACTGGCTCGAAGGAGGGGTATCGATAATGGTCAGGTCGAAATCACGCAGGCATTGCGCAACGAGGTTGCGGAATACCGATGAACCAAGGCGATCAGCAGCACCGATCCCTGCATCGCCGGCATATAGCACCGACAGCGACGGCTGCACCCGCTTGATCGCACCGGCCAGCGGCAGAGTGTCGTCAGCCATACATTCGCCTAGCCCGGGGCCATATTCATCCTGAGAGATGAACTGATGAACGCCCGGCTCACGCAGGTTACCGTCGATCAACAGCGTGTTAACGCCCGCCTGCGCCATGGCATAGGCAAGATTTGCCGCCACGAAGCTGCATCCCGCTTCCGCCCCCGGCGAACAGACCGCCAAGGCGCGGCGGCGGCGGCTGACGTGCTGCGAAAGCAGGTTGGAGCGCAGTGCGCGGAAGCTTTCCGCCTGAATCGAACCGGGCCGAGTTGCCGTAACGAGGTGCTCGGTTAGGACGAACGAATTCTGCGGCAGCGCAGTGTCCGCCGCAGTTTTATCACGCAGTGTGCCCGGCGCGAGGTTGTAATCGGCATCAGCCATGGCTCAGCGCCTCGTTTTGCCTGAATTTGGGCAACAGGCTGAAAAGCTTGAAGCCACTACGCTTGGCGGGAACCGCCATCTCGCCCAACACCGGAAGATCGCCAAAGCGCAGGTCTGCGCTGCAGCGGACCCGGCGAGCGAGCAGTTCGGTGACCATCGCGGCTAAGACTCCGAGCATAAGCCCAAGTCCGAGCGAGCCGAAGATGATCAAAGGCCAATTTGGAAAAGTTGGCTTGTCTGCAGCCGTCGCGGCACCCAAGATGGTCAGACCGCTCTCGATTGCTTGTGCCTGTTGCTCCAGCTCGGCACTTCGAACGCTCGCCTTCTGGTACTGATCGCGCAAGACAGCAACTTCAATCGACAAGCGTCGGGCTTCATCCGTCTTGCCCCGCTGAGCCAGCACCTTTTGGAGCTGGGCATTGTATTGGGTGCCGATGGACGGTCCACTCGGTCCGGCAGATATGACCGGCGACGACGCCGAACTGGCCAGCGCCGCACGCTGCCGCTTCATGTCCTGCAACTGCGGATTGTTTGGACCTAATGTTCGCTCCGCAGTTGAAATTGCAGCATCGATCTGAGCAATCTGAGCAGCAGCCGGATTGCTTGCACCCACCGTAATCGAAGGCATGTTTTGCGCCGGCGCGACCTGCGCAAGGGCAGACAACCGCCGTGCTTCCTGATCGACATCCTGCTCGTCCAGCACGATGCCATTTTCGCGCTCGAACGCGTTCTTGCGCTGCTCGGCTTCGGTAAGCTGCTCCTTGAGTTTGCTTGCCTGATCCCTGAACCACTCCGCATCCTTCCCGGCATCCTCACGGCGGAAGGCAATGGCCTGCTCGATGTAGGCGCGGCGCAAAGCCTCGGCCACGGATGCAGCGCCCTGCGGCGAGGGTGCAGTATAGGCTATGTCTAGGATGTTGCTCCCTTCGACCAACTCGGCCGTGGTGCTATCAATCACGATTTGCGCCATCCAGCGCCGGAAATCGCGCAAATCGTCATTACGCCGATTGGCATACTGCTCGGCCAGCTCGGGAGAGCTTGCCCAGTTGAGAATATCGACCACTTTGCCGGCAATGCGGTAATCGCGGATCAGTTCCGTCTGCGTCCGGACATAGGCCCTGGCGAACTGTGTTGCGATGATTTCGCCGGTAATCGGATCGGGCTTGACCACGTTCAGTATGACGCGGGCATGCGCCTTGTACCGCGGCGGCAGGATCATCCCGGCAACGGTCGCAGCAAACAGACTCGCGATGGTCGCGATCAGGATCAACCCTCGCCGAGCCCAGAGCAACCGGAAGATCTGTTCAAAATTCATGAGCTGAGGTCCAGTCTGGTCAGAAGAAGCGCTCGCCCACCACGACGGTATCACCGCCCTGCAGGACAGCGTCGAGCGTTACGCGAACTTGCTTACCATTCCGGAAAACTGACAAACGATTTGTTGAACCACGTTCGGTCAAGCCACCGCCGCGCGCCAGGGCCATGCGCAGCGTCATGCCCCGTTCAACCCGGTAGGCGCCCGGCGCGTTGACCTGGCCGTAGATGTAGAAGTTGGGTGCGGCCCCGATAAACAGCTTGTCACCAGGATGAACCATCGGATCATCGGCCGGTCCCCCGCGCGAAAGCAGCTCGATCGGCAGGATGATTTCCTCACCGCTTGCGCGGCGCAGGACCAGTTCATCGCTGGCCGATGGCTTTGCCCCGCCGGCTCGTGCAAGAATTTCCGACACACGGTAAGCGCGGTCCACCGGCACCAGCCCGGGGGCTGCAAACTCGCCTAGCACAGTGACATAGCGGCTGGCAAAGCTGACTACTGTTACGCTGACGACCGGATCGACATAGTAACCGCCGTCGCGAAGGAGTTTGGCCACCCGCTCGCGCAGCTGGATCACAGTCAGGTTAGATGCCATGACCGAATGCAGATAAGGCAATTGGACAGTGCCATCGACCTGGATCTGCACCCGCGGCTTGAACTCTTCCCTGCCCAGGACAGCGATTTCAACCACATCGCCAACGCCCATCACATAACCGTCATTGAGCGTCACCGGCGCAGCTGATGCTGGCGCAGCAGCCTGGGTTGGCACGGGAGCCGCAGTTTGCGCCACAGCAGGGACTGCCGACATGGCAAACGCTGCGACGATGGTCGCCAGAAGGATCAGCATACCGCGTAGCGGCCGCAAATTGGCAAAAACGGAATTCATCTGATTCATCTTCCTATAGCTAGAGCTTCAAGCGGCCTCGCAGGCCGACATAGCCACCGCTGTAATCGTAGATTGCCCCCGTTCCGTCACGCTTCTCATGCCCACCTTCGAGAGTCAGCTCAAGCCGCCTGCTGGTGCGCATAGTCATCCCGGCAAAGATCCGGCGGAACTTGTCTTCTTCCAGCAGCGGGCCAAAATTAGCCTGGGCCCCGCTGTAATCTAGCTTGCTGATGTTGAAACCACCTGAGGCCGTGAGTCGCTCCGACAAGGCAAAGGTGCCACGCACCTCATTGAAAGACTGCTTCGAGTAGAGCGCCTCGCCGCCCAGTGAGGGACGCAGAGAACGCTCGGTCAGCGCCCGGATCTGCAGGCGATTGCCCGCCCTAAAGGTTGCCCCCAGCCGCCAGGTCGTCCCCTTGAAATCGGGCGCGGCCGAATCGTCTGGCTTCAGCCAATTGTAGGCGATCATGGCTTCCGCCGTGATCGCCGTGCCAATATCGCGCGAGAGCTGGAGCCGCATTTCATCGACCCGGTAACCGGTCGACAGCGCCAGCGGCCCGGGCACGCGATTAACGAAATCAACCTTTTCACGCTCATAAGTCAGCTTGGCCTTGCCCACCACAGGATGGTCATAGGCCAGACCACCGAACACTCGGTTGCCCTTGTTGTCCGAAATGTCGCGCAGCGGATTGGAGTTGTCACCGCGCGAATGCTCATAGCCGAACGACGGGCGCAGGCCATAGACATAGCCGCAGCGCCCTTCGACCCTGTAGACCTGCACGGTCTCGGTATTGCGAACGCTGTCTTCACCCGGCAGGTTAACAAAGCCTATTCTCTCAAGATCGCTCTGCCGGCGGTCAAGTCGGGCCGTAACCTCGGCCAGACACGGTCCAACATTCATCCCAACTTCCCCGCGCAGCTCGATCCGCTCACGATTGAGCCGCTCGTTCCGGCGGTAGAAATCATAGCCGACACTTCCCGCCAGCTTCAGGGTGTTGCGGCCAAGTGTGCGGCTGACAGCAATATCGACCCCGACAGTAAGGCGTTGGTCCTCCAGCACAAGGCCGCGTGTGGCGGCTGTGACAGCACTGGCGCGCGCTGCGTTGCCAATGTGGCGTAGGTCGAAATTGAGCCCGACCTCTTCGAAATTGCCATCCTTCGACTCCTGCGCGCGCAGGCCCGCTGGTGCCAACAGACAGACAGCCATGAGCCCGACACGGAACTGCCAGACCCGGCGACGACAAGTATTAGCCACAGCCATATCCGGGGCGACTACAACATTTCCGGGATGAACCCAAGCTTTCTTGCCTAATTGATACCCGTCCATCCTACTTGCGCCCCACAATGATACGACGTACGCCGCCAAGGTAAATACGTATGGTTTCCGACTTCTTGGCACGTGTCCCCGCAGAATCTGCGGCAAGCTCACCGACATTTCCGGAACCGGCTGCCACAGCGTTCGGGCTGCAAATCGGTCGCTTGCGGCGTGCCTGGGCCGGCTGCATCAGAGCAATCTCGCTCGGTGCCAGGTTGACCAGAACGAGTGCTCCGCTTCTGACAGCACGACCCAGCAGCTTCCGGCCCACCGCAGCTCGTTTAAAAACCAGACTGCGTCCATCTTGTTCCTCAACGATCGGATAGCCGCTCTCGCCACCATATCAGGCATCAGCTTTGGCAATATCGGCGAAACCGCCAACTGCGTCGGGGACAGGTCTTGCGACGGTAATGAACTCCGTACTGAGATAGCGTCAACAGCTTGCGGCATAGCGCATTGTCGCAACCTTACCATCGGTGGTCCGCGCTTCGGTAAGCCCTGGCCAGCCGTTGCCGCGATAGCGGAAACTGGCCAGCTTTCGCCCGGCGAGGCCCATCTCAGTCAGGAACCGTCCGGTCCCGGCAAAGTTCGGAATGCCGCCGCAAAGGAACGACAGGCGATAGGGAAAGGTCTGCGCCACACGGTCATCCCGCTCAGCCAGGGCGTTCAGCGCCGAGACATCGCACGGCTTGCCAATGAACAGATAACGTTCGCCGCTGCCAAGCAGTTCCCCAAACCGGTCAAGCGGGCTCGACGGCGCATAGCGCGATCCGGCCGCTACCAACACGCTGGCCCGATCGTGCGAGATCACGGTGACATTGCGCGTTGGCCTGTCAGGGTCGCCGGCCACATGAACGATGCCATCAACCAGCCCGGTTTCGAGCGCGGTCACGGCCAGCGCCGTCAAAACACCGCCGGAAGATCCACGGAAACGGATTTCGGGATCGGTCGCGTGCCCGGTCTGACATTTGGTGATCGGCCCCCACGACACGTCCGCACCTTCTGGCCAGGTTGGCAGCCGGCTCCCTGGGCAAGCCGCTGCAACCAGGGACTCGGTCTCAGCCGGAAAACACACATCCACCGGCGGACGCAGAAATCCGGGGGCCTGCTCCTCAAGCGCAAAAGCACCGTCAGACAATCCGGCGCAGAGCCCGCAGCCGCTGCAGAGCTCGCCCTGGCTGACGCGCCGGAGAGCCGGAGACTGGATCACCGGCTCGCTCTCACCGCAATCAGCATGCGGCGCAACGCCGCGCGGTATATCGCGGTGCGTTCGGTAGCCACGGCGCGCGCTGCGTCAACTTTGACCTGCAGCAGGGCGCGCTGGTCAATCAGGCCGGTAATAGCCGCAACCACCCCTGCTGTATCGAGCCCGCGGACTGGAACCTCGACGTCATAGCCGATCCCCCCAAACAGGCCGGCAAATTTGCGGCTGTAGGCAACCGGTGCGACTGGCACCCCGCTGGACAGCGCCGCAACGCAGGCATGCATCCGCGCTGCGACAACAAAATCAAGGCTGCTGACGAAGGATTTCGCGGCGAAGGCATCCTCGAAATCGGGAACGCGCTGGGCATCGGGGGTGGCGCTTACGATCGCATCGGCGGCCCAGCCATCGTCATCAGATGAATCGGCATTTCCTGCGACATGGGTGAACACGTAGACATCATTACCCGGATCCGCCGCCAACTGCGCAACCAGCTGCTGCATCGCGGTGAAATAGTCATAGCTCAGACCGAAGCGATTTGTTCCTCGCCGCGCCTGGTCGGCCAGCAGGCCAGAGACATTGATCCCGATGCGGACGCGCGGACCATTGCGCTCGGCCGAGCGGTTGGCAAAGGGCAGTTCGAAAGCGACATCGACCCCCTGCACCACCCGCGCCGCCGGGGCGATGGCCTGGACCAGCTCAAGGCTTGGGCGATCGCGCGTGACCACCTGATCGGCCCGCGCTAGCACCGCTGCCGCCAGTTGCCGGGCCACGCCATTGGCGAACGGCCCGACCGTCTGCGGCGCCAGCAGCAGCGGGGTGCCGCGGGCAATCAGAATGGCCTTGGTCAGCCACATGAAAGCAAAGCGCTTGAAGCCGTAGATGTCTGCGAAGCTGTCCCCAGCGCCAATATCGACCACGCAGTCGAGTTCACCGGCCAGCCGCCAATAGGCGCCCGATGTGAGCAGCGTTTTGCGCCGCACCGGGAAGAACGCGATGTCGCTGCGCCGCGGGGCGCCGCGGCTGCTATCATCCATCCCGATCACGACCTGTTCTACCGCCAGGCCGATAGCTCCGGCCTCCTCGGTTAGGATCGCAATACTGGCAGCGGTAAGCGCATCGACTCCCAGGTTGCCAGAGGCAAGTGAATGCCACAGCAACCCGACACGCAACGGATCCGATGGCACCCTATTTGACGGCGGCAGGTGTCGCCTGCTTGGTGGCATCAATCGGCGCAACCGGCGGTGCCTTGACCTGGAACTGCGGATTGACCTGTACCTTGCGGCGGCCCTCGGCGATGATCTTGCCAAGAGAATTGTTAACCATTTCAGCACTGCGCTTGCGCAGCAATATCGTGCGGGCAGCAACGCGCGCCTGATCACCGGTGATCGGTTCGGAGCGGCTCGACACGATCCGACCGATCTCCGCTGCCTGACCCGAAGGCATAACGAAGATATCGTTGCCTTCGGTCGCCACTAGCTGCTGCGCAAATTCAGGATCCAACGACACTGTATCGATGTTGGTCACAGTGCGACGAAACATCACCTTGTTGGCATTAAGGATCGCCTCGGCGGCTTCCATCGTCTTGACTTTGGCAATCTCTTCAAGAACCTTGGGAGGCAAGTTGGGCACGAAAAACTGATCCACCGCCAGCAAGCGGCGATCGGTCACGCTGGTCGGGAAGCTGCGCAGGAATTCGTCGATCTCATCCTCTGATACCTTGGGAACCCCCTCGGTAACCTTGCGCGCCAGCAGCTGTGCCAAGGCGGTTTCTTCCGCCTGCGTCTTCATGATCGCCGCCAGTGGAGTGGAATCAAGATCCTGCTTCCGTGCTTCGGCGGCCAGAAGCTTGCGTGCAATGATGCGCTCCAGCGCCTGGGCCTGGGAAGCAGCATCATCACCGGCTTCGGCACCCATCTCGGCCTTAAGATCGGCCATGGTGACTTCCTGCCCGTCCACAGTTGCCACAACCTGGCCGGAGGGGGCCTCGCCCTTTCCTCCGCAAGAAGCCAGCAAAAGTGCACTAAAAAACAGCGTTTTATGAAACATTTTCATGGAGAAACACCCACTGACAGAAAAGGAGATTACGTGTTCCTCGCAGGTAGCACCCAGTCATGTCAATTTCGTAAAGATATTTGTGTAGGTATGGATCATCTTCTAGCCGTGCACAGTTAAGGCTGCATCTAAGCGTTTGATGAGAGTGAGCCCGAAAGTCGATTATGACTGAAAACAGAGAGAATGCGCAGCGGCCGTTGATCTGCCTATCGGCGGCGGGCGGTGGCCATTTTCGACAACTGCTCGATATCGAGCCGTTGTGGTCGCAATACCCGCATTTCATCGTGACCGAGAACACCGTGCTAACCCGGGCACTTTCGGACCGGGAAGACATTGAAAACGTTCCGCACTTCGCCTTAGGTCAGATGCGCATCGGCAAGGGCTTGGCAATGGTGCGGGCGGCATGTTCGAGTTGTCTGACATCGTTTGGTATCATATGGCGTCGTCGGCCCGATATAGTGATAACTACCGGGTCTGGATCGCAATTCTTTATCTTGCTCTGGGCCCGTCTGTTCGGCGCCAAGATTGTGCTCCTGGACAGCTTTGCTCGGTTTTATGCGCCCAGCAAATTCGCACGGCTGGCGGGACCACTGGCCCATCTCAGGATTGCCCAATCAACTGAATCGTCTCGGAATTGGCCTGGCAGCAAGACTTTCGACCCGTTGGAGATCGAACCATCAACGCCACAAAACAAAGAGCGTCTGCTTTTCGCGACCGTGGGCGCGACCCTGCCGTACCCTCGACTTGAGAATGCGATTGTCGAACTCAAGCGGGCAGGCAACATTCCTGAGAACGTAGTCCTCCAAGTCGGTTGCAACACCAACCATCACGAACCGGTCGAAGGGCTCCAAATTGTCGCCGATGTTCCGTTCGGCGAGCTCCAGGACCTGCTGGACCGTGCCGATTTGGTCGTCTGCCACGCTGGGACGGGCTCGATTTTGACAGCATTGGCAAAGAATTGCGCGGTGGTCGCGATGCCACGGTCAATCAAGATGGGCGACCATTACGACAACCATCAGGAGGAGATCGCGACTGTCTTTGAAGGTCGAGGATTGATCCAGACAGCTGAAGATGCTGCCTCACTGGTGGATGCCCTCACTCGCGCCCGAAAGGCTCCTCGCCATCAAGCGCGCATGAATCACCAGCGCCTGATGGCCTTCTTGGATGCTCAATTCAACGCCTGGTTCCCGGGGCGGAAATCTCGCGGTGTTTCCCGCGAGCCCTCGCTACCAGCCGGCGGGACCGATCTGGCTCCGGGCAAGGTGGGCGTCAATGCAAACAAGGCCTCTAGCTCATCGCGCTGAAAGAAGCACACAATTCTCGCACAAAATCATCGGGTTGCTCCCAGGCCGCAAAGTGGCCGCCGCGTTCCATCTCACCCCAGTGGACCAGCTTTCGGTAATTCCGCTCGGCCCACTTGCGCGGCGTGGGCAGAACTTCGCGCGGGAATGCGCTGGCCGCAACGGGGATGTTGATTTCCTGCGCGGCGAAGCTGCCGAAGCTTTCCCAATAGAGCCGGGCCGAGGATGCCCCGTTGCGCGGCAACCAGTAGAGCATGATGTTGTCGAGCACCTGGTCGCGGCTCAGCGCATCCCATGGGGAGCCCTGGTTATCGGTCCAGGCCCAGATCTTCTCCAGAATCCAGCCGGCCAGGCCCGCCGGGCTGTCGACCAGGCCGTAACCCACGGTCTGCGGCCGCGTGCTCTGCTGTTTGGAATAGCCCGAATCCCAGTCCTGGTAGTGCTTAAGCGCACCCAGCGCCTTGAGCTCGGCCGGAGTTGGATTGGCCAAATCTTCCTCGGTCGGGCGGGCAATCGGCATGTTGAGGTGGATGCCGATGCAGCCGGCGACCTGTTGAACCCCGATCGCCGTGGTCACGACCGAACCCCAGTCTCCACCCTGCGCGAACCACTTGTCATAGCCGAGCCGCGCCATCAGCTCGCCCCAGGCGCGGCCGATCTTCTCCACGCCCCAGCCGGTGACACTCGGCTTGCCGGAGAAGCCATAGCCCGGAAGCGACGGCAGCACGAGGTGGAAGGCCGGGGCAGCGGGATCTGCCGGATTGGTGAGCTGGTCGATCACCCCCATGAATTCGATTACCGAACCGGGCCAGCCATGGGTCATCACCACCGGCATGGCATCAGCGCGCGGCGAACGGACGTGGAGGAAGTGAATGTCGACCCCGTCAATCTCCGTCATGTACTGGCCGAGCGCATTGAGCCGCGCCTCGCACCGCCGCCAGTCATAGTCGTTGCGCCAGTAAGCAATGAGATCTTGCAGCACGGCCAGCGGCGTGCCTTGCGACCAGTCACTCACCGGTTCCTTTTCCGGCCAGCGGGTCAGATCGATCCGGGCCTTGAGGTCATCCAGTTCGGATTGCGGAACATCGAGAATGAAAGGCCGGATCGCGCTCATCTTATCCCCCTATCGCCGCCTTGGCTGCGGCTTCCACCTTGGCCCGGTCGAACAGTGTTACGGTCGATGTCCCCTTGGCAAGGACATTGCCCGCTTCGTCAAGCAGCCGACCTTCGAGGAAGGCCGTCTTGCGCCCGCGGCGCTCGATCCAGCCTTCGGCCACGACCAGACCAGGCCGGACCGGGGCGAAGAAGCTGACCTTGATTTCCAGGCTCATCGGGGTGACGTCATCGCCCAGCACGGCGATCACTGCATGGGCCATGGCCGCATCGATCCAGCCGGTAACGAAGCCGCCCTGCACCACCCCGCCCGAATGGCACATGCCAGGCTTTGCCATGTATTCCAGCCGCGCGCGGCCTTCGGGGTTCAGCTCGACAATGCGGTGGAGGCCCATCGTCTCGTAAAGGCTATCGACGCTCATTCTACACCAGCGCCGAATAGATCAGCGTCTTTAGCTCGCGCCGGATCGGGTAAGTGCTGCTGGGGGCCAACTGGGTCATGAAGACCATGGTGATCTCCTCGACCGGATCGACGAAGAAGGCGGTCGAATACATCCCGCCCCAATAGAATTCGCCGACCGAACCGGGGATCATCGTCCGGACCGGATCGAGATTGACCGCAAAGCCCAGCCCGAAACCGACGCCGGCATTGGTCGCCTCGCTGAACAGCGAACGCGACCATGAGGCCAGGTCACCATCGTCGGGCAAGTGATTGAGCGTCATCAGCTCGATCGACTTGCGACCGATAATGCGCGCGCCATCCAGCTCACCGCCGTTCAGCAGCATGGTATTGAAGCGGTGATAGTCGAGCGCGGTCGAAACCAGCCCGCCCCCGCCCGAGACCAGCCGCGGCATCTTGGCCCACAGGCTTTCGGCACCACGATCGAACAGGACCCGGCCCTTACCCGGAACCATGGTGTAACAATCGGGCAGGCGGTGAGTCTGTCCCTCGGGCACCATGAAGCCGGTGTCGTCCATCTTCAGCGGAGCGAAGATGTGATCGCGGAAGTATTCGTGCAGTGGCTGGCCGGACAGGCGTTCGAGCACCGCACCCAGAACATCGGTCGAAACCGAGTAATTCCAGGCCTCGCCCGGCGAAAATTCCAGCGGTAGCTTGCCGAGCGCGGCAATGAATTCGTCCAGCGTCAGGTTGCCATGCCAGTTCTCGATCTTGCCCTCGCGATAGGCCGCATCGATGTTGGTGCGCTGCTGAAAGCCATAGGTCAGGCCCGAGGTGTGGCGCAGCAGGTCGACCATCTGCATTGGCCGCGCACAG
>Ga0315907_10002677_pt1 | contig 22060 bp, 28 predicted proteins | sample LakEriMetagenome_3_FD_203525 | JGI IMG/M metagenome (GOLD analysis project Ga0315907, IMG submission 203525) | Freshwater fungal communities from buoy surface, Lake Erie, Ohio, United States - Buoy 12 MA123 | ecosystem: Environmental > Aquatic > Freshwater > Lake > Lake biofilm | place: USA...
ATCAGCTCCACTTTGAAGCTGGTGCACATGTAATTGCCTGAAAATGCCATTTTTAATCTCCTAACAAATGAACCAAGTCGGGGTGACCTGCCTCGCGCAGGCGCAAGGCGATAGTTGCTCGGTCCTGTTCAACCGCCTCTCTCAGGTAAAACGCCACGACTTGCTTGACGCTATCTTTGAAAGCTCTTGCCTGGGCCTGCACGGCCGGATGCGACTGATCTCCGACATAGATGATCTTGTCGGCAGCGCGCGCGGCCAGCTCTTCGGGAGTCCATCCACGCGATTGCGTGGTCTCGACAAAGACGCTGCCTACATGTACGGGGGCTGGTGCTGTGATCATGGTCCAGGTGAATCCGATTTAAGTGGAATACGAAGCATACCGTCACGATATTCGTCACGGCGGCGACGGCCCTGCTGTTCTGTGCCAAGACCTTGAATGGCCTCTTTGTAAGCCTGTCGGAAATACATCATCATTTCAGACGGGCCCTTCGTGTAGCTGTAGGCTTGAATCAAGCAAGCGTACAACAGCGCCTCTGGAGCATTATTGCTGATCCAGGTCGTTGGATTGGTTGAAGACAGCTGTGTTGGACGATAAATGTAGCCCAGCTCCACACTGTAGTTCTGGTTCGGCGTAGGCGCAATGTAGAACGTGTTCTGGTCCCACACCGAATAGTATTTTGGAGTGCCCTGAGTGCTGCCATTGGCCCAGTACTCTTTCATGAAAGAGGTGTCCCGGAAGTCCAGGAATAACTGATCGCCACTGGCGGGCGTCAGGATCATGTAGCGGTGCGTCAAGAGGTCAGCAGGCGCGGCCAGGAACTTGTTGCCCTGGGTCATGCTGCCGGTGACTTCCAGCTTAAACACGTCCAAATCAATTTCGCGAAGAATCTGGTTCTCCGCCATCGTGATGAAGACGTTGATCACCGGCTCGGTGAAGACATTGCTGCCCACCTCGGTGTAGTTTCGAATGTTGGTGACAAGTTCGTTGTAGGTCATGTGATACTCACTGTCACTGAACCGACAACGCCCTGCGCAATGAGCGCCTGGTCCTGCACATACGGTTGCATGTTAGTGCCGCCTCGGACGCTGCCGTAGCTTTGGAAAGCCGTAAAGCCTGGCGCGCCAACAAAGACGGACACAGGCTCAATACGATCGGGTCTTGGGTCACGCAATGCGATTGCGTCACCTCGGTAGCGCAGCGGTTCAAGCTGCGGTTCTTTTGGCTCGTAATCATCGGGGCAGACCATGAAACCGCGCCAGTTCTTACGCAGCGTGTTGTAGTGGTAGCGTTGGCCACAGTAGTCGCACAAGCCGTAAGAATACTTGCCGGTTGCAAAGGCCATCTCACACCCCCAAATCCGGTACGAACTGCACGCTGGCAGTGTCGCGGTCCTCCATCGCAGCGCGGAGGAAGTCCTCCTCGTAGATCGCCTTGAGCGCCGAAGCGCGTTCAGCAGCGAACTTGAGCGACAGGTAGTAAGCCAGGCCTGATGTCAGGCATGGCAGGAACCGGAAGTTGACATCCGCATCGTTTGTGTACGCGCCAGCATCTTGGATGCGGCGGATGCGGTAATAGACAAAGGTGTAGTCCTGGTCCGCTGCGGGATAGAAAAATACCTTTGGAATGTTTGTGCGCTGAACGTAAAACTGCGCAGGGCGAGCCTGCGTGGTTTTATCGGGCACATTGAGCCAGTCTTCTCGGCTGATTCGCTCAATGTAAACGTCGGTGTTGATACCTTGGTTGTTTTGGCGAATGACGGCCTCAAGCACGTTGACAACAGATGCGTCCAATGAAATTTCATTGATGCCCGCTGTCAACGGGTAAGTGGCTTGCTCAATGGTCCACAGGTTTAACCCGCGATTGGCCCAATCAAGGAACAGCAAGTTGAGCGAGCGACGTGCCGACGTGAGCTGATAGCCACTCGTCGGCCGCATGCCGCAGCGCTCAAATGCCTCTTCGATTAAGTCATCAATCGACAGGTTAAATGTGGTTGTGCCCGAGGTGGCCATTTAGCACATGCCGCCTTTTTTGTAGCCCTTGGCCATCATGCCACCGCCCATTTTGCCGATGGGCTTGCCCATGGCCATGCGCTTGTGCTCATTGATGTTGCCTTTGTTGGCCATACCGCCTTTTTTCATCATCACGGGACCAGTAGTTTTACTGGGCGCGGACATCATTTTGTTTTTTGGACCGCTCTCAACGGCTCCACCGCCACGAGTGGCGCAACCCATACCTTTTCCAGCCATGATCAAGCTCCTTTTTTCATTGCACGGCCCTTGACGTCGGCCGTTTTACGAGAAACAGCACGACCCATCTTGTCCGATGCGGACTTCTTGGCCATACCACCTTTTTTCATCTTGCCAACGCCATCAGCGGCAAAAGATGGCACTGATTTGCCATCTTTTTTAACCATTTTCATTGCTGCTTTCATGTCATCATCCTTTTCTCATGTCATCGAGCTTTTGCTCAATTCGATTGAACCTCTGATCCATGTGAATGACAAGTTTTTCAACCCGATCATCCACCTCTTTTCGGGTGATATGGTCCCTGGCAACTTCTTCGCGGGTGCGGTTCAGCAAAATGCTGATACGACCAAGCTCATCGAACTTGCTTTTAAGCAAGAATCCCATGAGACCCACGATGGCTGTTAAAACCACGTTCCATACCATCATTTCCACTTAGCACCTCCAGCGCTTGCGCGCTTGGCGAAGCCTGCTGTTTGGGTCCTTGGCAGCTTCAGGAAAATCCTTCATCTGGCCCTCGGACCGCGCGCAATACGATGCCCTGCGCTTTGCCTCTGCAGCCGACGGTGTCTTGGTAGTCACCGCCGTCTTCAGTTTGCTTCCAGGGTTGGCCTTGCGAAACGCTGCCACGCCTTTTTTGGTCATGCCGGCACCTTCCTTGGTCGGGCGGAAGTTACCGCTCTTGACCGAGGTTTTGATGCCCATGCCTTTGGAAGCCATTACGCAGGTGCTCCGCCTTCGTACAGTAAAGTGACGCTTGTCACTTCAGCCGAACCGAAGGTAATGTAGATGCCGTCTTCAAACAAGATGCCCATGTCTGGGATCATCAAGTCCTGTGAACCCGCTGAGGCAGGGGTAATCAGCGACAAACGGGCTGTGCCGCTGCTACCGCCGTCCTTGAGGACAACGGAAGAGGCGGTAGCGGTGTTTGTGAAGTAGACCCCCAGCAGACGCGCGCGGCCAGCGACAGCCGCCGCAGACGACGTCTTCTGTACCGACTTGATATTGCTGGCGCTCATGTCGGCCTCCTATTACGAGGCTTGAGTGAAGGTGATGCCAGCAGCAACCGCGCAGAAACCCTTGGCGAACCAGGAAGTACCATCACTGATCACGGTGACCGTGTCGCCTGCGACCGCTTGAGCGTCCACAAAACTGATGGTGTCGTCCGCAGTGCCAGTATCGCCAGCAGCACCAGAGGCAGGGTATGCCTGGCCCTTGATGATGTTTGCGCTGGAGCCAGTCACCACGGTGTAGCTTGCGCCAGAAGGAGCAGTCTTCACAATGAAGGTGTAGGTCAAGCCTGCCACAGGAGCGGGGAGAGTGGTTGCGAATTCAGTTGCAGAATTCAAAAAGAAAACGGTGCCAGATTGTGCAGCAGTCAGTGTGGAGGCTGCCGTCAATTCAGTATAGGCGACAGTGCCAGTGACGCTGCCAATGACGTTGCCAATGAAGCCATTGGTGGACGTAACTGGACCGGAGAAGGTGGTAGATGCCATGATTGGTTCCTTACATGCAAGTGGAGTACATCTGTCTGCATGTCGTCAGCCGGGACTGTCAGATGTACCGGAAACCCCGGAATGCGTCCAATATAACCTATTTCTAAAAAAAGAAAAAGGGGCCGAAGCCCCTTTTTTCTCGGCCGGGAACCCCCAACCCTTTTCGCTTAGGCTGCGCCAGGCGAACCGAACAAACCGCGTGGGTCGCTGAAGCCGAAGCTGTAGCGTTCACGTGCTTTGTAGCGGACGTTGCCGGTGTCGAAGTCGCCTTCGAAACCAGTCTTGAGCGACACACGCTCAAACATCTTCATGCCGTTAGGCGCGTCGGTACGGATGAACCATGCGTCAGGGTCGGTCAAGAAGTGGTTGACGGTGTAGCCTTGTGGCACCATGCCCATGTTGCGAACAGCGTTGATGTCGTTGTCTGCAGTGCCAGTGCGCAAGGTGGACTTCAAGATGCGGTCGCCCGTAAATTGGAGTTCCTTAGGCAGGATCAACTTCAGACCTTGGACAGCGATCTTCAAGCCGCGTTCATCAGTGAACGCTGCGATGTCGATCAAGGCTTGTTCCAAAGAAGTCTCGGACAAGTCGGCAGCTGTTGCCAGGGTGTTGGACAGGTTAGGACCTGACAAAGTGGGGTGGTTTGTTGCGCACAGAGCAACGCCGTCGCCACCGATAGAGGTGGTGAAAGCGCCGTTCAACACAGCAGCCGCCTTGATTTGTTTGGTCTGAGCCATCGAACGGGCCAATGCCTTGGTGTAGCGGGCAGACAAGCGGTCGTAGAGGTTATCTTCAACAGCTTCTTCTGTCAGCGAGAACGCCAAAGCGATGGTCTCGTGGGTGTAGCGAGCAGTGTAGACCTCTTGCGCTTGGTCGTATGCAACGCCCGCGCCTTCAGTCTTCACAGGAGCTTCGCCAAAGCCAGATTCCATCACCTCTTCTTCAAACGCACGGTCAGAAGATTCGACGGTATAGATTTGGGTGTGCTCATTCTCGTAGTTTTTGTACTCGAGGCCGAACAGAGCATTGAGACCAGGCTCAAGCTCTTTCACCAGTTGTGCACGTGAAATTGCCATGATTGATCTCCTTAGGTGCTAAAGCCCGGCGTGCCAGTGCTGCCGTACATGTGCTCGTTAATCTTCACAACGAGGATGGCGTATTGGCCCATCTCATTGCCCGGTACGTTCCACAAGCCCACTGCCTTCAAGTTGGTAGCAGCGGTTTCGGTGAAGGTGCCACTCATGCTCATATTGGACACACCAGTGGTGGTGCTACCAGTAGTAGATGCAGTGATTTCAGCGTTCAAGCCGATGCTTGCTTGGGTAGGAGTGCCTGCGTTCTGGATGAGGAACAACTGGCTTGGATCGTCGATCACGTCAGCCACGATCTGGCCGGCAGTGATGTTGACAGAACCAGGATAGTAGTTCTTCCAGGTAGGTTTACCTGTGGTGGGGTCGATGTACTGACACCCGTTGAACACACCAACCGCACAAGTGTGGTCAGTATTGTTGAATTTAACCAGGTAGCCATTGTCGATGGTCACTAGGTCGCCTTGAAAGATTGCCCCGGACTGGTTATCAGCAATCAAGTAGCCGTACTGTTTCTGTGAACCAGTAGCAGACAAGTTGCCGAGAGGACGCAGACCAAAGGGCTTATTTACGTTTGCCATTTGATGTTTCCTTCAAAAAGTGGAATTTGTCAGCCCTTGTTAGAGCCGCCAAAGGATACGCGGGACTGACGTGTGGGTCGTTGAATGGTCATGCTGTTGTGAGCATTCGCTTTCATCAACTCATTGTCGGCAGCCTGCAATTGGTCGTTCGCTCGATCTCGGTAATACGCATTGCGCTCTGCAACAGTTTCCTCAGGGATACGTGCTAGGAGCAGACCTCCCACGCTGATAACACCAGCATGTCGGCCGTCTTCTACTGTTGGGACGTGATAGTCGGGGTACTCGTCCCCACGAACCAGCTCATACCCCTCGCGGAGCTTTCCAGAGATGTTCGTGCGGTCGTCCATACCACCAGCTTCAGCCCGAATCCAACGGTGCTTGTATCCAGGAGGCGCGGGAGGCGCATCCAGTCGTGAAGGGGGAGCCCAAGGCTTACGTCGCGCATCTTTCTCCCGGGATTCGGCCCCGCGAGAACTGCGATTGAGTGTAGGTACTTTAACGTCTGACATGGTCTTACTCCTTTACGTACTTGGCGTATTCCTCAAGAGGAACACCCAGCTTTTTGGCAATTGCAACTTGACTTGGTGTCAACTTGACAGTGCGGCGTGCGTTGTTAAAACCCGATGATCGGGATGCAGGTGCCACCGTTTGCACGGGTCTGGTGTTCCTGTTAGTTTGCGCTTGCTGCTGGCCTCCACCCAACTTCTGGGGGAAGGTCTGCTTTAGGCGGTTGTCTAGCTCATCATAATACTCATTGCTGCTTGGGTCAAATCCCTCAACTTGAATCAACTGTCGATGGATTCCCCATGCTGCATGAGTCATGGCAGTGTCTCGGCCATACCAGGGGTTGCGCTCGGCCCAATCCTCAACGCGAGGATCGACTTCCTGCTGCACTTGTACCTGGGGCTGCTGGGCGGCTTGCTGGGCAGCGACTTGCTGCTGGTAAGCCCACTCCTGAGCCTGCTGCTCGCGCTGCTGGGTAGCGGCAGCAATCTGGTTTTGCTCCATGGTCAGCGCTGTGAGACGCTGCTGGGCTTCCGTTTCGGTGTCAATGTCACCTTCTTCACGGGCCTTGCGGATGATTTGTTTGAGTGCGACTGCTTGCGTCTGAACGCGGCCAGTGGCCTCGCCCAGGCGCTCCGTGTCAGCGGCCATGTACTGCTGCTCAAGCTGTGTGGCACGGGCTTGCACGCTCTTGGCATATTCCAAGGCTGCTTGCTCGCGGCGCTGGGTCTCGCGCAGGCGCGCGGTCAGCTTGTCAATGCGTTTCTTCACGCCCTCGCTGTACTGGTCAAGCTCACCACTGGCAGCCTGGCCATCACTGGCTTGCTGGGTGGGTGTCTCGACTGCAGGAGGCTGCTGCTTGTCCATTATCTCGGCTTGGCCGTCTTCCCCAATGGAGACGGTAGCGGGCTTTTCGTCCTCGCCGATTTTGAACTCTAGTTCGTCATTCATGTCATTGCTCCTTTACATGTGCAGAATGTCTTCAGGACTGTTTACGACAGCCAACACTTCATCGTCGTTTAACAGACGAATCTCACCACCGTCGATCGGAATGCGTGCACCTGCATAGCGACCAAAGATGATCCAGTCACCCTCCTTGCACCAAGGACCGCCAGGGAATTTACTCTGGTCGGCATAGGCAAGGTCGCCTACTTTCAAGACGTAGCCGCACGTAGTGCCAAGCTGTGTCTTGCGCTGCGTTTCTTCGGCCAGGACGATACCGCCCTTGGTCTTTTCCGCGCCGCGATAGGGCAGGATGGCAATGCGCCACCCGGTGGGTTTTGGGATAGTGTCGACAACTGCTTGGTCGAGCTTCTCGGGGTCAAACCCAAGCTCCGTGTAGGCGTCCTCTAGGGCAGGCGGCTTGTTGGCCGCTTCTTCTGCCCATTTACGCTCCAAGGCTGTCATGTTGATTTCAGGGATTACTGCTTCGGCTTCCATGGTCTTCCTTTCACTTGAGAAAATCGTCGACATCGTCAGTTACTTTTTTGAGCAACTCTTTCACGGAGTCTTCGACCATTCTCAAACCCTCAAGGCGACCCATCATGAAGCGATAACGCTCCATGTCTGTGATGGTTCCGTTCAAGACAATCTGTTTAGATTGATCCTGGAGTTTCCTGATTTCTTTCAGAACTGCTTCTGCAAATTCGAGCATGGTGGTTTCCATGAAAAGCAGATGGTACAAGGCTCCATCTGTTAGCACTCACTGACGAATCAGTATATCTTAACTGGACGGTTACCGTCCTTCTTTTTTACAATCATTGAAGGCCCTTGAGTACCAGGGGGCGACTTGATCGCATCACCGCCCTTGGACATCTTCTTGGTTTTACCTGCCTTGCTGTATGCAACGGCGACGGCTTGCTTCACGGCAGCAGCTTTGCTCTTTGGCTTGCTGGTGCCGATCATTCCGTCCTTCTTGTAGTCGCGAACGATCTCTCCAATGTTGGAGCTGATCGTCTTCTTGCTAGAACCCTTTTTAAGCGGCATATTGGCCTCCTGGTTGGTTTGCTTTTTCCTGCTGCAATTGCAGCTTTTGCTGGTTGATCTGGTTGGTTTGCTGCGCCTTCTGCTCGTCCAGCGCCAAGCGCTTCTGGTCGATGCCAATGCGGGCCTGGTCTGCCTGGGCGCGCTGCTGGATTTCGGTTTCCTTGAGCTTGATGAGTGGGTCGGGACCTTCGCCACCGGCCATCTCTTCTTGCATCGTGCGAACCTCCTGCATGTACATCGCAATCTTGATGGCGACCATGCCTTCCTTCTGGATGGCAGACACCAGGCGATCGGGATCGGTGCCGTAGGCCTTGAACAAGTCGGCTTCGACGTCCTCTTCGGCCTTCAAGCGCACGTGATCCAAGATGTGCTTTTGCAATTCGGCTGCAGACATTGGGTTGGCTTGCAAAATAGGCGACAAGCCCATCATCAAGTGCGTTGCAATATGTGCATCGTGCTGTTGGCCAGCAAAGGCCTTGAGCTTCATGCCGTTCAACACGTCGCTGTTCTCGGACGCAGGGTCGCGAGGCGTGTTTGTGTTCTGCGGCAGCAGCACACCGTCGATGTCGCGGATATTGAGCGCTGCATACATGCGGTAGTAGGCCTCGTACATGTTGTGCATGTTCGGAGCGCTCTGTGCAAGCTGCAACTGCATCTGTGCGAGCTGGATACGCTGTGCAGAGCTGAAGATGTTGGGGTCAGCCACTGGCTGCACGCCCACCATGCTGTTGAAGTCCGATTTCTTGACCTTGCGGCTGGCTCCTGGGACGTCGTAGGGGTACTCGTCTTCCAGATATTCGCCAAAGCCCTCGAACAGCAAGCGGAACTCAAGCGTCTGCGCATAGTGCAGGCGTTTGTGGATGCTGGACATGACCATGGAGCCACGCTCGAGCAGTGCCAGGGTCGTTCCGACCTGTGCGTACTGGTTGCCGTCGCCAACTTGCATGTCGGCGGTGCTGGAGAGACGCTTGCCGGCGTCCACAAGGAAGCCCAGGAGCGCAAACAGCACCTGGCTGGGCTCTTTGTATGGCAAAGGCAGCAAAGAGGCTGAAAGCTCCGCTCCGCCCGCGTCAATGTCACGCCATTCACCTGGTTGGATGGGGTCTGAGTCGTCCGCGATGCGCGCGCCCTTGGCTTTGAAGCCTGCAGGCAAGTTTGCAAGCGTGCCGGCGTCGATCAGCTGGCGCAATGCGCTTGTTGCTGACTTGCCAAGGCCACCAATGAGGTGAACAAAGCCCAAACCGTAGGCACCAGGGCCTTCGACGAGCACATAGTGCACGTAGTAGTTGCGGCGGCTGCGTTTTTCGTCGTTCTCACGCCAGTTTCTGCGGATGCCAACGACTTTTAGGGTGTCTTCAACCAGGGTAACTACGTATGGCAGCTTCACACCGGTCAATTCGCCGTCTTCGTCCTTGTCTTCAAAGCCTGGAAGGTCCAAATCGACCAATTGCTCAAGCAAAAACACCTCGCCAATGTCGTCGGTGGGCTGAATGCCAGTGATTTTGTCGACTGCTTCCTGGATTTGGCTTGCATCAGCAGGAGATGCGTAGGTTTCTGGCATCACATCCAGGTATTCGCCAGCCAAAGCACGCTTTTTGTACTCGTTGGAGTCCATTGCAATGCGGTTTGTTAGGCGTGGGCACTGGGAAACGACGCTTGAGCCGTTGTACGGGATGTAAACATCGTCTGCCAAGCACAGTTTTGACACCATGCGGCCCAATTGGTAGTCGTAGTAGACCTTTTTGAAGGTCGAACCACCGTAGCCAGTGTAGAAAAGCTGCTGATCAAACTCCGGTGTGTACTCTTCCATCACCGTGGTGATCTGGTAGTTCATGAAGTCCTGCACACGGCCGGCTTGTTGGAACTTTTCCACCGTCTCTTTGCCCATGATCTGCGTGCGAACAGGGCCGCCAGCAGGCATCAGCTCCTTAAAGGCCTGTGCCTGGAACTGAATGATGGCCTCGGTCAGCATTGGATGGGTCGCGCCTGACGCGCCACGGAAGGGCTTGGTGCGCTCTTCCATGCGGAAGCCCAACAAGTCCAGGCCCTTGGCATACATCTGCTCCCAATCGGAGCGTGAGCCTTTGTCTGCCTCAAACATGGCCGACACATCCAGGCCAATCTTGGCCAAGACGTCTGGCTCAATGACCGCTGCCAGGTTGCTGTAGAAGTCGACTTCTTCGGCATCCTTCTCGCCCATCTCAACGGTTGCGCCACCATCAGCTTCGATGATGATTTCAATGTCAGACTGAGGCTCTGGGATGCCACCACCGCCCACTATCACTTCAAGTGAGGGCAGCTGGTTCATTGCTTTTTCTATTGCCATGTTTTTGTCCTGTCGTTAAGGCATTTTGAAACTGGCGTTTATGCCGTTTTTGTATTCTTGCAGCAGGGGAGTGAGATATTCGTCGCTCTCCTTGATTGCCGCAGGCCTGAGGTAATCCTGGAAGAACTGAAGCACGGCACCGTCGTATTTCTCAGGTGCGGTATTGCCCGTGGCGCGTCCGTTGCCTTTAATTTGCATCACGACAGGGGTCATTTCATCCAGCATCGTCACCTCAATTGTGTTGACAGGTCTATTACGGTTGTCACGTAGAGTATATACCTGCCACTTGCCGGTGTTGAAGCCTTCGCGCTTTTCTTGCGTATAAGTTGCGCCACCGGTTTCGTAGCCGCCCACCGAGTGGCCAACATACGCGCCTTCCGGCACGGTGGCTTCACGCTTCTCAATCCGCTTCCAAGCATAGCCCTCAAGCGGGCCTTTGTCGATCTGCACCAAAGGTGCGCTCACGCCCTTGGAGAAAACAGTATCAGCAACTGGCTTGCCGGATTTGATGCGGCTGACCACGTTTTCCAGCTCTGCCGCCTTTTCCTTCATCTTCAAAGCACCCTTGACGGCGTCTTCAAAACGAATGTTGGCAGCCTCTCGGGGAGGAATGCTGGCCAGATACTTGTTGATGGAGGTTGGATTGAACAACTCGGTCAATGGCGCGCGCATGAAGTCCACATCGTAGACGGGCTCGCCTTTGTCGATCGCTGTCTTGATGTTCTCAGGCAGCAAATTCTTGCCGACCTCTGCCTCGTTCTTGCCAAGGATGCGACGGCCTTCACCAAAAATCTGGTTGATCCAGCTTGTTTTCTGTGTGTCGTCCATCTTGCCAAACTGCTTTGACTCCTCATAGGCATTGAGCAGTGCTTTGGCAGAGTCAGGACCGTCGCCGATGACCTTGCTCTTGTCCATTGAGGACCTGGCCACAGTGCCAACATCCGTGTTGATCAGCTCGGGGCGTACACCCTGGGCAAGCAGTTTGTCTTGCTCACGCTGTTCTGCCACCAGGCCTTGCAATCTGCCTTCGTCTGACAAGAGGTTGGAATACTTGGGGTTGGCCGCTTCCGGGTCCAAAGTAATCAAGCCGCCTTTGATACCTGTGGCCTTGTCATAGCGAGACGTGAAGTCCTCCATGGCCCGTGGGTACTTGGGGAAGAATCGCTCTTGGCCTTCTGCGTTCACGCGAGTTTTGCCCACACCAATCTGGTCAATGAGGTACTCAGGGAACATCTCGTCCAGGGCGGTGCCTTTGATTTGCTTCTTGGAGATGGCCGTTGCGATTGGATCGTCAGGCGTGCCAAACTGGCGTGTGAAGTAGTTGCGTGCCTTCTTGTCCCAGAAGTCATTGAGGATCATCGCCTGGCCTTCGTTCTGACCTGCGGCTGTCTTAGCATTCATCATGCCGCTCTTGAGCACCTGGTCGAGCTTGCTGACGTCTTCTTGCAGACCTATTGGCCCAGACATCATCGTGCTGCCTGTTGGGCGCACGGCGTACAAAGGTTTGGCCGACTGGGGCACAAACTTGGCCAAGGGCCCTGCTTCGTCCATGATGGCGCGGTCCAGCTGACGACCAACTTCCTTGGCTCCAGCCTTGACGCCTTTCTCAACAACAGGGCCCACCTTGCGAGACACAGCTGCAGGATTGGTCAGGTTGGACAAAAGTTCGCCAGCTGTGTAGAAGCCCTTGGCAGTTGGATCAGCAGGGGGCTCTGGGCGCACACCCAACTTGGTCATCTTTTCCTTGATGAAGTCGCTGCCCATCACAGGTTTTTCTGTGCTGTAGCCAAACGGACGCATCAGCATCGTGGCCAAGTCCACAGGCGCGCCTGCGATGTCATAGGGCAACTCTGTCACGCCCTTGGCCATGTTCACATACGCTTCACCCGACTTCAGCTGCTTGCTGATCGGGCCTTCCTTGCGGTTCAGACCAGTGCTTGGGCGCGCCTTTGGGGCGTAGTACTTGTCCAAAGATTCTTCGCCTTCAACAGGGCTGCCGTCGGCGCGGTACTCGGGCGGAGGTGTCATGACCTGACCCTTGCGGTTGGCCATCTGCTCTTTGCTCATGGTCCAAGGTTTGCCCGCAGTCTGCTTGTTCTGCGACTGTGCTGCCATGGAGGCGACGAGCTTTTCCAGCTCTGCCTGGCTCTTGGTCCGCGCTGCAAGCTCCGCGCCCAACTTGTTGTTGTGCACGTCCATCTCGTAGTCGTCACGTGGCTTGCCGATGCCAAACATGCTGAAGAAGGACTCAGGGTTGCTTGTGCGCTCATGCACTTTGCCCAGGAACTCTGCTGCGCCTGGCCCGAACTTCTTTGCCATCGTCGCTGCTGCCAACATGTGGCGAGCCGCGTCGCGTTGATCGTCTTGGCCCATCTGTCCAGGGAACATCCGCTCGGCGGCGTCCGTGGAATAGCTTGTCACGCGCAAGATGCTGGGCTCTTCAACCTCTTGCGCGCTTGTCTTTTTTGCTTCACCACCTTTTTCAAAGCGCTTGGCTGTCAAGCGGCCTTTGGTCAAAGTAGGCTGCTCCAGTGTCGGTGCACCCAAGGTGTTGCGCATCAAACCACGAGACTTGTCCGTGGCCTGCTGTGCGCGCAGCTTGTAGGCCAGTGCCAGTGCTTCCATCTGTGAGCGAGCTGATCCGTCGTCCTTGAGCTGTGGCACAAGGTCCTTGGCAGATGTCAAGGCTTCGTACTCCATGCTCATGCCCTTGGCTGTGCCGCCAGCGCCGCCTGAAGTTTTCTTGCTCACACGCTTGATGCTCTTGGCGTTGGGCGACTCGGTGATCTCGGTCACGCTCTTTGTCGGGCCTGTGAGGTCCGCCAACATCTTCTGCGCCGAGCCAGCTGGATCGGTGTTGATTGGCTCGTCTTCGGCGTCAGCCATGTTGAACTCGTTCACGTCGGCCAAGCCGCCTTTGGCAAAGCCTGGTGGCCCAAACAAAGGTCCCATGCCGGGCGCGTAGATGCGGTTACCCAAGCGGTCGGTCATGATGCCGGCGTTTTGCGCACCGCCCAGCATCGTGGGTGACAGGTTCTTGTTCTGGCCGATGGCATTCATCGTGTTCATCGCGCCGTACATGGGCATGTCGGGGGACCCGATGGCCATGGTCCCTGGGCTGATGCCCTGCTGTCCAGGTTGGCTGATGCCAAAGTAGTTGTTTGGGTTTGTGGCCGCATTGCCGCCGCGCATGGGCGACGAGCCAAAGACCATGGGCGCTGCTGGCCCAGTGATGTTGATGCCGCCGATGTCACCCACTTGGCCAACCTGGCCCACACCTTGGTTTTGGTACAGGGTAGGCTGCGTTACAGGGACCTGGCTTGCATTGATGTCTGTGCGCTCACCGTTTTGGCCAAAGACAGAACCTGTAGGCATCTTGCCCTGGCGCTCTTCGTCACGCGTCTTGTCCAAGTAGCGTGACCAGCCCACGTCCAAAGGTCCGCCCAGGTCAATCTGGCCAATGGTTCCTGCGGAGCCTATGGTGGACAGGTTGGAGGGGATTGTGTATGCGTTGGTCTTGCTGGCAGTCAGGCCGTTGAAAGGGTTGACCGTAATCTGCGACTTGGGCAGGGGCACATAGCCGCCGCCAGGTGTCACGCCGTCCCAGCTGCCTGCGTCAGGGTTGTTGTACCCCGCGCCGCCAGGGCTGAAGAACGCCTTGTTGCGTTTGGTGTATTCGCTCTCAGGCATCTTCATGGATTTCTCATACGAGTCAATCCACTTGGGCGTCGCGTTAAAGCCTGCAGCGCCAGCGGCCTTGGCCACTGCTTCGTAGCCGCCGTATTTTTGCAGCTCTGATGTGGGCACGCCGCCCATGGTGCTGCGGTACATCAAGTCCAGTGCCGTGCCAGCAGTCAGGCCGCCAGTCGTGGCATTGGAGCCAGTGATCGCATTGGACATCGGCAGTGCTGCCTTGGCCCGTGCGTCGGCGTCCGCCTTCAACGCGTTTTGCACAGCCAGCTGTTGTGCGGCTGTGGCCTCTTCCTGTTGCTTCTTCAAAGCAGCTGCTTGCTGCTCTTTCAGTGTCGAGAGCTGCAAAGCGTTTTGTGAGGTCAACGCTTCACGTGCTTTGTTCGCATCGTCCAATTGCTTTTGCAAATCAGCTGCGCTTAGAGCTGTTGATGCTGGCGCTGCGGCCGGCTCTGCAACCGCTGCCACTGCTGCGGGGGCCGCGCTGCGTGGGTTGAACACACGCTTGATGGCTCCAACAATCTTGCCAATCACGCCGCCCTTGAACTCATGCAAACCTGTTGCAGGGTTGATGGAGCCCGAGCCGCCCATCTTCTTCAAGATTTCAACAGAGGCTGGTGACAGATAGGCCAACAGCTCATCGCCGCCACGGCCGGCTGCGGCCACACGGTCCACTGCTTCCATGATCTGTGCATGCGTGAGCTTGCCCTTGGAGCTGATCTCCTGGGCCATCTTCAGGATTGCTGCGTCGTCTGGCTCATAGCCCCCGTCCATCTCGCCCAGCATTTCCTTGGCAGACTTCTCTTTGGATTTGACTTCACCGCCCTTGGCCATGAAGCGGTTGCTCACGGACATCGAGCCGAAGTTAAAGCGGTCTGGATCACTGACCACGTCAATCGCCACAGAGCGGTTGCCGGCGTCGTCACGCGCACGCTCGGCCGCTTGCTGCTGATACGCCTGCACGTCCTCAACCTTGAACGGCACTTCAGGCGCTTTCATCGTGAACGCGTCCGGGTCCTTGGGCGCTGTCATGTCAAAGGTACTGCCCAGTGTCGGCGCTTCAGGGCCCGCATAGTCCGTGGTGCGGTCGCCAGCGTTCCAGTCGCTGATTGCTTTTTCGTAGGCCTCGTACTTTGTTTTGTACGGGTTGTAGATTTCGTCGTTGTACTTTTGAGCTGCTGCGTTGTACGCGTCAGTCTGCGCCTTGTACGGGTTGTAGACCTCGTTTTGGTACTTGGTCAGCGCATCGTTGTACGAGAGGCGCTGTGCCTCGAATGCGTCCAGTTCTTTTTGACGAGCGCCCAGGTACTCTTTGTCCGAGCCACGGAGCATGGCCCGCTGCACAGGGTTGGCAATACCGCCAAAAGCAAAGTTTTGTACGGGTGTTGAGAAGGCGTCAATGTCCTGCTCATCTGGTGGTAGATTTTGATTTTCCATATTGCCCCGGCCGAGGAATTAGTTGTGTCATTTTAAGCGTCAATAGTACTCCGGCACAAGCTCTGCTTTTTCACCTTCATCATTGTCATCTGTTGCCAGGCTGATGAAGTTGCCGCGCCTGAAGCGATCCATGGCCATTGTCGTGCTGTCGACCATGTCGTCGTTGTCCCCGTTTGGAAACGCCGCGCATTCCTCCACCAACAATTCCGCCCATTCCGTATCCGGGGCCCAGACCATGCCGGCCTCGAAGATCGGAGCCACTGCGTTGGCCCGCGCCACTTTGTCCGTGCCCGTCCTGCGACCGCCCGGTGAGTACATCGTCACAGGAATGCTCATCCTGCGCAGCTCCTGCTGCAAAGGTGTACCCGTGGCCTTGGCCTCAATCAAGACGTTGTCTGGCTGCCAGTGGTCGTACTGCTCCTTCGCAATCCGTTTTAGCTCTGGGAAGTCCCAACGGCCACGTTTGACATCGAGCAAGATGATTGATGCCCCCGAGTCTTCGTTCAGGTAGAACACGCCCCAGGTCGTGATGACAGAAAAGTCAGCCGTCTCCTTCTTGGAATACGCCGTGTCCATGGACTGGATGATGTAGTTCACCACCGGCGGCTCGTCATGCGGCCACACCTTCCACCACTCCCGTTTCAGGATCGCACCCTCGTCGTTCGTGGGCTGCTGCTGGTACATCGCGTTCCACTTTTGCACAGACAAAGTGGCCCTCACGCCTTCCAGTTCCTCGATCTTCCAGAAACCTGGCCATAGGGGTTTACCACTAGGCAGGATGGCTGGGAACTCAATCACCTCCCACTGGTCCGCGTTGCGTGATTTCTGCGCCTTGAGTAAGCGTGCCGTCAGGTCCTTCGTCCCCCAGCGCGTCATCACAATCACAATCGCACCGCCTGGCTGCAAACGCGTACGAGGGCCAGAGATGTACCACTCCCAGGCATTGTCCAAAGCAAGCTCACTCATCGCGTCCTGCTCCGAGTGCGGGTCGTCAATGATCAAAACGTCCGCACCACGACCGGTCATCGCGCCGCCCACACCAACAGCAAAGTATTCCCCGCCCTTGTTCGTGTCCCAGCGGCCAGCGGCCTTTGAGTCCTGCTTCAAAGTCACATCCGGGAAGACCTCCTTGTAGGTGTCCATGTCCATCAGGTCACGCACCTTTCGGCCAAAGCGCACGGCAAGCTCGCTGTTGTGCGTTGCTTCAATGGCCTTGGTGCGCGGATCGCGGCCCATGAGGTAGGCAGGAAGCAGATAGCTTGCGAATTCAGACTTCGTGTGCCGTGGGGGCATGTTGATGATCAAACGCTTCAAGGACCCAGCGGCAATTCGGTCGAATGCGTTGGCCATCTTCTCGTGGTGTGCACCAAGGATCGCGTTTGGCCAGACGTACTTGACGAAGCCGAGGAATGTTGAACGGGCATTGTCTTGCGTTTCAAGCTGCGCGAGCCGGTACTCGAGCTTGAGTCGTTCCGCGTCGATTTCTTCAGGGATCATGGGATTCCGTTTCGTTTTAAATTTTTAAATATTTTGACACGAGTTGACTTTGTTGACAAAGGGGGCCCTTTATTGCTGGGCCCAAAAAGTGTTTCACGTGAAACCTACCGTGTAAAACAGGGCCAAGGCCTCAGCCTGCGGGACCCGGGGCCGTTTTTTGGGGCCCGGGGGTAGTGGGTACTCACTTACGCGCCAGGGCTCATGCCGCCGTCGACCGGCCACCAGGTCCAGGGGCCACGGACCAGGGATCGCGGACCAGGGCGCGCGGGCCTAACCTGGGCGACCAGGCACCAGGCAGCGCAGCAGCTGCGCACCAGGCGACGCGGTCCTGGGTGTTTGTAACCCGGGATCACAAACACGGGCGACCAGGCGACACAAACACAAACACGGCCACCGGCACCAGCTGCGCGGACCAGGCAGCGCGCACCAGGGCGCGCGGATCGCGGCCACCAGGCAGCGCTCGGCAGCCACCGGCACCAGGTCCAGGCAGCGCGGACCACGGCCCAGGCGACCAGGACCGGCAGCAGCTGCGCACGATACGCGGACCACGCGCCAGGGGTTGATCGGCCGGGGCCGCTGGCCAGGCTCAGGCAGCCACCAGGTGGCCCAGGTTAGCAGCCACAAACACCGGGCCCCATGGGCGGCCGGTGCGATACCAGGCGCAAAAAAACCCGGCACGCGGCCGGGTTTGTGTATTACGAAAACGGCGCAGCTCAGGCAGGCAGGCCAGCAGCTGCGGCCAGCTCGGCCAGCATGTGGTCGGCCGTGCCCAGGGCGTCGGCCTTGTCGTCGGTGAAATACTCGGCGACCAGGCGGCCACCGGGGCCGGTGGCGCGCACCTGGTACTCGGACCAGGTGGCGGACCAGGCGACGCGGACCAGGCCAGCGTCGGCCAGGTGCACCAGCTGCACCAGGCGCAGGCGGTCGCGCGCGCTCATGCTGCGCACCTAGCGGCCAGGGCGGACCGGATCACGGCCAGCTCGCGCTCGGACATGTTCGCCAGGGCGGCGGCCAGGCGGTCGACCACCGGATCGACCGGGGCGGGCTCGGGTTCGTCCAGGCACCAGGCGGCCGCGTCATAACCTGGCAGCGCTCGGCCGCTCGGGTCGGGGGTGTATTTGTATTTTTTGGGCGCGGCCTGGTAGGCGGCCAGGTGCGCAGCTGCGACCGCAGCGCGGCGGATCGTCACCAGGTAGCCGAACGCGTCGGAATCATTCCAGGTCGACCAGTCGCTGGCCTGATAGTCGAGACAATCGCAGGCTTTCACAATGGCCACCGGTGCCAGGTCGACACCGGCCGAGCGGTCCAGGCCACCGAACGGGGCCAGCTCGGAATCGTACCGGCCCGCGTAGCGCTCGGAATACGCGCGGCGGTTTGCACTGGCCAGCATGTGGGCGACCGCGTCAGGCGACGCGTCCAGGTCGACACCATGGCGGACCGCCCAGGCCACCAGGGCCGAGATATGAAAATCAGGGACAACAAAGCAGCTCATGATTAAACCCCCACGCGAGCGTCGGCGAGCGCGGCCTGCAGGGCCAGCTCGGCCAGGTCGGCCAGGTCGGAATAAGTAACGGCAGCTGCCACCAGGTCGGCGAGCGGGCGCTGGGCGACGGCGACACCGGCCAGCAGCTGCTCGGCCATGCCAGGGCGCGGGCAGTCCTGGGCGAAGCGCTCCCAGGTCACGCCGTCGGCCACGCGGTGGAATACATCCGACGCACCGGCCACCATAACGGGCCACGCCTCGCACATGATCGCCACGCCGTCGGCCACCAGCATCAGGTCGCCATGGCGGACCGCCTCGCATTGTGACCAGTCATAAGCGCTGGCCATGTCCAGGTCGCGCAGGTCAAAAATTTTCGTTTGCATGTCTTTCTCGCTTTCTTAAGTTTCCCCCGGCCCCATGCCGGGAGATTAAATTTTACACTAAAAAATAAACTGTGCGCAACATGTCAACAAACACAAACAAAAAGCCCGCCACCAGGGCGGGCTCGGGCACCAGGGCGACCGGATCAGGCCGGGGCGTGGCCAGGTGCGGGCGTGGCCTGGGCGACCTGGCGGGCCTGCATGCGGTAAGCGTGGCCGAACGCGTCGACCACATGCCACCCACGGCGCGGACCGGCCGGGCGCTGCAGCTGATACACCCGGCCACCATAAGACACCCAAGCACCGGCCACCGGCGCGGGCTTTGCCTGGCGGGCGGCGTGATATGCCCGGACCCGCTCGCGCCACTGCGCGGCGAACCCGTCGCGCTCGGCATGCGGCGCGGCCAGGTAAGCCAGGGGGCAGTCGATCGCGCAGGGCCCGGCCGATTCGTCCAGGTCCTTATATCCCCAGCCGTCGGCGCGGCCGGATTGCATCAGGTCCAGGCCGATCCAGTGCTGGCCGGTGGCCAGCTCGCGGACCAAATACCAGTGATGCGAACCGGTGACGCATGCGCGCACCAGCTGCAGGCGATCGCCGAAGCGCTCAGGGCGGCGCAGGTGCTGCACCAGGTCGGCACGGGTGGCCCAGCGTGGAGAAAAAAGCCACCCCATGATCAAACCCCCACGGCCTGGTCGGCCAGCAGCTCGACCGCGCGCGCCTTAAGCGCTGCACCGGTGCCGAACCAGGCGCTTTCCATGCGGGTATTATTCGAGCGGCCGCGCTCATGATCGACCAGCTCGGTCACCGCGTTAAGCATAGCCCAGCGGGTACCGGCCACGCCGGGCAGGTCCGAGCCGATCGCCTGGCCGTTGAATAGTTGCATGATGCGAACATAAGCCTTTGATTCAGTCACCGGGCGGGCGCTCGAATGATACGGGCGCAGCAGCTCGGCCACGAACGCGTCGGCCTGGTCCTGGTCCATGGTAGCCCCGGCCAGCTGGCGCGACTGCACCAGGAAACCCTCCCAGGCATTCGCCACAATGCCCAGCTGCAGGCGGACCGCCTCGGGATCGAAGCGCTCGGAATGCAGCACACGAACGGCGCTTTTTAAATAACCGGTATTTGTCTCGGCCTCGCCTTTGATCACGCGGCCGCCACTGTACCCGCCGACGGCGGCGGTAATGGTGTTATTGCAAACCACGCGGATCGCGGTAAATTTTGCGACTGTGGCCATGGTCCCGTCGTAACTTGTGCCGAGCAATAAATAAGGTTTGACCAGGTCGCGCTCGACCACGGGGGCCGCGTCGCCCACGCTGGCCAGGGCCCAAACCCGGCGGCCGTCGCTCAGGGCCCCGGCAGTTTCCAATTGAAACCCGCCCAGGTCGACCAGCTCGCGGAAAAAATCCATAACCTGGCCAGGCTGCACCACATTGTAGGCACTGGAAACCACGGCCAAGGGCGCGCCGGTGTCGGACCGGTGCAGGACCTTGCGGGCCGGCCAGGTTTGCAGGTCGGTGCTGGCCGGTGTTGAATACTGCACGGGGGATTCGAGCACTGTGTAACCCAGGCCCGCCTCGCGGGTCCAGGTGTCAATATCCGCGCCGGGTGTCAGTGCCTGGCCCAGGCCGTGCCAGGGTGTTTGTCCAGTGTAGGCCATGGCAGCGCGGCCGGTGGTGGTGTCGATCATGTGAGCCATTTTCTTTCTCGCTTTCTTAAGTTAACGCCGGGCGAAATTGCCCGACGCCTGAATTTTAGACTAAAAAATAAACCGGTGTCAACGGGTCAACAAATAAATTTATTTGACCAGGCCCAGGTCGCCGACCACATGGTGGCGCAGCAGCGAGCCAGGGGGCAGCGAACGGGCGAAGCGCAGCAGCTCGGCCGCGTCGTCCTGGTGGCCGCCGGTTTTTGTTTTTTCCCAGGCCAGGCGGACCGGGCCGCCGTTACCATAACACCCGCCCGCCTGGTCCGAGCCGACCAGGGCCGCGCCGCTACCATGGGCGACAAACACCACCACATAATCGCGATCGCCGCGCGCGCACAATGGGCGGCCGCCGCCGCACTGGTCGCAGCTAAAATTTTCGGCCAGCTCGGCCGGGCACTGCACAAAGCGCACGCCGTCGACAGTGTACGGCCAGACAGTGCCCGACGGGGCAGCCACCACGGCCGGGCGGCCTGCAGCCACTGCAGCCAGGGCCTGGGGGATTGTGTCGCAGCTGGCATTTATCACAGTTTCACCAGGTGCAGGCAGTGGCAGCAGGTCGGCCGCGAAATGCGAATAAGTCCAGGCCTGGCCACCACGGGGGACCGCCTGGCGAACGGCCTGCAAATAATCCGCGTCGACCAGGTCGGCCGCGTGCTCGCCCTGGGGATTCAAGGCGCAGGTTTTCGGGCAGGTGGCGAAAACATTGTGACCGCCGGCGCGATAGGTGACGGCGATCGGGCCGGTTTTTTTGTTGGCCGAATGTTTGACTGTTTTTAACATGGTGCTTTCTCGCTTTCTTTCTTTCTGGTGGCCCTGCGACTGCCTGGCCTGAAAAATATTTTAGTCTAAAAAATCAACATGTCAACACCCCCACGAAAAAAAAACCCGGCGCGCGGCCGGGTAAGAAAGCGAGCGGGCCGGATCAGGTCCGGCGGTCGGCCAGTGCCTGGTCGGCCTCGGCAGCGCATGCGTGCCAGGCGGTCCAGGTAATAAAGCCTGCGTTAGCGTCGGCCGGGGCTTCAGTGGCCAGGATGTCGGCCGCGTAGCGGCGGACCGCCTCGAGAATGAACGCCTGCATAAGCGGGCCGGTGCTGGCCTGGTCCATCATGCGGACAATAAATTTTGTGTTTGTCTCGGGTTTCATTTTGTGCCCTCCGCGTCCAGCTGTTCTAAAAACAAAATCACATCGTCGATACAGTCGCCAATGGTTATGTCGGTGCCCTCGTTGTCTTTCGGTCGGTTTTTGATGCGCGTCGATAGTGCCTCGCGGATGTCGTACATGTCGCACAGGGCCGACGACAGTGCATTTTGATTTACCAGAATTTCAGTCATGGCGTGCCCCTTATGGTCGGATCGAAAAAGTGTTATTCGAGAAAAAGTCCCGGATCGCTTCCTCGATGTCCAGTTTTTCGGCGAGCCTATCGGCGTCGAATTCTCCGGCCAGGTCGGCCAGGTCGATGTCGCCCGCGATGTCGTTCAGCTGGCCGTCGGTCAGCTCGCCCGCCAGGGTCGACACGTCGATGTGTTCGGCCAATTTTTCCAGGTCGATGTTGGCCGCGATATTTTCCAGGACCTTGTCGCCGTCGGTGTTCGCCAGTTCCTGGCGGACCATGTCGGCCACCATGGGGCGCAGCTGCTCGGCG
>Ga0315907_10002678_pt1 | contig 22058 bp, 25 predicted proteins | sample LakEriMetagenome_3_FD_203525 | JGI IMG/M metagenome (GOLD analysis project Ga0315907, IMG submission 203525) | Freshwater fungal communities from buoy surface, Lake Erie, Ohio, United States - Buoy 12 MA123 | ecosystem: Environmental > Aquatic > Freshwater > Lake > Lake biofilm | place: USA...
CGCTGCGGGTGATCATCCCGCCGATGACCAACCAGTACCTGAATCTGACGAAGAACTCCTCGCTGGCGGTGGCCATCGGCTACCCGGACGTCGTCTCGATCTCGAACACGGCCATCAACCAGACCGGGCGCGCCGTCGAGTGCATCGCGCTCATCATGCTGGTCTACCTGTCGACCTCGCTCTCCACGTCGGCGATCATGAACTGGTACAACCGCCGCGCGGCGATCAAGGAGCGTTGAATGAGCTCCGTCGTTCCGACCTTCGAACCCATTGCGCCGCGGCCTTCCCCAAAGCGCACCAACGGCCTGTTGCCGTGGCTGAGAACCAACCTGTTCGGCAGCCCCGGCAACATGGTGTCCACGCTGCTGGTGCTGGCCTTGGCCGTGTGGTGGCTGCCTGGTCTGGTGCAGTGGGCCGTCACCGCCGCCATCGTCGCGCCCGATGCCGACAAGTGCCAGGCTGCGCGCGGGGTGGGTGCCTGCTGGGGCGTGATCACCGAAAAGTGGCGCCTGATCATCTTCGGCCGTTACCCCTTCGACGAGCAATGGCGGCCTGAGGTGGCCACGCTGGCCATGGTGGCGCTGCTGGTGGCGAGTTGCGTGCGCACCTTCTGGAAGCCCTGGCTGGTGTTGCTCTGGATCGCCGTGCTGGCACTGTTCTTCACGCTGATGGGCGGCGGCGTGCTCGGCCTGGAAGAGGTCGACACCGACCGCTGGGGCGGACTGCCGCTGACCATCATGCTGGCCACGCTGTCCATCGTGCTGGCCTTCCCGCTGTCCATCCTGGTGGCGCTGGGCCGACGCAGCCACCTGCCCGCGATCAGCACCCTGTGCACGATCTACGTGGAGTTGATCCGCGGCGTGCCGCTGATCTCCGTGCTGTTCATGGCCAGCTTCATGTTCCCGCTGTTCATGCCGCCGGGCACCAGCATCGACGTGCTGGTGCGGGTGCTGGTGGGCATCACGCTGTTTGCCGCGGCCTACATGGCCGAGATCGTGCGTGGCGGGCTGCAGTCCATTCCCAAGGGGCAGTACGAGGCGGCCGACTCGCTCGGACTCACCTATTGGCAGGCCCACCGCAAGATCATCCTGCCCCAGGCGCTGGCCACCGTGGTGCCGGGCATCATGAACAACTTCATCTCGATCTTCAAGGACACCTCGCTGGTCACCATCGTCAGTTTGTACGAGCTGACGGGCGCGATGGGCCTGGCCCTGAACTCCGACGCGAACTGGCGTCCCTTCAAGATCGAGGCCTATCTCTTCATCGCGGCGGTGTACTTCATCTTCTGCTTCGCGATGAGCCGCTACAGCCTGTGGATCGAGAAGCAGCTGTCGCGCAGCCGCAACCGTTGACGGAACCCCCATGGCCGAGCCCATCATCAGCTTCGACAAGGTCAACAAGTGGTATGGCAATGCCTTCCACGTGCTTCGCGACATCGACCTCCAGGTCGCGCGGGGCGAGCGCATCGTGATCTGCGGGCCTTCGGGCTCGGGCAAGAGCACGCTCATCCGCTGCATCAACCGGCTTGAGGAGCATCAGGAGGGCCGTCTGGTGGTGGACGGCGTGGAGCTCAGCGACGACGTGAAGGCCGTGGAGCAGGTGCGTCGGCAGGTGGGCATGGTGTTCCAGCAGTTCAACCTTTTCCCGCACTTGACGGTTCTGGAGAACCTCACCCTCTCACCCATGTGGGTGGGCAAGCTGCCGAAGAAAGAGGCCGAGGAACGGGCCATGGCACAGTTGCAGCGCGTGCAGATTGCCGAGCAGGCGCAGAAGTACCCGCTGCAGTTGTCAGGCGGCCAGCAGCAGCGCGTGGCCATCGCCCGCGCCCTGTGCCTGACGCCCAAGATCATGCTGTTCGACGAACCCACCTCGGCGCTCGATCCGGAGATGATCAACGAGGTGCTGGACGTGATGATCGAGCTGGCCAACCAGGGCATCACCATGATCTGCGTGACGCACGAGATGGGCTTCGCCCGCCAGGTGGCCGACCGTGTGATCTTCATGGACCAGGGTCAGATCGTCGAGCAGAACACCGCCGCGGCCTTCTTCGAGAACCCGACCAACGAACGCACGCGCGACTTCCTGTCCAAGATCCTGGCGCACTGAAGCGAAGTTGGCAGCAGGCAGACCGCAGCCGGCGGCCTGCCCCCTGCGCCAGGCCCACCCATCGGCGCCCGCTGGCCGGGCTCCTGCACCTGGCCGCCGCTTGTCTGAGCTGCGCAGCCGCGCCTGGGTTGTCCCTCCGCGACAATCCGGCGTGATGAAAACCCGTGTCGTTGTCGGCCTTTCAGGCGGCGTGGACTCCGCCGTCAGCGCCTGGCTGCTCAAGCAGCAGGGCTTCGAGGTCGTGGGCATCTTCATGAAGAACTGGGAAGATGACGACGACACGGGCTATTGCTCGTCCAATGTCGACTTCGTCGATGCCGCCGCCGTGGCCGACGTGGTGGGCATCGAGATCGAGCACGTCAACTTCGCCTCGGAATACAAGGACCGCGTCTTTGCCGAGTTCCTGCGCGAATACCAGGCCGGCCGCACGCCCAACCCCGACGTGCTGTGCAACGCCGAGATCAAGTTCAAGGCCTTCCTGGACCACGCCATGCGCCTGGGCGCGGACAAGATCGCCACCGGGCACTACGCGCGCGTGCGACAAACGCCTGACGGCTCACACCAGTTGCTCAAGGGGCTGGACCCGGCCAAGGACCAGAGCTACTTCCTGCACCGCCTGAACCAGGCGCAGCTGTCGCGCACCCTGTTCCCGGTGGGTGAACTCCACAAGACCGAAGTGCGGCGTCTGGCACTGGAGATCGGCCTGCCGAACGCGAAGAAGAAGGACTCCACGGGCATCTGCTTCATCGGCGAGCGCCCCTTCCGCGAGTTCCTGAACCGCTACCTCAGCCACGAGCCCGGCCCCATCGTGGACGAGCGCGGCCGCGAGATCGGCCGCCATGTGGGCCTGAGTTTCTACACCCTGGGCCAGCGCCAGGGCCTGGGCATTGGCGGGCTGCGCAGCGGCGGCGGCACGCACGCGCCCTGGTTCGTCGCGGCGAAGGACCTGGCCCGTAACCGGCTGATTGCCGTCCAGGGGCACGACCACCCGGCCCTGCTGTCACGTCATCTGCAAGCCGAAGATGCCAGCTGGGTGGCCGGGCATGCCCCGGCCGACGGGCGGCTGGCGGCCAAGACACGCTATCGCCAGGCGGATGCGCCCTGCAGCTTCCACGCGCACGCAGCTGATGCCTTCCAACTGGACTTCAGCGCCCCCGACCCCGCGCAGTGGGCGGCAACGCCGGGCCAATCCGCCGTGCTGTACGAAGGCGAGGTCTGCCTGGGCGGCGGGGTGATCAGCCAAGCGTGGCCTGACGCCCGGCCACAAGTATTCCGACCAAAAAAGTAGTCGCAAGCAACGAGTTGGCTGCGCAGAACAGACCGGCTTCTCTGCGTCCTTGCAGTCAGGCGACTCCTGGGCCTTGGATCGTGGTTCTTCGACACACGGGTGCTGGGTCTGGTGCTGCATGACGATGGCGCGCGTCGCTGACTGATCGCCACGACACACCCTGCGGACCTTGAGGGCGCTGAGGTTTCAGCCCTGAAGCATGCTGCCGATGCCCAGGTTGACGAGGGCCAACTCACACAGCTTCGCCACCGCTGCTGCCATGGCGCAGCCGGGAGCAATGGGCAGGCCCAACGCTGTCATTCATCAGGTGGCTCAGCACGCAGGGCCGGTCTCTGACTATGCCGTGACCCAGCATGCCGTGCATGCCTTCAACTTTAGTTCATCCTGTACGCTTGTTTGTTTTGATGTATCCTGGCAAGTCCACGTGTTCTGCGCTGCCCCCTGCTGCCGGCGCCCAACCCCCCTGAAAGGACGAGAAGGATGCCCCGATTCGACACACGACCTGCGGCTTTGTGCTGGCGCTGTGGCTTACGGCCAGCGCCCTGGCGCAGCCCGCACCGCCGCCGCTGGACCCAACCAAAGGCGGGGAGATTGGTTCCCGCTACCAGGCTTGGCTGAGCCCCCATCAGGAAGGCGGCGAAGAGAAGGACACCCCAGCGGCCGTGCCCAAAGTGTTCCGGTCCACGACTCCCTCAGTCAACCGCGACCAGCGCCCGTCGCGCGGGCACGGCATGCTGCGCTTCACCAAGGATCTGAGCCGCGCCTATGTGGACATCCGCATCGAGGGCGTCGATCCAAAGACCATCAACATGTTCCACATCCACTGTGGCAAGCCGGGCGTGCTGGGGCCGATCCTGGTGGACTTCGGCCTCAAGAACGACCTGAAGGCCGCGTTTGCCGGCAACACCTTCAGCGCCGTGGTGCGCAACGACGACTTGGTCGCCGTGACTGCACACAGCCATGGCGTCATCGGGTTTGCCACGGCGGGCTGCCCGATCCTGGCGACCAACCCGTTCGACCGCGTCAAGACCGTCGCCGGCATGGCCGCGATCGCGCGCGAGGGTGAGCTGTACTTCAACCTGCACACCACTGGTCAGTCCTACTTCGGCGACATCCGCGGGCAGCTGGACGTGGTGCGCGACTGAGCAGGTGGAGTTGATGTCCATGTTTTCCACCTTGTTCCAGCCGACGCCGGTTTCGCAGGCAGACAGCCGCCGCGCACATGCCGCGTACACCGTTGCTGCCGTGCTGGTGGCGGTGGCGATGTTCCTGGCTGCCTCGGGTTCGGGCAACCCGGCCACCGAGAAGCCGTTGCCTGACTGGGTGAACACCGGCGCCAACGTGCTGTGCGTGCTCATCGGCGTGCTGGTGCTGCTTCCCAGGTTCAGGGCGGCCGCCGCCATCGCCGCAGCGCTGAACATGGTTGCGTCGATGGTCACCAACTACCAGGTCGATGGCCATGCCTACTTCATTCAAGTGCTGCCCTTCAACTTGGTGACGCTGGTGCTGTCGCTGTTGCTGGCCTGGCACTATCGCAGCGACCTGGCGCGCCGCGGCAGCCGACCATCCTGACGCGTGGTCGTCGGTGCCGACCTGGGCCGCATGCCGATGCGCGGGTGAACCCGCGGCTAGGCGCCGGGACTGTGAGCGCCCAGCAAACGGGCAACGATGCTGCTGTCCGGGATCCTGGGGTTGACCAAGCGCATCTTGGCGATGGCCCTGGCTTCGTCCGCCTCGACACCCAGTCCACGCAACATGCAAAAGGCGGCTTCGTCGGGATAGCTCTTGCTGGCCCCAAGGCCCATGCTGTGGATGCCGCCGACCATGCACCCAGCAACCAGGTTGAGCGCAACGGGCAAGCTGACCTTCGAAAACCGCCCTTGGCGGATACCTGACTCGATGTCGCGTGTCAACGCCGCGAACACCGGGTGGGACTTGTCAACATTGGGCCAGCCTGACTGGACCAACAGATTACCCAACGCCGGGTGTTTGCCTGCCAGGCGCAAGCTGATCCGAAGACCCCCCGAAAGCCGCGCGGCCGGGTCGGGCGTTTGGGTCACCAGCGGGTCAAGAACACCCGACAAATCGTGCGCCACCGCAGCGCCCAGCGCATTCATGAGGTCGGGCACGGAATCGAAGTACTTGTAGAAAGTGCCGCGCGAGGCTCCTGATTCGGCCAGTACCTCCTCGATCGTGGGGCGCGCAGAACCATTCCGCACCGCCAGAATAAGCACGGTCTCCATCAGGTGGTTGCGCATGACCTCCCGGCGCTGAGCAGCGACCCGAGGACGGTGGTCGATTCTTAAGGACATGCCTGGATTATCGGAGCCGAGCAGGGCGGACTGCCCGAAGCGTCACCCTGGCACCCGGATTGGCTTGACGGCCGGTTCCGACCCCGATTCGTCTCAAGGCGCTCTCCACGCCAAGTCTGAATCCCTTCCGCCCGCAGGTCATGCGCAGGCCCTGCGAATCCAAAGTGGGAGGTCGTACTTGAACAAGTTGTCTCTGCATAGCAAGGCCGATCGCAAGAACATTCGCGGGGTGCCGTTTACGACCTTATGGGGTCGAAGCAGCAGGCCCAGACTCCTGACGCGCCAGCCAGTCCCGCAGCAGCGCATTGACCGCCTCGGGCTGCTCCCAGGTCAGCAGATGGCCACAGGCGGGCAGCACATGCAGTTCGGCCTGGGGCACCGCGAGGGCGACCTCGCGCGAGCACTCGGGCGGGGTCAGCGCATCCGCCTCACCGCACATCACCAGCACGGGGCATTGCAGGCGGCGCAGCAGCGGGCGGCTGTCGGGCCGGGCCATGATCGCGCGGTTCTGCCGCACGAGCTGCGCTGCCCCGGCGCGGTGGACCATGTCGAAGTAATCACTCACCAGCGCCGCATCGGCCTGCCTGCTGGGGTGGAAGGCGAAGGGCACATTGGCGCGCAGGACCGCGTCCATGCGCCCCTGTTCGAACTCAAGCACCGCCGCGCTGCGCAACTTGACCATCTCGGGCGTGTCCGGGCGGGCGCTGCTGCCCAGCAGGGCCAGGGCCGACACGCGTTGCGGCGCCTGCCGGAACACCTCCAGCGCCAGGATGCCGCCCATGGACGTGCCCACCAGCACCAACGGGCCCGCGTGCTCGGCCAGCACCAGGCGGGCCATGGCGCTGAGGGTGTCCTCGCGCGCGTGGGCGTCGGTGACGTGCACGGTGTGGCCGGCATGGGTGAGGGCTGGCACCTGGTGCCGCCAGAGGGCGGCGTCGCTGGCCAGGCCGGGCAGGAGAAGCACACGGGTCATGGGGTGTCCCAGGTAGAGGAGCCGGTGCCGATTCGAACCGGGCGGGCCCTGAGGGTCAAGGGCCGGCCCTGGGGCCGCTGCCGTCCGGTTGGCCTCGCCCCTGAAGGCCGGCGGTGGCGCAACGGTCGTGGTGGCCTGTGAAGCAGCACGCTCGCGGCCCGGTGCCGACCCGGGTGCGACACTCACCGGCTCACCGCACCGTGCCCCGCGCCCCATGACCTGGATCCTCGCCTACCTTCTTGCCGGCACCGTCATCGGCTTCTTCGCCGGGCTGCTGGGCATCGGCGGCGGGATGACGCTGGTGCCGATCCTGGCGGCCCTGTTCACCGCCCAGCAGATGGCGCCCGAGCATGTGATGCACCTGGCGCTGGGCACCGCCATGGCGGGCGTGCTGTTCACGGGCTCGGCCAGCGTGCGCGAGCACCACAGGCTCGGCTCGGTGGACTGGGCCGTGGTCAAGCGCCTGGCCCCGCCCATGGCCACGGGCACGCTGCTGTCGTCGCTGGCCGCAGGGTGGATGCCGCAGCGGGCGTTGGCGCTGGCCTTTGCCGTGATCGTGGTGGGCGCAGCCACCCAGATCTGGATCGGCAAGAAGCCCGGCCCCGGCCGCAGCCTGCCAGGGGCCACCAGCCTGTGGGGCGTGGGCCTGGTCATCGGGGTGATCTGCGGCCTGGTCTCGGCCGGTGGCGCCTTCCTCACCATGCCTTTCATGCTGTGGTGCGGCGTGCCCGTGCGTACCGCCATCGGCACCGGTGCCGCCCTGGGCCTGCCGGTGGCGCTGCTGGGCACACTGGGCTTCATCGCCAGCGGCTGGACCGCCACCAGCCTGCCAGACTGGTCGCTGGGTTTCGTGCTGCTGCCGGCGCTGGCCGGCGTGGTGGTGGCCAGCACCGTCACCGCGCCCTTCGGCGCCCGCCTGGCCCACCGGCTGCCTGTGGCCACCTTGCGGCGGCTGTTCGCCGTGGTGCTGTACCTGCTGGCCGCCAAGATGGTGGTTTCCTACACCTGACACCCCTGCATGACCGACTTCCTCTTCATCCGCCACGGCGAGACCGACTGGAACCGCCAGCAGCGCTTCCAGGGCCAGATCGACGTCCCGCTCAATGACTTCGGGCACACGCAGGCCCAACGGCTGGGCGAGCGCCTGGCCGCCGAGCCGGCCGATCAGCTGTTCAGCAGCGACCTGCAGCGCACACAGCAGACCGCCGCGCCCCTGGCTGCGGCCTGGCAGGCCACTCCGGCCCTGGTGCCGGGTCTGCGCGAGCAGTGCTTTGGCGTGCTCGAGGGCCTGGACGTGCCCGCGATCAAGTCCCGCCACCCGGACCTGTGGACGCGGTGGCTGGAACACCGGGCGGACTTCGCGCTGCCCGGCGGCGAAAGCCTGCAGCAGTTCCATGCCCGGGTGATTGCCGCGGTGAAAGCCCTGGCCGAGGCCCATCCCGGCAGGCGCCTGGCGGTGGTGACACACGGCGGCGTGCTGGACATGCTGTGGCGCACCGCGCACGGCCAGCCACTGGACGGCCTGCGCACCTGCGACATCCCCAACACCGGCCTGAACCACCTGCGCTGGCGCCAGGGCACGCTGGACATCGTGCGCTGGGCCGACGCCAGCCACCTGGAGGGGTTGCCGGCGCAGGCCGGGACGGCGGCGGGGGAGCGCTGACGGTCAGCAGACAGCACGCCCGCCTGGGGCGTGCGTCGGGGCGGCCACCCCTCAGACCCCGGGGCGACGCCCCCGGACGCCCTACAACTTCTCCGTCTCGCCCGCCTTGGGCTGCCACTTCATCAGGCGCCGTTCGATGCGCCCAACCAAGGCGTCCAGCACCAGGGCGAAGGCCGTGAGCACCACGATGCCGGCCATCACCGTGTTGATGTCAAAGCTGCCCTCGGCCTGCAGGATGAGGTAGCCCACACCCTGGCTGGAGCCCAGGTACTCGCCCACCACCGCGCCCACGAAAGCCAGGCCCACGCTGGTGTGCAGGCTGGAGAACACCCAGCTCGTGGCGCTGGGCAGGTACACATGGCGCAGCAACTGGCGCGGCCGGGCACCCAGCATGCGCGCATTGGCCAGCACCACCGGGCTCACCTCCTTCACGCCCTGGTAGACGTTGAAGAAGACGATGAAGAACACCAGCGTCACGCCCAAGGCCACCTTGCTGCCGATGCCCAGACCAAACCAGACCGCGAAGATGGGCGCCAGGATGATGCGCGGCATGGAGTTCAGCGCCTTGATATAGGGCTCCAGGATGGCGCTGGCCATGGGCTGCAGCGCCAGCCATAGGCCCGCGCCCAGGCCCAGCACCGAGCCGATACCGAAAGCCAGCAGCGTCTCCAGCAAGGTGATACCCAGGTGCCGGTAGATGTCGGCCTCAGTCACGAACCACACCCAGATGCGGCCTGCCACCTTCAGCGGCTCGCCGAAGAAGAAGGCCGCCTGCCGGTCGTTGTCGAACATGAAGGGCGGCACCAGACCCGGCGTCGTCATCAGGTGCCAGAAGGTGAAGACGGCCACCAGCAGGCCCACCTGCCAGCCGCGCAGGTTGCCAGGGCGGGGCCTGAGCCAGTTCCAAATGCGCCAGTTCCACATCGGCGTCAGGCCTTCTGCAATTGCTGCGCGTAGCCCTTGAGCACTTCCTCGCGCAGCACGTCCCAGATGGCCTTGTGCAGTTCGATGAAGCGCGGGGTGGTGCGCACCTCGGCCACGTCGCGCGGGCGTTCCAGGTCGATGGCGAACTCACCGATGGGGCGCGCGGCCGGGCCGGCCGAGAGCACCACCACGCGGTCGCTCATGGCAATCGCCTCGTCCAGGTCGTGCGTGATGAACAGCACCGCCTTGCGCTTGCTGGCCCACAGCGCCAACACTTCGTTTTCCATCAGTTGCCGGGTCTGGATGTCCAGGGCTGAGAAGGGCTCGTCCATCAAGATGATGTCCGGGTCCAGCGCCAGGGTCTGGGCCAGGCTGGTGCGCTTGCGCATGCCACCTGACAACTGGTGCGGATAGCGGTCGCCGAAACCGCCCAGGCCCACGCGGCGCAGCCAGTCCTCGGCCTGGGCGCGCGCGTCGGCCAGCGGCACACCGCGGAACTCCAGCCCCGCCATGACGTTGCCCAGGGCCGTGCGCCAGGGCATCAGACTCTCGGCCTGGAACATGTAGCCGGCGCGGGTGTTGATGCCCTGCAGCGCCTGGCCGAACACGCGCACCGCGCCCGTGCTGGGCTGCAGCAGGCCGGCACCGACGTTCAGCAGCGTGCTCTTGCCGCAGCCCGTGGGGCCGACCACGGAGACGAACTCACCCGCCGCCACGCTCAGCGAGACCTCCTGCACCGCGGTGTAGCGCTGGCCGGGATCGTCCTTGCTGATGAAGGTGCAGGACACGTCCCGCAGTTCCAGGGCGTGCAACTTCAGCCTTTCCCGCCAGATGCTGCGTCAGTCTTCAACGTCAACCCTTGGGGTACTTGGCGTTGGCCTTCTTGACGAAGTCGTTCGTGTAGACGGCGTTCAGGTCGAGCCTGGCCTTGGCGATCTCCGCGTCCACGCTGGCCAGGGCGCGGAAGGCGGTGTCGGAACCCTTGTCCGGGAACAGGCCGTCGGGCGACAGCGCCCCCTTGGCGGCCAGGAAGGCGTCGATGTAGACGGCGCGGTCGCCCAGCAGAAAGCTCTCAGGCACGTTGGTGATGATGTCGCTGGGCCCGGCGCCCTGGATCCACTTGTTGGCACGCACCAGCGCGTTGGCCAGGGCCTGCGTGGTGTTGGGATGCTTGTCGATGAAGGCCTGCGGCGCATAGAAGCAGCCTGCCGGCATGGGCCCGCCGAAGACCTTGTCGGCCTCGGCCACGAGGCGGGTGTCGGAGACGATCTTCAGGTCACCCGAGCGCTGCAGCAGCGTGATCACCGGGTCGAGGTTGCTGATGGCGTCGATCTGGCCCGAGCGCATCGCGGCCACCGCGCCCTGGGCCGCGCCCACGCCAATGATGCTCACGTCGCTGGGCTTGAGGCCCGCCTTGGCCAGGATGAAGTTGACCATCACGTTGGTGGACGAGCCCGGCGCCGTGACCCCCACCTTCTTGCCCTTGAGGTCGGCCACGGTCTTGAAGCCCGGCATCGTCTTGGGGTTGACCCCCAGCACGATCTGCGGCGCCCGGCCCTGCAGTGCAAAGGCGCGCATGCGCTGGCCCTTGAACTGCATGTTCACCGTGTGCTCGAAGGCACCGGACACCACGTCGGCGCTGCCGCCCACCACCGCCTGCAGGGCGCGTGCGCCGCCGGCGAAGTCGACGATGGTGACGTCCAGCCCTTCGGCCTTGAAGTAGCCCCGCTGCTCGGCAATGGTCAGCGGCAGGTAGTACAGCAGGTTCTTGCCGCCCACGGCGATGGTGACCTTGGGCTTTTCCAGGGCCTGGGCCCAGCCCAGGGACGGCATCGCCAGGCTGGCACCGGCGGCGGCTACAAGGTGGCGACGGGACAGGCTCATGGCGATGTTCTCCAGGTGGTGCACTCCCCCAACGCACGGGGACAACGGACGACCATGGACTGTAACGAGGTCAGGATCGGTCTAGGATCGGAGCTTCCACCACCTGCTGGCCCCGCCACCGCTGCAATGAGCACATCCGCCGTCACGCCCACCCGCATCCTCCTGGTCACTGGCGGCAGCCGGGGGATCGGCGCGGCCACGTCCGTGCGCGCCGCGCGTGCCGGCTGGGACGTGGCGATCAACTACACGCGGGACGCGACAGCCGCCGAGGCCGTGGCAGCCGAAGTGCGCGCGCTGGGCCGGCGCGCCATGGTGGTGCAGGCCGACGTCGCCGAGGAGGCCCAGGTGCTGGCGATGTTCGCGGCGGTCGATGCCTCATGGGGCCGCGTGACCGGGCTGGTCAACAACGCCGGGGTCGTCGACCTGCCGGCCCGGGTGGACGAGATGTCGATCCAGCGCCTGCAGCGCATGTGGGCGGTGAACATCACGGGCTCGTTCCTGTGCGCGCGGGAGGCCCTCAAGCGCATGAGCCGGCGTCACGGCGGGCCCGGCGGGGCCATCGTCAACCTGAGTTCGGCCGCGGCACGGCTCGGCTCGCCGAACCAGTACGTGGACTACGCCGCCTCCAAGGGTGCGATCGACACCTTCACGCTGGGGCTGGCCCGCGAGGTCGCCGCCGAGGGTGTTCGGGTCAATGGGGTGCGGCCCGGCATCATCGACACCGACATCCATGCCAGCGGCGGCCAGCCCGACCGCGCCGCCCAGTTGGCGCCCAGCGTGCCCCTGCAGCGCGCCGGCACGTCGGAAGAGGTGGCGGCGGCCATCGTCTGGCTGTTGTCCGACGAGGCCAGCTATGCCACCGGCACGACGATCGACGTCACGGGCGGGCGTTGAGTCACAGGCACGCGGGCTGGGACGATCGCCTGGGTCCACGATGCTGCGTCGAACCGGCTTGAGCGGACGCTGCGCGGGCCGTCTGCCGGCGGTGATGGCGCTGGTGGCCGCAGGCCTGATGGCGCTGGCCGCAGCCGGGGGTGCGCGGGCACAGGCCGAGGCACCGGTGCCGGCGCAGGCACGGAGCGGGCCCGCTGAAGGGCAGCCGCAGGAGCAGACGCCAGGGCAGGCGCAACGCCCCCGGATCGGGCTGGTGCTCTCTGGCGGCGGCGCGCGCGGCTTTGCCCATATCGGCGTGCTGCGGGTGCTGCAGGAGTTGCGCGTGCCCGTGGACGTGGTGGTGGGTACCAGCATGGGTGCGGTGGTGGGCGGCGCCTACGCGGCCGGGCGCAGCGCCGCCGAACTGGAGCGCTTCGCACTTGACACCGACTGGGCCGCAGTGCTCGCGGACCGTCCCTCACGCACCGCGGGAGACTTCCGGCGTCGCGAAATGGACCTCGAGGTGCCGTCCCGTATCGAGTTCGGGATCGGGCCGGGCTTGAGTGTGAACGCCCCTCCTGCAGTGGCGGGCAGCCATGCGCTGGAGGCCGCCCTGGAACAACTGCTGCCCCAAGGTCAGGCGCAGCGCCCCGCCGGGCGACTGTCCCTGGGTTTCCGGGCGGTGGCGACCGACCTGCGCACGGGCGAACTGGTGGAGATGGCGGACGAGCCGCTGGCCGTGGCGCTGCGGGCCTCGCTGTCCGTGCCAGGCCTGTTCCCGCCCTTCGCGCGCGATGGCCGCGTGCTCGTGGACGGCGGACTGGTGCGCAACGTGCCGGTGGACCTGGCCCGTGCGATGGGTGCGCAGGTGCTGATCGTCGTGAACGTGGGCACCCCCGTGAACCATGTGCGTGACCTGGCCAGCCCGCTGGGCGTGGCCCAGCAGATGATCAACCTGCTGACCGAGCAGAACGCGCAGCGCTCCCTGGGGGAATTGAAGCCGGGCGATCTCCTGATCCAGCCGGACCTGGAGGGTCTGGACGCCAGCGAACTGGCCACGGGTGCGCAGCTCGCCATCGCCGCTGGCGAGCGGGCCGCGCGGGCGTTGTCCTCACGCCTGGAGGCTCTGGCCGTCGCGCCGCCGGCCTGGGCCAGCTTCGAGCAGGCTCGCATGCAGCAGCCCCAGGCGCTGGGCACCGCCGACACAGGCAAGCTCCTGGTGCGGCCCACCGGCCGGGCCAGCGCCGAGTTGCTGGCCGCCGCCGCCGGGGCCACGCTGGGACAGCGCGTGGACGCCGCCACGGCACGGGCTGCGGCGGACCAGCTCTACGCCAGCGGCGACTTCGAACGCGTGGAGGTGCAGTCGGCCCTGCTGCCGGACGGCCGGGCCCTGATCCTGGTGCCGGTGGAGGCCCCGTGGCGGCGCAATCCGCTGCGGCTGGGGCTGGAGCTCCAGACCGAGCAAGGCACGCGCGAAGACGCCACCCGGCTCGGCCTCACCGCCACCACCACCTTGCGCCCGCTGAATGCCTGGGGCGGCGAGCTGCGCGCCTTGCTGCGCCTGGGCTCGCAGACCACCCTCATGGGCGAGTGGTGGCAGCCCTTGGGGCCGGGCAGCCGCGTCTTCGGCGTGATGTCATGGCGGCGCGATGCCGAAACGCAGGGCATCTACATCGACGGACAACGGGTCACGCAGCTGGGGGTCTCGGCAACGGAGTGGCGCCTGGGCGCCGGCGTTTCGCTGGGCCGGGCGGGCGATGTGCAGGTGGGGCTGGAGCGCTTGCGCTCACGCGTGTCCCCGCTGCTGCGCGCGGATCTGGAAAGCGGTCCCATCGCCTTCACCACCACCCAGGCCTACGCACAGTTGCGCGTCGACACCCTGGACTCTGTCGCCTTTCCGACGCGCGGCACCTTGCTCGGGGTCACCTGGAGGTCCGGCAGCATTTCCGAGGCCGACGAGGGCTCGGAAGCCGACGCGCGCGTGCTCACCGGCTTCACGTGGGGGCGGTGGGCGGGCCATGTGTATGCCGAAGCCTCGCATGCCTCGAAAGGGGTGGCGCCACTGGCCCTCGGGGGCTTCCTGCGGCTGTCCGGCACCCCCTTCGGATCTCTCTATGGGCAGACCAGCCTGCTCGGGCGCGTGGTGATGGGGGTGCCACTGGCCCACATGCCCCTGGGGCTGGGTGGCGCCGTCCGGGCGGGTGTCTCGGCGGAACTGGGCGGGCTGTTCCAACCCGGGCAAAGCCGCCAGCTGGGAGACCTGAAACAGGCGGGCAGCGCCTTCGTCTCGGTCGACACCCGGTTCGGCCCGGTGTACTTCGCGCTGGGGGCCACCCACCGCGGAGGGCGCTCCACCTACATCTTCCTTGGGCCCTTCTGGTGAGGTGGCGCCGGGCTGGCGGCCGCGCGCCGCAGCCCGGTGAAAGCCGCCAGTTCCCAGGAGCGCAGCCCCACCACCAGGGTGTAGCCGTCCCGCACCGCCGGGGGCAGCCGTGCGTCCTCCTGGTGCAGGCGAGAGAGCTCACCCGCCAGCCGCTCAACATGCTGCGCCACTTCCTGCGCGCTGCTGCTGGACAGGCGGCCATGCACGGCCATCAGCGTTTCACCCGGGCCGTCGAAGCGGCCACTGAAGTAGTCCCCCACCACGTGCTCACGAAAGTAGCCCTGCACCGGCCCGTCGGGCCGCCAGCGAAACGCCCGGGAGACGCGCAACCGGTAGCGGTTCAGCGGCTTGAGTTCGATGAGCCCGAGACGGTCCAGGCGCGCCAGCGCCGCAATGCAGGGTGCCGCCTCCACGCGGTAGGTCTCGAGGATCTGCTCGAAGCTCCAATGGCCCAGGCAGCACACCGCCACCAGCAGCAGCACCGGGTCAGCCACCAGCGAGCGCTCCTGCTCCAGGGTGAGCTGGTCGGTCTCCGGGGCGGCCTGCAGGGCCTGCTGCAGCACATCGTGCATGGACACCCCGGCCGCCTGGCAGAACTGGGCCAGCCGGCTCAGGCTCATGTCGCCCTGGCTGAACACGCGCTTGATGCTGGACTCGCTCATGCCCACCCGCCCGGCCAACTCGCGATAGGTCAGGCCGGCACGCCGCATCTCGGTGCGCAAGGCCTGCAACAGCAGTTCGGGCGTGCTCACGGGAGCTTAGTTCCTGATCAACTCGTCGACTGGATGCGAAATGGTACCGTTTTTCGATACTCGTACGGCACTGCAGAGATACCCGATCGGCATAAGTAGCAGCGATCGACTCCCTTGGGCACAGTGGCAGCACCAACCTCAACAACGGAGTCCCTCATGCTCAAGACCCTTGTCCCCCTGGCCCTGGCCGGCCTGCTGGGTGCCTGTTCGACCACCAGTCCAGACGTCATCGCGCGCTCCGACGCCGGCCGGCTCTCGTCCGTGCAGTCCGGCACGGTGGAGGCCGTCCGGGCGGTGACCGTGGAAGGCACGCAAAGCGGCGTGGGAGCGGCCGCGGGCGCGCTGGTGCTGGGCCACGCCGGCAGCAGTGTGGGCAGCAGGCGGGAGCAGGTGGCGGTGGGCACGCTGGGGGCCGTGCTGGGGGGCGTGCTGGGCAACGCCATCGAGCGCAGCAGCAACCGGGAGGACGCACTGGAAATCGTGGTGCGGATGCCCGATGGCGGGCGGCAGGCCGTGGTGCAGGCCAAGGGCGCCGAAGTCTTCAAGCCGGGCGACGCGGTCACCATCGTCTTCACCGGAAGCCGCGCCCGCGTGACGCTGGCGCAGCGGGCCGACAAGGAGGCTTCCTGAGCCGGTCCGGCCTGCGCTCCCTTCAGGGGCGTCCCGTGCCGACGGCCTGCGCGGCGGCGGCCTCCGCGGCCCCCACGGGCGCGTTGGGCACGTACGACAGCCACCGCAGCGCGCGAATCGCATCGTGGGTGAGCCGTTCAACGATGACCGGCGTGACGTTGCGCAAGGCATCCAGCTTCAGCGCGGCGGTGTAGCTCAGATCGATGACCCGTCCAGGCACGAACGGCCCGCGATCGTTGATGCGCACGATCACCTCGCGCCCGTTGGCGGGATTGGTCACCCGCGCGTAGCTCGGGATGGGCATGGTCGTGTGCGCCGCGGTCATGCCGAACATGTCGTAAGGCTCACCGCTGGAGGTGGGGCGCCCATGGTACTTGCGACCGTACCAGGAAGCGCCGCCGTGCTCCACCAGCGGTTGGTCCGTGGCGATGGGCACGTAAAGACGGCCCGCCACCTCGTAGGGCCTGTTGGGTCCCCCGACCCGCAACGGCTCCACCCTCGGTACTGCGTCGGGAACCTGCGCCAAGCCGGGCGGCACCGTCAAGGGCGGACCATCGGCCGCCAGATCGGGCACAGCCGGCAGGCGTGACGTCGGAGACCGGGAACCGGCGCAGGCGCTGAGCCACAACACCAGGCTCAACACCACCAGGGAATGCAGGGGACAGCGGCGCGGAAAAGGAGCGTTGGGCATCGGTCATGTCCAAGCTGGCTGGCGCGACTTCGACACCACTTCCAAACGCGAGATTCGCTCAGCTTTGGCGCGACTGGCAAGAATCGAACTTGCGACGCAGCCTTCGGAGGGCCGCATGATATCCACTTCACCACAGTCGCCGAGAGCCTGCATTCTAGCGTCCGCCCCCGGCACGGCCCCTGCCAGGGGGCTGCGTGGAGGGTTCGCGTCAGGGGTCGCCCGTATACTTGCGGGTTGCATCCGAGCCAGTGCCGCTGCGCTGCCGGCCTGCGGTGCCGACGGGATGCCCCGGGCTTGCAACAGGCCCGCTTCCGCCGGCCCTGACAAGCCCAGGCAGCGCGGGGTCAGACCGCACACTCCTACGACAGAACTCCGAGGACCCCATGAGCGACTCCCACGAAGCCCACGAAGCCCACGAGGGCCCGATCAAGACGCCCAAGCAGCTGGTCTGGGCCGTGGTCGCCTCGTTCGTGGTGCCCATCATCGTCATCATCTTGCTGGTGAACTACGTGGCCCTGGGCGACAAGACGGGCGCCGGATCCCGCGCGATGGACGCTGAAGCCGTCGCCAAGCGGATTGCGCCCGTGGGGCGCGTCGAGTTGAAGGACGCCTCCGACGCTGCCGCGATGAAGACGGGCGAACAGGTCTACCAGATGGCGTGTGCCGCCTGCCACAACAGTGGCGCTGCCGGCGCGCCCAAGCTGGCTGACACCGGTGCCTGGGCCGCACGCATCAAGACCGGATACGACACCCTGCTGAACTCCGCCCTCAAGGGCAAGGGCGCGATGGGTGCGCAAGGTGGCGGCGACTACTCCGACATCGAGATTGGCCGCGCCGTGGTCTACATGGCCAACCAGGCCGGCGCGAAGTTCGCGGAGCCCAAGGCTCCAGCGGCCGCTGCCAGCGCAGCCGCCAGCGCGCCGAAGTAAGTCCGCGAACGCGGGCTCCTGGGCTGAAGGCCCAGGCTGAACGCCCGGGCTCAAGGCCGGGGCATGCGCGCAAAGCCGAAGTGCCCGGCCATGTCGGCCCAGGCCATGTCCTGCGGCGCCCACTGGCCGGACTCCACGGCGCCAGCGGCCACCAGCATGTCCAGCGTGTGCACCAGCCCGAAGGCCGGCCCCACGCTGGACAGGGTGCCGAACAGGTACAGCCGGCCCTGTTCGTCCAGCCAGACCGAGTCCACCTGCTGGACGGGTTCACCGGTGTGGGCTGTGACGCGCGGCGCCTGCGCCTGGGTCACGCCCGGCTGCAGCCGCCAGACGTAGGGGGTGAGTTCCAGGTCGACGTAGACTCGCTGGGGCCCATTTTGGAAGTAAGCGCCTCCTCGCTCATCCCGCAGGTAGTTGCGGTGAATGAACTCGCGCAGCTTGTCGTGGCGAATGACGCTGCCCTTGACCTGGGGGAAGGGCCCGGCGGCCTGCACGCGCTCGTCACGCATGTACCAGTCGCCACGCGCATCCAGGGCCAGCCACCCGTGGCAGTGCGGCACGTTCGGCCACTTGCGCAGCGCCGCTTCAACAAGGGGGTCCATCGGGCAAGCTTACGCCAGGGACGGCCGCCGCGCCGGATCAGTGCTGGGCGAGCCAGTCCAGCACGGCGCGCGGCATGGTGCGCAGATGGCCGGGCGGTGCCCCATCGGCGAAACCCACGTGACCTCCATGCGCGGGTTGCCACAACACCACTCGGCCGGTCTGGTGGGGCTGGCCCGGGCGCGGCAGGCTGTGCGCCGGGATGAAGGGGTCGTTGCGGGCATTCACCGCCAGTGCCGGTATGCAGATGCGGGGCAGGTGCGGCTGGGCCGAGGCACGGGCCCAGTAATCGTCCGTGCCGGCAAAGCCGTGCAATGGGCCCGTGAACACGTCGTCGAACTCGCGCAGCGTGCGGGCCTGGCGCAGGCGCTGGCCGTCGAACAGCCCGGGGTGCTGCGCCAGCTTGGCCAGGGCTTTGGGTTTCATGGTGGCCAGGAACATGCGCGCATAGACCAGGCGGTTGAAGCCACGGTCGATGGCCTGGCCCGCGGCCGCCAGGTCCAGCGGCGAGCACACGGACACCACGGCGCGGGCCAGCGCGCCGGCCGCTTGCCCCGCCTCGGCCGCCCAGCGCATCAGCGCATTGCCGCCCAGCGAGATGCCCACCACCCACATCGGGGCCGGAGCCCGCGCGCGCAGTCGCGCCAGGATCCAGCCGATCTCCTCAAAGTCCCCGGAGTGGTAGGCCCGGGGCGCACGGTTGAGTTCGCCGGAGCAGCCACGGAAATGAGGCACCGCATAAGCCCAGCCGCGCCGCCGCGCCTCCTCGGCGACGGCCAGGCTGTAGTGACCGCTGGACGAACCCTCCAGGCCATGGAACAGCACCAGCAGCGGCTTGGGTTCGGCGGTCCCCCCAGGTTGCAGCGGGGCCTCGAACGCGAAGTCGACATCGATGAAATCGCCGTCGGGCGTGTCCCAGCGCTCGCGTCGGAACAGCGGTGCCGGACCCCGGCGCGTGGCGGCCATCCGCGCCGCCCAGACGGTCTGCAGATTGCCACCCGGCAGCCACCGCGGGCTGCGAAACGAGGCCAGCCCGCCGGCACCGGGGGCATCCTGAGCGCTGCGGGCGCCCGGCTGCGGCCCTTCAGGCGAGGTGGCGGCCACCGGCAGTCGAGCGCTCAGTGCAAAAGGGACGGCGGCTCGCCCATGACGGGCGGCGGCTCTCCCACGCTGCCCGGGCTGGCGTGATGCACCACCAGGCGCCAGCCTTGCTCGGTCTTCAGGAACACGTTCGTGGCCAGCACCCACGCGGTCTGCGTGCCTTCGGCGGAGGTGATGGTGATGCGCTCGGCCAGATGGTGCACGGCGGCGGTCATGGTGTGCAGGCGGTGCACCTGCTCCGGGATGACCGGGATGCCACCCGTGGCAAAGATGTTCTCGAAACCGGCGCGGATGGCTGCAGCACCCACGAGCCGCGGGCCGCCAGGATGCACGCAGGCGATCTCGTCGTCATCGGCCCACACCGCCATCAGGCGATCGATGTCGCCCTGTTGCAAGGCCTCATAGAACTGCGCCTCGGTGTCCTCGGGGGAGGCCATCAAGGCCGCGGGTGGGGGCTTCTGACGGAGTGACATGGCGGACGTCGGTGTGGGGGTCAGCAGTGAGTTGCCCACCGTTCAGCGGAAGACCACCGTCTTGTGGCCGTTCATGAGCACCCGGTGCTCGACGTGCCAGCGCACGGCGCGCGACAGCACCACGCACTCGACATCGCGGCCCAGGGCCGTCAGGTCTTCGGCCGACATCGAATGGTCCACCCGGGCCACGTCCTGCTCGATGATGGGGCCCTCGTCCAGGTCGGCCGTGACGTAATGGGCCGTGGCGCCGATGAGCTTCACACCCCGGGCGTGGGCCTGGAAGTAGGGGCGCGCACCCTTGAAGCTGGGCAGGAAGCTGTGATGGATGTTGATGGCCCGGCCGTGCAGCGTCTGGCAGAAGTCAGCGCTGAGGATCTGCATGTAGCGGGCCAGCACCACCAGGTCCACCCCCTCGCGCTCGATCAGCGTCTCCACCTGCTGTTCCTGCGCCCGCTTGGCCGCGGCGTCCCGCCCGTTGGCCAGGGGCAGGTGGTGGAAGGGAATGCCGTAGCTGCGCGCCAGGGGCTCGAAATCCGGGTGGTTGGAGACGATGGCGGGGATGTCCACCGCCAGTTGCCCGCTCTTCCAGCGAAACAGCAGGTCGTTCAGGCAATGGCCGAAGCGGCTGACCATCAGCAGCACCCGCGGACGCTGCGCCACCGCATGGAAGCGCGCCTCCATGCCATGCTGGGTGCGCACGTGCTTGAACAGGCGGTCCAATGTGGGCACGTCGGCCAGCTGCGCCGGGGCCTCGAAATGCACCCGCATGAAGAACAGCCCGGTGGCGTCTTCACCCTGGACGTCGCCGAACTGCTGCGAGTCGATGATGTTGCAGCCGGCCTGGAACAGCAGGCCCGACACCGCGTGGACGATGCCCATGGTGTCCCGGCAAGACAGGGTCAGGACGAATTCGCGCTCACGCAAGGGGTGTGGCCTCTGAAGTGGAGGGGCTGGAGGAAGCGCGGAAACGCAAACGGCAGCAGGGGAAGCGCCGCCGCCACGTCAGTGGTGGGCATGCAGGTGCTCGCCGGCCTTGAGGCGGTAGACCGTACCGCAGTAAGGGCACACCCCCTCGCCGCCGTGCGACAGGTCAATGAAGACGCGTGGGTGGTTGCTCCACAGCGCCATCTTCGGGTTCGGGCAGGGGATGACCCCCGGGCCCTGCAGGTCGGCCGCAGCCAGTTCGACGACGGACTTGGGGGTCTTGGTGCTCATAGTGGGCCGCTGCGTGCGAGGGACAGGGATCAAGCCGCCACGGGCGTGAGCCAGTGCGCATACTTGGGATTGCGACCGTTGACGATGTCGAAGAAGGCCGCCTGGATCTTCTCGGTGATGGGGCCGCGCTCGCCGGCGCCCAGCTCGATGCGGTCCAGCTCACGGATGGGCGTGACCTCGGCGGCGGTGCCCGTGAAGAAGGCCTCGTCGCAGATGTAGACCTCGTCGCGCGTGATGCGCTTTTCCACCAGCTTCAGGCCCAGGTCCTGGCAGATGGCGAAGATGGTGTCGCGCGTGATGCCATTGAGCGCACCGGCCGACAGGTCCGGGGTGTAGACAACACCCTTCTTGATGACGAACAGGTTCTCGCCCGCACCCTCGGAGACGAAGCCCGACGGGTCCAGCAGCAGCGCCTCGTCGTAGCCTTCGTCGGTGGCTTCCATGTTGGCCAGGATGGAGTTGGTGTAGTTGCTCACCGCCTTGGCTTGCGTCATGGTGATGTTGACGTGGTGGCGCGTGTAGCTGGAGGTCTTGACGCGGATGCCGCGCTTCAGACCCTCCTCGCCCAGGTAGGCACCCCAGGCCCAGGCCGCCACCATCAGGTGGATGGTGTTGCCCTTGGGGCTGACGCCCAGCTTCTGGTCGCCGATCCAGGTCAGCGGGCGCAGGTAGCAGCTCTCAAGCTGGTTCTCGCGCACCACCGTCTTCTGCGCCTGCATCACCTCGTCCAGCGAGAAGGGGATCTTCATGCGCAGGATCTTGGCGCTGTTGAACAGGCGTTCGGTGTGCTCGCGCAGGCGGAAGATGGCCGTGCCGTTGGCGGTGTTGTAAGCCCGCACGCCCTCGAAGGCGCCGCACCCATAGTGCAGGGTGTGGCTCAGCACGTGGATCTTGGCGTCGCGCCAATCGACCAGCTGGCCGTCCATCCAGATCTTGCCGTCACGGTCGGACATCGACATTGCAGTTCCTTGTGGTGCTTGGAGGGTGCGAGCGCGCTCCGTCACACAGTGTGGCGGTCCGCGCGCTCGGAACTGGTGATTTTATGCACCGGCGCCGCGTTCGGGCGCCTGAACGGAGGCCTGATCGGGTGCCGGGTCAGACGCCGCAGCCAACGGTGCTGCGGCGGGGCTCTCAGCGGGGCTCTCAGCGGGGCTCTCAGCGGGGCTCTCAGCGGGGCTCTCAGCGGGGCTCTCAGCGGGGCTCTCAGCGGGGCTCTCAGCGGGGCTCTCAGCGGGGCTCTCAGCGGGGCTCTCAGCGGGGC
>Ga0315907_10002679_pt1 | contig 22058 bp, 22 predicted proteins | sample LakEriMetagenome_3_FD_203525 | JGI IMG/M metagenome (GOLD analysis project Ga0315907, IMG submission 203525) | Freshwater fungal communities from buoy surface, Lake Erie, Ohio, United States - Buoy 12 MA123 | ecosystem: Environmental > Aquatic > Freshwater > Lake > Lake biofilm | place: USA...
ATCTTTCGGCGCACCCCGGTTGCGGTGTTCGCCCGTCACCCCTATTCTCTGGGATCGTTGGCCAGCAAAGCGGCCGGGCGGTTCCGTCCTGCGCGGATCGGCGGTTCCGGGGCGCGGCGCCTGCGGCGTGCGTCGCCACCGGCGTGGACGTTCCTGGCGATCCCCCTCCATCCGGCGTCGGCGACGGAGATCCGTCGGCGGCGCGCGCGCGTGGCCGACGCCATGACGGCCGCACGGACCTGACGCCCGAAAGGACACGACCATCACCGACGCCGAGACCCGGGGCATCCGCCCCGCGACCGCCCCGACCGCAGCACCGGACTATCGCGAGCCCGAGCGCCTGAAGGACGCGGTCCTCACCTCGCTGGACGACGACAAGGCGGAGGAGATCGTGGCGATCGACCTGCGTGGCCGATCGCCGATCGCGGACTGGTTCGTCGTCGCCACCGGCCGCTCGACCCGGCAGGTGGGCGCCATGGCCGACCATCTGCGCGAGCGCCTCGGCAAGGGCGGCGTCGGCGTCCAGATCGAGGGGATGCCCCAGGCCGACTGGGTGCTGGTCGACGCGGGCGACGTGGTCGTCCACCTGTTCCGCCCGGAGGTCCGCACCTTCTACCAGCTCGAGAAGATGTGGGCCGCCGACGCCTTGCCGCCGGTCGAGCCCGCGACGCCGCGCGGGCGCCGGGCCGTCCAGGGCGCCTGACGGTCGCGCGGCGCCCTTGCGGCTGACGATCCTCTCCGTCGGCCGGTGGAAGGCGGGCGCCATGCGCGACCTGTTCGACGATTACGCGGGCCGGACGACGCCGGCGATCCAGCTGCGCGAGATCGAGGTCCGGCGCCGCGCGGCGCCGGACGAGCTGCGCCGGTTCGAAGGCGAGGCGCTGCTGGACGCGCTGCCCAGGGGAGCGGTCGCGGTCGCCCTCGACGGGCGCGGATCCGCCCTGTCGAGCGAGGCACTCGCGGCGCGGATCGGCGAGTGGCGGGACGGCGGGCGCGGCGAGGCCGCGTTTCTCGTCGGTGGCGCCGACGGGCACGACGCGGCGGTGTTGGCGCGCGCCGAACTGCGGCTCTCCCTAGGCGCCATGACGTGGCCACATCTGTTGGTTCGTGTGATGTTGGCCGAACAGCTCTGGCGCGCCCAGTCCATCCTGGCCGGCCACCCCTATCACCGCGCCTGACGAGACGCCGATGCCGCCGACCCCCGCGAACCGCCCCAAGCCCGTGGTCCTGTGCGTGCTCGACGGCTGGGGCTGGCGGGAGGAGCGGGCCGACAACGCGGTGGCGCAGGCGGCCACCCCCGCCTTCGATGCGCTCTGGTCCGCCTGCCCGCGCGGCTTCCTCGACGCGAGCGGGGAGGACGTGGGGCTGCCGGACGGCCAGATCGGCAACTCCGAGGTCGGGCACATGAACCTCGGCGCCGGCCGGGTGGTGTTCCAGGACCTGCCGCGGATCGACCGCGCCATCGCCGACGGGGAGCTGGCGCGCAACGCCGCGCTGGCGGGCCTGATCGCGACCCTGCGGGACACGGGCGGGACGTGCCACCTGATGGGCCTCGCCTCCCCGGGCGGGGTCCATGCGCACCAGCGCCACATGGCGGCGTTGGCGAACCGGGTCGCGGCGGCGGGGGTGCCCGTCGCGGTCCACGCCTTCACCGACGGGCGCGACGTCGGCCCGACGACCGCGCGCGACCAGCTGGCCGCCTTCGTCGCCGATCTGGACGCGGGCGTTCGGATCGGCACGGTCTGCGGCCGTTACTTCGCCATGGACCGCGACCATCGCTGGGAGCGGGTGAAGACGGCGTACGACGCGATCGTCCGCGCGCGCGGCGCCCGGGCAACCGACGCCGTCGCCGCGGTCGCGGCGGCCTATGCCGCCGGGACGACCGACGAGTTCGTGCCGGCGACCGTGATCGACGGCTTCGCGGGCCTGCGCGACGGCGACGGCATCCTCTTCGCCAACTTCCGTGCCGACCGGGCGCGGGAGATCCTCGACGCCCTGCTCGATCCGGGCTTCGACGGGTTCGACCGGGGCCGTGTGCCCGCGGTCGCCGCGGCGGTCGGCCTCGTCGAGTATTCCGAGGCGCTCGCGAAGCGGATGGCCACGATCCTCCCGCCCAAGGTCCTGGCCCGCGTGTTCGGCGAGGTGGTGGCCGACGCTGGGCTGACGCAGCTCCGGCTGGCCGAGACCGAGAAGTATCCGCACGTCACCTTCTTCTTCAACGGCGGGGAGGAACGGCGGTACCGGGGCGAGGAGCGGATCATGGTCCCCTCGCCCAAGGTCGCGACCTACGACCTGCAGCCGGAGATGTCGGCGCGCGAGGTCGCGGACCGCCTGGTCGAGGCGATCGAGGCCGACCGGTTCGACGTGGCGGTCGTGAACTTCGCCAACCCGGACATGGTGGGCCACACCGGCAGCCTGCCGGCGGCGATCAAGGCCGTGGAGACGGTGGACGGCTGCCTCGGCCGCCTCGCCGAGGCCGTCCGGCGCAAGGGCGGCGCCCTTCTCGTCACCGCCGACCACGGCAACTGCGAGATGATGCGCGACCCCGTGACGGGCGGGCCGCACACCGCCCACACGCTGAACCGCGTGCCGATCCTGCTGGCCGGCGGGCCGGCGGGCACGCGCTCGCTCGCCGACGGGCGCCTCGCCGACGTGGCGCCGACGCTCCTGGCCCTCCTCGGTCTCCCGCAGCCCGAAGAGATGACCGGCCGGTCACTTCTTCGCGAGGCGGCGGGCTGAGGGCGGCCGTCGCGGCGGCGAACGGCCGTGCTCCGCCCCCTCGCCCTGGCACTGATGCTGGCCGCGGCCCTGCCGGCGGCGGAGGCCGCGGCGCAGGCGGCGCCACAGCAGCGGGGGCGCCAGCAGCAGTCGTTTCCGCGGCTCGTCGCGCCGGTGCCGGGGGCGGTGGTTCAGCGGTTCGGACAGGCCGACGATCTCGGCATCGTCGCCCGCGGCCACACCTACGAGGCGCCGCGGGGGGCCCGGGTTCTGGCTCCGGCGGCGGGCTCGGTGATGTTCGCCGGGCCCCTTTCGGGACACGGGCTCATCTTGATCGTCGAACACGCCGGTGGATATCATAGTCTTGTTGCTGGTCTGGTCCGCATCGACGTGCGAGTGGGTCAGCGTGTGACCCAGGGCCAGGCGGTGGGCCAGATGGACCAGCGTGGCGACGGCCGGCCACGCCTCTACTTCGAGTTCCGACAGGCCGGCCAGCCCGTCGATCCGCAACGCGGACTTCCCGCCTCCGATGGCAGAGGACAAGGTTAGATGAAGACCACCTTCCATGCACTCGCCCTGGTCCTTCTCCTCGGTGCCTCGCCCTCGGCGATGGCGCAGCAGGCGCGTGCGCAGGCCGGGAACAACACGTCGGACACATACCGGGCGCTGAACCTGTTTGGCGACGTGTTCGAGCGGGTCCGCGCCGAGTACGTGGAGAAGGTCTCGGACGAGGACCTGATCGAGAGCGCCATCAACGGCATGCTCACGTCGCTCGACCCGCACTCCAGCTACATGAACCGCAAGTCCTTCCAGGACATGCAGGTGCAGACGCGCGGCGAGTTCGGCGGCCTCGGCATCGAGGTCACGATGGAGAACGGCATCCTCAAGGTCGTCTCTCCGATCGACGACACGCCGGCCTTCCGGGCCGGGCTCCAGCCGGGCGACCTCATCACCCACCTCAACGGCGAGCAGGTGAACGGCCTGTCGCTGAACGAGGCGGTCGAGAAGATGCGCGGCCCCGTGGGCAGCGACATCAAGGTCACGATCCGCCGCGGGAGCGAGACCGTGCCGCGGGACGTGACGCTGACCCGCGCCGTCATCCGGATCCAGTCGGTCCGCTCCCGGACCGAGGGCGAGATCGGCTACGTGAGGATCACCACCTTCAACGAGCAGTCGACCAGCGGCCTCGAGCGGGCCGTCGCCCGCATCAAGGAGCAAATGGGCGACAAGCTGCAGGGCTTCGTGATCGACCTGCGCAACAATCCGGGCGGGCTGCTCGACCAGGCGGTGAGCATCTCGGACGCGTTCCTGAACCAGGGCGAGATCACCTCGACCCGTGGCCGGGCGAGCGAGGACGGACAGCGCTTCAACGCGAAGCCCGGCGACATCACGGGCGGCCTTCCGGTCGTGGTGCTGATCAACGGCGGCTCGGCGTCGGCGTCCGAGATCGTGGCCGGCGCCCTCCAGGACCACCGCCGGGCGATCGTGCTGGGCACCCAGTCCTTCGGCAAGGGATCGGTGCAGACGATCATCCCGCTGCCCGGGCACGGCGCGGTACGGCTGACGACGGCGCGCTACTACACGCCGTCGGGCAAATCGATCCAGCAGCTGGGCATCACCCCCGACATCACGGTGCAGCCGGCCCGCCTGCAGGAGATCGAGCAGGCCGCGGGGCGACGGGAGTCGGACCTGCGGGGCGCGCTGCGCAACGACACCCAGCAGAACCAGCGCCCCGGGACACCGGCGTCGCCGTCCCAGCCCGGCGCGGGCGGCGCCGAGTCCGCCACGCCGGCCGAGCCGGCCTTCGACTACCAACTCGCCCGTGCGCTCGACCTGATCCGCGGCGTCCATCTCTTCTCGCAGCGGGCCACGAACTGACCTCCGGTGGACGCGCGGCCACAACCTCCGCGTGGGGAGGCCGTCGCGGGACTTCCCGCCTCCCCCCTTCGCTTGTATAATCGGCCTTCACGAAGTGCGGGTCTTCGGATCGGATGACAGGGTGACCATGGCGCGCGATTTCTCCAGGCGAAAGCGCTCGCCGGTGAAGCCGATCATCCTGGGCAGTGTCCTCGCCGTCGCCGCGGTCTTCGCGGGGGCCGGCGCTTGGATCGTCCTCGACGACGAAACCGGCGTCGTGGCCGAGGCGCCAGCGGCGCGCACCCCGCCGGTGACGGTCGCCGTGGCGGTGGTGGACGCACCGCGGCCGGCGTCGCAGAGCGTGACCGCCCCGGTCCAGACCGTCGCGGCGACGTCGGCCGTGCCGGCGGGCGCCCCGCCCGCGGAGGCCGAGGTGGCGGTCCAGACCGCCGCGATCGTCCCCGCGTCGGTCCCCACGCCGCCCCCGCTTCCCCCGCCGCCGCCAGAGGCGGCCCGCGCCGTCGTTCTGTTCCCGGGGCTGACCCCGGCGCCGCAGCCCGGCCTGTGGGAGAACACGGCGAACGGGCAGCTTCCCCGCGTCGGCCCGAACGGCCAGACGCCCTGGCAGGTCTACGCCCGCCCGTTCGACTGGGCCGATTTCCGGCCGCGCATCGCGATCGTGATCGGCGGTCTCGGGATGTCCGCGCCGCTGACCCAGGGCTCGATCGAACGCTTGCCGTCGCCCGTGACGCTCGCGTTCGAACCGCTCGGCGAGCGGGTCGTGAACTGGGTGGACGCGGCCCGTCGCGACGGGCACGAGGTGATCCTCTCGGTGCCGATGGAGCCCGTCGGCTATCCGCGCATCGACCCCGGCCCCAACACGCTGCTCACCCTCCTCAACCCGGCCGAGAACCAGCGCCGGCTCGAGACGGCGATGGCGAAGTTCCCGGGCTACGTGGGGATCACCACGCTGACCGGCTCCCGCCTCACCGCCTCGACGGAACACGTGCGGCCGGTGGTGGAGGTGCTGCGCAACCGCGGCCTCATCCTCCTCGACGCCCGGGTCGCCGACCGCAGCGCCGCCGCCGCGCTGGCGACGCAGATGAACGTGCCCCGGGCCCTGGTGGACACCCGCATCGACGACGTGCCGGTCGCCGGCCTGATCGACGAGAACCTCGCCTCGCTCGAGCGCGCCGCGCGGCAGAACGGCGTCGCCGTCGGGCTCGGGTTCGCCGAGAACCCGGTCACCATCGACCGGATCGTCTTCTGGGCCGAGACGCTGGAGGCCAAGGGCATCGTGCTCGCGCCGCTGACCGCCGTCGTCAACCGCCAGCCCGACCGCTGACCGGGCGCGTCCCGCGCCGACCGCAGACCGGGCGCGTCCCGCGCCGAACTTGACCGGGCGCGTCCCGCGCCGAACTTGACCGGGCGCGTCCCGCGCCGAACTTGACCGGGCGCGTCCCGCGCCGGGGGGACCCGCCATGACCGATCCCGCCGCCCTGCCCTACCGCCCCTGCGTCGGCGTCGTGCTGATCGACGCCCGCGGGATGGTCTTCGTCGGCCGCCGCAGCGACGCGCCGGAGGCATGGCAGATGCCCCAGGGCGGCATCGACGACGGCGAGGACGTCCGCGCCGCGGCCATGCGGGAGCTGCGGGAGGAGACGGGGACCGACCGCGCCATCGTGCTGGCGGAGACGCCGGACTGGCTGACCTACGACCTGCCGCCCGACCTCGTCGGCAAGGTCTGGCGCGGCCGCTGGCGCGGGCAGCGGCAGAAATGGGTGCTGATGCGGTTCACGGGATCGGACGGCGACATCCGCCTCGACGCGCACGCACCGGCCGAGTTCGACGCCTGGCAGTGGGTGGCGGCCGACCGCCTCGTCGACCTGATCGTCCCGTTCAAGCGCGACGTCTACGCGGCCGTGGTGGACGCGTTCCGACCCTGGTTCGTGCCGGTCGGCCCGGCCCGGGTCGACCATGTGCAGGTCACCGTCCCGCACGGGGCGTTGGACGCCGCGGTCGCCTTCTACGGCGGCGTGCTGGGCCTGCCGGAGATCGCGCAGCCGGCGGCGGTGGCGCACCACGGCGGCGGCTGGTTCCGGCTGGACGGGGCGGAACTGCACCTGCGGCCCGAGGACGGCACGGTCGCCGCAAACCCCGCCTCGCGCCGCCACCTGGCGCTGCGGGTCCCGGACGTGGGGGCGGTGGAGGCGATCGTGCGGGCGGCTGGCCTCCCGCTCGACCCCGACGACCGTCCCATCCCCGGCGTCCGCCGCATCTTCCTGCGCGACCCCGGCGGGAACCGGGTGGAGATCGTGGAAGCCTAACGCGCCGCGCCCGGGTTCGGGCGGCGCAGGAACGCCGCCACGACGCCGATCTGTTCGGGCACGTTGAGGGCCGGGGCGTGGCCGACGCCGCCAATCTCCACCAGTTCGGCGAGCGGATTCTCGTCCAGCATCCGGTCGGCGACCGCGGGCAGCAGCAGGTCGCTGTCCTCGCCCCGCAGCACGAGCGTCTGGCACCCCACCCGGCGCCAGGCGTCCCACTGGTCGTAGTCGCCCGGGTGGTTCACGAACTGGCGCGTCATCCGGGGATCGTAGTGGAGCGTGAGGCGCCCGTCCGGCAGGCGGCGGGCGGAGGTGACCGCCATCCGGCGCCACTGCGCCTCGGGCAGGACGCCGTAGGGACGGTAGGCGGCGCGCAGGAACGCCTCCAGTTCCCCCATCGTGTCGACCACCGGCGGGGTCGAGGCGTAGGCGAGGATGCGCTCGACCGCCGGGCGCGGCAGTTCCGGCCCGATGTCGTTGACCACGAGGTGGGTGATCCGCCCGGCGAATGGGCCGGCGGCGAGGCGGATGCCGAGCGCCCCGCCCATGGACGTCCCGACCCACATCATCGCGTTCACGCCGAACAGGGCGCAGACGTCGGCGGCGACGGCGGCGTAGGTCGCGAAGCCGTACTCGCCCTCCTCCCGCGCCCACGACGACAGGCCGCGGCCCAGGGTGTCGGGCACGAGGAGGCGCCACTCCTTCGCCAGTTCGGCCGCGAGCGGCTCGAAGTCCGCACCCGTTCGGGCGAGGCCGTGCCACAGGATCGCGGTCTCGGCGTTGCCCCGGCCCCATTCGGCCACGTGGATCTCGTGGCCCGCGGCCTTCACGAAGTGGGTGATGGGACTCATGGGGCTCTCCCGTGGCGCAGATGGCCGTCGATGCCGTTGGAACGGAAAAGGGCGGACGGATCAAGGGAAGACCGAACCGAAGCCGGATATCCGTGAGCATCCCACCAGAGCGAGCGGAGGCCGTGGCTTGCCCTTCGGAATAATCCCGGCCCGCGCGCGTTCACCCTCCCAGAGACGGTTCCTGGTCAGGGGTGCTCCCGTGACGGCGCTTGCGAAGTTGATCCCTTTCCCCGACGCTGCCGAGGCCGTCAGGCCCGCACCCGCGACGCCCGGCCCGGCTGCGGAGGGGGGGAGCGGCTTGGACGACATCAATGCGGAGATCACGGTCCACATCGCGTCGCTCCGGCGGTATGCCCGCGCGCTCATGCGCGACCGGTCGGACGCCGAGGACCTGATGCAGGACGCGCTCGCCCGCGCGCTGTCCCGCAGCCACCAGTTCAAGCCCGGTACGAACATGCGGGCGTGGCTTTTCACCATCCTGCACAACATCCATGTCAACAACGTGCGTGCCAAGGTCGTGCGGCCGAACGAGGTTCCCGTCGAGGACCACGAACAGCGCCTGTCGACGCCCGCCCGGCAGGACGGGCGGATCGAACTGCGCGACATGTCGCGGGCGATCGAGACACTGCCGGCCGAACAACGGCAGGTGCTGCTCCTGGTGGGGCTGGAAGGCATGAAGTACGACGAGGTCGCGACCGTGCTCGGCGTTCCGATCGGAACCGTGATGTCCCGACTGAGCCGGGCGCGGGAAGCCGTCCGCAACCGCCTGTCCGACGGCCAGGCGGAGAGCGGCCCGACGCTGCGGAGGATCAAGTGATGACGACGCAACCGTTGTCCGACGATGATCTGCACGCCTACGTCGACGGGGTTCTCGACGAGGCCCGGCGGATCGAGGTGGAGGCCCTTCTCGCGCGCGACCCGGAGGCCGCGGCCAAGGTCGCGAACTGGCGCGCGCAGGCGCTGGCGCTCCACGCGCTGTTCGATCCCGTCCTGGACGAGACGCCGACCGCGACGATGCGGACGGCGGCCGACCGGCTCACGGTCGCCCGCGTCGCGGCGAACGGGGACCGGCGCGGCGCCTGGGGGGGGGGCGCGGCGCTCCGTCTGGCGGCCGCGGTCGCGCTCGTGGTGACGGGCAGCGTGGGCGGCTGGATGGGCGCCACCTGGACCGGCTCCCGCACGGCGGAGCGCCCAGTCCGGACCGCGGCCGTCACGCCGACGCCCGGCCCCACCCCGCTCCAGACCTTCGCCGCCGCGGCGATGCGGGCGCACAACTTCTACACCGTCGACAACCCGTTCATGGTGGAACTGGGCGCCGACGACCGCGACCGGCTGGACGGCTGGGTGTCCGAACGGCTGGGCAAGCCGGTGTTCGGCCCGAGCCTGGAGGCCGCCGGCTATCAGCTCGTCGGCGGGCGGACGCTGCCCACCGCCTACGGCCCGGGCGGCCAGTACATCTACGAGGACGACCAGGGCCATCGGATCACCCTGTTCGTCGGCTCTCCCCGGTCGCAGGCCCCCGACAACGCGGTCACGATCTACGAACAGGGCGACGTGACGAGCGCCTACTGGGTGGAAGGCCCGCTCGCCTACGCGCTGATCGGCAAGATCGGGCGGGACCGGATCAAGGAGATTTCCGCCAAGGTCCACACCACGATCATCGAGGAACAGTCCCGCCGGACCCAGCAGCGCCCCTCGGAACCGCGCGACGTCCGCCCGGTCGTGCAGCCGCCGCAGGTCCAGCCGCCGTCGGACGACCCGAAGCCCAAGGACATGTGACCGGCACGACACGCTCCTCGGGATTTCTGTATACTGTTAGCCGATCTGTAATGCGCTTGACGCATGGCAGGCGGGGCGTTAACAGTGCGTCTGCGTCCGGGGTTGAACGGGTTGGCTTCAGAAAAGAGAGGGCCGCAGTCAAGCGGCCCCTCGTCTTTTCGGGCTCCGACTCGCGCTCGACGTCCTCCTTGATGTCGACCACATTGTCCCGGATCGCGTTCCGGGGTGCAAGACCATGTCCGGTGGACCGAAGTTCCAGACGCTGAGCCTGCACGCGGGTCAACGGCCCGATCCGGCGACGGGGGCGCGTGCCATCCCGATCTACCAAACCACCTCCTATGTCTTCGACGACGCCGACCATGCGGCGGCGCTGTTCAACCTGGAACGCGCCGGCCACATCTACAGCCGCATCTCGAACCCCACGGTCGCCGTGTTCGAGGAGCGGATGGCGGCGCTCGAGGGCGGCGTCGGCGCGGTCGCGACGGCCAGCGGGCAGGCCGCACTCCACCTCGCGGTGACGACGCTGATGGGCAGCGGCGGGCACATCGTCGCGAGCCGGGCCGTCTACGGCGGCTCGGTCAACCTGCTCGGCCTCACCCTCCCCCGCTTCGGCATCAACACGACCTGGGTCGATCCACACGACACCGAGGGGTTCGCGCTCGCCATCCGGCCGGAGACGCGCCTCGTCTTCACCGAGGTCATCGGCAACCCCGGCCTGGAGATCGTCGACCTCCCGACCATCGCCAGGATCGCCCATTCGGCCGGCTTGCCGTTGCTGGTCGACAGCACCTTCTGCACGCCCTATCTGTGCCGCCCGCTCGAGCACGGGGCCGACATCGTCATGCATTCGGCCACCAAATGGATCGGCGGGCACGGGGTGGCGATCGGCGGGGTGCTGGTCGACGGCGGCCGGTTCGACTGGGCGGCGACCGGTCGCTTCCCGACGCTCTCCGAGCCCTACGCCGGCTATCACGGGATCGACTTCGCGGCCGAATTCGGGCCGGCGGCCTTCCTGATGCGGGCGCGGACGGAGGGGCTGCGCGACTTCGGCGCGGCGATGAGCCCCATGAACGCGTTCCACCTCCTTCAGGGCCTCGAGACCCTGCCCGTCCGGATGCGCGCCCACGTCGCCAACGCCCGCACCGTCGCCGAGGCGCTGCAGCGGAACCCCGCGGTCGCCTGGGTGCGGCACCCGGACCTGCCCGACCACCCGGACCATGCGCAGGCGCGCCAGCTCATGCCCAAGGGGGCCGGGGCGATCGTGACCTTCGGCGTCCGGGGCGGGCGCGAGGCCGGCCGGCGGTTCATCGAGGCGCTGCGCCTCTTCTCCCATCTGGCGAACGTCGGCGACGCCAAGTCGCTGGTCATCCACCCGGCCTCGACCACCCACGCCCAGCTGGACGCGGCGCAGCTCGCCGCCGCCGGCATCGGCGAGGACATGATCCGCCTGTCGGTCGGGATCGAGGACGCGGACGATCTCGTCGGCGATCTCGCCCAGGCGCTCCGCGCCTCCCAGAAGGCATGAGGGGACGGCCGTGGGAACCCTGACGATGGATGTCCGCGTGGACGGGTACCGGGTCGGGGTGTCGACCGGCGGGCGCCCCTTCGACCCGGCCCGCCCGACGGCGGTGCTGGTGCACGGCGCCGGCATGGACCGGACGGTCTGGGCGTTTCAGGCCCGGAGCCTCGCCGCGCACGGCCTGTCGGTGCTGGCGGTCGACCTGCCGGGCCACGGCGAGAGCGAGGGACCGCCGCTGCCGACGGTCACCGGGATCGGCGACTGGCTGGCCCGCGTGATCGCGGCCGCGGGGCTGGCGAGCGCGGCGCTGGCCGGGCATTCGATGGGGGCCGCCGCGGCGCTCGAATGCGCGGCCCGCCATCCCGACCGTGTCCGCACGCTGGCGCTGGTGGCCGTGTCGGAGGCGATGCCCGTGAACCCGGCCCTGCTGGCCGCCGCCCACGACGACGTCGGCGCGGCGATCGCGATGATGGTGGGCGTCAGCCTTGGGCCGGCCGCGCGCCTTGCCTCGGCGGTGCCCGGGCTGTGGACGCCCGCCCTCGCCGAACGCGTGCTCGCCGCCGCCCCGCGCGGGGCGCTGGGGACCGACCTCGCGGCCTGCGCCGCCTGGTCGAGCGGGGCCGAGAGCGCCCTGCGCGTGCGGTGCCCGACGCTTCTCGTCCTCGGGGCCGCCGACCGGATGACGCCGCCGAAGGCCGGCCGGGCGCTGGCGGCGCGCATCCCCGGCGCGGTCGTGGAGACGGTGCCCGACGCCGGTCACCTGCTGATGCAGGAGGCGCCCGACGCCGTCTCCGCCCTGCTGCGCGCCCGGTTCGGCTGACGCCGCGGGCTCAGGGCGCGAGCGTCGTGTCGACCCACACGCCGCCGGCCGCGTGCGATTCGACCGCGGCGGTCACGAAGCGGACGCCCCTCGCCCCGTCCTCCACCGTCGGCACCAGCATAGCGGCGGGATCGGGCTCGCGCCCCGCGATCCGGGCCGCGATCTGGTCCGCGGTGTCGCGGTAAAGCTGGGCGAAGGCCTCCAGATACCCCTCCGGATGGCCCATCGGCACCCGCGTCGCACGGGTCGCCGCCGGGTGGAGCCCGCCCATCCCGCGCGACAGGATCCGCGGCGCCTCGCCGAGCCGCGCCACCGTCAGCTGGTTGGGATGCTCCTGCGCCCATTCCAGCCCCGCCGTCTCCCCATAGACCCGGATGCGGAGACCGTTCTCGTTGCCGGGGCTGACCTGGCTCGACCAGAGCATCCCCCGCGCCCCACCGGCGAAGCGGAGGAGGACGTGGGAATTGTCCTCGACCGGCCGCCCGGGGACGAAGGTCGCGAGGTCGGCCAGCAGGCGCTCGACCCGCAGGCCGGTGACGAACTCCGCGAGGTTGTGGGCGTGGGTCCCGACGTCGCCGAGGCTTCCGACCGGCCCCGCCTGCGCGGGATCGACCCGCCAGGCGGCCTGCTTCTGCCCTGTCGCCTCCAGAGGGGTCGAGAGCCAGTCCTGCGGATACTCCACCTGGACGACCCGGACCGCGCCCAGTTCGGCCGCCGCCACCATCGCCCGGGCCTGCCGGACCATGGGGTGGCCGGTGTAGTTGTGGGTCAGCGCGAAGACCAGCCCCGTGCGGCGGACCGCCGCCACGAGGTCGAGCGCGTCCGCCATCGTGGTCGTCATCGGCTTGTCGCAGATGACGTGGATGCCGGCGTCGAGAAAGGCCCGGGCGATCGCGTGGTGGCTGCCGTTCGGCGTCACGATGGCCACCGCGTCGATGCCGTCGGCCCGTGCGGCTTCCGCCCGGGCCATGACGCGCCAGTCCGGATAGGCCCGGTCCGGCGCCACGTGCGCCTCGGCCGCCGAGGCGCGGGCGCGGTCGGGATCGCGCGACAGCGCGCCGGCCACGAACTCCCACCGGTCGTCGATGCGCGCCGCCATGCGGTGGACCGCGCCGATGAAGGCGCCCTGTCCGCCGCCGACCATGCCGAGGCGGAGCCGTCGGTCCATCGTTCCGGTCATCGCGCGTTCCCCCCTCGGTCGATGCCCAGCATGCGGCGGTTGGCGGCCTCGTCGGCGCCCGCCCCGGCGAAATCGTCGAACGCCCGGTCGGTGGTGCGGATGATGTGGTCGCGGATGAAGGCGGCGCCCTCGCGCGCGCCGTCCTCCGGATGCTTGAGGCAGCATTCCCATTCCAGCACGGCCCAGCCGGGAAAGTCGTACTGCGCGAGCTTCGAGAAGACCGCGCGGAAGTCGACCTGCCCGTCGCCCAGCGATCGGAACCGCCCCGCCCGGTCGACCCATTGCTGGTAGCCGCCGTAGACGCCCTGGCGGCCCGTCGGGCGGAACTCCGCGTCCTTGACGTGGAACATGCGGATCCGCGGGTGATAGATGTCGATGAAGTCCAGGTAGTCCAGCGCCTGCAGGACGAAGTGGCTGGGGTCGTAGAGAATGTGGCAGCGCGGGTGGTCGCCCGTGCGCGCCAGGAACATCTCGAACGTCACGCCGTCGTGCAGGTCCTCGCCCGGGTGGACCTCATAGCAGAGGTCCACGCCCACCCGGTCGAACGCATCGAGAATCGGGCGCCAGCGCGCCGCCAGTTCGTCGAACGCGGTCTCGATCAGGCCCGCGGGGCGTTGCGGCCAGGGATAGAGGTAGGGCCACGCGAGCGCGCCGGAGAAGGTCGCGTGCGCGTCGAGGCCGAGATTGCGCGAGGCCGTCGCCGCCAGCGTCAGCTGTTCCACCGCCCAGGCCTGCCGGGCCTGCGGGTTCCCGCGGACCTCCGGCGGGGCGAAGCCGTCGAACGCCGCATCGTAGGCCGGATGGACGGCGACCAGCTGGCCCTGGAGGTGGGTCGAGAGCTCGGTGACCGCGACGCCCGCCTCGGCGCAGACGCCCTTCACCTCCTCGCAATAGTCCCGGCTCCCGGCCGCGCGGCGAAGATCGAACAGGCGCCCGTCCCAGCTCGGGATCTGGATGCCGACGAACCCCAGTCCGGCGGCCCATCGGGCGATCCCGGCCAGGTTGTCGAACGGCGCGGCGTCGCCCGCGAACTGGGCCAGGAAGATGGCCGGCCCCTTCAGCGTCCTCATGTCGGTCCCTCCGGTTCCGTCGCCCGTCGGGAGGCGGAACACCACCCTCCCCATTCTCGACGACGATCGGGAGACTAGGGGCGTTCCGTGCCGGACGCGACATCGCCGGGCCCCCGCACCGACGGCCACGGTCGCGGTCGGCGCGGCCGGGCGCTATGGTCGGGGGCCGACGACCACCGCACGACCGGGACCCCGATGAGCGACGCCCCCGCCCCCGCGACCCGCGCGGACTATCCGCACCACCTCGCCATCCCCACCCGGTGGATGGACAACGACATCTACGGCCACGTGAACAACGTGACCTACTACTCCTACTTCGACACCGTCATAAACGCGTACCTGATCGACGCGGGCGGGCTGGATATCCACGGCGGGCCGGTGATCGGGATCGCGGCCGAGAGCTTCTGCCGCTTTCGCCGGTCGATCGCGTTCCCGCAGACGATCGAAGCGGGCCTGCGGGTGGGCAAGCTCGGCAATTCGTCGGTGCGCTACGAGATCGGCCTGTTCATCGCGGGCGAGGCCCCGGTCGCGGCCGAGGGGCACTTCGTCCACGTCTTCGTCGACCGCGGCACGATGCGGCCGGTGCCGATCCCGGACGGGCTGCGCGCCGTCCTTGCCCGGCTGGTGCGGCCGGGCTGAGGCGACGCGCATCGGGGTCAGTCGCCGGTGGCGATGCGGTCGACGAGTTGCTTCACCGTCGGGATGAAGCCGCCCGCATAAAACGGATCCTGGGCGAATCGGTAGGCATTGTGCCCGGCGAACATCAGCTGGTGGTCGACGTCGTCGGAATGGCTGATCGCCTGGAGCGTCTTCTGGATGCAGAAGGAGCGCGGATCGGCCTTCTTGCCGGTCGTCCCCTCCTCGTTCTGCGCCCAGTTGGAGAAGCCGCAGGCCGAGAGGCAGCCCATGCAGTCGATCTGGTCAATCCGAATGCGCTCGCTCTCCTCGGGCGTCACGAAGATGACCGTGCTGTCCGGCGTCTTCAGCGCGGCCGTGAAGCCCTCGGCGATCCAGCCCCGGGCGCGCTCCGCCCCGCTCTCGGTCACGTAGATGGGCCGGCCGCGCGGGCCGATCGGGAACTCCACCTTGTTCTCGTCGACGGCGTGGGGCGTGAAGGCGATCTGCCGGTCCGCGCGGCCCTGCAGTTCGGCCAGGAACGCGTTCTTCACCGCCGACGAATAGAAGCCCGTCGGCGAGAAGCGGTTGAGGTAGACGTCGCCCGACTTCAGCGCGAGGAGGCGCTTCTTCCACGCCTCGCTGATCGGGCTCTCCTGGGTCAGGAGGGGGCGGGTGCCGAACTGGAAGGCGATGGGCCCGATCTCGGGATTGTCGATCCAGTGCTCCCACTCGCGCAGGTACCAGACGCCGCCGGCCATCACGACCGGCACGTCGTTCAGCCCGAAGCTGTTCATCATCTCGCGCAGCGCGCGGACGCGGGGATAGGGATCCTCCGGCCTCGTCGGATCCTCGCTGTTCGACAGGCCGTTGTGCCCGCCGGCCAGCCACGGGTCCTCGTAGACCACGCCGCCCAGATGGTCGCGGAACTTGTTGTAGGCGCGCAACCACAGCGCCCGGAAGGCGCGGGCCGACGACACGATCGGATAGTAGTGGACGCCGTAGCGCGCCGAGATCTCGGCGATGCGATAGGGCATGCCGGCGCCGCAGGTGACGCCGTGGACGAGGCCCTTTGCCCCCTCGAGCACGCCGTGGAGGATGCGCTCCGCGGCACCCATCTCCCACAGCACGTTCATGTGGATGCGGCCCTGTCCGTTCGAGCGCTCGTGCGCCACGCGGGCCTGGTCGATGCCGCCCTGGATGGAGAAGCGGATCAGCTCCTCGTGCCGCTCCCGGCGGGTCTTGCCGTGATAGTGCTGCGGGACCTGATTGCCGTCGGCGTCGTAGCTGTCGGCGTTCACGCCGGAAAAGGTGCCGACGCCCCCGGCAGCGGCCCAGGCGCCCGAGCTATCGCCGTTCGACACGGAGATGCCCTTGCCCCCTTCGACGAGGGGAAGGACCTCACGGCCCGAGATCAACAGCGGCTTCAACGCGACCAAACGATCCTCCAGCCTTTTCCGTCCGCCGGTGCAAGAAAGCCCGGCCGTTGGCGCCCCCTCGGGGACGATCTACCATGTTAAACGCCATATGGAATTTGAAAAGTCCCACGCAAAGCCCGTGCGTCAGCGCGCCAGGGCCGAGAGCAGCTCGGCAGGCCGGTCGGAGAAGACGCCCGTCACGCCCCACCCGATCAGTTCCCGCGCCCGCGCACCCTCGTTGACCGTGAAGGCGAGGACCGGACGGCCCGTCTCGCGGATCGCCCGCACGCTGGCCGGCGTCTCCTTGCGGTGGTCGATGTTGACCGTGGCCGCGTCCAGCCGTTCGGCGGTCTCCCGCCAGTTTCGGGGCAGGCCGCCCGTGAGATAGCCGCGCGGCCAATCGGGCCGGACGTGCATCGCCGCCTCCAGCGCCTCGACCGAGAAGCTGGAGACGAGCGGCGGCGGACGGTCGGCCGGCCACAGGCGACCGGCGACGGCCAGCGCCGTCTCCGCCGTCTCGCGCGCCCGGCCGGGGCAGGGCTTGATCTCGAGATTGATGCCGAGGCCGAGCGTCAGCACGAGGTCGAGGCATTCCTCCAAGGTCGGCACCCGCTCGCCCGCGAACGACGCGGAGAACCAGCGACCGGCGTCCAGCCGGCGGATCTCGTCCAGGGAACGGTCCGCGACCGGACCGGTTCCGTCGGTCGTCCGGTCCAGACCGTCGTCGTGCATCAGGATCGGGCGGCCGTCCGAGGTCAGCTTGACGTCGACCTCGACCCAGGTGGCGCCCTGGTAGCGGGCCTCGCGCAGGGAGGCGAGCGTGTTCTCCGGCGCGAAGTCCTTTGCGCCGCGATGGCCGATGACCGGAGGGATCGTGAGCATGGCCGCATCCTTAGCCGAACCCGGCCCCCGACGCCAGCAGGCACCGCCTCAGCCGCCGGCCTCGAACCGCGCGATGGCGGCCCGCAGGTCCGCGGGCACCGGGGTCGGCCGATGGCTCGCCTGGTCGGTGTTCACCCACACGACCTCTCCCGTCGCGAGCGGCCGGTCCTCGCCGCTGGGGTGGATCTCCAGCGCCCAGGTCAGGCTGGAATTGCCGACGCGCCCAGGGCGGACGCCCACCTCGATCTCGTCGTCGAAGCGGATCGGCGCCTTGTAGTCCACCACCGTGCGGACGGTGTGGAAGTCGACGCCGGTCGCGATGTGCGCCCTGTAGTTCCACCCGAGCGCCCGCAGGTACTCGGTGATCGCGACGTCGTAGTAGAGGAGGTAGTTGGCGTTGAACACCACGCCCTGCGCGTCGGTCTCGCCGTAGCGGACGCGCAGCGGGCAGAGGTGGCGGAAGTCGGCGCGGGCCATGGGGTTCGCGCGAAGGCTCCGACGTGAAGGAGACCCTCCCCCTCCCGCGCCGCGGGAGAGGGAAGAGAGAACCGACCCCGTGCCCTGCCTCTCGCCCGCAGTGCAGGAGAGAGGCAGGGTGAGGGCCTTGCGATCTCGAATGACGGGCGTTCAGCCCGCCTTCTTCGTCAGGTCCTCGCCGGTCTCCTGGTCGACCTGCTTCATCGACAGCTTCACCTTGCCGCGGTCGTCGAAGCCGATGACCTTCACCTTCACCTTGTCGCCCTGCTTGAGGACGTCGGACACCTTGGCCACGCGCTCGTTCTTGATCTCGGAGACGTGGACGAGGCCGTCGCGGCTGCCGAGGAAGTTCACGAAGGCGCCGAAGTCGACCACCTTCACGACCGTCCCGACATAGACGACGTTCATCTCGGGCTCGGCGACGATGCCCTTGATCCAGTCGATCGCGGCCTGGGCCTTGTCGGTGTCGGTCGCGGCAATCTTGACCGTGCCGTCGTCGTCGATGTCGATCTTGCAGCCCGTCTTCTCGACGATCTCGCGGATCACCTTGCCGCCGGAGCCGATCACGTCGCGGATCTTCTCCTTCGGCACGGTGATGACCGTGATGCGCGGGGCGTTCTGGTTCACGCCGTCGCGTGGCGCGTTCAGGCCCTTCGCCATCTCGCCGAGGATGTGGAGCCGGCCGTCCTTGGCCTGGGCGAGCGCGATCTTCATGATCTCCTCGGTGATCGAGGTGATCTTGATGTCCATCTGCAGCGCGGTGACGCCCGTCTCGGTGCCGGCCACCTTGAAGTCCATGTCGCCGAGATGGTCCTCGTCGCCGAGGATGTCGGACAGGACCGCGTAGCCCTCGGGCTCCTTGATCAGGCCCATGGCGATGCCCGCCACCGGCCGCGGCAGCGGAACGCCCGCGTCCATCAGCGCGAGGGACGCGCCGCAGACCGTCGCCATCGACGACGAGCCGTTCGACTCCGTGATCTCCGACACGACGCGCAGCGTGTAGGGGAAGCTCTCCTTGGCCGGGAGCAGCGGCCGCACCGCACGCCACGCGAGCTTGCCGTGGCCGATCTCGCGCCGGCCGGGCGAGCCCATGCGGCCCGTCTCGCCCACGCTGTAGGGCGGGAAGTTGTAGTGCAGCATGAAGTGCTGGCGATACTCGCCCTCGAGCGCGTCGATCACCTGCTCGTCCTGCCCGGTGCCCAGCGTGGCGACGACCAGCGCCTGCGTCTCGCCGCGGGTGAACAGCGCCGAGCCGTGGGCGCGCGGGAGCACGCCGACTTCGGTCACGATCGGGCGGACCGTCCTGGTGTCGCGGCCGTCGATGCGGCGGCCGGTCTTGAGGATGTCGCCGCGGAGCACGTCCGCCTCGACCTCCTTGAAGACCTCGCCGATCGCGTCCTCGGGGAACGCGGCCTTCAGGCCGTTCTTGGCCTTCGCCTTGGCGGCGTCGAGCGCCTTGTAGCGGACCTGCTTCACCTTGTTGGCGAAGCCCGCCTTCACGTCCTCGCCGATCAGCGCGGTCATCTGCGCCTTGAGCGCGGGCTTGTCGTAGGCGGTCGCGGGGAGGTCCCACGGCTCCTTGGCGCACTGCTCGGCGAGGTCGATGATCGCCTGGATCACCGGCTGGAAGGAGCGGTGGCCGAACATGACGGCCCCCAGCATCACCTCCTCGGAGAGTTCCTTCGCCTCGCTCTCCACCATCAGCACGCCGTCCTGCGTCCCGGCGACGACGAGGTCGAGGTCGAGGTCGTTGATCTGGTCGAGCGTCGGGTTCAGGATGTACTGGCCATCCTTGTAGCCGACGCGGGCGGCGGCAACGGGGCCCATGAAGGGCAGGCCCGAGAGGGTGAGCGCGGCCGACGCGCCGACCATCGCGACGATGTCGGGATCGGTCTCGAGGTCATGGCTGAGGACCGTGCAGATGACCTGCGTCTCGTTCCGGAAGCCGTCGGCGAAGAGCGGGCGGATCGGCCGGTCGATCAGACGGCTGACCAGCGTCTCCTTCTCAGTCGGCCGCCCCTCGCGCTTGAAGAAGCCGCCGGGGATCTTGCCGGCCGCGAAGGTCTTTTCCTGATAGTTCACCGTGAGCGGGAAGAAGTCCTGCCCGGGCTTCACCGAGCGGGCAGCGACGACGGTGCAGAGCACCACGGTGTCGCCGTGACGGGCCATGACGGCACCGTCGGCCTGGCGGGCGACCTTGCCGGTCTCCAGGACCAGCTTGCGACCGCCCCAGTCGAGTTCCTTGCGATAGACGTCGAACATCCGGTGTTTGTCCTTCCATCCGTCACCCGCCTGTCCCGGATCGGACAGTCGCGGGCCGGAGCCGGCCCCTGCCGGCTCCGCATGCGAATGCCGATCGGGGCGGACGGGCCCCTGCCCGCCGCCCCGATCGGCATCGTTCGTCGAGCCCTTGCTCTTGGGCTCGAATGTATCACGAAGGCGGGGGGCGGAACCCATGGAGTTCCGCCCCCCGCCCCCGTGCGGTCAGCGACGCAGCCCCAGGCGCTCGATGAGCGTCGCGTAGCGGCCGGCGTCCTTGGCCTTGAGATAATCGAGCAGCGAGCGGCGCTGGCCGACCAGCATCAGCAGGCCGCGGCGCGAGTGGAAGTCCTTGTTGTGGAGCTTCAGGTGCTCGGTCAGATTGGTGATGCGCTCGGACAGGATGGCGACCTGCACCTCGGGCGACCCCGTGTCGGTCTCGTTCGTCCGGTAATCGGTGATGAGCGCCTGCTTGCGCTCGGCCGTGATCGACATCGGGATCTCCGCTCTAGAGGTTCAGGACGCGCACCGGGCGAATCTCGCCCCCTTCGACCCGGGCCAGGGCCACCGGCTGTCCCTCGCAGGTGACAAGCAGGTGCGGCCCCGGTGACGACGGATCGACGCCGAGCCCCCGGAGACGGTCGGCATCCTGCCGCCGCATCAGGGAGATCGCCTGTCCGTGCCGAAGGCGTTGCGCTTCTGCCGGGGTCGTGGCCAGGGCCGGGATGTCGTCCAGCGCGGTCTCGAGCCCGAGCAGATGTCTCGCGACCGCGGGTGTCTGCGCCTCCATCGCCAGATCGTCAAGGGAAATCGCCATGTCGGCGGTGAAGCGGCCGACCCGCAGCCGGCGCAGCGCCGAGACGTGGCCCACCGTGCCGAGGGCGACGGCGAGGTCGCGGGCCAGCGAGCGGACGTAGGTGCCCTTGCCGCAGGTCACCTCCAGCATGGCGTGATCGGCATCCGGCCGGCCGACGAGGCCCAGCGCCTCGATGGAGACCGTCCGCGGCGCCATCTTCACCTCCACGCCCTCGCGGGCGAGGTCGTAGGCGCGGTCGCCATCGATGCGGATGGCGGAGAAGCGCGGCGGCACCTGGACGACCTCGCCGACGAAGGCCGGTAGCGCGGCCTCGATCGCGCGGTCGTCCGGCCGCACCTCGCTCGTCGCCGTCGTGCGGCCCTCGGCGTCGTCGGTGTCGCGTGCCTCGCCCCAGCGGACGGTGAAGGCGTAGACCTTCGTCCCGCCCATCACGTGGTCGACGGTCTTCGTCGCCTCGCCGAACGCGATCGGCAGCACGCCGGTCGCCAGCGGATCCAGCGTGCCCGCATGGCCGGCCTTGCGCGCGTCGAGGAGGTGGCGGGCGCGCGACATGGCCTGGGTCGACGTCAGGCCCTGCGGCTTGTCGAGCACGAGCCAGCCGTTGAGCGGCTGGCCCTTCTTGCGGCGGGACATGGGAGGCTTCAGTCCTCGTCGGCCGCGTCGGGCCGCGCGGTGCCGAGGTCGCGCGCGACCCGGGGATCGTGCAGTGCCCGGTCGATCCGGGCGGCGTAGTCAAACGAGGTATCGGGCTCGAACGAAAGGGTCGGCGCGTACTTCAGGTTCACCACATGCGCCACCTGCCCGCGCAGGAACGGCGCCGCCCGCTTCAGCGCCGTCACCGCGGCCGCCACGTCGCCGCCGCCGAGCGGGGTGACGAAGGCGGTCGCGTTGCGCAGGTCCGGGCTCACCCGCACCTCGGTCACCGTGACCTTCAGCCCGACGAGTTCGGGATCGCGGAAGTCGCCACGGGCCAGGAGTTCCGCCAGCGCGTGCCGGATTTCCTCGCCCACGCGGAGTTGGCGCTGGGAGCGTTCGTGGCCGGCGTCGGACTGATGTGAGCGGCGGGAGGACATGGTCGAACCATTCACCGGATCGTGGGGATGCCGCATCGCGTGATCAGCGCGTCACGGCTGATGAAATCGAGCCGTTCGACGAGAGCCTGCGCGACGCGCATTCGGTCGAACGGGTCCTTGTGTTGCATCGGCGGCGTCCTGGCGCATCGGACATGGACGAGGGTGAGCGGAAGGCGTTCGAAACGGGACGTCCGAACCGCTCTCCACAGATCCCCGTCGAGACGGCCGAGACCGGCCTTGATGCTCCACTCCCAGATGCTGACGAGACTGACGAAGACCTCCGGATCGGAATTCGAAATGACGTCGCGTGCTGATGATGAGAGGCGTTCGGGGACGGCCATGCTCCAGATGAAGACAGGGCTGTCCGGCAGCACTCTCATCGAGGGGATTTGTCCG
>Ga0315907_10002682_pt1 | contig 22051 bp, 38 predicted proteins | sample LakEriMetagenome_3_FD_203525 | JGI IMG/M metagenome (GOLD analysis project Ga0315907, IMG submission 203525) | Freshwater fungal communities from buoy surface, Lake Erie, Ohio, United States - Buoy 12 MA123 | ecosystem: Environmental > Aquatic > Freshwater > Lake > Lake biofilm | place: USA...
CAATAACGGTAAATATACTAAAGAGAGCGGATTATGACTATACAAACGATCAATATTGGCAACGTGGTTAACGACGGATTGGGCGATGATCTACGCACCGCGTTTCAAAAGGTAAATGCTAATTTTACCGATCTAGCTGCTAGCATTACGGTAACTGCTAGTAATTTAGGTGGTGGTGCTGGAGTGTTTAAAGAAAAAGTCGGCGTTGACCTACAGTTCAAAACACTAGTAGCTGGTACTAAAATGTTCATCAATGAACTAACAAATACCATTGTAATCAATAATCAACAGCCCGACGGCTTTGCTAGAATTGATACCGATAACGGAATTGTTAATGCCAGCGATCATCTTAACATTACCTTAGAGGGAGGAGATAACATCAACGTCTCTGCTGTGGGTTCTGTCATAACCGTTGATACAAATTTAGACCTAAATCAAATTATTGCTGGATTTGACTTCGGAGTACTGGGCAATAACTTTTTATATTCTCCGCAACTTGCACTTGCAGCAGCCAATGTAGATTTTGGTACTATAACAAATCCAGGGACGATTAGTCTAGACCTTGGTGCATTTTAAGGATACAGATTCATGGCCATAACTTGGATCACTCCTGCAGGTAGTCTGGGAATAATTGTAGAGAGAAATACTCTAGAGATTGCTGTATCTGCAACTTCAAACTTAGGCGATATTACCTATAGTTTGATAGCCGGACGTTTACCTCGTGGATTACGATTAGTCAACAATGTTATCAAGGGAAGCCCTGTAGAGGTTAGACAGTTCACAGAATATAGATTTGTTATACGTGCCTTTGATGGAGTAGATCTTGAAGATAGAACTTTCAAGCTGTCAGTAGACGGGAGTGATCTACCCTATTGGTTAACTCGAGAAGGATTTCTCAATGTTGGTTCTAACAATGCCTATTTTGTTTTAGACAATGCTTATGTAGAATTTCAACTCGAAGCAGACGACACTGATGTTAATGCTGGAGATAATTTAGAATTTTACCTAGTGCCAGTAGGCGGAGAACTTCCTCCTGGTCTGTCTCTTAGCAAGACGGGTGTTATATCTGGCTTTACTGATCCTATATTTGCAGTAGACTACTCAGAAATTCAAACAGGTGCGTATGATACCGCAGCTTTTGACGTGCTACCATTAGACAAATCAGAAGCAAGATCAAACGGGTTTGACAGTTATCTTTATGATAATGTAACCTATGACTACAATGAACCATCTAGATCGCCTAGAAGATTAAGCAGATTTTACACATTCATTGTTGCTGTCAGCGACGGCATCAATGAAGTACGTAGAGTATTTAGAATTTGGGTAGTCACTGAAGAATTTCTAAAAGCTGACAACAATATTGTACAAGTTGATACCAATTTATTTCAAGCAGATGTAACTGGTGATAGGGTGCCATTATGGATTACTGAAAGCTATCTTGGCCGTTTTAGAGCTGACAACTATGTCACAGTCTATCTAGATGTATATGATCCTGTTTCATTATCCGGCACAATAACTTATTTTTTACTAGCAACTAATCCTGATAATTCACCTAGTGTAATTCCTCCAGGTTTAACTTTAGATACACAAACAGGCGAGCTTGCTGGTCGAGTTCCTTACCAAGCAGCCATAACCAAAACCTATCAGTTTACCATGCAGGCTGTAAATTTTCCTGCAAGTTTAGCCGATGTTGATTATACGATAGTCGGTGATTGGTCGTCAACTAGAATTTATCGAGAAAATGAAGCTGTGAGATATTTGGGCTTTGTCTACATTTGTTTACAGGAACATAGAAACGTAGTTCCCGTAGATGGACCTTATTGGAACCTAGGAGTTGCTACAGCAGAAAAAACATTCACTGTAGATATCATTGGTGAAATTGAAAGTGCCATTAGATGGATATCCGATAGCGATCGTGGCGTTATTAAACCCAATCAACCAAGTACTGTAAATGTAGAAGCTGAAAGTCTTTTGTACGGAAACAAGGTTGTTTACGAACTTTATTCGGGAACATTACCTCCGGGACTAACATTATTATCCACAGGTATTATACAAGGCAAAGTAAAACAATTTGCTGATAGTTCAGGTCCCGGACTGACTAGATTCTTTGACAGAGATTCGTCTCTTGTAGATTCAACAGGAACTATTACATTCAATACTACATTTGATGCCGATACTACCAGCTTTGGTAAAAAGTTTACATTTAGTATTAAAGCTAGAGACACTGCTCAATTTGCAGAAAATATTAAAGAATTTTTTATTACTGTGGTATCTAGCACAGAAAAAACTTTTGCCAATCTCTATCTAAAGGCATTCCAAAACAAAGACAAACGTTTAAATTGGTATAACTTTATTACCGATTCTAACATATTTAGAAATGACGAAATCTATCGATATGGCGACGCTAACTTTGGCATTCAGACTGAATTAAAAATTCTATTGTTTGCAGGTATCGAAAGTGTCGGAGCAGTTAACTATATACAAGCCTTGAGCAGGAATCATTATAGAAAACAGATCAAGTTTGGTGATGTTAAATATGCAGTGGCTAAAGATTTGTTAACTCAAGAACCTTTGTATGAAGTTGTCTATGTAGATATAGTAGACGAATTTGAAAAGAATAATCGTTCTATTAGCAATACTATAGATTTGCCAAATAACATAAACAGCAAAGTACTTATTAGCTACGACTCTATCAAAGTAGACAGCAATATTCCTTTTGCCAGTGACAGTGATCATCAACGCATATTCCCTAACAGTATCAAGAATATGAGGAAAAGAATTCGAGATGTAGGAGAAAGAGACAGAGAATTTTTGCCATTATGGATGCGTAGTATACAAACTGACAGTTTTGTAGAAACAGGATATGTAAAGGCATTGATACTTTGTTACTTAGAACCAGGAACTTCTGAAAAAGTTCTTTCCAGAATAAAATCCAGCGGTTTTGACTTTAAATCCATCGACTTTACCGCTGATCGATATGTGATAGATATTTTAGACGGAGAAATTGAGGATAAATACCTTGCATTTCCGCAACGTGGAGAAAAATTACCGTGACGAGCAATATTAACTATTTGGGCATAAATGAAAACTTTCCTGTAGCAGGAGAGGACAACGACACGCAGGTGTTCAGAGATAACTTTGATACTATCAAAACCAGTCTTAACACAGCTAAAACTGAAATCACCGATCTACAAGATAACGTGGCAAGAACTGACGCTGACAACGACTTTAACAAAAAACTGTTAAGCGGTGCAGTAATGCTCAATAACTACGATAAGAAATTTGACGGCGGAGTAATTACAGCTCCTCTAACTGTTGACTACGAAAACGGCAACTATCAAATTTTTAGATTTGGCGTTAGTACAACTGTAGAGTTTTTAAACTTTCCGGATGATGATACATTACCCGAGGGAGTTGGAAAAATTACATTAGAATTATACGGTGATGGTACTGCTAGAACTTTAACATTTAGTACTGTTGGCGGAACTGTGATTAAAAAAGATGCAGCATTTCCTGCACCGTTTATTGTAACTTCTGCAGAGGCAGCGGCGGGCAGCGGCAATCCAATTTTTATCGAAGTATGGAAACATAAATCGGATAGAATCTTTTTACGTTATCTAGGACAGTTTAGCTAATGTTTGATCCTCGGGGAACCGATCTTTCTAATTTGAAAGATAACGAAGTTGAAGAAAAATTACAAGAATTAACTAGAAAGTATTTCACGGCTCAACGTTTAGGTAAACCTGAGCTCTTGACACAAATCGGAATGTTTGTTACAATATACAAACAGGAATTATCAAATAGATATTTAGAAAAAACTAAAATGAATTTTGATGGCGATTTGGATCAACTAATTAATGTTAACAAATAACACAATTGAAGAATTAACAGAAGGCGTTCTAAGACACGGTCCTGATATTCTTTCACACTGCGTTTCACAATCTAAAGAATTAGAAAAATATACTCAACGTATTAATGATGAATTCTTAGATTACCCAATTCCCAAACAACAAATCGATACTGCACACTGGTTTATTCCAGAAGAGTATCGAACTATGGATATTTTAGACTGGTTATATCAACGTTGTCCAACTCCTGAAATACGAGCAAGAGTGGTTGAAGAACTAAGACTATTTGCCAAGCATGATATGATTCCTGTGTTAAAAACCATGAAATACGTAGTAGATACTCTTAGAGCTAATAACATAGTTTGGGGAGTAGGTCGTGGATCTAGTGTAGCCAGCTATGTGCTTCACATCATCGGGGTCCATAAGATCGACAGCGTTAAATACAATATACCAATAGAAGAGTTCTTTAAAGGAGATCAAAATGGGTAGAATTTATACAAGTATGCAGGGAAAACAAATTGACATGGAAAAGCTTCAGCTTAGAAATGAACTAGCGCCTGCAATTGGAAACATGAAAGTAAATGCTAGAGGTGACGAGTTAGGTACTGGTGGAAAAATTGTTCGCACACGTGAACAAATTTTGCAAGACTATTACAAAAACAATCCTAGAGCAGTTGAAGACGAAATTGTATCATCTAGAGCCGGTGGAAAGAAATAACAATGAACACAGCATTTGGTGCTAAACATGTTAAAATTAAAGCCCTTCACGATTGGGTTATAGTGTCGGATATGGAGTTTGGAGATATTACTACCGCTAGCGGTCTAGTTCTTCGAAGTGACAACGGTAAGACTCATGGCATTAAACCTAGATGGGGTAAAGTCTACTGCGTTGGTCCAAAGCAACAAGATGTTGCAGTAGGCGATTGGATTTTAATCGAACACGGTCGGTGGACTAGAGCCATGCATATCAACGATGGTGAGCGTGAACTTAAAGTTCACAGAGTTGATGCAAACTGTATCATAGGAGTTTCGGATAGTGCGCCCACAGCCGACGACTGGTATGTAGCCGATTCGATGTAATATGCATATGAGGAAACAGTCATGGAGCGTGGAAGAAATCGCCACGCAAATCCATGCACTCGCTAGGGAATGTTCAAGTCCCTACAATGACGGTTTTACTGCATTTGATTGCAAAAAAGATCTATATCAAATTAAATTCTTAGTTGACCAAGCATTAAATAATTCTCCAAACTTTAGTAGTTTAGAAGAAGAGTGGTTGACAGAGCAAGAAAAAAAGCGCATAATTAAGATATTAAAATCTTAAGGAAAGCTCATGACGAATCCATTTCGTGATCAAGAAAAGTTTATGCGGGCTTGCGACCAAAGTGTTACAGGCGATCAAAATCAATTTAATATGTATATTAAATTAATTGAAGAAGAATTTAGAGAACTTACTGTGGCGTTAGACAATAATGACAAAGTAGAAACCCTTGATGCACTTATTGATATTCTAGTTGTCACTATTGGTGCCATTCATTCAGCAGGCTTTGATGCCGAAGGCGCATGGAAAGAAGTCATGCGTACCAACTTTGCCAAAATTGACAGCGAGACTGGCAAGGTGCGTAAACGTGAGGATGGTAAAGTGCTCAAACCCATAGGTTGGACTCCTCCAGAACTACAATCGTTTGTAAAATGAAAATAGGATTTACCTGCTCAACATTTGATCTGTTTCATGCAGGTCATATCATGATGCTCAAAGAAGCAAAGACGCAGTGCGATCATTTGATAGTAGGATTACAAACAGATCCCACAATTGATCGACCCGATACTAAAAACAAACCTATTCAAAGCGTATTTGAACGATACGAACAACTAAAAGCCTGCAAATACATTGACGAAATACTTGTCTACGAAACAGAGCAAGACCTTATAAACATCTTGCTTTCTTATCCTATTAATGTTAGAATACTAGGACAGGAATACGAAAACGAAGATTTCACTGGTAGGCGAGAATGCGTGGACCGCTATATTGAGTTTTATTTTAATAAACGTGAACATAATTTTTCAACCAGCGAACTACGGCAACGTGTGATTGCTGCTGAAATTAATAAAGGATTAACAAATGAGTACACTAGATAATTTTACCGTTCAACCTAAAGACCCTAGCAAAGGACATTTCTATGTTAGCCTTGTAAAGAGTTTTTTACGCATTGCAGCAGGTGTAGCCCTTTGCATTTACGGACTACCGATTGTAGGCGGTTTGTTTATTGCAGCCGAAGTGCTTGGTATTGTAGAGGAACTAGTATAATGTATAAAACAATTTACACAGAAGTTGAAGTTGACGTTGATCTAACAGACTTTGATACAGATGATCTTATTGAGGAATTGGAAAGTCGAGGTGCTGGCAGCACAGACTTTGGAGATGGTAAAGATGTTCTACGAACAATTTATGAAAAACGTAGATTAGGGCAAGATTACCAACCAGAACTAGATCAATTGATTTGGTTAGGGTTAGGAAAAGTTGTGTGAGAAATCTAATACTGATCGATGCTGTTGTAGCCCTACACGAAATTGCCCGAACTGTTGCCGAAGAAGTCGGTGACGGACAATTATACAACGACATTCGATCATGTGCAGATCGGTTGCATGATCTCTCGCTTGTTGACAATAAAAATAGTATAATAACACAAGACATTATTAAAAAGGCAAAAGAATGAAAGAACTATGGGTAGAAAAGTATCGTCCTAAGACAGTAGACGGTTATGTGTTTAGAGATGAGAATCAACGCAAACAAATTGCTACATGGATTAAAGATAAAAGTATTCCGCATTTAATTTTAAGCGGATCTGCTGGAATTGGCAAGACAACACTTGCTAAAATTCTTATTAATGAAATTGGTATTGAAGATTACGATGTCCTCGAGATTAATGCTTCTCGCACTAACAGCGTAGAAGATGTGCGTGATAAGATCACAAACTTTGTGTCTATGATTCCGTTTGGTCCATTTAAATGCGTGTTGCTTGATGAGGCCGATTATCTATCGCCTAACGCACAGGCTGCACTCCGTGGGGTTATGGAAGAGTATCATCATACAGCTAGATTTATTCTAACCTGTAATTACCCCAATCGTATTATTCCTGCACTGCATAGTCGCTGCCAAGGCTTTCACGTTGAACGTACAGATCAAACAGAGTTTACTGCCCGTGTTGCCACTATCTTGGTAGAAGAAAACATCGACTTTGATCTTGATACACTTGACATGTATGTTAAAGTGGCCTACCCTGATTTGCGCAAGTGCATTCAATTAGTGCAACAAAATTCCACCGAAGGAGCTCTTGAGAAACCAAATAAGGGCGATGCTGGCGAAAGCGAGTGGAAGTTTGAAATGGTCACGTTGTTTAAAGCTAGAAAAATTACAGAAGCACGTAAATTGCTCTGCGGTAAGATTCGTGCAGAAGAAATGGAAGAAGTCTATCGTTGGCTGTATGACAATTTAGAAATCTTTGGTGACGAAGCAAAGCAAGATAAAGCAATTATGATTCTCAAACAAGGCCTAGTTGACCACACACTGGTAGTAGATGTTGAAATTAATCTCGCTGCCACATTAGTCAAATTATCAATGCTCAATGGCTGACGAACATAACTCGGCTAAAGGCAGGACCAGTTATGATTCTACATCAACGGGCTCTCTTATTCCGTTCTTTAATAGAAACGTAAGTGAATATCCTACTGAAGCGGGAGGAGTTAAGTTTGAACTAGTACCTGTCACTAAACAAAAAGACCTAATGATCAATCATGCTAGGATGTATGCCCAGCAAGAGTACGATCGTATTATGGAATTAGTGACAGTATTAGAAAAACAAGCTCAAGAGATTAAACGTAGACTAGATATAACCGATGCTGTTCATGCAGCAGTTTATCAGTTTCAGCCTGTAATGGGTAATTGCTATTGGTTAGCATGGGATAAAAGAAAACAACATACTCTGTTAACACAACACGGACCTAATGATTGGTCTAGTAGTGCTCCAGAGGACTACGAATATAAAGCCCAAGTAAAATATATGGGTGACCATACATGGATGGAAATAAATGACAAGTAGATATATGATTGTGACCTATGTTAAAAAGCCCAACGGTAAATGGGACGAGTTGACAGAGTTCAAAAACAGTCTCAAACAGAAACACATTCAAAGTGCTAAGGTTATCTTAGACTTCAAAGAAAAGAAGTGTGTCATAAACAGCCTCAATAAAGAAGCTGGTTATGACGACATGTTAGAATTTTATAAAAGAGTGTTGGGGGATCGATTGACCCCCCATCTTCCTCAAGAGTCTCCGTAAATCGCTAGTATCTCCTTAACCGCTTCGTGTCTTTCAACGTCACCCACAGTAAAATGACAAATGTCTACATACCTGTGATTTTCAAAGTTATTATATAACTTCAGGAATTCAAGCAACCCATTATTGCTAGGGCGGTCGGCCTGCTGTAGATCTCCAGTGACAACCATCTTTGATCCCTGACCTAGACGAGTTAGCAGCATTTTCATCTGACTAGGTGTTGTGTTTTGCATTTCATCGGCTATGACAACAGCATTTTTGAATGTACGACCTCGCATGTATGCTAATGGACTAGTTTCGATGATTCCCTCCGCAACCATGTGTTCAATCTCTTTAGCATTGTAATTCTCAGCAATTACATCAAAAATTGGCCTTGTCCAAGGGGCCATCTTCTCGTTAAGATCACCGGGTAAAAACCCGTGTTCTTCATCGACTGAAACCGCTGGTCTTGTGATAATAATTTTAGTAGCATCGCCGTATTTGAGTTGATCTACAGCCCATTGCACAGCCAACATGGTTTTACCCGTACCGGCTGGGCCAGTAGCAAAAACAATCATTTTTTTAGGATCGTTTAGCTTTAATAGGTAATCTTCTTGGTTTAGGTTTTTGGGATATAATTGAACTCTAGGACGTTTTTGATATTGTTTATCTACTAGTTTAATTACGTTAGACGCTTCTTGATAGTGGTTAGCGTTCAGTACTGCTGCTCTTTTTCGCTTCATATAAGGTTAGCCCTCCTTTTACGTGTAGGCACGGACCTCAAACCGTTGGTGCCCGTAGCCGAACACAAAAGTATTTAACGATAACTGAAAAAAGTTATCTTATATGTTTGTATTTTGACGATAAATACAATTAGGAGAAATCATGGCCGATATTAAAGACATTATACAAAATATAGAACAGCTTTACGGGTCTAATAACAGCTTGAACATGCTTAAGGAGTTTGAGCGTGTTATCGACGAATTAGACGTGTATGTCTACGAAAACTGGATTGACGGTGAACTTGTAGCAGGACCCAAGGAAAGCAGATACTGGGTTGAATGCACATTTATGTGGCCGGAAGACAAAATGCCCGAGCCCAAAGGCGGTAAGCGTTTGTTAGACTATGGTTGCAAAGTGCAATATGCAGAAAGTCAAATCTCCAGAGTAAGAAAAATTAAAACACCAGACGATGTTCGCCCTGGCACAAAGAAAGGCAAAATTGATCACGAAGATGTATGGATGGTTAAAATTACAATGCCAAAAAAATTAATGAACGATATTAATCGTGGTTATAAAAATTTAGATTCAAACAAAGTAGAAGACATTCTAAATCAGAATGGCGTAGTCGCAGCACAACCAGATGCTGCCGGAGGAGTCGCAAGTGCAGAACAACCAGCAGCTTAATGAGGGACTTCGTCCTATGGACCTAGCAGAAATGGTCAATAATACCTTTGAAGTTGATACCTTTCGATCAAAGATGGGAGAAGATCGCGATGTATGTGTATTAACATTTACTGTTAGTGATAGAAATCCTGCAAAGGATCTTATGGAGTTTATTGAAAAGGGTTATGACTTTGTGCTAGATGCAGATGTTAGCAGTGGCGAGAACACCAACGGCGAGTATTCAGTGTTTGTCGAGTTAACTAGATCTAAAGACCTTGCTGAACAGATCAAAGAACTAACCTATGGTATTAAAAAGCTAACAGGCATTAGTGATTGGGAATTCCGTTATCACAAGGACAACAAAAAATTTCAAGTTTCAGAAGAAACTCTCAAGTCAGTTATTCCTCCTTCGCCAGGCGCTTATGATGGACTAATGAGCAGGATGAGAACTGAAGGAGTTAAACGATTCTTCAATAAAACTCTCATGGACGATCTAACATTAGACGGCGATGTAATCACTATCCACAAACCTTTTAATCGACAGGTCAAACTTCGTATGGTCAAGGAAGCTGCTACTGATTCTATACTAGAAGGCATAGCAGATCCTATTACTATGGACGATGCCTCCACTAGTGAAGTATTTTGGCTAACTAAAGTTTTAGGCGACTACAATATCAATAAAGTAGGCGACAAATTTATGTTTGACAACGGCGGTCAAGCAATGCTATTACAAAGGATAGAATAATGAGCTTTACATTTAACTTTACAAAAGAACAACTGAAAGAAATGATTCCACGAAATCCATACGTGGATCAATGGTACGAAGCATTACACGAAATACTTCCAGAATATGAAATTACAACACCACAACGGGTGGCTGCTTTCCTAGCACAATGCGCTCACGAAAGCGGTGGTTTTGTTTTCCTAAAAGAAAATTTAAACTACAAAGCAGCAAGTCTACGCAGAGTATTTCCCAAGTATTTTCCAGACGATGCAACTGCGGCACATTATGCAGGCAAACCGGAAATGATTGCCAACAGAGTTTATGCTAATCGCATGGGCAATGGTGACGAAGCAAGTGGCGATGGTTGGAGATTCTGCGGACGTGGACTTATCCAATTGACTGGCAAGAACAACTACACCTTCTTTGCAGGTTCATTAGACATTCCAGTTGAAGAAGCCAGCGAATATCTACAGACATTTGAAGGTGCAGTACAGTCAGCATGTTTCTTTTGGGAACAGAACAAACTAAACCAGTGGGCTGATGCAGGCGACATTTTAACTCTAACTAAACGTATCAACGGCGGCACTATCGGTCTAGAAGATCGTCAGAAGCATTATCAACACGCCTTACATATTTTTGGAGCACACTAATGTCTCAAATAGGATGGATGTTCAGCTTATTGCCTGATGCTTTTTTAAATTGGTTTTATTGGGCTATAATCGTAGCTGGTATTACCGGAGTACTTGCTGGATGGTTAGGTAAGTGGATTCCATTCTACGGAAACTATGTTAAGATACTACAGCCTGTAGGCATTGTGCTTTTAGTACTAGGTGTCTGGCTGCGTGGCGGCTATGATACTGAGATGGCTTGGCGGGAGAAAGTCAAAGCTGCTGAAGAACGTGTAGCGTTAGCTGAGAAGCAGGCCGAAGAAGCCAACGGCAAAGTTGAAATAAAAGTTGTTGAAAAGACCAAAGTGGTCAAAGAGAAAGGCAACGATATTATTAAGTATGTTGATCGCGAAGTTGTTAAGAAAGAAGAAATTGTCAAGTACATTGAAAGATGTCCGGTTCCTACTGAAATAATCAATCTACATAATCAAGCTACAGAACTTAACCGCGCAGCAGAAGGACCAAAGAAATGAAAATCATAATTCTTAGTCTAATTATTCTACTGGCAGGTTGTACTACGGCCGTTCCAGTAAAACAAAAATTTCCAGAAGCTCCGCAAGTACTAAAAGACAAGTGCGAACAATTAAGAAAAATTGAAGGCGATAAGGTAGCTATAACAGAAATGTTAAAAGTTGTTATACACAATTATTCGTTATACTACGAATGTTCAACTAAAGTGGAAGGTTGGCAAGAGTGGTACGACACACAAAAGAAAATATACGAGAGCGTAAAATGAAAATTGCATTAATTATTGCAGCAGCGTTATTGACAGGTTGCGCTTCTATTAGCCCAGAAGTTCAAAAGTCTGTATCAAGAGATCAGACGATGGACAAGATGGCTAAAACAGCACTGATAAACGAAATGTTAAACAGTCCTGACCCCCATGTAAGATCTAAAGGCGCTGCGATTGCAGAAAAATTTCTAGTAGAACCAAAGAAAAATATATTTGGTTTTTGATTAAATATTAATATATTAAGCAGGAGCGAAGTAAATGGCATTAATTGATTCAGTATTAAATTTAGTAAACAAACAACCCAAAGATCCGGACGCACCTAAGCCACCGGTAGGTTCACGTTCAGAGCGTGAAGCCAAGCTAAAAGACAAAGCAGGTATGGTTATTTCTATATTTGCATTGTTATTAGCAGTGAACAGCTGGTACGGTGGCAAATTATCTAGCACAGTATTAAACAATACACTGGGTGCTAACAATGCTTGGGCACAGTATCAAGCAAAGAACAATCGTCTAGTTAGTTTTGAAATTGCTAGTAAAACAACTAGTGATCCTGCATTGAAGAAAGAATTCAAAGCAGAAGCAGAGCGTATGGATGCAGACAAAAAAGAAATAGCAGTTAATGCACGTAAGATGGAAGCAGAGCGTGAAGTGGCTAAAAAATCTAGCCCGTGGATTGCATATGCTAATACAGCATATCAGTTGGCTATTGTTGTTCTATCAGCAAGTATTCTTGCAGTTAGTATGGCCATGTTCTGGGGTAGTTTTGCAGTAGCAGGAATTGGAATCGTATTAAGCCTAAACGGCATAATGCTTTGGTTCTAACACACAATAGGAGCGGGAAATGACAGAAGCAGTGAAAAGCGAAAGCGAAAAGAAAAAAGAAGATTGGATGAATTCAAAATGGCGTCCAATGATGGGTTGGATGTACATGTTGGTCTGTACTATGGACATGGTTATATTTCCCGTCCTATGGAGCCTGTTGCAGACTACCACAGGACATCCTATCACACAATGGAATCCATTAACCCTACAAGGGGCTGGCCTGTTCCACATTGCTATGGGTGCTGTTCTAGGTATTGCGGCATTTGGTCGCACACAGGAAAAACTAGGAGGAGCAAACAATGGCGGAATACAAGCACCAGGAACAGGATTCCAGAGCGGGACTCCAGCATTTGGCGCACCGCAATCAGGATTTGGTTCCGCGCCTGGGGGCTTCGGTTCTTCAGCACCAAGCACAAGTTTTACATCAGCACCAAGTTGGGGCACAACACCAGTGGCAGCAGCCGGTGGATTCGGCGCACCAGCAACAGGTCAAGTAGTAGCAGGGTTTGGCGGAAAGCCAGCACCAATGCAACCAGAACAACCACAACTTTAAGGAGTTATTATGAAAAAGTTTTTAATCGCATTAAACATTGTTATTTGGAGTTTTGTAGGTTATCAGGCAACTGCACTTGCAGCAGACGAAGCGCCTAAAACTAAAAAAGTCTGCGTGGACGTACAAGGCAAGGACGGCAAACCCGTTATTGATCCTAAAACCAAAAAGCCAAAACAAGACTGTAAAGAAGTTAAGGTACACAAAAAACACGAAGGCACTAAACCAGAAGACGTTAAGAAAAAATAACAGTAAATAGATGTAGTAGTAAATATAAGGCTGCTTGACGCAGCCTTATTTTTCGTATATAATATAAACATGGACTACTATTCAACTCTCGGCCTAAATCGAAACGCTACTGAAGACGATATTAAAAAAGCATATCGTAAAATGGCTATGAAGCATCATCCTGATCGTGGCGGCAATGAAACAACATTTAAACAAATTTCCGAAGCCTACGAAATACTAAGCGATCCGCAAAAGAAACAAATGGTTGACATGGGTGTTGACCCCAAAGCACAAAATATGGGTGGTGGACATAGACAAGGTCAACACCCATTTGAATTCCATTTTAACTCTGGAAACTTCGAGGATGTTTTTAATAACTTTGGATTTGGTGGACCGTTTGGGTTTGGTGGTCGTCAGATGCAACGAAACAAAACTATCAATATTACGGTTGACCTATCTTTAGAAGATATACTTAACGGAAAAGAACTTGATGCCGAGCTTGCTGTGCCTAACGGTAAGAAAAAAATCATTAACATTAGTATCCCCGCAGGCATTGAAGGTGGACAACAAATTAGATATCAAGGCATGGGAGATGCTAGCATTTCCGGAGTACCACCGGGCGATTTAATTGTTAACATACGAGTTGCGCCGCATCCTATTTTTAGAAGAGAAGGCGATTCTCTAGTTGTTGAAAAGAATGTATCAGTCTGGGACGCTACACTAGGATGTAGTCTAGATCTACAGACCTTAGATGGAAAAAAACTAAACATCACAGTTCCGCCAGGCACACAACCAGAAACTGTCTTAAGTTGTAGAAACGAAGGACTACCAAATATGCGTAATAGGCAGCGAGGTAATTTATTAATTAAAATTAAAGTAGTTGTTCCAAGAAACTTATCCCCTAATCAAATTGCAACTATTGAGAGTTTAAGAAATGGAATTTAAACTAGGACCGCACCAAACATTATACGAAGCCAGTCAACCTTGGAATTTTGAAACTGACGGCGATGCTGCACAATTAGAACATGATATGATAGAGTTTATGATTCAACACAAGGGTATTGGATTAGCTGCTCCACAAATAGGCATTGCTAAACAGGTGTTTGTAATGGGTAGTAATAATATAGAAGGATTCCCAATGCCGTTTGTTGCATTCAATCCTGTTATTGTCGGAGTTAGTGGGTCTGAAGAACTTGCCGAAGAAGGATGTCTAAGTTATCCTGATCTATGGTTAAAGGTAAAACGACCTGCAAACATTGTTGCCGAGTATCAAGATGCTAAAGCAAATACACACACTGTGGAGATGTCGGGGCTAATTGCCAGATGTTTTCAACACGAACTAGATCACCTAAATGGTATATGTTTTGTTGACAGAGTATCTCCTATGAGACTACAATTAGCTATGAAGAAACTGAGGAAAAAGAAATAATGATTGAACCAAGCCAGAATTTACAACAGATTTTTGATAATGCTGTGTCGGTTGCTAAGAATATGCAACACGAATATATCACTATTGAACATCTTGTTTATAGCATCATGTGCGATCAAGAGTCCTATCAGATTATAGAAAACTACGGAGCCGATGCTAACTTTATTAAAACCAATCTAGATCATTATATCAAAAACAATCTTAAAGAAATTGTTATTAGTGAAACAGAATATAAACCTAAAAAAACCAGTTCTGTTGAAAGAGTGTTGAATCGCTGTTTCACACAGGTACTGTTTAGCGGCAGGCAACGCATGGAAGTTGCTGATATCATCATCAGCGTTCTAAGCGAAAAGAACAGTTTTAGTTTTTACTTCTTGACCAAAGGCGGTCTAACTAAAGATAAATTTGTCAAGTACTTTCAAGAAAATATTGTTGTAGATGAAGAAGAAGCACAACCAATGCAGGTAGTTAATAACAATCAAGTGGAACGGATCATAAATCAGTTCTGTACTAATCTCAGTCTTGCTGCCAAGCAACGTAAAATTGATCCTGTTATTGGACGTGATGAAGAACTTGAGAAGATTCAGCTGATTCTTGCTCGTCGAAGCAAGTGTAATGTTCTAATGGTCGGTGAGCCAGGTGTAGGTAAAACTGCTATTGCAGAAGGCCTTGCACGTAAGATCTTTGAAAAGAAAGTTCCTAAGTTTATTCAAGATCATCAGGTCTACACACTAGACATCAGTGCTTTACTTGCTGGTAGTAAATATCGTGGAGACTTTGAAGAACGCATCAAAGCTGTGTTAGCTGCTTTAGAAAAGAAAGGCAAGATTATTCTTTTCATTGACGAAGCACATATGATGCAGGGAGCAGGTGCGGCTAATCAAAGTTCAAACGATATGGCCAATATGCTTAAGCCTATTCTTACTAAAGGTGTTATTAAATTAATTGCATCTACTACATGGGAAGAATATCGCAAGCATTTTGAAAAGGATCGTGCATTGATGCGCAGATTCCAACGTGTCACTATCGACGAACCTAGTGCAGAAATGTCTGTTAAAGTACTTAAAGGTATCCGTAAGTATTACGAAAAACATCATAATGTTAAAATTACAGATGCGGCTATCGAACAGGCAGTTAAATTATCTGTGAAGTATATGGCAGACAAAAAGTTGCCTGATAAAGCTATCGACATTATCGACTGTGCAAGTGCTCGTTATAAATTAAAAGACGATCCAGAGATGGAAGGTGTTGAGCAACTAGTTGACGTTGAACAAATTACCTATGAGCTTTCAAAGATGATCAATATGCCGTTAGAAATGGTGGCACAGAAAGAAAGTAAAAATTTAGCAGAACTAGAGTCGGGCATGAAATCCGCTGTCTACGGTCAAGATGGTGCTGTTGATACACTACTAGACAAGATTTTTGTAGCACAAGCGGGTATGAAACAGCCAAACAAACCTATTGGTAGTTTCCTGTTTCTTGGTCCAACAGGTTGCGGTAAAACTGAAACAGCCAAGCAACTGAGTGAAAAGATGGGCATGCCTTTGATTCGATTTGATATGAGTGAGTATCAAGAGAAACATAGTGTGGCCCGCTTGATTGGCGCTCCTCCAGGTTATGTAGGCTACGAAGATAACGCAGGACAATTAATTACCAAATTACAGGAAATGCCTAACTGTATCTTATTACTAGATGAGATCGAAAAAGCTCATCCCGATGTTAGCAATATCTTGTTGGGATTTATGGACAACGGATTTGTCACTGGATCGAACGGCAAACAAGCAGACGGTCGTAATTGTATTCTTGTTATGACTAGTAATCTAGGAGCAAGAGATAACGAAAATAATACTATCGGCTTTGGTGATTTAGATAAAGACGGTGAGGATGACAAAGCACTTAAAAAGTTCTTCGCACCAGAATTCCGCAATCGTTTAGATGCTGTTATCAAGTTCTCTAAACTTTCACAAAATATTGTTTCACAGATTGTCAAGAAATTTATTGCAGAATTAAACGGTCAATTGAAAGACAAGAACATTGAAATTGCACTCAATGTTGATGCTGTTAACTGGTTAGCTGAAAAAGGATTTGATAGTAAAATGGGTGCTAGACCGCTAGCAAGACTAATTGATAACAAGATTAAATCACCGTTAAGTCGAAAAGTCTTGTTTGGCGAGTTGCAAAGCGGTGGCAGGATTGATGTTTCGGTTATCGACAACGATTTAAATTTTGCAATCGGACCGGTATTGACCAAGGAACAAAGAAAAGCTCTTAAAAGAGGAATACCGCTCGAAGAAGTACAAGGTATACAAGAAGATGCAGAAAAGCAAGACAACTAAACGAAAGTTCTACGGTAAATGGTTATACAAGGTGTCTATTAACGCACCTGGTATAGCCGTTTCTCGATCAAAGTCTTTAGATGACACCATAGCATTTTTAAAAAAACCTATACCTAATACTGCATATAAACAAAGTTTAATTACTAAAGCGCATTCTAACGCAGAATCTCTAATCGAACTGTGTATTTTTTTAAAAACTGCGCCTGCGGAAGACTGGACTAAACGTATTGAAACTCATCAATTAGATTTTTATACCAACAATAAAGATCTGTATGATAGATTCTGTAATAAATTTACTGACATTGTAATACAACAGTTCGAACCCGAAGAGGACAACCTCGAACTACTGAAAAATCAATACACAATTATTGTTAAAAAGCTACCGCACAACAAGTATCGATATAAAGCCTTTCTTAGACCGCACAAAATGAAAGGAGATGTTGACGCAAAAAAACGATATCTCGAATGGATTGACATGCAGGGTGATAAAATTCGTATGTCTAAAATTGTAAAGGCTTGGTTTATGCACACTGACTGGAATTGGGATCGTAGATATCTTCTAGTAGAAGACACCCCAACGCTATTAATGTTGCAAATGCGCAGCGGAGATGCTGTGGGAAAGGTTTACGAATATGTAATAGTCGATAAATAAGAGATGTCCATAGAAAGCATCGTTTTATTATCAAATATCACAGCAGAAGCTGATGATTCTGTTTACCTATACAGTGATAAGCAGCCAGGAGCCGGGTATCATCGTAGAGGTGACGGCTTACACACAGCTACGTACACCGTCGATTCCTTTATAGGATCTGTAAAAATTCAAGGTACACTAGCTCTTTATCCTAGTGACTATGACTGGTTTGATATCGATGGCACTGAAATAGGACTGGGATCAGATAGTTCTGCGTGGACTACAACAAATTCCTTTAATTTTACCGGAAATTTTGTATGGCTACGTGCTGCATACAATCTACAGAACGGTACTATCACACAAATCCTTTATAATTACTAACTGTTAGTATTCGATAAATATAGTATGACCTTACGGAATCATATTATATGCTATTAAAAGAAATGTTTAGCCCTGTCGGCTCTCCTAAAGATGATCAAGCAGATATCGACTGGATTGGCGATCTTAAATTTTACATGGATAACAGCGACGAAATGTTGAACAAGCATTTTTTCCCTGCGGTCAAGCGTCATAAACAACATCAGGGCAATCCAAATGCATATAAAATCTACATTCGTACGCTAGAAGGCTGTTTAGAAAGCTATTGCGAAAAGTATGAAGTTGCAGATCGTGACGAAAAATTCCCTAAAGACAAATTAATTGAACTAGCAAAAAGTATTGCTGATCAACAAGAAAAATATCTAACAAGAGGCGACTACGATAAATGAGACTTCTTGAACTATTTGAACAATCGGGCAAGACTGCTGCTGTTGCATTTGGCAGGATGAATCCTCCTACGATTGGCCATCAGAAAGTGGTTGCTGCTATCTTGAAACAGAAAGCCGATGCTCATTTTCTATTTGTGTCGCAAACTCACAAACCAACTGGCAAGAACAAAACAAGATACGAAAACCCGTTGCCGTTTGATGTTAAACTGGGATTTATAGAAAAGGCATTTCCCAATATTGATATCGGCGATACTTCAGTAAGTACTGCCATTGGTCTACTGCAATTTTTAGAAAAACAAGGATTCGACAACGTTATCTTTGTAGGCGGATCAGATCGTGTAGCTAGTTTTACTGAATTGTTTAACAATCAAAACGGTGTTGATTACAATCTTAAATCAATTAAAGTGGTGTCTAGTGGTGCTAGAGATCCTGATGCAGAAGGCGCCGAAGGCATGAGTGCCAGCAAGATGAGAGCTGCTGCCATTGCCAATGACTTCGAATCATTTAAGTCGGGACTGCCATCGGGATTAGAGTCAGATGCCAAAGAAGTATTTGCTGCGGTTAGACAAGGACTTGAGCCTTGGCTAGAAGATGTAGAAGAAGGATTTGGTTCTAAATTAGCAGGATTGGGTCTTGCAGGAGCAATGGCGTTCGGAGCTGCTGGGGCAAATGCTAGAGTTGTTCCCGGGCAAGATGATGCTGGCATTAATCGCTTGACAGGTAAACCAATTGCTACGCAACAAGCAACTGATACCGCACCCGCAAAAGCAGAAGCACCAAAAGGTTTCAGTAAAGAATATTTACAGGCGGTGGTGGACGGCAAACATCCGAGACCTATGGTCAGTGTTGAAAAAGCAAAAGAATTATTAAAAAATATGACAGAAAAAGAATCTGTTGAAATTACAGAACTTGCCGATGACGATGCCTACTACAAATATATTGTAGCAAAAGTAAAAACCTCTAGACCTTTAAGTACTCGAGAAAAAGAGTTTTTAAAAACCTACACACTTCTCAATAAAAAAACAGAGGGTATAAAAATTCCCTTTGCTGGTGCCAAGGTAGGACATAAGGAAGGTCCTGTAGGTCAATGGCGCAATAAAGGCCCTAAGGCAAACAAGCCAGCAAAAGTTGGCGACCTAGTAGGCGGATCGGCATCTTAAAGTGTTAAGGAAAACTAAATGAAAGCAAAAGAATTTATACCTGTAAACAAACCTAGAAACTTTGTGGCTAAAAATGCACAGTCATCTGGTGCTGGCAGACATCAGGACAGCAGTAAGAAAAAAGATCAGGAACAGGGCAAAGTCAAACATAAGAAAGATCTTGTTCCTATGGAAAGTGCTCCCGACGGTTGGGAAGGCACAGTTAAGGCTATGAAGAAACATAAGGACATCGATAATCCTTATGCGCTAGCTTGGTCTATGAAGAACAAAGGCTATAAGAGTCATAAGAAAGAAGGTGTAGCAGAAGCAACCGGCAATGACTTCCGTGTTGGACAACGAGTAATCTATACTACAGGCAGGGGAGAAAAGTTTCCTTCTATAGTGACTGCGGTTGACTTTGACGAAGATGCTGTTAAAATTAAAAGCGCAGACAACAAACCATTTCCCAATAGCGGCGGCGATATTGAAATAGTAGTTGATCCAGGTTGGAAGTTTTTAACAGTTGAACCGAGAGTTGATCCCGATTCTATTATTGCTGTATCACCAAGTATGAGAAAAACTACAGAAAGAGTTCGTGATCCCGAAGACTGGGATGAAGGCAACACTGAGCCAGGCAATAACTTTGCTGTGTATATCAATGGTAAGAAATGGAAAGTGTTTCCTGGTCCAGCTGGTGCGTATGCAGACAGTCCAGAAGAAAAAAGAGAACTTGGTAGATTGCAAGCTATGGCCCAACGTAAGTCGCAAGAGACTGGCAAGAAGTGGCAGGTCTACGTCACCGGTGAGCCGGCAACAAAATGATCGACGAACTTGCTGATATTAAACGCCTAGCAGGCATTACCGAGTTTAAAGGTCTGCAGCCCTACGGCGGTAGTAATATCAGCATTACGGGTATGACCAATCAAGAATTGGAACGCAAGCATAAGATTAGACCAGGCACACCGGAATGGTTTCAGTTATGGTTTAGTAAACCATATCTAACAGGCGAAAAGAAGGTAGGAAAATAAATGGTTGAAATAACAGAATCAGCAAAATTAAAGATTATAGATTTGTTGCTGGAAGAGAATAATCCTAAACTAGCATTGCGTACCTTTGTACAAGGTGGCGGATGCAGTGGCTTTAGCTATGGATTTACCTTTGACCAAGAAAAGAATGAAGATGACTTCGAATTTCCTATCAACGAACAGTACAATGTTCTAGTGGATGCAATGAGTATGCAGTATCTACAGGGTGCAAAAATAGATTATAAAGAAGAATTAATGGGCAGTCAGTTTGTGATTAGCAATCCTAATGCACAATCAACTTGCGGTTGTGGATCAAGTTTTTCAGTATGAACCCAGATCAGTATCCAGTGTATCCAGAAGATGACGGCCACGATAGATTTCGTAATCCCTATTCACCAGTATGAGAGCTAAAGAATTTATTTTTGAAAAACGATCTTCGACTCTCGAAGATCAGCACCCTAACGAAAGACCACGTGGGCCGGAAACTAAACCCACTATGCCTGCCGGTACTGTTAGAGTTGACGTTACTGATGTCTACGATTGGTACAAGTTAGGACAACACATTAGCGATCTAGAAGGTTTAGGTAAACATGATTTCGGCAAAGGGCCACCAAGCACTATTATTGCCTTTGGTAGTGAAGCTGAAGAACACAAGTATCTTAAGAATCTAAAAAAATTAGGTCTTGTCACTACTGACCTTGATCCTATTGATCCTAAACAACCTAAAGGCATGAAGCGTCAAAAAACTGATCCAACATACAACGTAGGCAAATAAGATGCGAGCAAGCGAATTTGTTGTCGAAAGAAAAAAATCTAAACGTAGATCAAGAAGTGCCGCTTGGGGTCCTGGTCCCTACGGTGGCTATGGCTACTATGCTGGATACAGCGGAGATTCAAGCGGTGAAGGTGGCGGCGAGGGTGGTGGTGAAAGCGTAGAGCACGAAAACTTTGCCGACGGCAAGCGTCCGCAAGACAAAGGCGACAGCAAGCGACATGGGATAAATACCAAAGCATCAGTAAGTTCACTCCGTAAGACTGCTAAACAAGGCGGCCGTAAAGGACAACTTGCACATTGGTTAGCTAATATGAAAGCTGGTAGAGCTAAGAAAAAATGAGAATAACTGAAATTTTATTTGAAGGTGTTGCAGGACCTAAAAGCTGCTGGCCTAACCATAGAAAAGTTGGCACAAAGCCAGGCACTGGTAAAAACAAAGGCAAGCGTGTAAACGACTGCGAAAAGATCGGAGAAGATGTAGAAGAACTACATCAAGAGTTTGATATGATCGAAGAAATGATCGATCATATTGCAAAACAAAATAATGTTGATTCCGAGCTGGTATGGGAAGATCTAGCAGAACTTAGTGATGACGAATTGTATGTTTTTGCTGTGACATCTGAACTTATTAACGAAGATTGGCAAAAGGCCAATAAGCGAGACAAAACTGATGGCA
>Ga0315907_10002684_pt1 | contig 22042 bp, 7 predicted proteins | sample LakEriMetagenome_3_FD_203525 | JGI IMG/M metagenome (GOLD analysis project Ga0315907, IMG submission 203525) | Freshwater fungal communities from buoy surface, Lake Erie, Ohio, United States - Buoy 12 MA123 | ecosystem: Environmental > Aquatic > Freshwater > Lake > Lake biofilm | place: USA...
CACTCTCATCGATGGAACCGTATTCGATAGTTCTGTTCAACGCGGCACACCTGCTACCTTTGGATTGAACCAGGTCATTCCCGGTTGGACCGAAGGCCTGCAGCTCATGAAAGAAGGTGGTAAGACCACGTTCTATATTCCCTCCGAACTAGCCTATGGTAGTCGCAATCAAAACAAGATTCCCGGTAACTCAACCCTGATATTTGAGGTAGAACTCATTAAAGTAGAGCCCGTTGAAGGCACCGGCACAGCCAAACCAGGAAGCACTGCGCCTGCTGCCCCTATCAAAAAATAACCCCGAGGAAAGTCAATTTCAAAAAGGCTGTCATTCGACAGCCTTTTTCTTTTGTAACAACGATAACTTTCAGTGTCGAAAAGAAGACGTTCTTTTGTCAAGGTATATGACATGGATCAAAGCCCAAAAAGGATACTCCATAATTATTTTTGCCTCACATTCAACGCTATGAAAATCGAACAAATCTATACAGGGTGCCTAGCTCAAGGTGCCTACTACATTACTAGTAATGGTGAAGCCGCTATTATTGATCCGCTTAGAGAAATCCAACCCTATCTCGATCGTGCTCGACATGACGGTGTAAAGATTAAGTATATCTTCGAAACACATTTCCACGCCGACTTCGTATCCGGGCACATCGATTTGAGCAACGTAACAGGCGCGCCTATCGTGTATGGTCCAACTGCTCAACCTGAATTCAACGCTACTATAGCCACAGACGGACAAGAGTTCCAAGTGGGCAACATCACAATCAAAGCGTTGCACACTCCCGGTCACACTATGGAGAGCACCGTTTATCTGCTAAAGGATGAAAATGGGAAAGACCATTGCATTTTTTCCGGAGACACTCTTTTTCTTGGTGATGTAGGTCGTCCGGACCTTGCACAAAAAGCGGCTGATATGACACAGGAAGATTTAGCAGGACTGCTTTACGAGAGTTTGATGAATAAGATCATGCCGCTTGCCGATGATGTCATCGTGTACCCCGCGCACGGTGCTGGAAGTGCCTGCGGGAAAAACATGATGAAGGAGACAGTAGATGATTTGGGGAATCAGAAAAAAATTAATTACGCGTTAAACCAGCCCGATAGAGCAAGTTTTATTCATGCGGTTACTGATGGACTAACAGCACCACCTGCTTACTTCCCTATGAATGTTTCAATGAATAAGAAGGGCTATGCTTCATTCGACCAAGTAATGAGCAATGGCATGAAAGCCTTGACACCCGCAGAATTCGAAACAGTTGCAGAATCCACCGACGCTCTTATACTCGACACACGCAATGCCGCCGAATTTCATAATGGCTTTGTTCCTAACTCCATCAATATCGGGCTAAATGGAGACTTCGCACCATGGGTCGGTGCCATGATTATTGATGTGAAGCAAAAGTTATTGCTCGTTACCGAACCGGGCAAAGAACAGGAGGCAATAACTCGTCTCAGCCGCGTTGGATTCGATCAGGTGCTAGGGCATTTAGCAGGAGGATTCACCACCTGGAAAAACAGCGGAAAAGATGTCGACACCATTGTGCGCATCAATGCAGCGCAATTTGAAGGTGAATTCGTACCGGGTAAAACAATGGTAGTAGATGTTCGTAAATGCAGCGAATTCAAAAATGGACACATACCCGAGGCTCAGAACAATACATTGTCGGATATAAATCTCTGGATAAAAGACATCAATCCAAAAGAGCACTTCTACCTGCATTGTCAAGGCGGCTATCGCAGCATGATCGCCGCATCCATCCTCCAATCGCGCGGGTATCGTAACTTCTCGGAAGTAGAAGGAGGCTTTGCAGCCATCAGCAAAACCAACATTCAAATTGAACAGACGAAAAGCATCACTCAATAAATAGGTATTGAGAATCACCCTCGCTTGACTAGCTTTCTGTAGTATTTTCGTTGGAAATATTTGCGCATGCAGTCCTCTGTACAAACCTTTACCAAAGCATCCGAAAACGAAATAAAAGCAAGGCAGTCAGCTGCTCAAGCTTTTCGTAATTGCCCCATTCCTGATGATGAAATAGTAGCAAGCAGCTCACTCTTTCTCAAAAGACAAGATCTAACGAAAATTCTATTTTTCGACGATCTCTATCGCAATCACGTTCTTCAGCACCACGGTGTGATCATCGAACTCGGAGTTCGCTGGGGAAAAAACCTTGTTTTGCTGAATAATTTGAGAGGTATTTACGAACCCTTCAATCACCATCGAAAAATTATTGGATTTGATACTTTTGAAGGGTTTCCCTCCGTGTCGCAACAAGATGGCAGTCATGAAATCATACGAGAAGGAGGATTGAATGTAACACCCGGATTTGAGCACTACCTGGAAGGTCTGCTATCGTATCACGAATCTGAATGTCCGCTTTCACACATCAAGAAAAACTCCATCGTAAAAGGAGATGCAACCGTAGCTTTGAAAGAATACCTGGATTCGCATCCAGAGACAACACTTTCAATGGTATGGTTTGACTTCGATATTTACGAGCCTACCAAACAATGTCTGGAAATAATTAAACCCTTTATATCGAAAGGAACCGTACTCGGATTTGATGAGTTGTGTGACACTACATTCCCTGGTGAAACAGTTGCTCTCAAAGAAGCTCTTGGATTAAACAACGTGCGTATTCAGCGTAACCGATATAGTGGCGCACAGTCTTTCATCGTAGTCGAATAACGAAATAAGAAGTCTCTGATTCTAACATAAACAAAAATGGCCGGATTTACCGGCCATTTTTTATTTCTTCTTCTTCTTTCCTTTTTTAAATCCACCGTCGCGATCTCCAAAGGACTTCTTTCGATCAAATCCTCCGTCACGTCCTCCACCTTTGTGAAAACCGCCGCCGCCGCCCTGTCGCTTATCACCGCGGAAACGCGTACGAGGTATACCGGCATCGCGATTGCCACGTGATTCCACGCGCACAGTGCGACCTCGATACTGAGCACCGTGGATGGTCTCCATTATCTTATCGACTACCTCGTTCTTCACTTCTATCAACGAAAAGGTATTCTTCAAATCAGTCCAAGTAATGTCGGCTGCATTGATCTCAGCATTCTCTGCAATAAACTCCTTGATGGTGTTAAAATCGAATCCATCAATACCTCCAATGTTCATGTATAGCTTCACAACCCCCGGAGCCAGTGCTCTGCGATCATCGCGCTGTGCATTGTGATTCAAATCCGGAGCGTTTCGATAATACTCCGCAAAACGGTTGAATTCGATAGATACAAAACGCTTGATGATGTCCTCACGAGATAGTTCTTGCAACTCCTCAAAAACCTGAGGCAAATAGCGCTCAACCGTTTTCTCATCAACTTCGACATTGTGAATTCTCTTTACAAGAGCCATCAACTGTTGCTCACAAACATCAAAGCCCGTTGGAATTTGTGCCTGTGCGAACTTCCGCTTGATAATCTTCTCAATCTCGCGAATCTTGTGTAATTCCTTACTGTGAATAATCGCAATACTCACTCCCGACTTGCCTGCACGCGCAGTTCGACCACTTCGGTGAGTGTAGCTTTCAATTTCATCCGGTAAGTTGTAGTTTATTACGTGCGTCACATCATTCACGTCAATACCACGCGCTGCAACGTCAGTAGCCACTAACATTTGCAGTGAACGACTGCGGTACCGTTTCATTACAAAGTCACGCTGAGCTTGCGATAAATCACCGTGCAAGGCATCTGCATTGTACCCATCCTTGATTAATGCATCGGCCACCTGTTGCGTCTCTGCCTTTGTTCTGCAGAAAACAATCGCGAAGATGTCCGGATTATAATCGGCGATTCGCTTAAGTGCTAAATAACGATCCTTCGCGTGTACTACGTAGTACAAGTGTTCGATATTTTCATTTCCCGAGTTGCGCTGGCCAACCGTTACCTCATGCGGATTGCTCATGTAGTTCTTGGCAATTCGCTGCACTTCGTGGGGCATCGTAGCTGAAAATAACCAGGTATTTTTCTCGTCCGGTGTTTGCGAGAGAATCAAATCCAAATCATCCTTAAAGCCCATGGTTAACATTTCATCGGCTTCATCGAGCACCACAAATTCGATACGTGCGAGATCCACAACACCACGTTCAATCATATCCACCAAACGACCGGGTGTGGCTACTACAATCTGAGGACCTTTGCGCATTTCGCGAATCTGCCCTTCAATACTAGCCCCACCATAAATAGCTACCACATGTGCTCCACCGGTGTGCTTGGAAAAGTTCTGTAAATCGCGCGTGATTTGCATGCACAACTCACGCGTTGGGGCGAGTATGAGAGCCTGCGTGTGGCGTTGACTAAAATCGAGGAGGTCGATCAACGGCAAACCGAAGGCTGCCGTCTTTCCTGTTCCTGTTTGTGCTAAAGCAACAACGTCTTGGTTGCCGCCAAGCATCACAGGAATAGCCTGTTCCTGGATGGGGGTCGGGTTTTCAAAACCCAGCTCGGATATAGCGCGCAAAACGGGCTTACTCAATCCGAGTAATTCAAAATTCATCATAAAATTAAATATTGGTTGTTAAGCCTAAGCCAATTGAATTGAACAACCATTTTCAGAAAAAATGCGCTACGCCGCGCGAACTGATGAAGATGTGAAGTAAAACCCGCCTGGAAAAGGCGCGCAAATATAATGACGAATGATTAGTGATCAATGACTAGTGACCAATGACTAGTGACTGGTGACAGGAAAATTGAACGGAAACCTTGAGTGCTGTCTCCACTCGTCATTTGTCATTCGTCATTTGTCACTAGAGACGAGCCACCAACTCCTTATACAACACATTCAACTTCGACTCTGCTTGACGAGCCGCAGCAATAATTTCTTCCAGACTCAACTTAGTAAGGTTATCCGGGTCACACGTATCCGTTATCACAGAAATACAACAACAGGGCAACGACATGTGATTGCACGCAATCACTTCAGGGACCGTGCTCATACCAACTGCATCGGCTCCTATTAACTTAAGCATGCGGTACTCGGCACGTGTCTCCAAATTTGGGCCAAGCACTGAGACGTAAACACCCTCGCGGAGCTCCAAGCCATGCTCCTTTGCAATTCCATGTAATTTATCGTTAAGGGCCTTTGAATACGGCTCTGACATATCCGGAAATCGCGGACCTAATTCATCAATATTCGGCCCTCGCAATGGGTTGTCGGGTTGCATATTGATGTGATCATTAATCAACATCAAATCGCCTTTGTTAAACGACAGATTGATGGCTCCCGCAGCATTGGACAATAAGACATATTTCACACCGAGCATCTTCATGATGCGCACGGGCATTACTACTTCGTCCATGCTGTGTCCTTCGTAATAATGGAAGCGACCTTGAAAGGCCATTACCTTCTTACCACCGAGATTTCCGTATATCAGTTTCCCAAAATGAAACTCAACGGTCGCAATGGGAAAGTTGGGGATTACGTTGTAGCTAAACTGCTTCTCGCACTCGATAGCATTGGCTAGTTCGCCCAAACCTGTGCCCAAGATAATTCCTACTTCCGGAGCATTCATGCCCTTCGAACGCAACCATTCGACGGTTTGCTCTAATTGATCTAATTCAGTCATTGTATTTTAAAAAAGGACGACAAATGTACTGCCTACTGAACGATTCGCTTGATGATTCGGAGCTTGTGTGAATAGAAGGCCTGATCAGAGTGGAATATTCCTTCATGATCCAACACATCCACTCTCACTTTTCCGGAAGCGTGAATAATGCGACAACTGCCTTCCATGTCTCGCAGTATAATTCCAACGTGAATAATACGACCCTCAGAGTTATCGAAAAATGCAAGATCTCCTGTTTGTGACTCTTCAATGAACGCAACCGAAGGTCCTTGTTCTGCTTGTTGATACGCATCTCGGCGAATCGAAATTCCATTCAACCGCATGACAAGTTGCGTGAACCCTGAGCAATCTATACCTAAGATAGTTCTGCCTCCCCACAAATAGGGCGCATTCAAAAATAAAAGAGCACATTTCTCAATATCCTCTCTGCTTCCCGACCAACTCCGTTGTTCGTTTGCACTTATGGATTGTGTTGGAACAACCGCACCCGCGGGAATCCAAATACTTTCATTTACCCCAAGCGTGCAACGCATCAATGGAATATTGACCATGGTACTATCCTCTGATGAAGGAAACCCTTCCACTTGTTTATTATCTATCCATGCTTCGTAGCCGTCAGCTTGCATGCGAATCATCGACCACTTATCTTGTTTCTCCAGTACGTCCAACTGCTCTCCAAACAAGCCCTGGCTAACCATTTCACTGCGATCGGACGGCTCACGACGAAGGGGAGCACTGGCAACTGCAATTCTGTATTTCATCGTTCAAAAATAGAGTTGCTTGTTACCCTTTCTGACGCACGCAGCAACTTCACAGCAACAAATAAGGGAAAAAAAGTTCCTCAGATCTTGAAAAGCCCTCCCGTTTGCTCGCTTGCGCCTATGCATATGCATCATTTTCAAAATTTTTCATCCTGAAAATCAACACTCTAAAAATTTTATCGAAAATATTTGGAATTTTATCTAATCTTATTATATCTTTGTCGAACTGAAACTGAGTTACGTCTTTCCCCTATTAAGACAAATTCTTAAACATTTGTCAAACTAAAAACTAAACAAGATGAATTTCTTTACGAATTCGTGCACAGCACTTGTTGGCGGCGTTGAATTGTTCAATGCCCGAATCCTGAACGCCTCAAAAGCGTTATTTCTCTCTTTAGCTGCATTTTTCTGGGCAAGCACATTCGCCTTTGCTCAAGAAGAAGATCGAATTGCAGATGTGGCTATTTGCCACCAAGTAGGTGGTGATCAATTCATCACCATTTATGTTGATGCTTCGGCCATAGACTTCCATTTGGAGCATGGCGACTATCTCGGCGCTTGTGATGACGGAAATGAATACGAAGAACCTTGCGAGCTTTCGCTCCATGTTCTTTGTCCTTCTGACGTTTCAGTGGAATGTGGATCAGAAAACAATTTCGAACTAACCGGTATGCCGGAGGCGAGCGGAGTGTTTTGTGATGAAGAACTTCACATGAACTATGAAGATGTAGTAATCTCCTCGGGGAATTGCGGCAAGGTTATTTCGCGCACATGGATTATTACTCTTGGTTCCATTACAGAAGTATGCACTCATATTATCACTTCAGTTGACACCCAAGGACCTGCTATTATAGGTCTGGAAAGTGAAATCAACGTGCAGTGCTTAGAGGGTGTACCCGGATTCCAAGATGTTAGTGTTGCAGATGCATGCAGCGGTGCTGGTTCCATCCAAAACTGGAGCAGTCAAACTGGTACTGTCCAGAGCGAGTGCGTTGCAACGACTGCATTTGGGCCAGGCGCTGACTGGGCTGTTTGGCTGCCAACTCTTTCTTCTGCTTCAGGCGCCAATTTCGTGTTTAACGCGGACGGTGGTCACTTCGACCAATTCGCCGATGGTTCTGCTCATTTGCACGGAACTGTCGTAAATACGGTAAATGCTTCTGAAGAATTTATCGTAGATCTTTGGTTTGAAAACAAGGCTGACTGGTCTGCTTGGTCAGGACAAGGCCGAAATTATAAAAATGATCTTTTACTTGCTTGTGCTACCGACAACCACCCAGACTGGACTTATTACGAATTGGTTGGCGGCTTCTCTACCCTTACCGGTGCCGGTGCGCTTGCAGGTACTGAACTATACATTTACCACACTCCTGCTTCTTATTACTTCGGCTTCCAATTGGGAGTTGGAGCTAACAACAAAAACTGCGAAAATGGATTGTCAGGCTGGTTCACCTACCAAGGATTCATGGGTGGTCAAGCCATTAACGGGCATGGTGATGTCAACGTAGATCTCACATGTGAAGACATTAATCTCGGTGAGTGCATTCACAACACAGCTTATACTTATTTCTACCGCGGCGTAGATGGTTGCGGTCATGCTTCAATTGCTACTCAACAAATAAATGTAAATGACACTACTGCTCCAGTTTTCAGCAATTGTCCTCAGTCATTTACAATGCAATGTTCTGACCCTGCTTCTCCCGTAGCAGAAGGCATTGAAGCCATCGACAATTGCGCAGGTGATGTTTCAATCGTTTACCTCGGTGAAGTTGTAGCAGGTAATGCTTGCTCTACTACCCTCACGCGCACTTGGTCAGCTACCGATATTTGCGGTAATCGTTCAGATTGTGTTCAAGTTATCACAATTGTAGATACCAACGCGCCTTCTTTGAGCAATCTGCCGGAAAGCGAAATCACAGTTGAATGTGATGCTGTTCCCGCGGCTGCCATAGTGTCTATTGCAGATAACTGTGACCAAAACCCAACTTTGGTATACAATGAGGAAATTATTGACGGAAACTGTCCGGGTAATTACACAATTGTTCGCAGCTGGTATGGCTATGATCAGTGCCAAAACAGCACCGAAACATTCGTTCAGACTATTCATGTCCAAGACACTACTGCTCCTGTTTTTGATACATACAACATGTATGATCACATTGAATGTAATTTGATTCCTGCTGTCATTTCAGCTTCAGACAATTGCGGCAATGCAACAGTAGAAGTAATATTCGAAGTAGTTCAATCGGGCGGTTGCCTGGGCACCTATCATCGCATCTACCGTGCAACTGACGAGTGCGGGAATACTTCTGAGACAGAACAATTCATTGCTATTCAAGACAACACTGCTCCAGTTTTAGTTGGTCTTCCTGAAAACAACACGTTGGAGTGCTCTGAAGTTTCATTGAACAACAATGGCGGTGTAACAGGATCCGACAATTGCGGTCAAGAGGTGTTTGTTACTTACACAGAACAATACACAGGACAAGATGATGATTGTCCTGAAACATATGATATCATCCGCACTTGGGTGGCTACTGATTACTGCGGTAACGAATCAACCGATACACGCACCACTCATGTTCAAGATACTACAGCTCCTGAATTTGTGAATTTCCCGGCTGACATAACTATTAGCTGTGACGCAGAAATTCCGGCTGTGCAGTATCCTACTGCTATTGACAACTGTGATACTAACGTTGATATGGAAATGGCACAGGCAGAGATGCCCGGCACATGTCCACAAAACTACTTCATCCACCGAACCTTCCGTGGCTACGACAATTGTGGCAATGAGCGAGTAGAAACTCAAACTATCACTGTAATCGACGATCAAGCTCCAGTATTTGGTGAGCAACAGAACTCATTCACTTATGAGTGCAATACCGAAATTCCGGTAATCACTCCTGCAGCGAACGACAACTGTGGTGAAGTTTCATTGAGCTTCATTGACTCTAACAATGAAGGTACTTCATGCTACTACACTATCAGCCGCGTTTGGACTGCTGTAGACGAGTGTGGCAATGCTTCTGATTTCACTCAGTACATCCACATCCAGGATACTACTGCTCCTGCTATCAGCGGTGACAACCAAATCGACCGTCCATGTGATGACTATGCCGGTATCTACGTACAAGTTGCAGACAACTGCAATGAGTACAACGTAACATTTACTGACGAAATGGTTTCAGGTTCTTGCGCAGGTAATGTGATCCGTCACTACACTGCTACAGACATCTGCGGTAATGTTTCTGCTGAGTTTGTTCAAATCATCCACTTGGGTGATGCAGTTGCTCCGGTGATTGTTAGTCAAACACCAGATCTAACAGTAGAATGCGGTGGCGAAGCCCCTGTTTCTTCATGTGCATTGCCATCAAGCCTTCAAAATGGTTTGACTGCGTGGTATCCTTTCTGCGGCAACGCTAATGACGAAAGTGGAAATGGTTATAATGGCACTGTACGTGGTGCTCAGCTAACCACTGATCGTTTTGGAAACCAAAATAGTGCGTATTCTTTTGGCACCAATCAAGATATTATCGTACCTGGCACACAAAACCAAAATATATATCCATTCTCTGTAAGCCTTTGGTATAATGTGGATAACATCACCGGCACCTATGATGAAGCCAATATATTCTCGAAGTATTCACCTGCTCTTTGGAATGGGTATGCAATTATCACGGCCAATATGGGACCTGAAGAAGGCGTAGATTTCTACCCCACCGTAAAAGCTTGGTATTTGAAATCATTCGGAGACAGACTCATTGGCCGCTATGGAAGTGCACCATTTGAGCACGGCAACCTGAATATGGATCAGTGGTATCACATGGTATTTACAGTATCCAATGAAGGTGGCAAAATCTACATAAATGGCAACTTGATAGCAGAAGACACATGGAATGGTACTCCTGGCGCTTCTAGCAACAGCCTGCTATGGAAGATTGGTGGTCTTTATGACCGTTGGTTCAATGGTAAAGTTGATGATGTAGCAGTTTACAATCGAACTTTGACTGCCACAGAAGCACAACAACTATACACATTACAAAGTGGTGTTTCTCAGGAATCTATCGAGCAAAACTCAAATTCTGCCTCATACAGTATCAATGCTCCAATCTTCGCAGATAATTGTGATAACGAGTTGACCATTGATTCAACATTTACATCAGAAACAGATGGCTGCACAACTACCGAGACCTACACTTGGACTGCTACAGACCATTGCGGTAACTCAACAACTGCCACAACTGTTGTAACTATTGTTGATACTACTAACCCATACTTCACTTCACTTCCTGAAAACGTAACAGTAAACTGTGACGCTACTATCCCAGGCTTTGGTGTGTATGCTGCTGCTGACAACTGCGACAGCGATGTTACCATAGTTGTAGAAGAGTCTATCATTGCAGGTAACTGCCCACAGAGCTACTCTATCGAGCGCACTTACCGCGCTACAGACAACTGCGGAAACCAGGCTGTTGAAACTCGCTACGTATATGTAATAGATGAACAAGCTCCATATTTCAATGAGCAAGGTTCTTCATTTACCTACGAGTGCGGGGAAGAAATCGCAGTAGTTGAGCCTATCGCTTATGACAACTGTGGTGATGTTTCATTCAGCTACTCTGATTCAGAATTAGTAGGCAACTCATGCCAGGGCGTTATCACTCGCACATGGACTGCTACAGACGAGTGTGGCAACAGCTCAACTTTCAACCAGTATATCAATATCGTAGACACTCAAGCTCCTGTTGTAAATCCTTACACGATTGAAGTTGAAATGCCATGTGATGCTGTAAGCAATGAAATCATGATTTCTGCTGAAGACTGCAATGAGGTTGTTATTACCTACAACGACGAGTACGTTAGCGGAACTTGCGCAGGTCGCATCATCCGCACCTACTCTGTAAGCGATATATGTGGTAACGTTACTTCAGGTCTGATTCAACAGATCATCAACTTGATCGACGTAACTGCTCCTTCAGTGGAAGTTGCTCCGGCCGATGTACAAATCGAGTGTGGTGAGCAGGTTCCTTCTTACAGCCCAATCTGGTCTGACAACTGCGCTAGCAATGAAGATTTGACTTTGTCAAACTCTCAGGAAATCACTGAAGATCCTTGCACTACAGTTATCTACCAGTCATGGACTGCGGTTGACCCATGCGGAAACTCAACAACTGTTTCTCGCACTATCACTATCGTAGACAGCACTGCTCCTGTATTCACTTACGCTCCTTCTAACGAAGAGCGCGATTGCAACGCTGACGATGCAGTTGCTACAGCTTATGCTGATGACAACTGCTCTGATGTGACTATCTATCACAACGATGTGATCGTTCCAGGCTTGTGTCCTGCTTCATACACTATCGAGCGCACGTATACTGCTACCGACGTATGTGGTAACTCAGCTAGCTACACTCAAGTGATCAACGTATCAGACAACAACGGTCCGGCATGGGGTGAAAACCAAACTTCATTCGTGTACGAGTGTGGTTCTAATGCTGGTGTAGTTTCTCCGATTGCTTTTGACGACTGCAGCGAATTCACTATGAGCTACGCTGACGGTGAGTCAATGGAATTGGGTTGCACTAGCGCATTCGAGCGCACTTGGATTGCAGTAGATGCTTGTGGTAACGCTAGCTCACCATTCGTACAGTACATCTCATTCGAAGACACTACTGAGCCTGTTCTCAATGGTTGTCCTTCTGACTTGGTATTGGCTTGCGAAGACGTAGTTCCGACTGCTGCTCAAGTAACTGCTATCGATGGTTGCGATTCAGATGTTGATGTTTACTACAATGAAGTTATTTTGGGTGATGCTCCTGCTGAAGGTTCAATTGCTGATTGCAACTTGATTACTCCTGCACGCGCTGCCGGTAACCCATGCGGATATCCTTATGATTGGGCTATGGCTATGTTCAGCATGCCAACTGCTCACCGCTGGTACCAAGTGGTAGATGGTAGCCTGGTACAATACCCTGGTGGTTCAATGCACCTCGTTGCGCAGCTTGAAAACGTGTTGACTCCCGGTACCGGTTGGAACGTAGATGTATGGTTCAACGGTGGCATGGATTGGGCTGCATGGTCTACACAAGGCTTCCCAACTAGCTTCAAGGCTGACTGTGGTGGTGTTGACGCCAACTTCGCATCTTGGACATACTTCTTGTTGCAAGCAGGCGAAGGCGCAGAGTTGAATGGTTATGGTAACTACGCAGGTTCTGTTGTGAATCTGGTTCATGCTCCATCTAACAACTACTTCGGTTACCAATTGGGTGACGGTGCTAACAACTACAACGCTGCTGATAATGCATTCGGTGGATGGTTCAGCTACAACGGTTCATTCCGTGCAAACGCTAACCAGAACTTCACAAACGTTTCAGGTGCCGGTGACTTTGCTTTCGAACTCGATTGCTGCCCAGACTACGAAATCGTTCGTCAGTGGACTGCTGTTGATTGCTCAGGCAACACCAGCACTTGCACACAGCACATCAGCTTCAGCTCAACTGCAGCTAGCACAGGTGGTAACGACGGTCAGTCGACTATCGACACTGAAGCTGTAAGCAACGAGCGCACTAGCACTATTGCTGTAGCTCCAAACCCTGCTAACAACAACACTATGTTCACTTTCAAGGCCGCTTACGCTGCGAAGACTTCACTCGAAGTATTCGACATGACCGGTAAGAAAGTAGCAGATGTATTCATGGGATCAGTAGAAGCAGGTGCTTCATACAACGTGAACTTCAACGTGAGCGACCTCGCTACCGGTGTGTACACGTATCGCTTGACCAATGGCTCTGACGTGAAGATCGATCGTTTGATCATCAACAAGTAATCCATAGGTCATAACCTAACTTGGAAAGCCCCCTTGCGAAAGCGAGGGGGCTTTTCTTTTAATGGAGAATGGAGAATGGAGAATGGAGAATGGAGAATAAAGGACTTTTCTAAAATGACATACCTGTTTCGTCTGTTTATTTTTATCATTAATCTATTATTTATTAACATTTGTCGGTTATTTTGATTATCTTTGTTCTCGAAAACTAACTGGACTGTCTTTTCATTCTGCGTAGACCTTACGCTAACTAACTGTTGTATTAATTAAAATCTATTTCCATGAAAAGAAATCGACATTTCGTCGGGGTCTTGGCACACGCCCCCAGGCTGACGTGTTCAAACTCATTTAAGAAAATCAACTTGATTTGGGTGCTCATGCTCATCCTGACTTCAGGGAAGGTTTTTGCACAAATGCAAGATCGATCTGCTCTTCAACAAGCACTCATCGCTCAAAAAGCAGCGGTAGAAGCTAACCCGGAAGCATTTTCGAATCAAACCCGAGACGTGCAGTTTCAGGACAATGCGCTGCCTCTCGACATTTGCTATACACAGCATGATCCCGCAAGCTGGACACAAGTAACAACGTTCGCTTACAGTGAATCAGGAATAAGCAATCTCGACGATGGTTCATCGGCATTGGTTAATCTACCTTTCCAATTCGACTTCTATGGCGAACTGTTAAGTTCACTGTACATAAACATAAACGGAAATGTTTCATTCAATGAACCCTATTGGGAATATTCCTCAACCGGTTTCCCGATAAGCGGTTTCAAAATGGTCGCTCCTTTCTGGGCTGACGTTGATTTGCGAGGCGCCGGAGAAATCTGGTATAAAATCAACGCAAACTCCATTTATATCAATTGGGTTGGCGTTGGATATTATAACTCGAATTCCGATCTTTTAAATACGTTCCAGCTGGTACTGAGCGATGGCACAGATCCAAGCATTGGTATTGGCAACAACGTCGCATTTCATTACGGCGATATGAACTGGACCACCGGATCTGCCTCAGGCGGAATAGCAGGATTCGGCGGAACACCTGCAACCGTTGGTGCGAACTATGGCAACAGTTCTGATTACTTCACCCTGGGTCGATTTGATCGTCCGGGAATTGAGTACAGCGGACCTACGGCTTCCAATGGCATCGACTTCCTCGATGGCCAATGCAATCAATTTAGTGTAGGTGGCAACCTCAATCTTGCTCCTATTGCGTTTGGAGTTCCTTCGAACAACCTTCTTGAGCTTTGTCCTAACCAGAATGGAAACTACACACTTTCATTCTCATCACCCGAGGCAAATCAAATTACGCATACTGAAATCACCGGTCTATTTGATGGCTTCAACTTAATTTCAAATCAAGACGGCTCGTCATCGATTGTTGAATTTGCCATTGCCAACACAGTGGCTGCCGGTGACTACATCGTCACATTCACAGCAACCGATAACCACCCTACCAATCCACTTACCACTGTTGTTGAGCTCACCATTCGAGTTGACTACACTCTTTGCCCTTGTATTCAAAGTCTGAATGTTACATGTCCGCAAGATGTACTAGTCTCGTGTAATGAAGAAGGGAATTTCGATAGTACCGGAATTCCGGTTGTGAGCGGAGAATTCTGTAGCAGCGAACTGACTGTAACTTTCTCGGATGAAATCATCTCTTCAAACGCTTGTGGTAAGGTGATCTCTCGCACTTGGCTTATTTCAATTGGAACTTTATCACAAGTGTGCACTCAAATCATTACCGTTCAAGACACGCAAGGCCCAGAAATTATTGACCTTGAAAGCCTCATCAGCGTGCAATGCCGTGAAGATGTTCCGGGTTATCAAGATGTGAATGTCATAGATAACTGCGGCGGTGATGCCATCGTTCAAAACTTCAGCAGTCAAACCGGAGAGCTCGAGACCTACTGCGTTGCTACAACAGCTATGGGCCCGGGCGTTGACTGGGCTATATGGCTGCCTACCCTATCCTCTGCATCAGGTGCCAATTTTGTATTCAATACTGAAGGCGGAAGCTTCGACCAATTCGCCGATGGTACGGCACATATGTACGGAACCGTGGTAAACACCACTAATTCAAGCGAAGAGTTCATAGTTGATCTCTGGTTCAAAAACAAAGCAGATTGGTCGGTATGGTCAGCACAAGGACGCAATTACAAGAATGATTTATTGCTATCATGCGCTACCAACAATCACCAGGACTGGACATATTACGAAATGGAAGGCGGCTTCTCCACCCTAACAGGAGCCGGTGCATTGGAAGGCACTGAACTTTATCTCTCTCACATGCCCGCATCTCATTACTTCGGTTTCCAAATCGGAGTGGGTGCAAATAACAAAAACTGTGAATTCGGAATGTCGGGCTGGTTCAGCTACGAAGGATTCCATGGTGCTGATCACATCAGCGGTCATGGCGATGTAAACGTGGATTTACAATGCTCGCCCAATTTGGAATCAAACTGCATCCACAACACTTCCTTCACATACCTCTATCGCGCTATAGACGGATGCGGTAATCAGACCATCGCAGAACAAACAATTGAAGTTCATGACACCATCGCACCGGTATTCACTAACTGTCCGGAATCGTATACAACAGAGTGCTCTCTGGATTCTATTCCGGTTGCCGCAGGCATTCAAGCCGTAGATAATTGTTCCGGCGACGCACAGGTTGCCTACCTGGGAGAAGTTACTCAAGGCGATGCATGTTCTACAACTCTAACGCGCACATGGTCGGCCACAGACCTTTGCGGTAACCGAGCAGAATGCGTTCAGGTAATTACCATTATTGACACCACAGCTCCGATAATGTCTAATCTCCCGGACAACGATGTAAACGTTGAGTGCGATGAAGTACCGGCTGCAGCAGCCGTTGTATTGACCGACAACTGCGATTCTAATCCAACACTGGTCTACAATGAAGAGCGATTCGATGGCAGCTGTCCATCAAACTACACACTGATTCGCACCTGGAGTGGTTACGATCAGTGCCAAAATGAAGCACAAGTATTTACACAGACTATTCACGTGCAAGACACGGAAGGTCCTGTATTCGACGCTTATGAATTCTATGCTCACATCGAGTGTGACCAAATACCTGACACCATTTCCGCAAGCGATAACTGTGGAAGCGCTCGTGTTGAGGTCCTTGAAGAAGTACATCAATCAGGCGGCTGTCTTGGTGTACTCTATCGTGTATACCGCGCAACAGACGAGTGCGGCAATACAACGGAAGTGGAGCACTTCATCACTATCATGGACACCATTGCTCCAGTTGCAACCCATGCTTTTGAAGATATTACCATCGAGTGCGGCTCAGACATTCCTGCATTCGACCCTGCCTTTACCGACAATTGTGGTTCTGAGCTCAACACGGATATTTCGTCGGCTAGTGTAACTGTTAATTGTATTACAACCACCACAGAAACCTATACCGCCACAGACTACTGTGGTAATGTAGGAATGGCCATTCGTGTAATCACGATTGTAGATACAATGAATCCCGAGTTCATCACCTTCCCTGCTGATGAAACAATCAGCTGCAATGAGACCGTTCCGGCTGTTGAAATGCCTACTGCATTTGATTCTTGTGATAGTGATGTCTCCATCAATTACACCGAAGAATTAGTGGGTGGCAATTGTCCGCAATCCTATGCTATCGTGCGCACTTTCGTTGCAATAGACGATTGTGGCAACCAAACTACGCAGTCACAATCCATTCATGTAATGGATGAAACAGCTCCGATCTTTGAAGAACAAACAAGCTCTTACTCCTATGAATGTAACACCGAAATTCCGGTAGTTAATCCAATGGCTGCGGATAATTGTGGCACAGTGACATTGTCGTTCATCGACTCAGACATGACCGGCAATTCATGCACTACCCAAATTATTCGAGTATGGACTGCTGCTGATGAATGCGGCAATACAGCCGAGTTTACTCAATACATTTCTATTGTTGATACGACCGCTCCTGTTATGAGCGGAGCAACTGAAATCGATCGTCCTTGCGACGACTATGCAGGTGTGTTTGCGGAAGTCTCTGACAACTGTAGTGCATACACCGTAGATTACTCAGATGAGTTGGTTTCCGGTTCTTGCGCAGGCAACGTTATTCGTCATTACTTCGCTACTGACGCTTGTGGCAACGTATCCACTGAGTTCACACAAATCATTCATTTGAATGATGCTGTTGCACCTGTTGCAGTAAGTCAAACAGAAAACTTCACTGCCGAGTGCGGAGCACAATTTGCATCAAACTGCAACATACTTTGCAATGCAGACTTTGACGATAATCAAATTGTAGGACCCGGTGACTGGACGTACATCAACCAATCAGCTGTTCCCTGCTGGATGGCTCTTGACTCAGATAATCTGATAGAGATTTGGGGCAATGGATTCCTGGGTGTGCCCTCCTATTCGGGTAATCAATTTGTGGAGTTAAACTCTATTTCAAATTCTACTGTATATCAAAACTTCCAATCTATACCGGGTGCGAACGTAACTATTTCGTTTGCTCATCACGGCCGTGGAGGCATTGATGTTATGGCGCTGGAGATAGGTCCTGCAGGTGGTCCATACACCAACTTGGGATTCTTCTCTGCGGGCACTTCACAGTGGAACTACAACACGGTTAATTACACTTTCCCTGCAGGATCACCAACAACCTATTCACTGCGTTTGCGCGCTGTCAGCGCTGCTATTTCAGCGGGTGCAGGCAACTTGGTAGATGCTATTTCGATGTGTGTAACCGGCAATGCTCCAAGCGCAATTCAGGCACCTGTATTTGCTGACAACTGCGACAATGAACTTCAAATTGATTCTTCTTTCACTTCTGTTTCAGAAGGATGTGTAACCACAGAAACCTACACCTGGATAGCTACAGACCAATGTGGCAATTCCACTTCAGCAACGACTGTGGTTACTTTGGTCGACAACACTAATCCATATTTCACAGCATTGCCTGAGAACATCACCATTAACTGTGATGAAGAAGAAGCTGGTTTTGGTGTGTATAGCGCTTCAGATAACTGCGATAGTAATGTAGATGTTTCGGTGACGGAGCAAATCATTGCAGGAGCTTGTCCTCAGAGCTACACCATCGAGCGCACCTATCGCGCTGCCGATGATTGTGGTAATCAAGTTGTAGAAACTCGATACGTCTATGTGATTGATCAAACTGCTCCTGTGTTCGAGGAACAAGAGGCATCATTCACCTATGAATGTGGGGAAGAAATTGCAGTCGTCGAGCCAATTGCTTCAGACAACTGCGGTGAAGTTTCATTGAGTTATGTCGATTCTGAAATGGAAGGCAACACATGCCAAGGTGTTATTTCACGCACCTGGACAGCTCTCGATGAGTGTGGTAATAGCTCAACATTCAACCAGAACATCACCATTGTTGATACGCAAGCACCGGTTGTGAATCCATATTCTATTGAAGTGGAAATGCCGTGTGATGCAATTAGCGATGAGATTATGATTTCTGCTGAAGATTGCAACGAAGTAATCATCACGTTCCAAGATGAGTATTTAAGTGGATCGTGCGCCGGCAAAATCATCCGCTATTATTTGGTAAGTGATGCTTGCGGCAATGTGACATCCGGATTGATTCAACAAATCATTAACCTAACAGATGCAACAGCACCAGCAGCTCAAGTTGCTCCAAGTGATGTGCAAATCGAATGCGGTGAGCAGGTACCTTCTTTCAGCCCGATTTGGTCTGACAACTGCGCTAACCTGGAGGATTTGATTGTGTCGAATACACAAGAAGTTGCTGCTGATTCTTGCACTACAGTCATCGCGCAGTCTTGGACAGCGGTTGACCCATGCGGAAATTCAACAACCGTTTCTCGCACCATCACCATTGTTGACAGCACAGCTCCAGTATTCACCTCTACACCTTCAAACGAGGAGCGTGATTGCAGCGCTGAAGATGTAGTTGCCACTGCCTTTGCTGATGACAACTGCTCGGATGTAACCATCATCCACAATGATGTTGTTGTGCCCGGTGTTTGCCCTATTCTTTACACGATAGAGCGCACCTTCACTGCAACAGATGCCTGCGGCAATTCTGCATCATTCACTCAACAGATTCGAGTATCAGACAACCAAGCTCCAATCTGGGGTGAAAATGAAAACTCCTTCACGTATGAATGTGGTTCAGAAGCAGGGCTTGTAGCGCCAGTAGCAACGGATGACTGCAGCGAAATCACGTTGACCCATTTCGATAGTCAAATTTTCGAAGTTGGTTGTAATCGTGCCTTCGAACGTATCTGGACGGCAACCGATGCCTGCGGCAACGCAAGCACGTCGTGGGTGCAGTACATACTATTTGAAGATACTACCGAACCGGTTATCACCGATTGCCCTGACGATTTAGTATTGGCATGTGAGGACGCAATTCCGGCTCCTGCTGAAGTAACTGCTTTCGATGCGTGCGACGAGAATGTGCAGATCTACTTCGAAGAGTCTTTCTTAGGTGATGCTCCTGCTGAAGGGTCGATTGCAGATTGCAATTTGATTACTCCGGTTCGTCCGGCAGGAAATCCGTGCGGTTATCCGACTGATTGGGCCATGGTCATGTTTAACATGTCCTCTGCAAACCGCTATTATACCGTCGACGGAGGTAGCCTGGTTCAGTATCCGAATAACACCATTCATCTCACCGCAACGATGCGCAGCACTTCCAATCCGGCCAATGGATGGAATGTTGATGTGACTTTTGCGGGCAACATGGATTGGAGTGCTTGGTCTGGTCAAGGATTCCCAACAAGCTTCAAGGCAGACTGCGGCGGTGTTGATGCCAACTTTGCGGACTGGCATTACTTCCTGATGACACCGGGAGCCAATGCAGAACTTACCGGTTTCGGTGATTTTGTAGGGTCCATGGTAAATATTGTTCACGCACCTTCCAACAACTACTTTGCTTTCCAATTGGGCAATGGAGCCAACAATTACAACGCTGCCGAAAATGGCTTCGGTGGTTGGTTCAGCTACAACGGTGTATTCCGTTCAACTCCATCTGCACCGTTCACCAACATCTCCGGATCAGGTGACTTTGCTTTCGAACTCGATTGCTGCCCGGACTACGAAATTGTTCGTCAATGGACAGCTGTAGATTGTTCCGGCAACAGCACTTCGTGCACACAGCATATCAGCTTCAGCACAAGCGTTCAGAGCAATGGCGGTAATGATAATCAGAACAGCAACATGGAAGAAGCTGCATCCGATCAACATTTGGAAAATGAAATGGGAGTATCTCCTAACCCGACAAATAACCATACAACGTTCACATTCAAAGTTGCAACTGCCGATAAGACTTCATTCGAAGTTCTTGACATGACCGGTAAGAAAGTAGCTGACTTATATTCGGGAATGGCTGAAGCCGAAAAAGTATATAGCGTTCAATACGATGTGCGCAACCTTGCACCGGGCGTATACATGTTCCGATTGATTAATGGTATCGACGTAAAGATTGATAGATTAGTCGTTGGAAAATAATTGAAGCATTCAAGGATAAAAAGGCCTCTCGCGAAAGCGGGGGGCTTTTTTTTTGAGGACCAGAAATGAGGAGAATGGAGAATGAAGAAGAGAAAATGCCGGGGAATGTGATTTAAGGAACATAAGTCAAGAGATATTCACCATAGGTTTTACGTGTTTGCCATTCAATTGGTGTCGATGAAATTAGTGATAGTGCCCGATGAAAATCCGCTATTCACATTCTATCCACAAAACACCACCTTCGACTAACACAATCACACAATCGACTAACTGGTTCTCATGACGATTATCAACTGGGTTTATGTTGAAATGTCTGTCAGCAATGTTGATTAATGCGACATCTTTAATCGCGCATTCGTCTAAATCTTTGGGGCGTTAATCTTTTTCAACCTAACACTTTTTAATCCATGTCCAAAAAGTACTCTACAACTTTCTTGAGACGTGTTCTTTCTGAAAACCGGAAAAGCATGTCGAACAAATTCTTGTCCTCTGTGCTGGGGCTAGCATTGCTAGGCGCAGCAAGTGAAGCTTCGGCTCAACTCGCTATTATTAACTGTCCTGCTGATGTAACTATCGAATGCGGACAGAACATTCAAGACTACGACTTAACAGGAATGCCTTCTGTGCAGCTGTTGGTAGGAGCTAGCTATGCATTGGTTAGTTCAGACGTAACCGTTTCCTCCAGCGACTGCGAATCGGTGGTAGCCCGAACATGGACTGCTGAACTCGACGAGTTGGGTGGTTCATTGGGTTCTGTTTCGTGCACGCAAATTATTACTGTGAGCGACACGCAAGCCCCTGTTATTAGCGGCGTGCCTGCACCAATTACAGTTGACTGCGTGGATAGCGCTCCTACAGCGAGTACTTCTGTAACAGCTATTGACGCTTGCAATGGCCCGGTCGCAGTAACCTCGTTTCAAAGTGCAGCAGGTTCTTTGATTAGCACTTGCACTCTCACAACTGCATTCGGACCTGGAGCCGATTGGTCAGTATGGTTGATGGAACTCGCTGAATTGGGTTACATCACAAGTCCATACTTCCACTTCCAAGCTCCGGGAGCAACGTTCGAACAGTATGCCGACAACACCGCTCATTTGACCGGTACGTTGGTGAATACACTGAACCCTAACGAACGCTTCTTAGTTGACTGGTGGTTCAAATCAAAGCGCAACTGGAATGACTGGCAAAATGCCGGTGGCCCCGGAAGCCGCTCATACAAGAACGATTTGGATTTGGCTTGTGCTGACAACAATTATCAAAACTGGTCATACTACGAATTAGTAGATAACTTCTCCACTTTGACAGGAGCCGGCGACCTTGCAGGTGATCAATTGTATCTGCAGCATCAGCCTTCGAACTATTACTATGGATACC
>Ga0315907_10002685_pt1 | contig 22040 bp, 20 predicted proteins | sample LakEriMetagenome_3_FD_203525 | JGI IMG/M metagenome (GOLD analysis project Ga0315907, IMG submission 203525) | Freshwater fungal communities from buoy surface, Lake Erie, Ohio, United States - Buoy 12 MA123 | ecosystem: Environmental > Aquatic > Freshwater > Lake > Lake biofilm | place: USA...
TTCTTGCTCAATAAATACCACCACGACTGTTTGAAGGACGCAATGAGGAACATGATCCTCAACGAAGGCCTTCGTTTGGATGGTCGCAGCACAACAGAAATTCGTCCGATTTGGAGTGAAGTAGGCTACCTTCCGGGAGCACATGGCTCGAGCGTTTTCACCCGCGGTGAAACCCAATCGTTGACAACACTTACATTGGGTACCAAGCTAGACCAACAGATGATCGATAGCGCCGTAATGCCGCGTGAAGATCGTTTCTTGTTGCACTACAACTTCCCGCCATACAGCACCGGCGAAGCACGTCCGATTCGTGCAACCAGCCGTCGTGAAATTGGTCACGGTAATTTGGCCCTTCGCGCTTTGAAGCCCGTTATTCCGACTCAAGATGTTTGTCCATACGCTATTCGTATCGTGTCAGATATCCTCGAGTCAAATGGTTCTTCTTCTATGGCGACTGTTTGCGCAGGCACGCTTGCGTTGATGGACGGTGGTGTTCAAATCACTGCTCCCGTTTCCGGTATTGCGATGGGATTGATTACAAACGAAGACAATTCCAAGTACCAGATTCTTTCCGATATTTTGGGAGACGAAGACCACTTGGGTGATATGGACTTCAAAGTGACCGGTACTTCCAAGGGTATTACGGCTTGCCAGGTGGACATCAAGATCAAAGGCTTGAGCATGGACATGGTTAAGAATGCTCTCGAGCAAGCACGTCAGGGTCGTCTGCACATTTTGGGCGAGATGATGAAAACCATGGACAAGCCTGCGGATGATTATAAGCCACATGCACCACGTATTGTTTCGCTTGAAATTCCGAACGATATGATTGGAGCTGTGATTGGCCCCGGAGGTAAGATTATTCAGGAAATTCAGAAGACTACTAGCACAATCATCACTATTACCGAAGTTGACAACAAAGGAGTCGTGGAGATTGCTTCTGCTAATAAAGAGAATTTGGATGCCGCATTGAAGCGCGTTCGCAGTATTGTGTTCCCTCCGCAAATCGAAGTTGGAGAAATTTATGAAGGCGTAGTGAAGAACATTCAGGCATTTGGAGCTTTTGTAGAAATTCTGCCGAAACAAGATGCGCTTTTGCACGTATCGGAGATTGACTGGCACCGTATAGAGAATGTGCGTGATGTGCTGAAGGAAGGCGATAAGGTGAAGGTTCAGGTGATTGGTAAAGACCCAAAGAACGGCAAGTACAAGTTGTCGCGTAAGGTGTTGATGCCAAAGCCGGAGGCTCAGGCGAACTAATATGGTGTGATTAGGGTTATCCTTACATTGCGCATGTTCCGCTCAACAATTTTTGCTTAAACGGGGAGTTTCCCCACACAATTGAAAACAATACATGAGGCAGTTAAAAATCACCAAACAGGTAACGAACCGGGAAACCGCTTCGTTGGATAAGTATCTGCAGGAAATCGGTCGCGTAGACCTTATTACTGCGGAAGAGGAAGTGGAGTTGGCCAAGCGTATTAAGGCCGGCGACCAGGTAGCGTTGGAGAAACTCACTAAAGCCAACCTTCGATTTGTGGTATCCGTTTCAAAGCAATACCAAAATCAGGGGTTGAGTTTGCCAGACTTGATCAATGAAGGAAACCTCGGTCTTATCAAGGCTGCACAGCGCTTTGATGAAACCCGCGGTTTCAAATTCATCTCGTATGCGGTATGGTGGATTCGTCAGTCTATTCTTCAGGCATTGGCCGAACAATCACGTATTGTTCGTCTGCCGCTGAATAAGATCGGCTCCATCAACAAAATCAATAAGGCGTTTGCTAAGTTGGAACAGGAGTTCGAACGTCCACCAACACCGGCTGAATTGGCTGAAGTGCTGGAAATGACCCTCGACGAAGTGAAGCAGTCTATGCGCAACAGTGGTCGTCACGTTTCGATGGATGCGCCATTGAAAGACGGTGATGACAGCAGCAGCACGATGTACGACGTATTGCAAACAAACGATACGCCTTCACCGGATACCGATTTGTTGCATGAGTCGCTTCGCAAGGAAATTGAGCGTTCATTGCGCACACTTACCAGCCGCGAGGCCGATGTGGTTCGTTTGTACTTCGGTTTGAATGGAGAGCATCCACTCACGCTGGAAGAAATCGGTGAGCGCTTCGACCTGACACGCGAGCGTGTGCGTCAGATTAAAGAGAAGGCGATTCGCCGTCTGAAGCACACCAGCCGCAGTAAAATCTTGAAGTCCTACTTGGGATAATCTCATGCTAAAAGACCAAAGGCAGTTTGTTCATTGCCGATGGGTTAAACATCGCAAAAGCTCCGGAGACGGGGCTTTTGCTTTTTGGGGGGAATGGTGAAATAGTGAATAGTGAATAGTGAATAGAGCGCCCTTCGCCCATATATTCGTACAAACCATAACCCCATGCGCCTAACCATCACCACCCTCGCACTGCTCATCAGCGCGATGCTCTTCGCTCAGGCACCTGCACTCATTCCATACCAAGCCATTGCGCGAAATGCTGCCGGTGAACCGCTTGCCAATAGCACTCTCAACGCACGGTTTACGATTCATGATGGAACGGCTGCGGGCCCGAGCGCGTGGCAGGAGTTGCAAACTGTAACCACCTCTTCACTCGGATTATTCACCGTTCAACTCGGTAGCAGTATATCGCTTAGCGGTGTGAATTGGGCAGCGGGTGCGAAGTTTATGCAGGTGGAAATTGATTTAGGCAGTGGCTTTGTCGATATCGGGACACAGCAGCTGTTGAGTGTCCCGTATGCTTTGCACAGTGCAAGTTCAATAAGTGCCGGAGACGGTATCTCGAATATTTCGATTACAGGAGATACACTTTTTTTGAATAATGGAGTATTTTTAGTCATACCAGGTATTAGCGCAGCAAATAGCAAACACACGTGCGGGGCTCCCAACATCCATAACCCCAATCTTACCTATGGCAGTATGACAGATCAGGAAGGTAATGTTTACAAGACGATTGTCATTGGCGGACAGGAGTGGATGGCTGAGAATCTCAATTCGAGCATTTACCGAAATGGAGACCCGATAACAGCAAATTTGGATAATACCGCCTGGCAAAACACCACTAGCGGTGCCTGGTCATATTACAACAACGATGCAAGCTATGCATGTCCTTATGGCAAGTTGTACAATTGGTATACGTGTTTAGATGGCCGCCAGCTTTGTCCGGTTGGTTGGCACGTGCCGATTGACGCTGAATGGACAGTGCTAATGAATTTTCTAGAAGGTCAGTTAGTAGCAGGTGGTAAAATGAAATCCAGAGGCACCATCGAAGCCGAAACGGGTTTGTGGTATAATCCAAATGCGGAAGCCACAAACAGCAGTGGTTTTTCAGGGGCTCCAGGGGGCTTCCGTGACTACTATGGAGGATATTTTGACTCTGGCTTCCGCGGTAATTGGTGGAGTTCTTCAGAGTTTGATGCCGATTTCGCATGGAACCGTAGCCTGAATAATGGCAGTAGCTTTGCCGGTTGGTACCAAAGTATTAAGCAGGCAGGTTTTTCCGTCCGCTGCCTCAGGGATTGACTCTGGGAACCCTCGATTTTTGAGAGCTAGAATTGAGGTCTAAACTTCCCAATCGGATTTAGCAGCGGACTGAAGTTGTAAGACTGGGCCATGGCGATTTCACCGTCTTGTGTTTTCGCCCAGAAATAGTCCAAATCAAATGGTATGATGTTGCCGTAGTCGTCTTCTATGGCTTTCTTCGATGGTTTCAGGTGCAGATCAATAGTAGTTGTCTTTCCCTTGCTGTCTGTCACCTCCAGCGTGTAGGCTGCCTGTGCTTTGCCTAAACTATCGGTTTGCGACTCGGTGAGTTGCGTGTTGAACGATTCCACGTGTACTTTCTTGAATAGTAGTAGTTGTTCTTTTACCGCAGTTGTATCGAAACGAAGGGATTTTCTTTCACTAGCTCCGGCAACATCGCAACTCCACAACTCTAAGTTATTGCCACCACCAAAACGCACCTCCCAACTATCGGCAGGAATCATGTGGTTAATCATGCGGACTTTACTCACTTCAAGATGTGGGTATTCGAAAATGCCGGTGTAGCGCCATTCCATTTCGTTCGTGAAGAAACGCGTAGAAAGGAAGCCTGTGAATCCTTCCATGTGCACAATGTACGGTTCCTCGCTGCGACCGATGCCAGGAATTTCGAGCAGCATAACGGTTCCCGTATGATCGGGTGTAGGTATGCCCACGTACCAGATTTTTGCAGGCTCGTTTCCGCCTGTGAAAATCTCGACTCGCTTCGATGAAGAGGCAAGTAGCTTGAGCATATTATCGCGTGATGAGTCGCTCACATTACCGCGAATACGAATGCGGTTAAAGGTCTTCAGCATCAGGTTTACAGCATCTTCACGCGCTTGCAATTTGCCGTTCAGACGCCATAAACGCTCGCCGGGTATGCGCTCCACGACGGCTACCTTACCCAGGTGATCGGTTATGACAACTTTGTTGACCTTGGCGGTATCCTCAATGGCGAAATCGGTGAGTGGCTCATTGGCAATGGTGCTGGTGTGAGATTGGAAGTAGACGACACCCGCAGCGATGGCCAGGACGGCCAATACCAGTAGTAATATAATATTCTTCTTCATCGGTTTCGCTATGGCTTACGCGAGCTTAGAGGTCCAGCGCTTCTTGCGCCAGATAAATTGAATGATGCCGAGCACCATTACCAGCAGGATGGGCACAACGGTATTGATTGTTTTGATGGTACTTCCTGAGCTGATAATTTTTTCTTCGGCCATCTTTCGGAGTTCAATGGTTCGCGAACGAACACTGATGAGCGCCTGGTCATCGAGCAGGTAATTCATGCAATTCATGAGAAACTCTTTGTTGTCATACAACACTCTTCGAAACTGAGGGTCGTATCCCAATGCAATGGGCATAGGCTTTCCACTGCGCATATCAACGTCGTTGTAGGCGATATCCCCATCGGCAATCACAATCATTTTGGTGGGAAGGCTCTTGTCACGGAATGCAATGTTCGGATCTTTCTTAATCGCATCAGGCGTTTGGTCGCGGAAAGCACTGGGGAATTTTCCTTCGAGAATCATAGCCATGGTGCGCTCCGGACTGGTGCCGTTTTCGAAGTACTGCTGGTTGAAGGCCAAGAGTTGCAGGTCAACACGCGCGGGTGCTCGTAATTCTTTGGAAAGCGGTGAGCTCTTGAGCAAGGGGGTTTTGACGACATCTGAACTCGCATTCACACTGTCGAGACTACCTGCGAATTCCATTTTGATGGGATCTAGGTTGGCTGTAATGGGGTGCGTGTTAGTTGATGATAGCAACAGTGGCGCGTAGTAATTCGTGCGGTCGGTGTAGGCTCGTTGATTGCCCATCGGGCCATTGTCGAGTATGATAGGTGCTCCCTGAAAGTCAATTACCAGAGCACGATTCAAACGCACACCATATTCGAACAGCATTTCATAAACGCCGTTTTCATTGCTCACAGCCATGGTCGACTCTGCATTGCGCAAGCTGTCCATGTTGATTTTTAAAGCATCCAGCATCCACAACACTTTGCCTCCGTTCATGATAAACTGGTCAATGATAAAGCGGTCCTTGTCACCAATAGCCGAATCGGGACCTGCTACCACGAGTGCAGCATAGCGGTTTGTGCGAAGCGTCATCGCATCGGCTTTATCGCTGAAGGCGTTTATCTGGGAGTCGATACGAACCGGCTCTACATCATAGTTTTCGCGCAGACCATAGAGGAAGTCGGCTAGGTTTATTCCCGGAATTTCACGATGCCCCGTGAGTATGGCAATAGCCGGTTTGTCTTTGCGGGTAATCTTACGCAAGCCATTGGCTAATTCATACTCCAGGTTGTTGACCGACGTATTGACCATTTGGTCCGTAGCCACGGGTGTTTCCGTTTTCAGGAACTGTATAGGGTATTCGCGTCCCTGATACTCTACGATAGCAGCCGGCCAAATGAGCTTCGATGCTTGCACGCCATTTTCAGAATAGGAAATATTGGAAAATCGCAAGCCTTTTTCATCGAGGGCTTTGAACGTTTCATTGATGATTTTCTCGTCGCCGCTTTCATACGGATCAATGAATTCATAGTCGATTTGTCCGTTGCTGTAGTCTACAAATTCGTCTAGTCGCTCCTTGATGCTGTTCTCCAATCGCTTGAACTCAGCCGGAAACTCGCCGTGCAAGTAGCAGCGTATGAAAAGCGGATCAGGCAGATTGCCGAGCATTTCCTGTGTGGCCGGCGTGAGCGAATGTCGCTTCTCCTCAGTAAGGTCAAGCTTGAAAAAATAGAACGAAAGCAAGAAGGCAGAAGTCAGCACAATGCCCAGTGAAAGGAAGAGCTGAAGTATGTCGGAACGTTTTCTTTTCATGTATGATAGACCCGAAAACGGGTGTCCAAATTTCGACAAAGACGGCATTGAATCAATGCACAAAGATTGTTGACTTATACAGCCGGAGTGTTCGACACTTGGACCAGATATTCCGGCGTTCTGGGTCCCTTGTTCATGATGATGTCAATGGTGGAAAGGCCGCTCATAAAAGGGTGTCGATCGCTGAAAACCTGCGGGTAGGAGGGGAGTATGGGCCACGATTGGTGTGGCTCCCAGAGGTAGGTATTGTCGCCTTCTTTATATTCCCACGGTTCGTCTATCAGTGTCACTTGGATTGGTAACCCGCATAGTTTCACCCATTCGAGCGCTTCCATATTCAGATCCAGTAAGTACGAGTGAGGTTTCAGGATGCATGCTTCGAGTTTTTCGAAATAATGCTCGAAATAGGCTGCTCTGCCGTATGAAGAGCGCAAGGTGCTGATATGCTGTTTGCGCCAGGAAGAGCCTGATATGCGGATGTCTTTGAAGGCCGTCTTGATGCCCTTTTGCCCTTCCACAGGAACCGTGAGGCTTAGCTTTCCATTGACGCCGAGTATGTCATAACGATTGCGAAAGGTCTGCTTGAGATATAGTTCGTTGGGATTGACACAGACCGTATCATGGGCCATGGCCAACCAATGAGCAGAGGGGAACAGACACAAGGGTATGGTGGATGCAGACGTCATGGTTTGTTCAATCGTTATCTGTTTTTAAGATAAACCAATAATAGTAACCATACGCTAAAAACACGGAGCCCACAGCCATGGGTATGATGAAGAACAAAGGGGAGCGTTGCATGTTTTCAGGACGTTCCAACTCCTGGCTATAGTTGTAAATGGGCACGATAATCACGCTCAGGAACAGCAAGAGAAATGTAATGTTGTATACCAAGTTTACCCCTTTCCAGATTTTTCGAGCAATGGGGTTTCCTTTTGCATCGTATCGAACCGATTCCATCGCAGAGCGCGTGCGCGCTTTGCGCTGTTGATGTTCAACCCAAAGCTTATAGACTAATTCTCTGCGTTGTAATTCGGCGGCTGAAATCTTATCCGCGTTTAGCATGGTATCATAATTATGGCGCTGGGTAGCGTCCATCAAAAACGAATAAGCCTGCTGGCACTCCATGAAGCGCTCGTGAGCCGTGGGATTCGGATTCACATCGGGGTGAAACTCTTTCGCTTTTGTCCGGAAAGCAGTGCGAATTTCCTCTTCGCTTGCACCGGGTTTCACACCAAGTATGTGATAGTAGTTTTTCATTTAACCACCCACTTCGCCACGCATGTAGAGTTCAATTACTCCGAGTAAAATTCGCAGACCAAGCAAAGCACCCAGAACAGCGCTAAGAATCATGCGCATACGGGCTTGCTTGATAGGGAAGCGATCAAACTGAACAATGATATCTACTACGACGGAAGCTACTGCCAGAAATTCTAAAAAGGTAATGAGCTTCCAATGCTTAGCTACTTCGAGGTAAAACGCGGCAGGAACCCCCAGGAATTTACCGGACCAGTAGAGCGCGTTGTAGACGATTAGCAGACCATAGGTAACAGGTATAACGGGCGATTGCGAAGCCTTGTTTTGATTCATGGGTGCAAGATATCAATACATGCCGGGTAAACGCTCCTTCGAGGCTTCTGCCAGTTTGGAGCGAGTAATATTCTGCACACGTTCAGCAAAGGCCGTTACATGCTCATCGTTGATGTCGAGATGTGCCACGAGGCGTATTTTATCGTTTCCAAACGTGAAGCATTGAATTCCTTCTTTTGCCAGTGCAGCCATCACGGATCCCGATGGAATACTATCCGACATTTCGGCAATTACGATGTTGGTGTCGATGGGCATGATGCTTTTAACCCAATCCAGACCTTTCAAAGCTTGACCCATCGATTGGGCTCGTCTGTGATCATCTTGAAGTCGTGAAATGTTGTGTCGCAGTGCGTAGAGACCTGCAGCGGCAATGAATCCTGCTTGGCGCATACCACCACCCATCGATTTTCTCCGACGATGAGCGTGGTAGATGAAGTTTTTCGAGCCCAGCAACAGGCTGCCCACCGGAGCGCCTAGTCCTTTGCTGAGGCAAATAGAAATCGTATCGAAGATGTTCCCGAAAACCTTGGGGTCTATGTTCTGTGCCACAACCGCATTGAACAATCGAGCGCCATCGCAATGCAGTTGGAGGCCTTTGGCCGAGCAAACCTCGCGAATGGCCTTGAGTTCATCGAGGTCGTAGAGTGCTCCGCCGCCTTTGTTCATCGTGTTTTCGAGAGAAACCAGTGTGGTGTGCGGGTAGTGCGCGTCGTCGGCGTTTATGTTGGCCAGTACTTGAGCAGCTGTGATACGTCCGCGATTGCCCTCGAGCAGGCGCATGCTTACACCCGAGTTTTGGGCCACGCCACCACCTTCGTAGAGGTATATGTGCGAAAGGTTGGAGCAGATCACCTCATCGCCCGGGCGTGTGTGCACGTTGATCGCGATTTGGTTGGTTTGTGTTCCGCTGCTGCAGTAAAGTGCAGCCTCCATGCCGAACATCTCGGCCGCAAAAGCTTGCAGTTCGTTTACGGTAGGGTCTTCGCCAAAAACATCGTCGCCCACGCGGGCGCGTGTCATGGCATCGAGCATAGCCGCCGTGGGGCGTGTAACTGTGTCGCTGCGAAGGTCAATAGTCATAGTGCAAATGTAAGCGCGAAGAAGCGACACAAGAGGAACAAGGCAACACCTGCACGAGTCACTTGGTAGCGATGGGATGGGGCACGTCGTTTCTCGCCAGAATGCCGACTCAATCGCGTATCATCAGTCTTTTACCTAGAAATTGAGGGGCAGACTTTAGAATTACGGATTACGGATTACGAATTACGGATTATGGCTGAGCTTGGGGATTTTGAAGGAGGCAGATGTTCCGGGCCTTGGGGCTAGGGAGAACATAGCCCTTGAAAACTTTTCTTTGTATTTACGATTTTAGTCGTACACTTGCACTGCCCGCTCGAGGCAATTCTTTAGGAAATCGTTTCCCCAACTCAATTTTGAAACTCTTTATTTCGACAACGAATCTCATTTTACATGTATAACCTTTTGCAATTAAATAGCATGAAGGTGGCTGAACTCAAGGAAGTAGCAGACAAGCTGGCCATCGACAATGCGGACAAACTGAAGAAACAAGATCTCATCTACAAGATTCTGGATGTACAAGCCTTGAAGGCGGAACCCACGGCGACGGAGCCTGCTGCAGAAACACCTTCAGCATCAGAACCCACCGCTGAATCTGTTAAGGGTAAACGTGAGCGCGCGCGCAAACCCGCAAAGGGCGCCGAACCTGCCGGTGATTTGTTTCCGGAGCAACCTGGAACGGATGAGCCCACAGCTGAGAAAGCTGCAACTAACGATGCTCCTCAAAGCGCAGAACCTGCTCAACCTCAACAAGGCCAGCCTCGCCAACTCCAAGGTCCTCAGCAAGGCGATCGCCGTCAGCAAGGGCAGCGAGACCAACGCAGGTTTGAGCAGCAGGAACGTGGACAGAGTCAGCCGCAACCTCAACAACAGCAGCAGCAACAGCAACAACAGCCGCAGCAGCAACAACATCAACAGCATGGTGGTCATACTCAACAGCATGGTCAACAAGGCCAGCAAGGAGGTAACCAGCAGCAACAACCTCATAATGTTTTCCGCCCCGATAAAGCGAAGCGTGGCCAAGCCGATGAGCATGGATATAACTTCGACGGCATTGTATTGGCCGAGGGCGTTTTGGAAATCATGCCCGACGGCTTCGGTTTCATGCGTTCTTCAGATTTCAATTATTTGAATTCTCCCGACGATGTATATGTGTCACAACAGCAAATCAAGCTGTATGGCTTGTTGACCGGTGATACCGTAGAAGGGGCTATTCGTCCGCCGCGAGAAGGGGAGAAGTATTTCCCATTGATACGCGTGGACAGGATTAACGGCCGCGACCCGAACTTCGTGCGCGACCGTGTACCATTCAAATTTTTGACGCCACTGTTCCCGTATGAACGTTTCCATATTGCCGACAATAACTCGAATATCTCCATGCGCATCATGGATTTGTTCGCACCCATCGGCAAAGGTCAGCGCGGTATGTTGGTTTCTCAGCCTAAAACCGGTAAGACCACCTTACTGAAAGATATTGCTAACGCTATTGCCAAGAATCACCCGGAAACGTACCTCATTGTATTGCTCATTGACGAGCGTCCGGAGGAAGTGACCGATATGAAGCGCAGCGTAAAGGCTGAAGTGATTGCATCGACGTTCGATGAGCCGGCTGAACGACACGTGAAGATTGCCAACATTGTGTTGGAAAAAGCCAAGCGAATGGTGGAGTGCGGACATGATGTGTGCATTCTGCTCGATTCAATTACGCGTTTGGCTCGTGCATATAATACGGTTGCTCCTGCGAGCGGTAAGGTTCTTTCCGGAGGTGTTGAAGCGAACGCCCTCGAAAAACCAAAGCGTTTCTTTGGTGCTGCCCGTAAAATCGAGAACGGTGGTTCACTATCGATTATCGCAACAGCCTTGGTTGATACAGGTTCTAAAATGGATGAAGTAATTTTCGAAGAATTCAAGGGCACCGGTAACATGGAATTGCAATTGGAGCGTAAAATTTCGAACCGACGCATCTTCCCGGCAATCGATATTCTGTCGTCGGGTACACGTAAGGAAGACTTACTGCACGATCGTGATGTGCTCCAGCGCATGTGGATATTGCGTCGCCACTTGGCTGATATGAATCCGGTTGAGGCGATGGAGTTTGTGAAAGATCGAATTGATAAGACCAAGAACAACGAGGAATTCCTCGTGAGCATGAATTCGTAAGCTATGTGGATGAAGTGGTTGCCCGTAATACTGGCAGTGTTGTGGCTTGCCGTGCGTTGGTTATTGGGTTTGCAACTCGATGTGGAGTCGGCCCAAAACGCAGGGGTTCTGCTCAACATCTTGTTCATTTTATTACTGACGTTTCTCGGAATTAGCCTTCATTATCGCAAACTTCAAGGCATGGTATCCGGCTTTCTGGAGGACTTTAAAGCATGTATGAAGCCGGCATTGCTTTACGTATTGTGCGCGGTAGTTTTTATAGGTGCTTACTATGCCTGGCTGAGCGATGATATTGCGGAACTGCGCTCTGCGTATATAGAAACCTTCAATGAAGGAATAAAGGACGAGAACAATCTTGCCAATTTTCTGAGTCAGCACCCGGAAGAAAAGGGTAAAACGGTGGAAGAACTGATGCAGAAGAATCGCGAAAACGTAGAGCGTAACGTATCCGTTCAAACGCGTATCATGGGAGGCTCACTTGCACTCACGTTCATTGCCATTGCTTATGGTCTTATGGCTGTTTTTTTCTGGCGGACATTTGTTCGGAAATGGTGAGACAATAAATCCATAGAAATTCGTTACTTCGTGCATTGATGAAACAGGCATTTGCATTTCTACTCATCTTTTCGACTTTTATAATGTCGAACAAGTCTTTCGCCCAAGCCAAGGGGCGTGAGAATCTGTCCAGTTTTGATAGCCGAATGTATCATTTTGGGTTTTTACTTTCTGCCAACACATCTTCGTTTTTCATTGATTATAAGCCTGATTTTACTTTCGGTGATTCCTTATTGGGAATTGAGAACGTGCCGCAAGCAGGATTCAACCTGGCATTGCTTGCATCATTTAACCCTATTAAAAATGTGAACCTGCGATTTGTGCCTGGCCTCTCTTTTCAGGATCGCGGTCTAAACTATACGTTTCTTGAAGAAGGCAATAAAGTCGAAACATTTTTAAAACGCACAGAGTCTGTTTGGCTCCAGTTTCCCCTCATGTTGAAATTGAGAACCAATCGTGTGGGGAATTTCGCCGCTTATGGTCTCATTGGTGGGAGCTATGGCATTGACATGCAATCACAAAAGGATGTAGACGAGGCAGTGGCCGGGAAGATAGTGGTAAAGCTGGAAAAGACTGATATTACACTAGATGCAGGAGGAGGATTTGATTTTTTTCTTCCCTATTTCAAATTCGGTGTAGAATTGAAAACAGGCTTCGGAATGAAGAATGTTCTCATTCAGGAGAACAACCAATTTACGGATCCGATTTCTCGGTTGCGTTCGCGGACCTTTGTAATTTCACTTTGCTTTGAGGGGTAGATTCTTCACTTTTTCCTGTTCATAATCGATGGTTCTTTTTTTTATTGAAGAGCAGATTCTCATCAATTTAGAATCATGAAAAAGTGGATTCTTCGGGTAGTTAAAAGTAAGTACACCCTTTCAACGGTGGTGTTTCTGCTGTGGCTTACCTTTTTCAATGAAATCGATTTGATTTACATCTTTCAATCGCGCAGGGAAGTTGGGGAATTGCGCGCTGAAGTGCAGAGAATGAAAGATGATAATGTGCGAGCGGCAGAAGCGTTACATGATCTAACCACGAACACGTATTCACTTGAAAAATTTGCTCGTGAGAATTACTATATGAAGAGGGAAAATGAAGAGGTCTATGTATTCAAGGAGCGTCCGGCTCCGGTGAAGCAATAACCTTCTCTGTAATGCCGTTCGGCAAACAATGTAAATTTTAGCGTATGAATCGTGCGATTTTGGTGTGTATGCTGGTGGGCATTTTGTGCTCTCCACAGATGAGGGCTCAAGTCCCTGATACTTCTTCTAATTTAAAAGTTTATATCAACTGCATTTATTGTTATCAGGATTTCCTTCGGACTCAAATAACGTGGGCCAATTTTGTGCAGGATCAATTCGTGAGTGATGTTGATCTGACCATTACCAGCTTGCCAACCGGAAGTGGGGGCGACGAATTTCAGTTGCAGTTCGCAGGGAAGAAGTCATTAGCAGGCTTGCGTGATACCTTGAAGTTTACTACCAACGCCATAAATACGGATAATGAAATTCGCGAACAGTTGTGTCGAAAAGTGAAACTAGGTTTGGTGCGTTATGCGGCATGCAGTAGCACAGGCGATTGCCTGACTATTGACAGTAGCTTGGCAAAAGATAGTCTCGACAAGGGCATTGGCAGTAACCCGGAAGAAGACTTCTGGAATGCATGGGTTTTTCGCGCGAGTGCAAACGGTAATTTAGGAGCACAAAAAGTGTATCAATCCGGTTTTTTCAACTCCTCACTTTCGGCTTCACAAGTCAAAGAAACGCATAAAATATCCTTTGATGTGAGGGCGCGCTACAGCGAGCAGCGTTATGACTATGCCAGTTTTAAGGATACCTATATACTCAGATCACAATCGGCTAATGTTACTTACGTCCATTCTCTCAACGATCATTGGTCAGCAGGTGCCTTCGCATACACCGAGCGCAGCGATTTCAGTAATTACGATTTGTATCAGAATGTGGCTGCTGCCGTGGAATACAATGTCTTTCCATATCGGGAGGCTCAAACGAAATCGCTGACTGTTGTTTACAGAGCTGGCTTCACGTATTACGACTTCCAGGAAGTTACCATTTTCAATAAATCTACCGACCGTATTCCTTCTCAATCTTTAACGATGGCCGCCTCCTTTACGAAGGATTGGGGTCAGCTTTCTTCGGGCATTGAGGTTGCAAGTTTTCTGAATGATTTCGACCGCAATCACTTGTATTTCTGGTGCAACTTCGATGTTAGAATTTTCAAAGGACTTTCAGCAAGTTCTTGGATGGGTTACAGCATTCAGCGGGATCAGGTGAATATTCGCTTGAACGGAGCCTCGCAGGAAGAGGTGCTGCTTCAACAACAGCAGCTCTTGACCGGGTTTGAGTTGAATGCCTATTTGGGATTAACCTATCGTTTCGGTTCCATCTATAATAATGTGGTGAATCCGAGGTTTAATTAGGATTGCAGTAAGTGTTCGCTAAGTTATGTCTACGTTTTTCCGTAAATCCGTAAACGATCATTATCAATTGCTTACGTCAATTGCTCTGCGAAGCGCGTCTTCATCGAGTGAGCCATACACTTCATGACGAGAACGCAAAGCAGATTGACCTTTCACTTGCAGATGTTTTGCAACAGGGTCTTCATCGATAAGTAGTGCATAGGCAACGCGCTCTTCAATCATATGGGCTGCATAGTCTTTATAGATTCCATATTGCTGAAGTGAAAAATTCGTGATGTCGTAACCCAGTGCATCGAAAAATGTGGTGGAGTAGATGCTAATTTGAATACTCGTTTCGCGTAGCAATAGATCAAGGGGCTTTTCCTGATCTATGATTTCAAAGCCTATTTTTTCCAGTTCTCGGTATCGAGACTTTTTCTTTTCCAGGGGATGCATTTTGATAATCCACTTCCAGTCTTGATGAAGCTCCATAAAGGGTCTCAATCGATGTGCATAAGCGATGTACTCATCGTCCATGTTTTTTTGAGCACAAATGAGGATGGTCTTTTGCGGATTCGACGTGAACGCGGGCAATTCATCATGCCATTGATAATCGCCGGCTACGATGATGGTATCATTTGAAAATTCACATCCGGCTGAAAGGAGTTGCTTCCAATAACTTCCATAAACACAAATGCAATCGGGGAAGAATGCGTTTTTTACTGCTGTTCTGAATGTTTCGGAATACCGGTAGTACAGATCATTTTTGGATATCAATCCATGCTGTAATTCTACGCTTCTTATACCAAGCGTTTTCAGCGCAGCTATAAGGCCCTCGTTGTGGTAGTGGCTGATGAAAACCACAGAGCGCACCGGTTGATTTCGAAACAACCCGTAGTAGAATCTAAAATCATCGAAGAAGACATGCAGTGCCGAAAGAATGTGCTTTTTTTGAAGGTCATTCCATGCTTGAGATTTTAGCGTTTTCTTGGCTAAGCTATCCACTTCTGAAAGCATTCGAAGCTCAGCTGCATCCGGAGTGCCAAAAGAGCGGGGTATCGCATCAAGGCTCACCTGGCATGACAAACGTGGTTCTTTTTTTCGATTGATTAAGCTTTTATGGTTTTCTTCAAATAACGAGGCTGCACGTTCCATATAAATCGAATGCCATCGCTGTGAAGCATCGCAAACTAACCGAGCGGGATCTATGAACACAAACTCGCGCAGTGTAATCGGGTTGTTTTTTTTTCGAAATACACTCTTCACTTGCAGGAATGCGCGTTGAGCAGCCAATGGCCAATGAAGATAATTGCGGATTATTCGGTTATGTGTTCCCGCTTGCTCATAGGTAAGCGCGTGCTGAAAAACTTTCAGAAAAGAATACGAGGCGCTGCGGTAAAGTGATTCGTCGGCTAGTTTATCCTCGAAAAATCGATTGAGAACTTCATAGGGTTGAATATGAATTTCCGATGACACTCTTACTTTCCGGTATAGGGTTGCTCAAGAGAACTTTTCAGAGCCGCTGCATCGAACTTGTTACCCTCGATTCCTTCAAACGACTTGATGATGTTTCCGTTCCACACATAAAACAGGCCCGGAGTGCTGGCATTGCTTCCTAAAACAGTCCAGAATTTTGGGATATCTATTACTTCATACGGCTTGTTGAATCCCGTCTCTTTCATGAACTCCGGAATAAGGAACGCCTCTTCATCCATGAATATGATATACGTGTCGGGCAATTTCAATTTGGCCGATAACGCCTTTAGTTCCTTGGCTGTCTCGCGGCAATGGTCGCAGCCGGGAGCAAAGAAGCAAACGAGTTTTTTTCCTTCATCCAGATTGACTTTTTTGCCACCGATGGTTTTGAATTCAGAGAAGCGCGATTTCGCTTTGGGTGGTTGAGCTTCTTCAACTTTTGCTGTTGATGCAGTATCTGTAGCTGAAATCACGGCTGTAGTAAGCGAATCAACAGGGCTTGCTGTGGTATCTGCTGTAGCAGCAGGTTCCTCTATTACGACTTCTGATTCGGTTGCAGTGTCGCCTGTGTTTTCTGTTTCGCACGGACAAAAAGGAAAGAGAGCGAACATCCCAAAAGCCGATACAGAATAGATGAACATGGGAACCATGAACCGATTCTGACCTTTTTCATATTCCTGGGTTGTTTTGTAGATGTAAACCAGTAGACCCAACGTGAGCACGTTTTTGATAAAGGCCTCTAGCGGAGTCATCGGTATGAGTTGGCCGAAACAGCCGCAGTTGCCATTCATCGCTCCGTGTTTGACCATTTCAATGGAAAGGTGCACGCAAAAAGCGACCAACAAAAATGCTGTGACAGGAATGACAAAACGCTTTAGAAAGTGTCGTTGAAGAATGGCAATACCAATGGCAGCTTCCAGCGCGATGAGTAAACGAGAGAAGTATGGCGCATCGCACCAGCCACAAATACCAAGATCAACAAGTTGTTTCTCGAACATCCAAATAGGGAACATCTTGGAAACGGCCGACACTAGAAATAGAATCGAAACTACTATACGCGCTGTCCAGGGAAGGTATGCTTTCATATCGATGATTGTTGGGTTGTTAAATGGGATGTTAGAATTATTCGGTATAGGTTATTTTGAGCTGGCCATTGCTCAGGGTTTTGGTAGCACCACTCATCGGGTTTACCAGCGTGGCTTGAAAGGTTGCCTCCAACCGGTTTGTTGTTTCATTATGACTTGTAATGGTGATGGAGCCCGGTTGTTCGTTGGTTACTTCCCAAGCAACAGCGAGGCCATCCGTATAGAGCATAAAGTTGGCGTCAGCGGAAAGTTCGTAAGTTCCGACTGATAAACTATCCAGCTCCATAGTGAGGGTTTGCCCTTCAGACGAAATGCCGTTGACTGTGAGGAAAATTCCATAGTCGCCAAATAGGGTTGCATTTGCGCAGCGTTCGGCCCCATCTGTCGTCCATTTGAGCGTTCCATTCGGTAAACTGCACACGAGGGGAGTTTCGATGTCTTCCTCTTCTTCTTCTTTGCATGCAGTGAAGAGCATTGATGTTGTGAGAAGTATTGCCAATAGAGGCAAAAGCTTGAATATATGGGCTTTCATAAAAAGTGCAATGGCCGGCAATTTAGCCGAAAAGCGGATAAACCGGATGTGAAATGAATGATAATTAGACCTAAGAAAATGTTATCGATTTACTGCGTGGACTGCGCCGGAGCTCCATAAGCCTTAGCACTTTCATTCAGAAGTGCGATGAGCTTTTTGGACATGTCGTTAAAATAGCGCTTGGTTCGATAACCTACCACCCATTCAATACCTCGCACGGCATTGGTCAAAAACATTTCGTCGGCAGCCAATAGGTTGTGTGGGTTCAGCGTGCACTCGTATACCTTTATCTTGTTTTCAAGAGCGAGGTTAATGATGTTCATGCGCATGGTGCCGGCCACCGGACCATCGTCGAGTGTCGGGGTGTAAAGCACACCGTTCGATACAATAAAAAGATTGCTCGAATTGGATTCTATGATGGAGAGCTTGTTGTTTTGAATGAGCGCTTCATCCAGCCCTTTATCACGCGCGTGAATAGCCGCCTGCACGTATAGCTGGCAATTAAGGGTTTTATATACGGATAGCTTATTTACCTCTTTTTTGAAGTCCATGAAAATGTCGACCTGTCTTCCAATAGGGTTCAGCACAAACTCATTGTCCGGCAACGGTTCTGCTTCGATGAAATAGGTCATTTCATCTTGTTTCGGGAGGTAGAACCCGGTCGATTTCCGATAGAAGGTGATGCGCATACGTCCGCCTTCGTTGATGCCATTGCGCTGCAAGAGTTCTTGCACCTGCGCTCTCAAAGACTCGATGGAAAATCCTTCTGTAGGTCGAATTTTTAAGGCGTTTGCAGTTGCTATAATGCGAGCGTAATGATTGTCGAGAAAGAGTGCCTTTCCATTCACGATGCGCATACTTTCGAAGAAGCCATCGGCAAAGCGAAAGGCACGATTGTCTTTGGCAATGTGCGTTGCCGAATCATTTAGAAACTCACCTTTATGGAAGACATAGCTCATGTGCGAGGCCTTTTATTCGAGAGAACGCACAACGTCGATTAGTGGACTATTGGTGGGAATCAAAATACCTCTCACACCCACTTGTTCGGCGCATTGTACATCACGTTCCCGATCGCCAATCATAATACTTTTGGTTGGGTCGAGGTTGTAACGAGCCAATGCGCGTTCCATTAAAAGACGCTCCGGTTTTCTCGTGAGTGAATTTCCGAATTCGGGGTGATGCGGTGAATAGAAGATTCGTTTGATTTCAACACCCCACTCTTGACAAGTGTGGTTCAGTACATCGTGTATTTCAGCAACTGTTTCGTGGGTGTACAATCCTTTTGCAATTCCACCTTGGTTGGTGATCACAAAAATTAAATAGCCTTTGGATTGAGCCAAGGCCAAGGCCTCCATGACGGTTGGAAGAATGATAAACTCTTCTGCTGTCATGGTGTAGTCGCCGGGATCATGATTGATTACACCATCGCGGTCGAGGAAGAGGGCTTTTTGTTTCATGGAATCAGGCTTTTTGCTTTTTGGCGCGAATGGTCAACCATGCAATGAAAAGTGCGATGAGCATGAGGAAGGAAGCCGTAATAAAAGCGGCCCCCGGAAAATACGTGTTGCCTGACGTAGTGAAATGACTGAAAATACCGGCCATCATGACCGGACCAATTATAGATGTGATGCTTTGAACACTTGTTATGATGCCTTGCAATTCACCTTGTTCATTGGATGGCACCGATTCAGTCATGAGTGATTGAATGGCCGGGCCATTGATTCCTCCAAGGCAGTAGGGTAGAATGGCTACCATCATCCATGTGCCGGATGGTGCTAAGCCAAACCCGGCCATTCCAAGGGTATAAAGTGTGAGGCCTATCAACATGGCATTTGAATTTCCGATGCGACTATTCACTACGCGCACTAGAACTCCCTGCACGAAGGCTACAATAATACCGACGGTCATAATGGATATTCCAATCGCTTTTTCTTCCCAGCCAAACTTCAGCATCGTATAGTATTGCCAGTTGGTCATTACCGCTTGCGCACCGAGGTAGAGTAAGAAAAATACAACCAGAAAGCCTATGATGGTTTTATGTCGAGAGATGTTGATGAACGCCCCAATAGGGTTGGCGCGCCTCCATTCAAAGGGTCGGCGTCGGTCGGCAGGGAGCGATTCCGGTAAGATAAAATATCCGTACATCCAATTGACCAAAGACAATACCGCACATGCTATGAACGGAACTCGCACTCCCCACTGAGCGAGCAGTCCGCCTACACCCGGGCCAATGATGAAGCCCATGCCGAATGCTGCCCCCAGCATACCGAAGTGTTTAGAGCGATTGTCATCATTGCTGATATCCGCTATGTAGGCGGAGGCCGTTGTATAACTGGCTCCCATTATACCTGCAAGTATGCGCCCCACGAAAAGCCAGGTTAGAGTGGGGGCAAACGCCAGCAGAATAAAATCGATTCCAAAGCCGAAAAGGGAAAGGAGCAAAACAGGGCGCCTTCCATAGCGATCACTCAGGCTGCCGAGTATGGGCGACATTACAAATTGCATAATGGCGAACCAGAACATAAGCCACCCTCCTACAACGGCGGCCCTGCCTTCATCACATTGCTCCATACTCATAATGAGCTTGGGGAACACAGGTATAATGATTCCAATGCTGATGGAGTCAATCAGCGCTGTGATGAGAATAAAGAGAATGGCCGGTTGGCGCTGAGCTGTCATAGAGAGGCGAAAGATACTGCCACCGACTATTCATCAGGTGTTTCATCGTCGACCATCCATTCTTCTTCAAAATCGAAATCGGTATAATCGTCGAGTTCACGGCGTTCCTTTTTAGTAGGACGACCCAAGCCCCGCCCGCGATCCAAGCGGAACTGCATGCGAATCATTTCCAATTTGGCCATCTCTTCCGGTGTCGTGACATCTTGCGCATAGGAGGCAACTAATTTGGCGCCCAGGCGTGCCCGAGGAAAAGCAAGCGCCTTATAGGAGAACAGGATGGGGCCTTTGCGAACCGTTAGCACATCGCCAGTCTTTACTTCGCGACTGGCTTTTACCGCGGCACCATTGAGCCAAACCTTTTCAAGTTTGCATTGGGATGCGGCGAGTGAACGGGTTTTATAAACCCGAATACACCAGAGAAATTTATCGACGCGCATGGTATTCAGAAATCGATCTGCAAGTTGAAACGTTTGCGCAGTGTGTCGAGAGCCGGATTGATCGCTACCATGGCATCGAAGCGCTGCTTGGCCGATTGGTAAGTCGACTTGATTTCCTCCGGACGCATTATTTCCACTTTGAAGTCGATTCCGCGAATGTCGAAAGTAGAACGCATGTATTCCGCAAGCTGATTGCGGTTTTCATTGAAATACATTTCCTGTGTCACGCTCGGAAGGGCAATGCGCAAGGTATTTCCCAACCTTAATTCTACCTCAGCAACTTTGAAGGCGCTTTGGGCCTGCATGTTGTGCGCCATGCGCTCATCGGCAAAGCGATTCCAGGCTTCTTGCAATTCGGCCGTTGTGTATTCGCGGGTAGGTTGTTCAAGGGCTATCTCTTCGAGTTGTTCGGCAACTTGTTGCTGCTGTTGAGCGCGCTTGGCCATTACGCTCTTGATACTTACAGATTCGGTTGATTGCAGAATCAGGTTTCGCTTTCCGAGCGAAGGAGGAACTGATGCTTGTCCGGTATTTGTCTTGGGAATCGCGGAAACAGGAGTCTGGATTTCCACGCTATCTTGATTTGATACTGCCGCCTGCGATTGAATCACAGGACGAGCGGCAGGAGCAGTCTTTGCCGCAGGACGGTTAGTTCCCCGAAACGGCTTCAGTTGGAACTTTTTTTTTTCGCCTTCTCGGTTGTAGAGAATGCTTGCGAGCTTCATGAGCGTCAGTTCTACCAGCAATCGCTGGTGCTTACTGGCTCTGAACTGCGTATCGCATTCGTTCACCATTTGAAGCCCTTGAATGAGCAGTCTCAAATCGGAGGCAGCAGCCTGGGTCTTGTACTTCTCAGCTACTGACTCGCTTACCTCCATCAGAGGAATGGTTTGTGCGTCTTTGCTAACGAGCAGATTTCGGAAGTGTCCGCCCAAACCGGTGATGAAATGATGACCATCAAAACCTTTATTCAATACTTCGTCGAATAAGACTAAGCAACCGGCCACATCTTCGGCCAGAATTAGGTCGGTCAGTTTGAAGTAGTAGTCATAGTCAAGCACATTCAGGTTCTGAATTACAGCTGAATAGGTGAGGTTACGTCCGCAGAAGGCCACCACCTGATCGAAGATAGAAAGCGCATCGCGCATGGCTCCGTCAGCTTTTGTAGCAATCACGTGAAGTGCTTCAGCCTCTGCCTGAACTCCCTCCTTTTCAGCTATGGAGTGCAGGTGATCAGCAATGTCTTTTATCTTGATGCGGTTGAAGTCGAAAATCTGGCAACGGCTCAAGATGGTTGGGATGATCTTGTGCTTTTCGGTAGTTGCCAATATGAAAATGGCGTGTGCCGGTGGCTCTTCCAGTGTTTTCAGGAAGGCATTGAAGGCAGCGGCAGAAAGCATGTGAACCTCGTCGATGATGTAGACCTTGTATTGACCCGTTTGAGGTGGTATGCGCACACTGTCTACAATCGAACGTATGTCGTCGACACTGTTGTTGGAAGCAGCGTCGAGTTCAAATACGTTGAACTGCATATCGTCTAAGTGCTCACCAATAGCGCCATTGACGGCTTTGGCGAAAATGCGGGCGCAGGTAGTTTTTCCCACACCACGTGGTCCCGTAAACAGGTAGGCCTGTGCAATCTGGTTATTGGCAATGGCACTTTGAAGGGTGGTCGT
>Ga0315907_10002687_pt1 | contig 22031 bp, 16 predicted proteins | sample LakEriMetagenome_3_FD_203525 | JGI IMG/M metagenome (GOLD analysis project Ga0315907, IMG submission 203525) | Freshwater fungal communities from buoy surface, Lake Erie, Ohio, United States - Buoy 12 MA123 | ecosystem: Environmental > Aquatic > Freshwater > Lake > Lake biofilm | place: USA...
TCTCTTTCCCAAGGTAACATGTTATCCAATTCTGTCAAACTATATTTGTGGTGTTGCATCAATGCAAAATTAGTTTGATAGTAGTTACCTAAATTTTCATGACCAAAAATTAACCGAAAAAACTTTGGATTCCTTCCACATCAATATCTTCTTCATGATTACATTTGTTACACTTAAATTGTAACTTCTTTTTAATCTTTGGCATTGATTCAAAAAACAATTTAAGTTTTTCTAATTCTTTTGTTTGTAATGAATCTATAAATTCTTCTAATTCTTGCCGTGAAGTGTCTTTTGAATAATACATATTTTCTGCATCATAAATGTAATCAATACAATCAATAATTAAATTTACAATTACACTAGAGTCTTTTGCATCTTTGTATTTCTCAATCATTTCAAAATTAGGATACTTCATAACAATACCAAGTTTTTCATTTATTTCTATTTTATTGGTATGATTACTTTCTTTTGTCGGTTTTATATCCAATAAGTTTAAATCAAACTGAACTATATTTCCACATGTCTTTTCTTCTTCAACGATATTATTACATTTGTATTTTAAAGTAACTAATTCTGAAATGGATCTAGCTCTAAGATTCAGAAACAGATATTCCAAATCAAAAACTGGCAATGAATCTACACTTATATCACTTAAAATACAATTGTTTACAACTTGTTTTATTGTATTCAAAACAGATTCGGCATCTTGAGACTCCGAAGCCATCAGAAACAATTTTTCTTCTTTAACTGTAAATGGTCTAAACCTAATCTTTTTGTCTACAGATAATAATTTCAAATCATAAATTGGTACATCAACTTTTGGTAACATAATTTCCTCACTTAATTAAAAGAATATTCTCCCTAAGGTTTGATCCACATTTCTTCCAAGACCAGTAACTAATCTTTCACCAGCACTTCCAAATAATGCGGCAGCTGCCTGAGATAAGTTATATGTGCCAGAATAAATTGTTCTATATCTTTGGTATGCAAACTGAACAGACAATCTATGCACACCGTCATCCTGCCAAGATAATTGTTGTGATGCCACTCCAACTGGAAATGCATCGATTAATTCTACTGCATAAATTTGTTTAATAAATTCATCATACTGCACAATTTTTATATTTGTTAAGTATCGTGTTTCATTATCTTTAGCATATCTCAAATTATTTGTATCTGTTGGCATAATTGCTTCCATCCAACGATCAAATAACTTTCTTTCATAGTATTCATTTGTACATAGAAAGGTCAATGTTGTGTCGGTATATTGAGTTTGATATGGTACTTTAAATGTTGGACCATAAATTTTTACATCAGCCGTTGCAAGTGTTTTACCTGGAAGTTCAGCTGATTCACATTGAAGTGCCAAGTATCGTGAGATCGAAGCGTTACTTGTTTTGGATTGTGGATCAGATGGTTCATTACCAAAAACGCCACCTAATATATCAGAAACATTTGTAAAGATTGTATTTGGTAAATTAAATAATTGTTCGAATACAGAATTACCAATAAAATTGTTTATGTATCGGGGTATTGGTAAAATAACTTCAAATCGATTCGGTCGTGCTAAACCATCTTTTGCACGGATGTTTGATAAAAATAAATTTGGTGCGAATGACATTAGAATTTGCCCTTTGATTCTGCGTAAACTTTACTTGTACCGGCGCCAACAAATGTTTCCATAGGTAACATACAAGCTATGTCCCATTCGTCAGCAAATATTTCTATGAAGCGTGACCTTACATGTGAATACAAATATCTTTTAATACATGGCATGGCTTCAAATGCTTTTGTTGCACCTTTTAAATATTGATAATTAACTCTTAGTTCTGTATTCAAATCAAACCTTGTGTCTGTTGCCGTTTGACTTAGTTTGTCTAACAAAGTAATTCTATATCTCGGATGAATGTAATGTAAATTTAAACCAAGAAAACCATCATTGTATGGTTCAACAGGTATCACTAAAGGAAATCGGTCAAAGTAAGGCAACTTATCTTTTGTTTTTGGATCATAATAGAAAAAGTACATGCGACCAATAAATGGTGATTTTACTGTTCTTTCTCTATCTCTAAAAAATTCTTTTTCTGAAGGATTTAATGACCTAACTTTAGACTGCAACCAGGTTCTTGCTTGTTGAGTGCGGGGTCTCAAACCTTCTTTTGCGAGCGATGATTGTATTCTGTCGAGTAATGTAGCCATCTATTATTTATGCTACAATCCCAAATCATTCTCCGTAAGTATTTTGAATTGCCAACCATGTTCTTTACAGAATATGTCGGCAGCTCTCCACTTTTCTTGGTTGATTGCGTATGTTGCAGCTTCCTGAATGAACTTCTTTGTGCGTCTTTTCTGTACAGGCATTTTGGTCTGAGATTCTGGTTTTACCTCTAAAATATATGTCATAACCAGACCATCTTTTCTCCGAACTTTTACTATAAAATCTGGAAAATACCTGTGAATTCGGTTGTCTATAGGTGAGCGATACGGTATGGGCAGTTCTTCAGATGCCCACCATATGACATTTGGATTTTCATCCAAATACTTCATTACTCTTACCTCCCAAGAAGAACGATATATGATATGATTGGGATCACCGTTGTACTTCTTAGGATTGTTAGGTATAAACCTTCCTTTATATGACATAAATACTATCTAGTCAACTTTAAAGGCAAAAAATGTCTCTTTTTAAACTCACGGATATATCATTTAACAAAAACCCTAATGTGAGGTTAGGTGATGCTCAAAATAATTTAGTTGGTGGAAGATACAACTCCAATACTTTTAGATACCCAATTGATTTAGGATCTTATGACAAAGGCCACTACATGGTCATTCATGTCAACGAACAAAATAAAACCAGTTATAAAGGTGTTACAGGTTTTGGTGATGAACCTTCAATTATTAGTAATCGAAGAAATTTAAACGCTTCAATTGGAGGTACTGGTATAGGAGGTTTAGATTCCGTATTAAATTCGTTAGGAAAAATTGCTGAAGCAACATCAAATCTTTCAAAAGGCATTACACAACCTTTAAGTAATTTCAATTCAACATTTCGTAGTATCGCTGATGCAGCCGGTAAAGCAGGATCAACAGCAGTATCAGAAGCCGCTTCATATCAATCTTTAGCTGGTGTTCGAACAATAAAAAGAACAACTGATACAATTGCTTTGTATATGCCTGACACTTTAAATTTCAATCATCAACAGGGATATTCTGATATAAATTTAGGTGGTGGAATATTTGCAGCTGCTGGATCGGCTGCCGCTGTTTTAAATGGTTCAAGCTCAGCAAAAGACATTCTTAATTCAGTTGGTGAAAATGCAACTCCTTTTATAGCAAATGCTATATCAAGAGCTTTTGGTGATACAGGTGCAGCAGTTTTTTCAGGTGTTTTTGGATTTGGTGTAAATCCTCAATTAGAAGTTTTGTACACATCACCACAACTGAGACAATTTAGATTTGATTTTATGTTTTATCCAAGGTCAACAAGAGAAGCTGTTGAAGTACAAAGAATACTTGATCGCTTAAGATTTCATCAGGCACCCGAACTGTTAGGATCCGAAAATTCTGGTGGTGTTGGTGGTTTCTTTTTAGTGCCTCCTTCCGAATTTGATATTAAGTTTTATTATAATGGTCGAGAAAATCCAAATATTCCAAAAATATCAACTTGTGTTTTAACAAATTTGGATATAGATTATGCACCAAATGGTTTTTCAACTTATGAAGTTCCTAATCAATCAACACCAACAACTGGACGAACAGGTATGCCTGTTGCTATTCGTTTATCATTAGAATTTAAAGAAACCGAAATGCTTACTAAAGCTAATTTTTCTAGAGATGCAGGACGATCTTCTGTTTCCGAACAAAGAACTTCTGATATACTTCAGGGTGGTGTAGAATAATGGCAAAATTTTTTAAATACTTTCCAAAAACTCCTTATGCAATTGAAAATAATGAAATTGATTATGTAACAAATATTTTATCTAAAGTATCTTTTGAAAAAGACTTCCGAGAAAACTCGGTTGTTTATTATGAATACTTAGTATCTGATGGCGAAACTCCAGATGTTATTGCTCATAAAATTTATGGATCTTCTGAACGGCATTGGATAATTTTACTTTTAAACGAAACTTTAAACCCACAGTTTGATTGGCCTTTAAGTGAGTATTCGTTAAGAAAATATATTGATTTAAAATATCAATCAGCTGAATATGCCAACAATTCAACAGAAAGTGCTGGAACATCTTGGGCTCAATCAAATGTAAAAAATTATTATAGAGTAGAAACAAAAACAAACGTCATTTTAAATGAAACAATATCAATTGAAAAAACTTCATTAACGCAAAATGATTATATAAACTTAACATCAAGTTCTTCTAACTATACTTTACAAGATGGTACAAATATAAAGATTGATGTTACAAAAGAAACACTTACATATTATAATTATGAAGTTGAAGAAAATGAAAATAAAAGGTCAATTAAAATTCTAAAACCAGAATTTGTTTCTGCTGTTGAAAACGAATTTGAAGGAGCTTTTGCATAATGACGGTAAATGTTTCTGGTTTTGTAATTAAAGAATTGATTCTGGTTTACAAAGAAAAAAAATTAGATGTGTCAGGTTTGTTTAGTGAACTGAACATTTATGATAGTATTTTATTACCTTGTATGCATGGCAATATTGTAATTCTAGATGCTTTAGGTTTAACTGAAAAATTATCATTAGATGGGTCAGAAAGTTTAATTGTAAATATACAAAAAACAGAATTTGGTGGATCTGATGACATTTTAACTTTTAAAAAAGTTTTTAGAGTATTTAAACAGAGCAATAGAAAAAATGTAAATCAAACATCTGAAGCTTATATCTTACATTTTATATCTGAAGAATTTATTTTGTCTGAACAGTTGAGAGTAACACAATCTTATACAGACATTTATTCTAATATTGCATCATCAATTTTAAAAGATTATTTAAATGTGGATGTAAACAGAGAAGTTAAAAATGGTGGTATTTTTATTGATTCAATAGGATTAAAAAAAGTTGTAATACCTAATTTGCATCCAATTGATGCGATAGATTGGTGTGCTAAAAGAAGTTTAGATGAAAATGAATCTCCAACTTTTTTGTTTTTTGAAAACAATAAAGGTTATAATTTTGTAAATTTATCGATATTATTACTCAACTCGCCTGTTGCAAAATTAAACTTTATACCTAAGAATGTTGCACTTGGAGACAAGGCCGAAGAAACAGCTTTTTTAGGTGTAAAAGAATTTAAAGTTTTAAATCAATTTGACTTTTTAAAAAATGTACAAAATGGAGTTTATGCAGGTAAGTTTATAGGATTTGATCCAATTACCAGAACGATAGCTCAAAGAGAAATAACATTTGACGATCATTATTATACCATGAGTCATGGTAATAAAGTACCTAATTTAACAGTTGTTCAAAACAAACTTGGCAAAAACAATACGCAAATGTTTGATGCGAAACAATCTATTCATGTATTTGGGTATTATCGCAAAGAAAGTGATTACATAAACGAAAACGATCCTGAATCTTTAAACTTTGTTGATGATCCATATAAGTATATTTTTCAAAGAAGAGCTATTGTGCAAAACTTTTTAAATCAACGAGTTCAACTTTTATTACCAGGAAACTTTTCTATAACTTCAGGAGTTAATGTTGAATTGATGGTACCAAAAAGAGGTGAGAGACTTAAAGATGATGATAATTATGATAGTACATTATATGGAAAACATTTAGTTATAGCTGCACATCATTGTATAAAACCTAAGTTACATGAAGTGGTAATTGAGTGTGCAACTGATTCTTCGAATAGAGAATTTGGAGTAATAAAGAGTGCAGTTGTTGAAGATGCGGAATACAATCCATGATAATTAATCAACCAAAAAAAGATTATGGAACTTTTGACCCTATGAATTGGGTCGGCGTCATTGAAAATGCTCATGACGATTTAAAAATAGGCATGTATAAAGTTCGTATTATTGGATTACATTCGCCAGATACGAACCTTGTTCCTATGGAAAATTTACCATGGGCTCATGCTGTGCTACCACTTTCTCAGGGAAATACAACTTCGATTGCAAGAGAAGGTGAATGGGTTGTTGGTTATTTTCTAGATCCAGATACACTTCAATATCCTATTATTATTGGTATTCTTCCTGGAATACAATCAACAAATACAGTTAATATAACAAGTTCTGGTTCAAATGTAAGTGGTCGTAAGAGTGGAGGTTCAGCAGGATTTGTTCCACAATTAACATCAGAACAAGCAGAAAAACAACCTGAACCACCAGAAGGTGTTGTGCAAAGAGAAGTTGGTCAACCAACAACTGTTCCTTTGGCTAGAGGCGTTATTGAAAATAGTTCAATTGAAAAAACAAATAATAATTTAGAACATGTTTGCGATTTTAAAAAGAAATTGAGATTTGATATTGCAAAAGAAAAAATGTTAACTTATCAATTCGTTCAAAAAGCAAGAGAATTAATCAAATCATTTTTTTCTGGAATTAGTGGTCCAATGAGTACTGCTGTTCAGGCTGCTATTCGGCAAATAAAAGAAGTTTTAAAGATGATTAAAAAGGCAGCTGATTTTATTACAGATGTTGCTAAAGCTGTAACAGATTTTATTAAATATTGTAATGAAATTTTAGCGTATGTTGCAAGTTTGCCAGCTAAACTAGCACAATTATTAGCAAAGTGTGTTCAAGAATTTACAGATGCATTGTTTGAAGCACTTTCTTTTGATAATCCAAATGCTGAATCAGGTGCTGTAAGTACCTTCTCAGAAATAAAAAGTCTAGTAAATGATGTACAATCAACGGCACAATTGGTAGAAACAGCAGTAGGCGCAACAACTCAAGCTGTTGCACAAGCAACCGCTTTAACATATAATGTTCGATCTTTTGGAAGAATATAATGACTGTAATTAAACCATCAAGTGATGATTGGACGGAACCAGAATCAACCTTTAAAGGTGAATATCCGTATGCTCATGTAACAGAAACGGAGTCTGGTCATTTATTTGCTTTAGACGATACTAAAGATTTTGAAACAATTCGCCTTGCTCATCGAACAGGTACATTTACTGAAATGCAACCTGATGGTACAAGAGTTGATAAAATTGTTGGTGATGGTTATCAAATTATTGCAAAAAATAATCATGTTCTGATAAAAGGTGTATGCAATATTACGATTGAAGGAGATTCCGTTCTTCATGTAATGGGTGATGCAGACATGAAAGTTGATGGTGATGTTTATTCTTTAGTAGAAGGTGATTCAACAACAAAAGTAAAAGGTGATGCTTCTATCTTTGCTGGAGGAGATTTAGATTTATCGGCTGGCGGAGAATTAGGTACTGTAACAATCAATGCGCCAGATGGAATTAATTTAAACGGGGATGTTACTGTAAATGGTTTATTAAATGCAGTAAATAGTATATACGCTGGTGACAACATACTTGCTGGAAAACAATTATTTTCGTATCTTGGAATACAAACACTTGGTGGAATTAATTCTGGTTTTACATCAGAATCTACAGTACCACCTGGTCTTATAACTGCTACTGTTAAAGTTGAAGCACCAGGAATTGTTGGTGCAGCTTATGTAAGAGATTCTATTGGATCGATGCAAATTATTCGAAACATTTACAACATTCATAATCACCCAGCACCTAAAGGTCCTACTGGCACACCGTTTCAAAAACAATAAAATATGGCAAATACTATTTTTGGTCGTTTAAATTTTAGTTACGATACCTCGAAGTTTGGTAGCGGATTTTATGTCAGTCAAAATGCATCAAATACTTTAAACACTTTCCCCTCAGATGTTCAAAATTGGCAAAAACAAGAAATTGCTAATGGCACTATATCGATTTCAAATTACTTTAAAAATCCAGTAGCGACCATCTCAAACGGTATATCTGCGAATACGACTTTAATTAAAAATTTTTGTTTGAATAATACATTAGTTACTTTTCCGTCAAATTTTGCAGAAGCTCAAAATTTAGCAAATACTGCAAATAATTTATTGATACAAATATTAGATTTTAAATCACATACTGATAATATGTCGAGGTTGACAGTTTCAACCAGCAATACAGAGGCGGTGGTAGATACTGCTAATATACCAAATTATGATATTGCAATGTCTCAAGGTCAAGAACTAGTTAGACTACTTTATCAAACGGAATCTGTACAAAATACAAGTCCAATATTAGGTTGTTTTACAAGTCTTTTTATCAATACTGAACTCACTTCAAATAATAGTATTGTAAGTAATGACTATATTCTTTTAACAAATTCATACAACGGCTCAACAAGTAATATATCTAACTCTGCAATGATCACCATCCGCAATCATTTGGAGACAGTAAATACTCTAATGTATACTAGAAGAACTTCTGATTGGGACTTTTTTAAAAAACAGAAACAAATTTTAGATGATTATTACTTTGTTTCACGGTTTAATTCTGTTGGAAACACAGAAAGTTACTTGATAAAAAACTATATTGGTACTGATTTCCTCAAAAATAACTTATAAAATACCAGATAAATAACAGATGGCTACAGTAACCACAAAGACAACTCGACAATATAAAGACTTAGACTTGTCTTTTAACATACATCCTATTCGTAAAGATATAAACAAACATGTAGACGAACAGGCAGTTATAAATTCGTTAAAAAATATAATTTTGACCAATCATTATGAACGACCTTTTGACCCTGATTTTGGTTCAAATATTCGTTCTATGCTTTTTGAAAATTTAGATTCTATAACTGCAATTAGTTTAGAAAGAGAAATATTACAATCAATAGAAAATTTTGAACCTAGAGTAAGTGTTTCAAAAGTTTCTGCTATACCAGATTATGAAAACAATGGTTATTCAATACAATTGGAATTCTTTATTGTAAATTTAACTAACCCCGTAACAATTCAATTCTTCCTACAAAGAGTAAGATAATGGCTGACCGCTTAAACGTAACTGATTTAGATTTTGATACGATCAAAACTAATTTAAAAACATTTTTAAAACAACAATCGGAATTTTCAGACTACGATTTTGAAGGTGCTGGTCTGTCAGTACTGTTGGATATTCTTGCATATAATACTCATTACAATGCTTACTATATGAACATGCTAGCAAATGAATCTTTTTTAGATTCTGCTTTGCTTCGAAATTCTGTAGTTTCACATGCTAAAAAATATGGGTATACTCCTCGATCTGCAAAAGCTCCATTAGCAAAAGTTAATTTTACGGTCAATTCTTTATCGTCTACACCAGGATCTTTAACTCTACCAAAAGGATATATTTTTCTATCAAATTTAGTTGACAGCAAATCTTATAACTATATTACATTAGAAGATACAACTGTTTCTAAAACAGGTAATAACTTTGTTTTCTCAAATGTTTCAATTTATGAAGGCACCTTAGTTAATTACAATTTTACACAAAGCAATTCAACCAATCCAAAACAATTATTTGTAATACCTGATGATAATATTGATACATCTACCTTAAAAGTTTCCGTAAGATCTTCATCGTCAAATCTAACATCTGTTGTTTATAATTTAAATACAGATATTCTTGATGTAAGTTCCACATCAACTGTTTATTATTTACAAGAAGGTCAAAATGGCAAATATGAAATTTATTTTGGTGATGATATTTTAGGTAAAAAAATACCAGATGGTGGAGTTGTTACAGTAAACTATTTAACAACTAATGGTAGTGCATCAAACAAAGCAAATAATTTTATAGCAACAAATACAATTGGTGGGTTTAATAACTTTACCGTTTCTTCTGTTTTGGCTGCATCTGGTGGATCTGAAAAAGAAACTGTCGATCAAATAAAATTTGCAGCTCCTTTACAATTTACTTCACAAAATCGAGCAGTAACAAAAAACGATTATATTAAATTAATTCAACAAAAATATCCACAATTTGAAGCTGTTACTGTTTGGGGCGGCGAAGAAAATGATCCACCAGTTTATGGTAAAGTTTTTATTGCCGCAAAACCTCGGTTAGGTTTTGAAATAACAGAATCACAAAAAGAATTTGTAAAAGAAGAAATTATAAAACCAATTAGTATTTTAACGGTTACACCTGAAATAGTTGATGTAGATTATAATTTCTTAAAAATTATATCAAAAGTTTATTATGACCCTACAAAAACAATTAGTAATTTAAATAATTTAAAAACAAGTGTTGAAACACAAATTACAAATTTTTGTGAAGAAAATTTAAACACATTTAATTCAATTTTTAAATCTTCTTTATTAAAAACAGAAATTGATAATTTAGATAAATCTATTATATCAAACGAAATTGATTTGTTTTTAACTAAAAAATTTAGACCTGATTTAACAAACACAAATAGTTATGTTTTAGACTTTGGTGTTGCACTCGACAAAGGTACAACTGTTGATAACTTATATTCAAATCCAGAATTTACAATGTTAGATGAAGATGGTATTCGTAGGCAATGTTTTTTTGAAGAAGTTCCTTCATCTTTTACTGGTGTCGAATCTATAACTGTAACAAATCCAGGTATTGATTTTTCTACTACACCAACAATAGAAATAGTTGGTGATGGCCAAGGTGCAACAGCTTCTGCAACAATTGTAAATGGTAAACTGTCAAAAATAATTGTAACAAACCCTGGAGTTGGTTATACCACAGCTACTGTTAGAATTACAGGCGGTGGTGGAAGATTATCCGCTGCTTCTGCTGTTTTAGAAGGTAGATTTGGTCAACTAAGAATAATTTATTATAAACCAGATGAAGTTACAAATGAAAACACAAAAGTAATTTTAAATTTTGGAAAAAATAATGGTGTAATGGGGTCGATTGATTATGTTTTAGGTAAAATTTATATTAATGAATTTAATCCTTTAGCTGTTGCAAATGCTTTTGGTGAAATTTCTGTGAACATAAGACCTAAAATTTCAGTCATTTCTTCAATAAGAGACAAAATGTTGGCTTTTGATATAGAAGATCCAACTAGCGTTGTCGTAGAAGTTTATAAAGTATAATGGAACAATTACTTACTTCTACGTTAGTTGAACAACAACTTCCTGAATTTGTAAGGGAAGATTATCCAAAATTTGTTACATTTTTGGAGAAGTATTATCAATGGCTGCAAACCAATGATCAAGTTTTATCGGCCATTCAATCTTTTTCTAACTCAAAAGATTTAGATCTTGCATCTGATTTTTATTTAAACATTATAAAATCAGAATTAACACCATATTTTCCAGAAGAAATACTTTTAGACAAAACAAAGTTATTAAAGTTTGTCAATCAATATTACCGTTCAAAAGGTACACCAAGTTCTGTCAAATTTTTATTTAAAATTCTTTATAATGAAGATATAGAAATTTATTATCCGAAAGAAGAAATTTTAAAAACCTCTGATGGTAAATGGGTTCTTCCTTTAGCTTTGCGAATTGATACAGATGACAATAATATTTTTAATATTGTTGGCACAAAAATTACTGGATCTTTATCAAAAGCTACTGCGATTGTTGAAAGTGTAACACGATCAATTGATAGACAATTAGGTATTGAGTATATTGAATTGTTTATTTCAAATATTAATAAATTATTTCAAACGGGTGAAACGGTCGAAGCAAGTTATTATGATGACGATAATAATAAAATTGATGTTACAGGCCGTTTAATTGGTTCTCTTTCAGAAATAAAAATTAATCCAGAATTTAGAGGATTGTTTTACAATGCATTTGATACCAATACTGGTTATCAAGGTGACCCTGTTAGTATAGTTGGTGGATTAAATCCAACACCACCTTCTGGTTTAACACCCATTGGAGCTATAGCAACTGTTGGTGAAGTTACTAAAGGTTCTATCATCCAAGTTCAAGTAATTAATGGTGGGTTTGGTTTTAGAGATCCTTCAATAGAAAATTCATCACTAATTGATTTTGTTGGAGGGTTTGAAGATACAATTTTAGGTCAAGAATCACGAGCAACAATACAACTTCTTGATGAAGGTACACATCGATTGGTAAATGTAAGTAATGTTGCTATCGAAACAATATACTCTTTGACATTAGATGGTGCTGCAAATACAAGTAATATTGAAAATTGCCAAATTAATTTTGTTACTACTACACAAACATTAAATGTTTTTCCAATTTCATTTGTTTCTACAGATGGTTCTGGAGGTGGTTATAAATCATTACCTGATTCTTTTTTCTATAGTTTTTACTTAGAAGATACTGATGATCTTTTAGTCATCGATTCAACTGTGGCTATTAGAGATACAAGAGTTTTAAGTGATTTCGACCAAGATTTGACACTATCATTTGAAAAAGGTGATTTAATTAGATTATTTTTAAATGGTCGATTTGAAGAAATAAGAACAATTGAAAGCGTTTCAACAAATTCTATTACACTTGAAGGTTCAAATTTTGAAAATGATATTGTTGGATTGAGTGTTTATAAACTTTTAAGGCGACCAATAAATGATGTTGGTGCTTTAGGTAGAATTGAAATTCGAAATGGCGGGGAAAATTATAATGTTGGTGATTATTTAATTTTTACTGGCGGTTCAGGATATGGAGCTAATGCACAAATTTCTGAGGTACATTTGGCAAATAATGGTGTAAAAACTGTTGTGTTCAATGACAATGGCACACTTATAAAAGGTGGTGAAGGATACACACAAGATTCTTTACCTGTAATTACCGTAAATAGTACAACAGGTGCAAATTCTGAATTAGTTGTAACAGAAATATTAGGTGATGGTGTCGATGTTAATTTATTTACAACTCGAATTGGTTCAATAACAAAACTACGCATTATAAGTTACGGTTACGATTATGTAGAGGCACCAACAATTTCGTTAAGAAACGCTGATCTCGTTGTATCAAATGTAACAGAAGGCCAGCTTTTCGTTTCGAATACAGTTATTTACCAAGGTGAGTCGAGTAGTAATACTACTTTTAATGCTCGAGTTGAGAAGTATGAACCCTCAAGTGGATTATTAAGAATCTTTAATTACCGTGGTTCTTTAAATATTGCTTTACCAATCACATCAAATACTACTCCAGCTGTAACTGCTAATGTTTCATCGGTTGTTTATTATGGTGATGGAAAAGCTCGAGCAACTGCAAAATTTGAAAATGGACTTATTCGTTATCCAGGAATTTATTTAAATACAGATGGGCAACCAAGTTCTGATAAAAAACTTCAAGATGATGAAAAATACCATAATTATTCATACTTAATAAAAACAGAGAACGACTACAGTAAGTTCAAAAAATCTCTTAATGAAATCGCTCATCCTTTAGGTACAAAAACTTTAGTTACTCGGATAAATTCAAACACAGAAGATGTTACAGACGCTGAGATTACTACAATTCATTTAACCAGAAAAACGATGGCCAACACATTTAATGTAGTTTCTGGATCAAATAATATGGTTGCAACAGGTTCTACACCAGATCTAGCAAATGTTGTAAATGTTGGTGATATGGTAATTTTGACGAATCTTTATAAGTCTACAAATGGTACAGTCAATGTAACATCTTCATCAAATGTGGTTACTGGTAATAATACTACATTTATTAATGATCTTCAAGACGGAGATACAATTTATATTAGTACAGGCAATACTGGATTAGTATCATCTATTTCCAACACAACATCATTGGTTTTTGGTAACACTATAAATGTTACTGCAACTGGTCAAACAATCAATTTGATTTTCGATTCAGTCAAAACTGTCACTTTCGTTAATGCAAATACCATTATTGTTTCTGGAACATTCGAAGTTACTTCTAATTTAGTTACTACAATTCTTCAAAAAATCGAATAAATAGACTCATGGCTTCCTTACTTACCTATCAATTTTCAACACTTTTAGCAGAAAGTATATACAATTTACTTGATGTAAGTGCTAATTCATATCTACCTTTAAGCAGAAGATCATATCTTTTTGTTACTTTAGGTAAAGAAACACCTTGGAACGCTGGTACGGAGGTCGCTCCAACACCAGCTCAATCGATTCGGGATCTGAATTCTTATTATGATAGAGCTATGGTTGCAAAAAGGGTCAGCCAAGAAAATGCATCATTTGTGGTACCTAGAGTAAATTGGACCGCAAATACCTTGTACACATTTGCTTCTTGCGGAATATGTCCAGCTGGAACTCCATTTTATGTTTTAAACTCAAAAGATCAAGTTTTTAAATGCCTTTGGAACAATGGTGGTACAAACTCCAATACTGAACCACAACTTTCATTGTCATCAACATCTTTAGAGGAACCATTCTTTAAAACACCTGATGGTTACAAATGGAAATATCTTTTCACCTTGACTTCGCAACAGAAACAAAAATTTTTAACTCAAGATTTTATGCCTGTAACTTTCAACAGATTTGTGAGAGCTGCGGCTGTAAATAGAAGTATTGACATAGTGAGGATTACCAATCAAGGTAATAATTATGTGGATGGTACAGTACAAGATATTATTACAATAAGTGGTGATGGAACAGAAGCTATCTTAAAAGCCAATGTGGCAAACGGAAAAGTAATTGATGTGGTTGTTCAAAATCGAGGCAGCGATTACACAAAAGCTAATTTAAGTTTTTCTGATGTTGCTGGTGGAATAGGTACAGGCGCAGCTGCTGAGATAGTATTATCACCACAAAATGGTCACGGATTTGATCCAATTGATGAATTATATGCAAACACAATAATGTTCAATGTTGATTTTGATGGTTCTGAAAATGGTGTTTTTCCAACAGATAATGAGTATAGAGAAGTTACTCTGTTAAAAAATCCTTATGAGTTTGGAACTACAGAACTTGCAAATGATTCTTTATATGCAATGTACACAAAAATTAAAGTTTCTCCAGGTGTAGGTGATTATAATAATGATGAAATAGTTTTTCAAGGAGTTACTTTAGCTACTTCAACGTTTAGTGCTGATGTTATTTCTTTTGATGAAGCACAAAATTTGTTATATGTGAACAACATAAGAGGATCACTATCTACAAATCAACCAATTAAAGGTCAGACAAGTGGTGCTATCCGAGTAGCTATAAATAAAACAGATCCAACATTAGAATTATATACAGGTAAAATTTTGTATGTTTCAAATCAAACACCTGTTACAAGAGATGAAGATCAATTAGACAGAATAAGATTTATATTAAAGTTTTAGAGGAATAAATGACAACTTTTTTTAATTACGACCCATATTTTGACGATTTTGATGAAGATAAGAACTACATGCGTGTTCTTTTTAGGCCTGGATATTCTGTTCAGGCAAGAGAACTAACTCAATTACAAACAATACTTCAAAATCAAATTGAAAAATTTGGTAATCATATTTTTAAAAATGGAAGTCCAATTACTGGCGGTAAAGTTTCTTTAGATGATCGGGCATTTTATTTAATTCTTAACAGTCAATATGATAATGAAGATATTGATGTATCTTTATTTTTGAATAAAACTGTTATAAGTTACAATTCTTCTAAATCAGTAAGAGCTAAAGTTATTGCAGTTGATGATAGTACAACAAACCCTATTCTTATTTTAAAATATTTAAGTGCAGATTATTTTAATGAAAGTGATGAAATTAAGATATTTGGTCAAAATATTTTCGCTCAAGCAAAAGATACAAGTGCTGTAGGTCGTTCTTATGTTGCAAGCATACAAGATGGTGTATATTATTTCAAAGGTAATTTTGTTAAAATTGTACCTCAATTTTTAGTGCTTGAACTTTTTTATAAAGTAGGTTATAACGCAACAACAATTAATAAAAAACCAACTTATAAAGTTGGTATAGAATTTGAAGAAAATATTATAGATGAAATTGATGACACTTCATTATTAGATCCAGCTCAAGGTGCTTCAAATTATCAAGCACCTGGTGCAACACGTTATGAAATTGCTACTCGCCTTTCAAAAAGAACTTTAGATTCGGCAGATGAATCTTCATTTTTTGAAGTTATTCGTCTTGTCAATGGTGTAAAAACAAAAGAGATTGATTATCCAGTTTATAGTGAAATTGAAAAGACTCTTGCGAGAAGGACATTTGAAGAATCTGGTAATTATACTGTAGATCCTTTTGTTCTTTCTTTAGAAGAAGAAGCGTATGATGCAAACAATACTTTAGATTCTAATTCATTTACGGCAGTATTAGATCCAGGTAAAGCATATGTTGGTGGTTATGAGGTTCAAACAATCGCACCAACAAAATTGCAAATATCAAGAGCACGCCAAACATCTAATGTTTCAGATTATGATTTACCTACAAATTATTCTAGTTATGTTGTTGTTGCTAATACATTTGGAACATTAGATATTTCTTCTTTTCCAGAGTTAGATATTCATTGTACATCACATACAACCATTGATTTTAGTTCTACTGTTGCTTATAATTCTACAAAAATTGGAACTCTAAGAGCAAATATGATGAAGTACAATGATGCTTCTTCATCCGTTCTTGGTGACACTCATACATTTACAGTAAATGTTTTTGATGTATCTTCAAAATCAATTACTGGAACAGTTCTTTCTGTTGGTTCTACTAACACTATTATTGAATTAGATTCGTCTACTTCAACTGGATCACAAGCAAATTGTTATGCAAATATGTATTTTAGAATTACTGATGGTGCTGGACAATTTTTAGCACCAATTTTAATTGTTGAATCAAATAGTGTAGCACAAACAGTTACTTTGTCGCAAGCTTTACCTTTTATTCCTGCATCAAACACATATTCTATTGAATCAGATTTTAAAGTTGCAAAATCAATTTCACAAAAATCTGGTTCGTCAAAAATTTTTGGTGCAAATGTTGGAAATGATTCAAAAGATCCAACAACAGGATTTTCATTTATCAATGAACCAACTCGAACAAGTTTAGTATTTGATACTCCTTTTGAATCTATAAAAGCAAGTAGTATTTCTAACTTTGACTTTTATGCTCGTAAACTGTATGCTGATAATTTATCAGATGGTACAGGACAAATGACAATTTCAACAACAGGTACGGATACATTTGATTTTGCTGGTTCGCCTGGTACATTGTCAGACAATCAAATATTAAATAACATTATTTGTTTTATTAGATATAATTCAACATCAAATTCTACTTCAGGCATTTCACCAAATACTGTTGTAAGTCTAGCTAATAATTTATTTACAGTAACGGCTGTAAGTAACACCTCTATTACAGTTGATTTTGATACTGCTGGTGTTCGAGCTGATTTTATCATCACGACTAAAGTAAACAATGCAGAAAACGGTACTACAGGTGCAATTCGTGGAAAACAACTGTTACCACTTTCAAATACTTCACACGCAAAAGTACCTTACAATTTAGATACAGCTGGTGATTCATTAACTTCTGCAAATACAGGAACAGTAACAAATATTACAGATGGTTTAGTATTTGAAGATGTGGGTGCAACATTTATTAACGGTGCAAATACAATTGCTCAACTTAAAACTCCTGGTGTTGCTGTAAGTTTACAAGTACCTGATATTTACGAAATTGTTAGAATTACTGATTCAAAATCTACAACATCAAATGTAACAACTGCAATGTTAACTAATGATGATCATGATGTTACAAGTAATTATGAGTTTGATAATGGTCAAAGAAAAACACATTATGATCACGCAACAATTAAATTAAAAAGAGGGTATAGTTCACCAACTGGATCTTCTCTGTTAATACAATACAAATATTTAAAACATCAAGCAGCACCTTCTCCTCAAAATGAAGGTTTATTTACTGTTGATTCTTATTTAAAAACCGGATCTAATTTTACATATAATGAAATGTCTAAGTTTTTAAGTAATGAAGATGGCAAATTAATTTCTTTAAGATCCTGTTTAGATTTTAGACCTACACGAGCAATCGCCTCAAATACTTATTTTGGTGCAGCTAATCCTGATCCAGATAGAACAGCAGAACTTTCTTTTGAATATTACCTTAGTAGAATTGATAGACTTGTTGTTAAGCCTTCAAAAGAATTTTCTGTTTTATCAGGCAAATCTGCGGTATCTCCAATTCCGCCGCCAGTAGATCCTAACGATATGCTGATTTATACTTTAAGTATTCCGCCATATACGGAAACAGTTAAAGAAATAAAAGCAGAATTTAAAAATAATAAAAGATTTACAATGAATGATATTGGTTCTTTCGAGAAAAGAATCAAAGGTCTAGAATATTATGTTGCACTAACTTCTTTAGAAAAAAATGCTGCTGATTCAAAAATATTAGATGCTGATGGATTAGAAAGATCCAAGTACGGTATTTTAGTTGATAACTTTACTAACCGTGATGTTCAATCAACATATGGTGATGTTGGATTTGATAATCGAAACCTTATTGAAAATGGTGAGTTAAAACCAGCTTCATTAATGAGAACATTTAAAATGAAATGGTCATCAGCCAATTCATCAGGTTCTTATGCAGCTGTTGGTGTAAATGATCAAAAATCTTTAATGTTAAGCTATACATCAAGTTCTTTTGCTTCACAACCATATGCTACTAAATTTGTACCTGTTGCAAATGCTTTGTTTGCCAACTTTAAAGGTACGATGAAAATATTCCCAGAATATACTGGTGATGTAGACACAGGAAGAACAGCTAGAGTAACATTAAATTCAACACAAGGTTTAGACAATGCATTTAACTTCATTAACGAAGCATTCAAATTCATTTCAGACCAAAATCCAACATGGGTAAATGATAAAGATAATCCTTTTGCTAAAGTTGTTGACAGCAAATGGTTTGAAACAACTACGACTGTTAATGATACAACTGTAGATTTAGGTGGTAATTTAAGAGGAAACTTACAAACAACTACTGATAGAGTTTACATTTCAAAAGGTGCTGAATTGAATATGAAACAATTCAGTTCATCTAGTTCTGAAGTTGATGTAGGTACTTTTGTTACTGATTTGTCAATTCAACCATACCTTAAACCGAGAGACATTACTTTTTCTGCAACCTCTTTAAAACCTGGTGCACGATATTATGCATTTTTTGATGGTGTTGCTGTAGATCAATATGTTGTTAATCCAACGAAAATTCGAGTTACTTCAGGAGTCAATTCTAATTCCATATTCATTTCAGGTGAGTTAGCTATTATTGCTAATAATGGTACAGAATTAAATAATTTTGTATCATCGTATCAAAATGGTGGAACATCGTATAGAATGGTTATTGTTACAAATAGTGAAAGAGGATCTTCAAATGTAAGTGTTGTGAATGAAACGGGTTTAGCATTGACTGGCGGTAAAGTTATTTGGGGTGTTGATAGTAAATCAATATATGCTATTGATTCTGTGTTAGATCATAAATCTGGATTAACAAGATCTGTTACATCTAGCACAATAACATTAGCCTCTGATGCACCTTCCGTAAATATTGCTGGCAATACTATTTCACTTATTCATAGATCAGGAAGTTCTGAAGGTTATGGTGCTGTGTATAATGTTATTGCATATAACACATCTACAAAAGTTGCAACAATCCAAGAAACAACATCATCCACAGAACAAGCATCTAATTGGGTTTATAGCATTGGTGCTAATAGAGCAAATAAGTTAGGTGAAGTTTCAGGAGTATTTTATCCACCTGCAGCCACATTTAGAAACGGTGAAAGAGTTTTGCGATTAACAGAATCGTTTAATAATACTTATGATGAAGATGCAATTTCTTTTGCTGAAAAATCTTATGTTTCTTCTGGTATAAAAGTAAACAAAACAAATCTATTAAATACTGTTTACAACGTTGATGTGGGAGTTAAATTTGTTGGAAATGCATCTTCACCATTGTTACAGTCTACATCCGTCAGAGAAGAAATTACTTCGACCTGGCGTGTTGATCCAATGGCTCAAACTTTCTTTATTGATCCAGAAGTTTATCCAAATGGATTGTTTATTGAAAATGTTAAATTATTCTTTGCAGATAAAGATGAAGATAATATTCCTGTAAGCGTACAAATAAGACCTACAGTTAATGGTTTACCATCTTCTGATTTTATTTACCCAGAATCTATTGTGACAAAATACCCGTTTGAAGTAAATACGACCACAAGTCCAACTTTTAATTCATCTTCAAGTTATACTAAATTTACTTTTGGTTCTCCAGTTTTCTTGAAGCCAGGTTTATATGCTCTTGTAGTACTAACAGATAGTCCATCTTATTCACTTTGGGTCGCAGAAAAGGGAGCAACAACAACAGGTAATCAATATGTTTCTGTAAATCCTTATGTTGGTACATTGTATAAATCTCAAAATGCAATGGAATATGTACCTTACTTAAATGAAGATTTAATGTTTGATATGGATCGTTGCATATTCTCAACTTCACCAGCAACATTCATTTTGGAAAATGAAAGACAGAGTGCAAAATATAACATCGATAAATTTAGAGTAATAACAAAACAGTTAGAAACACAATCCGATACACCATTTACAATTGATTATAAATTTAAATCAAAAATTGCTGGTGGTGCAAAAGAAAATACCTATCGAGATTTAATTCCTTTTGTTACTTATTCTATGGCAGATGATGATTTCTATACTGTAGGTAACAGAAGAAAAGATATAGAAAATCAAGGAGATTTTTCGGTGTCTTTAACTATTTCAACAACAGACAATGCCGTTTCTCCACTTGTTTCACTTGAAAGTATTTTTCTAAACGCTTGGGAAAACTTTGTTGATAATGCTGAAATTACCGTTGATGATTTTAATATCATCGCTACAGGTGGGGGATATTCAAATAGTAATGTTGTAACAATTACTTCAAACACAGGAACAGGAGCTCTTGTTTACTTAGTAACAAACGGTGCTCAAGGTAATGTTATTGGATTAAATGTTGCTTCTTCTGGTTCTGGTTATTATGATGATTTTTCTATATCAATACCAGGAACAGGTTCAGGAGCAATTACTTCTAATGCTGAAATTGTTCTTAATTCTGAATATGACAGTAGTGGTGGCCCATCCTTAGCAAGGTATATTACTAAACCAATTACTTTGGCTGATGGATTTGATGCTGGTGATTTGCGAGTATTTTTATCAGCAAATCGAAGAGGTGTTTCTGATATTCATGTTTATTATAAAATACTTTCTGGATCTGATTCTACACAATTTAAAGACCGGCCATATCAAAAGATGGAATGTTTTAATCCGTCCACAACCGCATCTTTAACTGATAATGATTTCAGAGAATTTGAATATCGCCCATCTTTAACCTCTGACGCAGTAACTTATACTTCAACAAATGGTGGTACATTTGATTCATTTAAAACTTTTGCTATTAAAATTGTTTTAACATCAAGTGATCCATCGATTGTCCCAAAAGTAAAAGATTTCCGTGTAATTGCTTTGCCTGCAGGTTGATATGAAAATACCGGTAAAAGGGACAAATTTTGTTAAAGACACTACGAGTGGTGCTCTTTTAACGGTAAATCCTGGAGTTTTGATGGAAAACGAAGCTCGGTTACGATTGAAATCAAAATTAAACTCAAAAAATGATGAAATAAATAATTTAAAAACTCAAGTAGATTCTTTAAATAAAGATATTAGTGAAATAAAAAGTATGTTACAACAGTTAATTAAGAGAGATTAAAGTACCAAATGACTATTCCTATTATAACAAGAACGAATACCATTGATGAATGGCGAATTCAAACGAATTTGTCGGCTATTGAATTAAATAATTTAAAAGCCAACAATTATACAAAATCAAATGGTACTTTAGAATTAGCTAATAACTCTGTACTTTTAATAAGTGCAAATGGTACCGCACTTCAAGTTTCAAATAGTGCTTTTATTGGTAGAAATTTAGCAGTAACAAACAACGTTTCTGTTGGTGCGGTAGGATCTGGTGTTGGTAATGTCTCTATAGGTAACTCTGTTTTGATTGCTGGACCCGGAGAAGCAGTTAACGTTTCAAATAGTGTTTATGTTGGTGGCAATAGCAATGTTAGAGGCAACGTGTATGCGAACA
>Ga0315907_10002691_pt1 | contig 22007 bp, 17 predicted proteins | sample LakEriMetagenome_3_FD_203525 | JGI IMG/M metagenome (GOLD analysis project Ga0315907, IMG submission 203525) | Freshwater fungal communities from buoy surface, Lake Erie, Ohio, United States - Buoy 12 MA123 | ecosystem: Environmental > Aquatic > Freshwater > Lake > Lake biofilm | place: USA...
TAAAAACGGACGTTTTATAACTTTTGATTATGCAAATGCATTTTCGAGATTAACTCGCTCTGAACTTAATTCTTTAATAGGTTTTATTAAAACTGATTATAACTTATTTTTTTCTTCTGATTCAGAAGTAACTATTACCTCAAATAAAGAGTTTATTGAGTTCTATGAATTTTGGAAGTCTAAAATTGAAGAGTTGCATTACCGCGAAAATGTTACTTATACTCTTTCGGTGGTTAAAAATAGAGAGTCATCCCCAACAATATTAGCCAAAGTTAAATGGAATTATAAATTAAACGGGAAAGTACCAAAGTCAAAGTATACAAGTGTTCACATCTGTTCTGTTAGTAAATTTTTCAAGGATAGAGAAAGTGTTGACTTGAAGAACACCACTTTGATTTATGAAGCTGAAAATAAGATATGGGAATACCTTAACAGGGTATCTCCAATTGAGTTAATGAAGATAACAGGAGAATTATACACCTTATAATTTTTTTTTGCTTAAAAAACATATGATTTTTTAATCATATACAAAGTTCTTTGACATATTGAATAAGTAATTAATGATGAGTTGGTCATCTATAAAACCAACCGCAATACAAACTGCGTTAACAAACACGTTTCATAACCAGTCGTAAAGGTTCACTTTTTAACAATTAAAATTTGAACTTATGAAAAAAAATAATTTATCACACGTTGAGTACGTGTCCCCAAATTCAATTAACAGAAATATTGAATTAGGTATTCTTTACAGAATTCCATCCAATTATGAGATGATAAAAGAAAACATCTCTACTATGGGTATAATTACCCCTCTAATCGTTAATTCCTTCAACAATGTAATTGTATCCGGAAACTTAAGACATATGATTGCCATTGAGTTAGGTATTCCTTTAGTACCTGTGTTCTTCGTTAATTTAACTGAAGATATGAGATTGGTATCTCTATCTTCTAATGTTCAAAGAGAGAAGTCCACTATGGACAAGTACAGAGAAATGATGATGTATAAAGAAATTTTCCCAATTAAGAGAGGAAACAGAACCGACTTGTTTCCGGAACTTAAGGGACTTAGAGAAGAAAGAGATAATGCTCTCTCTTCGTTTTCAAAAGACACCAAAGACAAAATGAGTTCAATAGGTGTTATGTGTAAAGATTTGTTTCCTGATGGACCAGAAAAAAAAATGGAAAAGTATTTTGATGAAATAGACAATGGGAAATCTTCATTGAATAAAGTATACAAAAAGGTTAAAAAACTTCATACCAAAAACAAGTGTAATCAAGAAGTTATAGGCGGTGACTACAAAAATGGTATGGTAACCATATACAATAAGTCATCAGAAACTTTGGAAGAATTGGATAATGAATCAGTAAACGTTAGTATTTCTTCACCTCCTTATTGGACTATGAAAGTCTACCAATTGGATTCAAGGCAATTAGGTCAAGAAGCTACTGTTGAGGAGTATATTGATAACTTGAAAAAACACTATTCTGAAGTTTTTAGAGTATTAAGAAATGACGGTAGTTTATTCGTTAACATTAATGATTGTTGTAGAGATGGCGAATATCAATTAGTCCCTCAACGCTTTGTATTTATGATGAAATCAATAGGTTTTCGTGTTAATGATGAGTTGCAGTGGTATAAGTCACGACCAAGACCGACAGATGGTAAAAGAAGTATTAGACGTCACGAACCAATTTTTCATTTTGTAAAATCAAATGATTTTTATTACGATGAAGATTGGTTGAAAGGGTGTAAAGATGAAACAAATTCTTTCTCTATTGGAACAACCAAAGAGTGTCCAAGACTAACATCTTCATTAGATTTTTATGGAGGGGTATTGAAATCAGATGTCGCATCAACAAGAGATTTGAAAGCAAAATGTGAAGAAGAGGGTGTGGCATTAGACCATCAAGCGACATTTCCATTAGATGTCCCTCTTATTTGTTTATTAATGACTTCAAGACCTAATGACTTGATTTTGGATAGCTTCAACGGCACTTCAGTCACAGGTACTGCTGTTATGAAGTTGGGTCAAGGGAGACGTTTCGTAGGTTATGAACCATCACCGGAGTATATGATTGCTTCTAAGATTAGATTGTCAGAGTATGATTTAAGTAATGTTGCATAACGTAAAATAAACAATTATGATATCAAATACAGAACTTAGAAAACAAATGAAAAAGGATGGGTTGAATTTGGATGATAACCAACTGAATATAATCCGAACCTTTTTGGTACAGATGGCAACTATTGAGTACAATCAATATAGAGAACAGAAAAGTAAGGCTCAAAATTGCCAATCAAACACAATTATTGAACTTAACCTTAACACAGAAGTACTTAACCTTAATATCGCTTAAATATGAAGAATGTAATTACATATAGTCGTTCGGCAACTGAAGAGAAAATTACTGACCCAAGTACCGGAAAATTAATAGACCCGCTTGAATATCAACATAAATTAATCAATGAATATTGCAGTTATTTTAATTATAGTGTGACGGAACACTTCCAAGAGGTATATAGTGGTAAGAACTTTAACCGACCGGAATGGAATAAATTAAAAAATCAAATTATTGAAAGACAAGGTAAAGGCAATGCTATTGATTCAATTATTATTATACGTCCTGATAGATTGAGTCGTAATATGATATTATCTTTTAATGAACTTAAAGAACTTTCAAATTTAGGATGTGAAGTTGAGTGTGTTGAAGGGTTTATATACGATAATGAAATAAGAAATCTTAATATTCTTAATAGATTGAATGAAAATACTAAAAAAAATAATATGAAAAATGTAATAATCTGTTCACGTGTTTCAACTGATGAACAAGCTCAACAAGGATATTCTTTGGAATATCAAGAAGAAATAATCACAAAATATTGTATCAATAAAGGGTATAATATCATAACATCTTTCAGAGAGGATTATTCAGCAAAAGATTTTAATCGTCCCCAATGGAAAAAAATCAAATCTTTGGTTCAAGAAAGAAGAAAAAAATCTGACTCAATTGATGCAGTAATTTTTCTTCGTCCCGACAGATTTTCCCGAAATCTTTTATTGTCCTTTTCTGAAATTGCTTCTCTATCAAAAATTGGATGTGAGATTGAGTTTGTAGAAGGACAGGTAGATGATTCTAATCCTGAAGCATTATTACTTCAAGCAATTGGATTTGCTCTGCCAGAGGTTGAAAATCGTAAAATATCCAAACGTTCAAAAGAAGGGTCACATAAAGCACGACTTAATGGATGTTTCACCGGAACTTCCCCAAGAGGATATAAGAGTGTAAGAGTTGGAAAAGATGCTACTTTAGAGTTTAATCAAGATGCCGACCTTATTCGTCAGGGATTTGAAAAAATGGCTTCCGGTTTATATACAGCTGATGAAGTAAGAAGATGGTTAAATGGGCAGGGGATGAAATTGAGTAAAAATCAGTTTCCTAACATAATCAGAAATCAGGCTTACTCAGGTAAAATATTGGTTAGAGCATTAGGGAACGAACCGGAGCAAATAGTTCAGGGTCTTCATCCGGCACTTGTATCAGAGGAATTGTTTGCCAAGGCAAATGATGTATTAAGTGGGAGAAAAAGAAATATGGACTTTAAGAGTGATAAGATTAATTTATATCCTCTTAAAGGACATTTATGTTGTCCTACTCACGGGAGAACTTTGTCTGCGTATGCTTCAACAGGTAGAAGTGGCAATAAGTTTCACTACTACATCTGCACCAAGCCCCACGTTAAGTGTGATAGATACCCAATTGAAGATGTACATAATCAAGTTGAGACAATCTTATCCAATATTCAATTCTCTGCTCAATTAATGTCTACCTACCGGACCACTTTGGAAGGGTTATTTGAGAATGATGATTTGAATAGAAAAAAGAACATCCAAAAGACATTAGATGAAGTTGAACGATTGAACAAAAGAAAGTCATTTATTGAAGAACAATATATGGATGGAAAACTTCCGGCACAAGAGTACCAAGACCTCAAAAACAACATTAATACTCGTTTGTTTAATGAGAAAAATAAACTTCAAGAACTTCAAGAAGTATTATCTCCATTTAGAGAATATTTGGACAAGCAAGTTCCAATGTTGGAGGATTTAGTAGGATTTTATAAATCAGTTGACGGGAGAACTAAAAACAAAATTCTTGGCTGCATCTTTTCAGAAAAGTTATACTTGGAAGAAAAAAAAGTTGCAACACCTAAATTCACAACTCCAATAGAACTTCTCCTCAATGCCAGTAAGGTTTTGCAAAATGGTAAAAATAAAAAAGAGGTCAAAAATGACCTCTTTCTTCAATTAGCTCCCCCTCTTGGGCTCGAACCAAGGACCCTCTGATTAACAGTCAGATGCTCTAACCAACTGAGCTAAGGAGGAATAACCTCAAAGGTTTAAATTTTGCTAAAAAGTTGCTCCCCCTCTTGGGCTCGAACCAAGGACCCTCTGATTAACAGTCAGATGCTCTAACCAACTGAGCTAAGGAGGAAGGTATTTGTCTTTTTAGCGAGTGCAAATATAAACTGATTTTTTATTACCGCAAATTATTTACTGTAAAAAATTACAAAAGTTTATCTATAATTAACTGGTAAATATCTTTCCCAAAAGTTAAAGCCATTAAACTCAACAAAATAATCATTCCGCCCGTTTGAACATAACCCATTGCTTTGTCTGATAATTTTCTACCTGTGATCATTTCAGCAATTGTAAACAATGCATGACCACCATCTAATCCAGGAATTGGCAATAAGTTCATGAAGGCCAATCCGATGGAAAATAATGCCGTAAAATTCCATATAAATTCCCAATCCCAAGTATTTGGTAAACGTCGCGCAATTCCGATAGGGCTTTGAACGTGCTTATAGGCTTCAGTTTTTGGCCGTAAAATTAATTTGAACTGTTTTACGTTGTATACCAATAGTGACCACGACTCATTTACTGCCGCTGGAACAGCTTGCGCAAAAGTTAATTGATTCGTAACTTCATAATCTAGTTTATCCAATGGTTTATTGATAAATCCTAACTTTCCTTCTTGATCTACTTTGGCTTTCAATTCAACCATTTGAGTTCCTCTTAAAACAGATAAAGAAATGCTGTCATTTTTATGCTTTGAAATTAATTCTTTGAATTCATCATAATAGGTAAATGCAGCACCATTTAAAGCTTTAATTTTATCTCCTTTTTGTAATCCTGCTAAATTAGCGGCCGATTTTGGAACTATAGAATCTACAACAGTGTTTGAAAAACGTGGACCAGCAAATTCTTTTCCTTCTTTACTGATGATTTCACCTTTCATTTCGTCGGTTAAAACTACATTCACTTTTGCACCATTACGCTCTACCTCAACTTTATCGCCAAGCAAAACATCTAATGCCATTCGGTTATAACTTGGCTGATATTTCCCATCTACCGAAAGAATTTTATCGCCATTTCTAAAACCCGCTTTTTGACCTACTTCGCCAAAAGCTAATCCGTTTGCTTGAATTTTATCAGTAGCAATATATTTTTGACCAACGGTTGCAAATAAAATTGTAAAAATGAACCAAGCTAAAATTATATTCACGATAATTCCGCCCAACATAATAATTAAGCGTTGCCAAGCTGGTTTTGAACGAAATTCCCAGGGTTGTGGTTCTCCGTTCATTTGTTCGGCATCTAAACTTTCATCAATCATTCCGGAAAGTTTTACATAACCTCCTAAAGGCAACCAACCAATTCCCCATTCTGTTTCTCCAATTTTTTTCTTAAACAAAGAAAAACCCGCATCCATGAATAAATAAAATTTTTCGACGCGTACTTTAAACATTTTGGCGGTGATATAATGTCCAAATTCGTGAAGAATTACTAATACCGATAAAATAAATAATATTTGTGCTACTTGAATCATTGCTGTGCTTTTATTTAAAAGACAAAAGTAAGGTTTTCGCCTTACTTTTTACTACTATTTTTTTGATGTACTATTTTTTTATAAAATTTTTATGAATTACGCCTTCCGAAGTAGTAATTTTGAGCAAATGTATACCCGAAGCTAATTCCGAAATCGAAAAATCATGATCTAATTTTTGCCCTACTAGTTGTCCTAAAGTGTTATAAATTTCAACTTTCTCTAATTGAACACTAGTTGGCATCATAATGTGTAATTCATCATTTGCAGGATTTGGATAAACTGAAATAGTTTGATCTAAATCAAAAGTCTCATGTGCTAAAGTGGCTACATTGTTTCTAGAAATAATATGTTTGTTTGGGTCGAAAGTTACTCCGGTAACCACAAAAGGAACTGAAACTATAAATTCTTGTCCATTGCTGGTATGATTTATTACTACATCTTGAGTTGCAGCTCCTGCGCCTGATAATCTAATCTCTAAAGGCATTTCAAAATAAGTAACACTAGGATCAGATTGCGTTTGATTCACCGTAATTTTTGCTTGTCCGGCACCCCAATTTTGAGCCGTAATAGTATAGGTAGGATATCCTTGATTGTACACCCAATCATTAAAAAACTCATCTAAATTACTACCGTGAACTTCTTCTAATTTTGCTTTTAAATCGGTCGTAATAGCATATCCATAGGCTAAATTTGAATCATTTAAATAATTTTGAACCGCTTGATAAAAATTTGCATCTCCCATTTTCCATCGCAACATATGGGTAACCATAGAACCTTTGTTGTAAGATAATCTACTGCTGAAAATTCTTCCTACATTTAAAGCTTCTGCATCTGTTAAATAAACTGCTCCTGCTGTTTGTGAAGTAATACTTGATATTTTTCCATTTTTCCATGAAACAAATGCAGCGGCTCCATCTAATTCTTCAACAACAATTCCGGCTGTATATTCAGTTAACCCTTCATTTAACCATATGTCTTTCCATGTGCCACAAGTAACTTTGTTGCCAAACCACTGATGACCCAATTCATGTGCAATTAAACTCCTACTATTCCATACTCCCATTGAAGACATTGTTGCGTGTTCCATTCCGCCATTCCATCCAAATTGAACATGACCATATTGTTCATTTCGGTAGGGATAAGATCCAAATTTCTGTTCAAAAACATTCATTATAGGAACTGTTAAATCAATAAAACTTCTGTTTGATGAAGTATTACTCTCGGGATACAAATAATTATTAATAGGGAAAAACGGATTTTGAGTAGTTCCTAGACCTGCTTGAATGTTGTAAGTGACATAATTTGTAACATTCAAAGAAATTAAATAAGCCGGAATAGGATAATTATGTCTAAAATGGCGTGTGATATTTCCTCCAGAAGTTGTTTGGCTTTGCAATAATCCATTGGAAACACCAATATAAGCCGAGGGACATGTTATGTAAATGTCAAAACTATCAATTTTATCATTCAAATCTTGTTTACAAGGCCACCAATCTCTTGCGCCAAAAGGCTCAGAAAGAGTAAAAATTACAGGTGTACCGCTATGAATCCCTCTTGTAAATGCCCCTTCAAGGGTTGAAGGAACTCCGCTGTAGATTATTTCTGCGGTAGCATTATCACCTGTATTAAGTGGTGATGGCAAATTTATTACTAATTCATGTGTAGTATTATGAGAAAAAGTTGTTGCTACATTATTAATTTTTACAGATGAAATTGTAAACGGACTAATTGTTTTTTTATAAAAATCAAAAGTCACTGTTGACATATTATTAGCCAATGCTCTAAATGTCGTTTTAACAACTCCACTGATAAAAGGTGTTGTATTATCTGGGTCAACCGTGAATCGTAACTCATGATAGGTCACATCATAATTTAGTGTATTTGTATTGACACGTAGATTTTGTAAAGAAGCTGCCGACTTCATTTCTGATTCTACCATTCGATCAAATTCCTCAGACTCAGATTGTGAGAATCCAAAAAATGCCAGTAAAAGGAATAGGTATGTTATATTTTTTCTCATGCCAAATAGGTAGGTAAACTTTAGGGTTTTTGCAATTTGTAGTATTAAAAAAACACTAATAAAATTTCAGAATTGTAAAATTGTAGCGAATATAGTATAAAATATTCATTTTTTAAAATCTTTTCTCGCTGAAATTCACAGATATACAATATGAAACGAGCATTTTGTTTTTTTGTCCATTATCTGAATCCAATTTCTTAAATTTGCATCTTTAAAATCCAATAGACCATGTTACAAATAGCATACATTAGAGAAAACAAAGAAGAGGTAGTTAAAAAATTGGCAAAAAAGAACATTGATGCCAAAGCTGCTATTGATCAAGTCATTGCACTTGATGAAAAAAGAAGAGCAACTCAAGCAGAATTAGACACTATTAAATCGGAATCTAATAAGCTATCCAAAGACATTGGTGATTTAATGAAAGCTGGCGAAAAAGCTAAAGCTGAAATTTTAAAAGAAAAATCGGTTCAACTTCGAGAAAAAGATAAAGAATTAACCGAAGTATTAAACGCTTTCGCAAATCAATTGCAAGACGAATTATACAAATTACCCAATCTTCCTGCTGATATTGTTCCTGTAGGAAAAACACCCGAAGAAAATCTAAACGTTTTTGAAGAAGGTGAAATCCCTAAATTACATGAAGGCGCTTTACCGCATTGGGAATTAGCCAAAAAATATGATTTAATTGATTTTGAATTAGGCGTTAAAATTACTGGAGCAGGTTTTCCGGTTTACAAAGGAAAAGGGGCTAAATTACAACGTGCTTTAATCACTTATTTCTTAGATAAAAATACCGATGCAGGTTATTTAGAATACCAAGTACCGCATTTAGTTAACGAAGCTTCTGGTTTTGGAACCGGTCAATTACCCGATAAAGAAGGGCAAATGTACCACGTTGGCCTTGACGATTTGTATTTAATTCCAACCGCTGAAGTTCCGGTAACTAATATTTTTAGAGATGTTTTACTGAACGAAAATGAGTTACCTGTTCTATGTACTGGCTATACTCCGTGTTTTCGTCGTGAAGCAGGATCGTATGGTGCGCACGTTCGCGGATTAAATCGTTTACACCAATTTGATAAAGTAGAAATCGTTCGCATTGAACATCCTGATAATTCTTACAAAGCTTTAGACGGAATGGTAGACCACGTGAAAGAAATTTTACAAGAATTGAAATTACCTTACCGTATTTTAAGATTGTGTGGTGGAGATATGAGTTTTGCTTCGGCTTTAACCTATGATTTTGAAGTGTATTCAACTGCGCAAGAACGTTGGTTAGAAATTAGTTCGGTTTCTAACTTTGAAACCTTTCAAGCGAATCGATTAAAATTACGCTTCAAAGATAAAGACGGTAAAAACCAATTGGCACACACCTTAAACGGAAGTTCATTAGCGCTACCAAGAGTATTGGCTGGAATTTTAGAAAACTACCAAACACCTGAAGGTATTGTAGTTCCTGAAGTTTTAAGAAAATACACCGGATTTGATATTATTAACTAAACGTTAATCTTTATAACATAATGTACTAATTCAACGCTAAAAAGTGTTACATTAGTACATTATTTGTTTTATTTATGGTGCAAAAAATCGCTTTTTTTCTATTCTTATTGTCATCGATTTGGGTTTCGGCACAAAACGAGCAACTGGCATTGCAATATTTTGACGATGGCGAATTTGAAAAGGCACTCACAATTTTTGAAGAAAGTTTGCAAAAGCAACCTTCTAATTTTTTCTTTTTTCAAAAGATTCTTGAATGCCGTCAACAATTAAAACAGTATGAAAAAGTAGAAGAATTAATTTCAAAACGAATAGATAAATACAACCAACCACAATTATTTATTGAATTAGGCTATAACCATCAGCTCCAAAAAAACGTTGAAAAAGCCGAAAAAAATTATGAATTAGCCATTCAAGAAGTCGATAAAGAGCCTAATTATGCTTATCAAGTTGCCAATTCTTTTGAAAAGAAAGTTTTATTAGAATGGGCATTAAAAGCTTATGAAACGGCACAAAAGAAAAATCCAAATCTAAATTTTGATTATCAATCGGCTTTGCTTCAAGGGCAATTAGGCAACTTAAACTTAATGCTCGAAAAACTACTCGATTATAGTTATAAAAATCAAGACAACACACCGTTAGTTCAAAATCAATTGAGTCGCTTTTTAATAGATGACGCCAGCGGATCATTTGCAAACGAAATCAAAAAAGGACTCCTTTTAAAAACACAAAAATCACAAGATGTCTATTGGAATCAATTTTTGAGTTGGTATTTCGTACAACAAAAAGAATACGGAAAAGCATTTATACAAGAAAAAGCGGTTTTTAAAAGAAATCCAAATAGTTTTTTCAACATTGTAACACTAGCTCAATTAGCCATTGAAGAAAAACAAAATGAAGAGGCAACTTCAATTCTAACTTTTGTATTAGAAAATACTGATAACTTGGATTTACAAATGCAAGCGCATCATTTTTTATTGACTCTAGAAATTGAATCGGCATTAGAAAAGGACTATTTAGCACTAGATTTAAAATTACAAGGTTTATTGAAAAAATATGGAATCACTCCTTTTTCTTTGGAACTTCAAATTCTTACAGCTCATTTTGAGACCTTTTATTTAAAACAACCTAGTTTAGGAAAGCAACTTTTACAAAACACGCTTCAACTTCCATTAAATATCAGAGAAGAATCTAAAGTTAAAATGGAATTAGCCGATATTTTGATTTATGACGAAAAATTCAATCAAGCCATTTTATATTATGCACAAGTAGAAGAAAATTTAAAAAATGATGTTTTGGCATACGAAGCAAGTTTAAAATTAGCCAAAGCAAACTTCTATAAAAAAGATTTTGACTGGACATTACAACAAGTAAAAAACCTAAAACAATCGCCCAGTTTATTAATAGCAAATGATGCGGTTGAGTTGTTTTTGTTAATCGAAGACAATTCGGTAGAAGATAGTTTACGAATTGCGCTCCAAGATTATGCAAAAGCTGATTTTCAATTATACCAAAAGAAAAATGATGAGGCCTTGCAATCGTTTTTAACCATTTTACAAAAGCACAAAGGCAAAAGCATCGAAGAAAGTACACTATTTAAAGTTGGGAAAATCTTTGAAGAAAAGAAAGATTATATAAAAGCCATAGCATATTATCAAAACATTTTAGAACAGCATAAAGACGGAATTTATAAAGATGAAGCCTTATTTTTTTCGGCAGAAATATACCGCAAATATCTTTTAGATAATGAAAAAGCAAAGCCATTATATGAAAAAATAGTATTGGAACATCCTGATAGTTTGTATTTTACCGAAAGTAGAAAACAATATCGAACGTTGCGAGGTGATTCAACGATTTGATTTTAGATTGATGATTAACGATTTTTGAAAGATGAATTTTGTACTTGAACTTAAAATTTATTAAAATGATAATATACAACGTTACCATAAATGTAGACGAAAGCATTCACCACGATTGGGTAAAATGGATGCAAAACAAACATATTAATGAGGTGTTAGCAACAGGTTTGTTTACCCATGCAAAAATGGTGAAGGTTTTAGTTGAAGAAGAAATGGGTGGTACTACTTACGCTGTTCAATATTTCACCGATTCTAAAACAAAATTAGAAAGCTATTACCAAAATCATGCACCAAAATTACGCCAAGAAGGGTTACAATTATTTGGCGATAAAATGTTGGCTTTTAGAACTGAATTGGAAGTGATGGAGGAATTCTTCGGAGAAACAAATTAACAATGGATAAAGTAAGCGCAAAAAAACACTTAGGACAACACTTCTTAAAAGACGAAAGCATTGCAAAGGATATTGCAGACACACTTTCGCTAGATGGTTATTCAAAAATTTTGGAAATTGGTCCGGGAATGGGTGTTTTGACTAAATATTTATTGGATAAACCCACCGAAACCTATGTCATTGAAATCGATAAAGAATCGGTTGAATATTTGGGTGTTCACTTTCCAAAATTAGACAATCACATTATTTCAAAGGATTTTTTAAAATACGATTTGAACGAGGTGTTAAACAAAGAACCTTTTGCAATCATTGGAAATTTTCCGTATAATATTTCGACCCAAATTGTGTTCAAAACGTTAGAAATGCGCGATCAAATTCCAGAATTTGCAGGGATGTTTCAGAAAGAAGTTGCCCAACGCATTTGTGAGAAAAAAGGAAGTAAAGTATACGGAATTTTATCGGTTTTAACCCAAGCTTTTTACGATGCCGAATACTTATTCACGGTTCCTCCAGAAGTTTTCAATCCGCCACCAAAAGTAGATTCGGGAGTGTTGCGATTACGACGAAAAGCAAATTTTTCATTGCCTTGTGACGAAAAATTATTCTTCCGAGTAGTAAAAACGGCCTTTCAACAACGAAGAAAAACATTAAGAAATAGTTTAAAATCGTTCAATTTCTCTGATAATTTAAAAGAAGATAGTATCTTTGACCTTCGTCCGGAGCAATTAACGGTTGAACAGTTTATCGAAATTACTCAAAAAATAACAGCCGATGGAGTTTAAAATCAGCAGAGAGTTTCTATCTGAAATAGAACAACTTATAAGTGAAAACAAGGCGCAAGAGTTACTTTTGCTTCTTGAAGATATTCACTTTGCTGATATTGCCGAAATCATGGAAGAACTCGATGATTATGGTGCGGCTTATATTTTTAACACGTTAGATTCGGAAAAAACTGCCGAAATCTTATTAGAATTAGACGATGAAGTTCGGGAAAAAATCCTACGCAACTTATCGCCAAAAGAAATCGCCGAAGAGTTAGACGAATTAAGTACAGACGACGCGGCTGATATTATTGCCGAATTACCTCAACACAAAAAAGAGCAAGTAATCTCTGAACTTGAAGATGTTGAACACGCAAAAGATATTGTTGACTTATTGCGCTATGACGAAGATACTGCAGGTGGTTTAATGGGGAAAGAGCTTGTCAAAGTGAACGAAAACTGGAATGTACTCACTTGCGTCAAAGAAATGCGTTTGCAAGCCGAAAATGTTTCTAGAGTTCATTCTATATATGTTATCGATGACGAGGAACGATTAAAAGGGCGTTTGTCCTTAAAAGATCTATTAACAACCTCAACTAAAACACCTATTAGCCAGGTATATATCAAAAAAGTAGACTATGTAAAAGTAGACACTAAAGATGTAGAAGTAGCGCGCATCATGCAAAAATATGACTTGGAAGCCATTCCGGTTGTGGATGAATTGGGCCGATTAGTAGGTCGTATTACCATTGATGATATTATTGACGTAATTAAAGAAGAAGCCGACAAAGATTACCAGTTGGCAGCGGGTATCTCACAAGACGTTGAGGCCGATGATAGCGTACTTGAACTCACAAAAGCGCGTTTGCCATGGTTAGTTTTAGCATTATTTGGCGGATTTATTTCGGTACATGTTTTAGGAATTTTTGAACCCATCATGAAACTACATCCCGAATTATTCTTCTTTACTCCACTAATTGCGGCAATGGCAGGAAATGTTGGTGTGCAATCTTCTGCAATTATTGTTCAAGGTTTAGCTAATAATACTATTATTGGACCCATAATTGAGCGTTTATTAAAAGAACTTTCATTAAGTTTATTAAATGGTGTTATCTTGTCTATAATATTATTAGCAGGTAGTTATTTCTTATTAGGATATGAAATTCATGTAGGTTATACAGTGGCAATTGCCTTACTTACTGTAATCATTATTGCTTCATTAATTGGAACTTTTATTCCTATCATCTTAAATAAATACGGCGTTGACCCCGCATTGGCAACAGGACCGTTTATTACTACAAGTAACGACATCTTAGGGATTTTAACCTATTTTACAATCGCAAAGATTATTTTAGGGATTTAATTCATCTATTTTATCGTTCATTTTTATTTTTTTAAATTATTTGAGCAAATAAACTAAATTTGAACTTCTAATATCTTGTCAATGAAAACATTAGTTATAACTTTTTTCGTATTTATATCTTATTTTGGCCTGTCTCAAACGATCTCTTTACAATCCTTTGGAACCGGTTTTGTTAGTCCAGTTGAAATTACAAATGCTGGTGATTCTAGATTATTTGTAGTGCAAAAAGGCGGATTAATTAGAATATTAAATGCAAACGGAACGGTGAATTCTACTCCATTTTTAGACCTTTCTTCGTTAGTTTCTACTAATAGCGAACGTGGATTACTAGGCTTGGCTTTTCATCCAAACTATGCTACAAATGGTTATTTTTTCGTAAATTATACAAATACTGCTGGAAATACTGTCATTGCAAGATATTCTGTAAATTCAGGAAACCCAGATATTGCCGATACCACTGGAACAATTTTAATGACAATATCACAACCTTATTCTAATCACAATGGTGGAAGTATAAAATTTGGCCCAGATGGCTTTTTGTATATAGGAATGGGCGATGGTGGAAGTGGCGGTGATCCTCAGGGTTATTCTCAAAATTTAAGTTTAACCAATACTAATGTAGCGGCAAATCCGTCTAGAATTTATTTAGGCAAAATGCTACGTATTGATGTTAATTCGACCGCACCAGGATTGAATTATGGATTTCCTTCTACAAATCCGTTTGTTAATGAAGCTGGAAAACAAGAAATATGGGCAATTGGTTTAAGAAATCCATGGAAATTTTCATTTAATAGATTAAATGGTGATTTATGGATTGCTGATGTTGGTCAAGATGCTGTTGAAGAAATTAATAAAATAGTAAACCCTTTGCCAAATACCGCTATTAATTTTGGTTGGAGATGTTATGAAGGTAATTCAAATTATAATACTTCGGGATGTGCGGCTTCAAGTACAATGACTTTCCCATTCGTTCAATATGCGCGTTTTGGAGGAGCATGTTCTGTGACAGGTGGCTATTTTTACTCGGGATCAGCCTACCCCAATTTTCAAAACAAATATTTCTTTACCGATTATTGTGACAACAAAATAAGAATGGTAAACAGTGCTGGTGTCATTACAACCACAACTTCATTTTCAGGAAATAACTTTGTTACTTTTGGTGAAGATATGAATGGAGAATTATACATTGCCGGAATTACTTCAGGAACGATTTTTAAAATAATCGATTCATCATTAGGTACTTCAGAATTTGAAAACAATGACTTTTCAATTTATCCAAATCCGGCTAAAGGTTACTTCAATATTAAAAGTAATGCATCAAATCTAGTGACCAAAATTGATGTATTTGACTTAACTGGAAAGTTGCTTTTTTCAAAAAAATTAAATGCAAATCCAGAAAACTCATTTGATACAAATTTATTATCAAAAGGAATATACTTGGTTTCTATAGAAGCAACAGATGGCACTAATTATTCAACAAAATTAGTTATTGAATAATATTTTTATGGCGCTGGATTCGGAATTAACTCCTGAATTTTTTCAATTTCAGCAATAATTTCATCGGATAAAATTGTATCGAAAGCTTGAATATTTTCTTGTAATTGTGCCATGCTTGTAGCACCAATAATTGTTGCCGTTACAAATTTTTGACGATGTACAAACGCAATGGCCATTTGTGTCAATGTTAATCCATTTGCTTCAGCTAATTCCTTATATAGTTTAGTGGCTTTGAAACAATTTTCATTGGTATAACGGGTAAAATTTCGAAACAAATCCAATCTCGAATTTTTTTCAATTCCGTTCAAATGTTTTCCAGTTAAATAACCAAATCCTAACGGAGAATAGGCTAACAACCCAACGTTTTCTCGCATGCCTATTTCTGACAAACCCACTTCATACAATCTGTTTAACAATGAAAACGGATTTTGTATCGTTGCAATTCTTGGTAATCCATGCTTTTCGCTTTCCATTAAAAAACGCATCACACCCCACGGATTTTCATTAGAAACTCCAATGTGCTTAATTTTTCCTTCTTTAATTAATCGGTCATAAACCGTTAATACCTCAAAAATATTGTCTTGCCATTTGGTGTCAATTTCCTGAACGCCTCGTTTTTGAAACATGTTCATCACCCGTTCGGGCCAGTGCATTTGATATAAATCAATATAATCGGTTTGAAGGTATTTTAAACTCAATTCTACTGCTTCATGAATGCTTTTTTTAGAAAAATCTAATGGTTGACGAATGTACTCCATACCTCTGTTTGGACCCGCAATTTTAGTAGCGATTACCAATTTTTCTCGTTCGGAAGCGCCAATTTTTCGAATCCAAGTGCCAATGAACCGTTCTGTACTTCCAAAAATTTGGGCGTTGCCACCAATAGGATACATTTCGGCCGTATCAATAAAATTAATTCCATTTTCAAGGGCATAATCCAATTGTGAATGGGCTTCGCTTTCGGTGTTTTGATTCCCAAAAGTCATGGTTCCTAAACAGATTTTACTGACTTTTAAATTGGTATTCGGCAGTGTTGTATGGTTCATTGTTAAATATTTAGTAGCAAAGATACAAAGTAGTAAAGTTTATTAAAAAGAAAAAAGTCCAAAGAAATTCTTTGAACTTTTTTGAAAATAGTATTATGTGATTTCTCCCCCGTCGAAATGACAAGCATTAAGGATTACAAGTCGTTCAACATTTTTGAAATTTCATCTAACTTAGGTGTTAAAATAATTTCAATTCTTCTGTTTTTAGCTTTTCCATCTGCTGTTTCATTAGATAATAATGGTGCATATTCGCCACGACCAGCAGCTGTTAAATTTTCTTTTTTAACTTTTGCATTAGCTGATAAAATATTGACAATTGCTGTAGCACGTTTTGTAGATAAATCCCAATTGTTCTCTACGCCACCGCCAATAGTTCCGGTAATTTTATCATTATCGGTATGTCCTTCAATTAAAACAGAAATTTCAGGATTATCGCCCAAAACTTTTCCAACTAAATCCACCGCTTTTTTACCTTCAGCACCCACAGTCCAGCTACCCGATTCAAACAATAATTTGTTTTCCATTGAAACATATACTTTCCCATCTTTTTCAGTTACGGTTAATCCTTTTCCTTCAAAAGCTTTCAATGATTTTGTAAGCGTTTCTTTTAATTTTTTCATCGCCGCATCTTTATCAGCCATCATTTTTTCTAATTCGGCCAATCGCTTAGAAGATGTTTCTAAGTCTTTTTTCAATTTATTCAATCGATCTTGTTCGGCCGTAAGTGCTTTTTGTTTGGCTTCTAATTCGGCTAACAATTGACGATTTTTATTGATATTTGACTCTAATGCTTCATTGCTGTCTTTTTCTAAAGCAGCGTAAGAATCTTTTAAATTATCTAAACTTTTTTTAGTGGCAGCATAATCTGAGGCAAGTTTGTCTCGTTCTGCTTTTGTTTTATCTAATTCGGTTTGTAATTTATTTTTATCCAATTCAAGCTGATTTTTATCGGCTTTCAAGACACCGTTTTCATCTGAAAGTGCGTTATGTTCTTTCTTTAAATCGGCATATTTATTTTCTAAATCTTGATAGATTTTTTTTGAAACACACGAAGTAGTTAAACTAATTACTACAATGGCTAAGGCAATTTTTCTAATCATTTGTATTTTCATTTTTGATTAATTGATTTTTATTTTATTTCTACTAAAACCGGACAATGATCGGAATGTTTAGCTTCGGGCAAAATTAAGGCTCTTTGAATTTTATCTTTCAAAGGTTCGGCCGCCAAGCAATAATCGATTCTCCATCCTTTATTGTTATTTCGAGCATTTGCTCTATAGCTCCACCAACTATAATTATGTGGTTCTTTGTTTAAATGGCGAAAGGTATCTACAAAACCACTTTTCATAAATCCATCTAACCAAGCGCGCTCTTCAGGTAAAAATCCAGAAATTTTAGCATTTCTAATTGGATCATGAATATCAATAGCTTCATGACAAATATTATAATCGCCACAAATTACCAAATTAGGAATTTCATTCTTCAATAGATTAACATAATTTTGAAAATCATCCATATACATAAACTTATGCTCAAGTCTATCAATATTCGTACCAGAAGGCAAATACAAACTCATTACTGAAAGTGTATCAAAATCTAATCGTAAATTTCGCCCTTCAAAATCCATGTGCGGAATTCCTGTTCCAAAAACTACATTGTTAGGTGCAATTTTTGACAATATCGCTACGCCACTATAGCCTTTTTTTTCTGCTGGAAAATAATATTGGTAGGGATATCCGGCGGCTTCAATTTCAATTTTAGGGATTTGATCTTCTGTAGCCTTTATTTCTTGCAAACAAATTACATCGGGATTCGCTTGTTGTAACCATTCTAAAAATCCTTTTGTGATAGCTGCACGAATTCCATTTACATTGTAAGAGATGATTTTCATGTCTTGTCTTAGCTTTTGACCAAAAGTAGTAAAAAGGATTCTAATATTAAAGATTAGAGTAAACGTTTTTTAAATTCTCAAATCTGTAGTAAAGTAATAAATATCACAAATTTCTTATTTTAATTATAATTTCTTTAAGCCATCAATTCAATAGAATTGTTATCTTTGTTTCTTGCTCAATAAACAAAAATAAATGGGGTTAGTTACTGCTAAAGAAGTTGCAAAGGCTATTAACGCCGATAAATATGGAGTTTTCGGAACATTTTCGGGTTGGCTATTAATGAAAGTGCTTAAAATTTCTGCACTTAATAAATTATATGACCGACACAGACATTTGAAGGATGTTGCTTTTTTAAATGCAATTTTAGACGATTTGCAAATAAAATTTGAAATTCCGGAAGAAGACTTAAAACGTTTACCAAAGGATGGAGCTTATATTACCATATCCAACCATCCGCTTGGAGGTGTAGACGGCATATTATTGTTAAAATTAATGTTGGAACGTGAGCCAAATTTTAAAATAATTGCTAATTTTCTACTGCATCGCATTGCACCTTTGAAGCCGTTTATTATGCCGGTGAATCCGTTTGAAAATCATAAAGATGTTAAATCAAGCGTGGTAGGAATTAAAGAAACGTTACGTCATTTAAGCGACGGGAAACCGCTTGGAATGTTTCCAGCAGGGGAAGTTTCTACCTACAAAGATGGCAAATTAGTAGTAGATAAACCTTGGGAAGAAGGCGCAATAAAAGTAATTAGAAAAGCACAAGTTCCTGTGGTTCCCATTTATTTTCATGCTAAAAATAGTCGTTTGTTTTATTTCTTGTCAAAAATTAATGACACACTTAGAACGGCTAAATTACCAAGTGAATTACACACCCAAAAAGATCGTGTAATCAAGGTTAGAATTGGAAAGCCGATTTCTGTTGCAGAACAAAATGAATACCAAGATATTGAGGCTTATGGCGAATTTTTAAGAAAAAAAACCTACATGCTTTCAAATGCTTTTGAAAACGAGGATTCTAAATTACAATTACCTAAATTATCTTCTCCTAAACCGCCAAAGCAAATTGTTAAACCAGCCAATCATGGTGAAATAATTGAAGAAATTAAGGCGTTAAAAGAAGGTGATTTTAGATTGTTACAAAGTAAAAATTACCAAGTTTTTTTAACAACTGCTGAAAAAATTCCAAATATTTTACACGAAATAGGTCGCTTGCGCGAAATCACTTTTAGAGAAGTGGGCGAAGGAACAAATGAGGCTATTGACCTTGATAAATATGACCAATATTATCACCATATGTTTTTATGGGATGATGATGCACAGATGATTGCAGGAGCTTACCGAATGGGACTTGGCGATGGAATTTATAAAAAACATGGTATAGAAGGTTTTTATTTGCATGAGTTGTTCCGATTTGAGCCAGAATTGCACAGCATGATGAGTCAATCCATTGAAATGGGAAGAGCTTTCATTATTTCGGAATACCAACAAAAACCGATGCCGCTTTTTCTTTTGTGGAAAGGTATTGTGCACACTACATTACGTTATCCCGAGCATAAATACTTAATAGGCGGTGTAAGTATCAGTAATCAATTTTCGGATTTTTCAAAATCGCTGATGATTGAGTTTATGAAATCGCACTATTACGACCCTTATATTGCACAATATGTGCATCCAAAAAAAGAATATAAAGTAAAACTTAAAGACGCCGATAAAGATTTTGTCTTCAACGAAACGGAAGCTGATTTGAATAAGTTTGACAAAATTATTGATGAAGTAGAACCAGGAAGTCTTCGTTTGCCGGTGCTAATTAAAAAGTACATCAAGCAAAATGCAAGAGTAGTGGCTTTTAACGTAGATCCATTGTTTAATAATTCAGTAGATGGGTTAATGTATATCAAAATTGCCGATTTACCCGAAAGTACCGTGAAACCGGTTATGGAAGAATTTCAAGCAGAACTAGAACGTAAAGAAAAAGGCTAATCAATTGATTAGCCTTTTTTATTTCCAAATACTCTGTTGTACTATTTCATTCCATGAATGTTCTTGTACAAAAAAGAACAATCTAATAATATAATACCCTATTAGAAAAATGGCTAAAATGTAAGCTAACTTTCTATTTAAAAACGATTTTCTAAAATATACTTTCTTGGTTTTAATTTCAACTAAAAAAAGCACAATCATAAAGATACAAAAACCAACTAATAATGGTCCAAAAAGATGGTAATCCAAACTCTTTACTAAATTACCATCATAAAAATATACCATTGATTTTGTTATGCCACAAGACATACATGGAATTCCTGTTGTTGCCTTTAAAGGACAAAATGATTGTTCATGATCAAGTTTATTACCTGCATTGTTTAACAATAATATAAAAGGTATTACAAGTGTTAGCAACGCACCTGTAATACCTAAAATTCTGTATAATTTAAAATTATTATTGCTCAATGGATATTAAAACCATCCTCTTTTATTAACTTGATAGGTCTGATAAAAATCACTGTCAGATTTAGTTAAATAAATAATCCCCTCTATAAAAGGTATCATACTTAGAGTTCCACAACTTATTACAGAAATAATAATCTGAATAATTCCTTCTTTGTTGTATCCTAATATAAATTTGTGAATTCCAAGTCCACCAATTAAAAGAGCGCAAATTCCAGCTGCAATTTTTTTATTTTCTTGTTGAGGTGCTTGAGGCTGATTCCAGTTTTCGTTTGGGTTAGTTACTTCCATAATTTTTATTTTTTTGATTATTGATACGAATATAATAAATAATTTTACTAATCGGAATAAATTTACTTGATTAAACAGATTCTTTTGAATAAAGAAAAATAATTTTATCGACAATGGTTTGAGCTAGTTTTTGATGACTTTCAACTGTCCAACCCGCAATATGTGGCGTTAAAAGTACGTTTTCGGCCTGAAGTAAATAAGTAAAGGCTGCTGGTTTTTCACCTTCAAACAACGTTTCAAACGATCCTTTTTCATATTCCAAAACATCTAAACCGGCGCCTAATATTTTTCCTGATTGTAGTGCTTTAACTAAATCTTCAGTTACTACCGAATTACCTCGAGCTGTATTAATGAACCAAAATGATTTTTTAAATTGATTCATAAAATCAGCATTAATCATTTTGTTTGTTTCTAGTGTCCAAGGCGTGTGCAAACTTACTACATCGGCTTGTTCATGAAGTTCGGCTAGTGAAACCTGTGTAGCGTTTTCATCACTTATATTGGGTAAAATATCATAACAAAGGACTTTTACATCAAAACCACGTAATTTTTTAGCAAAGGATTTTCCCATATTTCCATACCCAATAATTCCAATGGTCTTTCCTTCCAACTCATGTCCGCGATTGCCTTCACGAATCCATTGCCCTGATTTTACTTCATTATTTGCTTTCTTCAGATGATTAAAAAGCGATAACAACATTCCTATGGCGTGTTCGCCTACGGCATTTGCATTGCCTTCAGGTGCCGCAATCAAGTGGATTCCTTTTGCAACAGCGTACTCACAATCGATACTTTCTAAACCAGCACCCACTCGAGCAATAAATTGCAAATTTGTGGCTTTGTCTAAAAATGATTGGTCAATTTTAAAACGACTTCTTATGACAATTCCATGAAACGATTCAATTTTAGCCTCAATTTCTTCTTTTGACGAAGTAAAATCGGCTTCATTTTGAAAACCCGCTTGTTCTAATTGTTCCCAAAGTAACTGATGATTACTATCGATGTGAAGTATTTTAATGTGAGCTGCATTCATGATATACGATTGA
>Ga0315907_10002699_pt1 | contig 21958 bp, 18 predicted proteins | sample LakEriMetagenome_3_FD_203525 | JGI IMG/M metagenome (GOLD analysis project Ga0315907, IMG submission 203525) | Freshwater fungal communities from buoy surface, Lake Erie, Ohio, United States - Buoy 12 MA123 | ecosystem: Environmental > Aquatic > Freshwater > Lake > Lake biofilm | place: USA...
AAAACATGAGGCACGGTAGGCTGTTTTTATGGCTCATTTTCTTCGCTGTTGCCCTTCCTGTAAGAGCGCAGAATTTAATACTCAATCCGAGTAATGAGTTGCCTTTGCCCGATGCTGAAATTCCTTTTTGGCAAGAAATTTCAGGTTCATGGGGACAACAGTTCGATACGCCTCCTCCATTTGATGGATTTTTATATTTTGCCGCAAACATTGATCCAGTGGCCCAACTGCGGCAGGATATTGATTTGCAATTCGACTCTTGTGTCATTGATGCAGGCCTGCGCACGTTGACCTTTCAAGGAAGACTCCGGTCATTTAATCAAACGCCCGCGGACTCGGGCAAGGTGAGAATTGGATTATTGGATGCCGGAGGCACACTGCTTTATCAATGGGAATCCCCTTTTATCGGTTCTATTCAAAATTGGACCTTGCTCACCCAAGACATTGTGGTACTTCCGGGCAGCAGAACTTTGCGTTTGGACCTGATTGCCGTTCGGCATAATGGAAATACCAACGATGCGTTTTTCGATGACCTTTCTTTAGAAAAATCGAACTCCACAGAATGCGATTGTGCGGGAGTAGCAGGTGGAAATTTTGTAGTGGATCAATGCGGTGAGTGTTTGAGCATGAGCGATCCCGATTTTAATACCACATGTGCGGATTGTGCTGGAGTTCCCAATGGAAACTCGGTGATTGACCTATGCGGCGATTGCCGATTACCGAATGATCCCGATTTTAATAGTGCTTGCAGCGATTGTGCGGGTGTTCCTTTCGGAAACGCGATCGTTGATTTGTGCGGTGTTTGCCGGGTTCCTGACGACCCCCTATTGAACTCCACTTGCTTAGACTGTTTTGGAGTTCCAAACGGATTAGCCATCGTGGACGATTGTGGAGTTTGCCGACAGCCAGATGATCCAGCGTGGAATTCGAGCTGCTTGGATTGTTTGGGAGATGTGAATGGATTGGCGGTGGTTGATTCATGCGGAAGATGTTTATACCCCGACGATGCCGAATTTAATCAGCAATGTCAGGATTGTCTCGGGGTTTATAATGGCACTGCGGTGCTGGATAAATGCGGGGTGTGCTTACAACCCACGGATCCTGTCTATAACCAATCTTGTATTACGGGGTTTTATTTACCCAATGCGTTCACTCCTGATAATGACGGAGTGAACGATCGATTGATCCCTGTTTTTACTGAAACTCCCGATGAGGTGGAGCTATCGATCTATGATGTTTGGGGTGTTTTAATCTATACCGAATCGGGAAAAAGTCCTTCTTGGGACGGTGCCATCAATCAAGGAGATTATTATGCTAACCTCGGCCTATATGTGGTCACCGTAAAGTGGAGGGAGGGTGCTAACATATCGGAGTTCAGAAGCCATGTTACCTTAATCAGGTAGGAAATAGAGGGTAAAGGCGAAATTGGCTGTATTTTTGTTCAAATTGATAGAACACCATTCACTATCCATGAACCGAATTATTCTTTTATCTCTTAGCTTATTCTTGTCTCTGACTGTAATGGGGCAAACGGATAGCACTGAAGTTGGAACTGTTGACGTGGCTTTGGTGCCTGCACGTATTCTTGCGGCTCGCCATGAGTACAATGAAAATAATATGCGTGGTGCACTCACCATCTATCGCGAAGTGTTAGATGCAGATCCAACAAATATTTCAGCGATGTATGGAATCGCTCAGTGTCACTACCGTTTGAAAAAATACCGATTAGCTCTCGACTATCTCGATAAATCAGTAAAGTCAAAAGGTACGCTTACGGGCGAAGTCTTATTCTTCTATGGAAAATGCTATCACCGATTGGCTGAGTTAGATAAAGCCATTGAAAATTTCAAAAAGTTTTTGGCACAAGAAAGTCCTAAAACATTTGAATATATGCAGGCTCAAGAGTACATCGCTCAATGCGAGTATGCAAAGGCTCAAATGGCAAATCCGGCGGATGTTACTATTCAGAATTTAGGTGAATCGGTGAATACGCGTTTTGAGGAATATGCACCATCTATTACTGCCGATGGTAATTTACTGGTGTTTACCTCTCGCAGAAGTGGTGAATTAGATGAAGGCGGAGATTACAAATACTATGAGGATATTTATTTTGCACACCGTGATCCGAACACGGGCATGTGGTCAGATGCAGAGCGCGCTCAAGGCGGCGTGAATACGGAAACACATGATGCTGTCTTAAGCATTGCACCAGACGGAAGTCAGATTTTTGTGTACAAAAATAATGGCGTTGCTGCAGGGGATATTTTTGTTTCTAAACATGGAGAGGAAGATCGTTTTCGTGAAGCAACAAAAATGGATCGCCCCATCAATACAAGTTATTTTGAAGGAAGTGTGAGTATGACTGCTGATGGCAATACGATTTATTTCGTAAGCGAACGACCAGAAGGATTGGGCCTAGGCGATATTTATGTTTCGTATAAAAAAGGAAGCAGTTGGAGCAATCCAAAGAATCTCGGAAAGGTGATCAATACCGATTACGATGAAAAATTTGTATTCATTCACCCCAATGGTAAGACCCTCTTTTTTGCCAGCGATGGCCACAGTGGAATGGGTAGCTATGATATTTATAGAACCGAGTTTGTCAATGGCGAATGGGCCAAACCCGTTAATTTGGGTTACCCCATCAATACCGTGAATGAAGAATCTACTTTTTCCCTAACAGGCGATAATCAAACCATGTACATAGCGGCTGAGTATGGCGACAACTATGGTGAACGCGATATTTATGAAGCAGATATTTCTCGTTATAAATTGATGTCAGGTGGTTTTGACAAGAGCACCTATGGACAGCTATTGGTCATTGTCAATAACAGCGAAGGGAAGTATGTGAAGGGCGCGAATGTAAAAGTATATGAAGTGGGCAGCGAGGTGCTTTTAGACGAGGTGACCACTGATAAGATCGGATATGCGCGTATCAATCTGCCCGGCGATAAAAAGTATACGGTTAAAGTGGAGTATTACGAATTGAAGGCAGAGCAAGAAGTAGAGCTCAAATTGAAGGATGATGGCGAAACGGTAAACAAAATTGAAATTCAGTTGAACGGAAAATAGTCACGCGATAAATGAGTTTAAAAGTCCTCTCGGCAAAATCGAGAGGACTTTTTTATTTACCGTAGTTTTTTTACCGTCATTCGGCCGTTTTGATAATGCGGTATGAGGTAGTACTTGCTTTGCGGAACGAGCTTTTTAGTGCGTTGCGAGATCACTTGATTTAACTCATCATACAGAGCAACTTCGATGTACACATCGGATAATTCTTTTCGCTGTAGGAGTTGGCGAACATCTTTTGAATAGATCAATTGCACTCCTTTGTTCAATTCTATATTTTCTAAACTGTCCGCAGCCATTAGCTTGTTGTCCGCGTCAAGGTAACGAATCACTAATTTGGCTTTGCCCGCAGGATCTATATAATCACTGATCCAATGCAGGTTTATTGTACCTGCGCCCGATACATCTGGTGAGATCAACTGCGGTGAATAGGCTTCTTTTAATCCGTAAAAAAGAAGTTTCGGATTGCCTTTGTAATCCATGCTACTCCATGAAAACGACGGCCAAACATCATTCAGCTGCCAATAGAGCGTGCCCATGCATCTGCCATTGGAGCGTCGTTGGGCTTCAATACCCATAATGATGCCTTCGGCTTGAACAGCTTGTGTCATGGTGGCGTACTCTGCTATGTTAGAAGTATTCACCGCGGGATACCATTTTTTCATGTAGGTATCCATTAGTTCAAAACCTCTACTGTGTTTTTGGTGTTGCAAGAAACCAGCACTGCCTGCTTGTACCTTTTCGCTTCCTTGAATTTCTTCTAACACAGGAGCGGAAGGATAGGCTTGCATACCAAATTCGCTCATGAAGCGAGGGATTTTTACTTTTAAAGCTTCGAAATTTTCCGCGTCGTGCCACAGTCCCCAATAGTGAGCATCGCCTTCTGTCATGCTGCGCTTATCGCCCCGTCCATATCTCGGAGAAGTGGATACATAAGGAATGTGTGCATATTTTTCTACAATAGGACGGAGAGTTTTTTCAAATACATCTTGATAGGCTTGCCAGATTTTTTCTTTTTGCTTGGGATCAAGGTTATACTGCCAACCCCAATTTAACCAAGCCTCTTCGTTCTCATTATTTCCACACCACAGGGCCATACAAGGGTGATTGTACAAACGAATGGTTTGTTCGGTAGCTTCCGCATCGAGGTTAGCTAAAAAATCTTTGTTGCCAGGATACATGGAGCAGGCAAACATAAAGTCTTGCCATATCATGATTCCTTGTTCATCGCAGCTTTGATAAAAAGCTTCGTCTTCGTAAACGCCACCGCCCCAAACGCGAAGCATGTTGAAGTTTTGTTCGCGGCAACTGCGCAGCAATCTGGCGTAATCATCTGCGTTGGCTTGACCAGGGAAGTAGGTCATTGGAATAAAATTAGCGCCGCGCATGAATACGGGTATGCCATTCAACTTGAAGTAAAACGTTTCACCTATGGAGTCTTTTTCCGTTACCAACTCGATTGACCGAATGCCCGTTCGGGTGGTGAGTCGATCGTTTATTTGGTTGTCGATTTCAAGTTCAACGGAAAAGGTGTAGAGATTAGGATCGCCTAAACCATTGCACCACCAGAGTTTTGGCCATTCGATAGAGAAGCTAGCATCTATCTGTTGTTCACCTTTTTCCAGTTGAACAGGAAGAGAAAGAACAGCTTCTGTTTCTTTGCACGTAATACGCAAGTTGGCCGCTTGAGCGGTTTGATTATAAAGAGTTATGTGAGGTTTAACGGTTACGCTTTCTTTGCTGATGTTCTCAAATTCATACGCCACATTTTTGATCACCGAGGTTGAGTAAGCAATGAATTCGATGTTTTTTGAAATACCACAGGTAACCAGTTCGGGTCCCCAGTCCCAGCCATAATGAAACTGTGGTTTGCGGGTTACAGCGCGAAAATCATAACCTGGAAGTGGGTAAGGCAGCTCTTTGAGAAGTTTTTTACTTTCCAAAAGTGGAGATCGAAAAACAATGCGAAGTATGTTTCCTTGTTCTTTGATAACCGACTTTACATTGACCTCCCAACTTCTGAAAGCGTTATTGGCGCTGAGGATTTCGTTATCGTTGAGAAAAACTTTCGCGTATGTATCGAGTCCGTTGAAGCGAAGTAAAACAACTTCTCTGCTGAGCATATCCGCGGTAAAATCGAAAGGAGCACTTTGATAGATCCAATTCTTATCAGCAACCCATTTGCAGTCTTTTTCACCGGTGCCTATGAACGGATCTTTGATCACTCCTTCACGCACGAGATCGAGATGTACGGCACCGGGAACTTGTGCGGTGCGCCAAATGGTAGAATCTTCTTGAACAAAGTTCCATTTTAAATTCAATGTCTTTTGAATTTTCATTTGTGCAATTGCGCTGAGGCCGAATAGGCAAAATAGGGGCAGGAGTAATGCCGAAATATGCTTTCGTAAGTTCATACCCTCAAAGATACACGGAAATTAACGCGTAATAGCGGCGTTAGCGGGAGGTCTTTTTCCTAAAGCAAGAAAATAGAAAATGCCTTTGAAATAGCCCCATCCGTAGGAAAAGTGAAGAATTAAAAAGGCCTTGATCATCGTAAAAATGGTCGATGAAGAACGATTAGGAGCATAGGCGGAATAAAGAGCGAGAGAAAAATATACCAACCAAATGAAGGCGTATCCTAAGAAGAATAAGGGGTGAATGAGGGCTAGTAAGGGTCCGGAAAAAACAAAAAGCACAAAACAAAAGGGAACCAATTGCCGAAATGTGGTGATGGCTTTGTGTTTTTTATTGGCATACACTTTCCAAAAGCCATATTGCTCATATTGCTTGTAGAGCTTGCTCAACGAAGCACGAACGTAGTACTTCGAAACAATGCCGAGGTCAAGGTAAATAAGAATGCCATTTTTCGTCAGGCGATAATTCATCTCATCATCTTGATTTCGGACAAGCTCTTCGTCAAAATAACCCACTTTTTCGAACACTTCTTTTTTGTAAGCTCCGAAGGCAACAGTGTCCACATATCCCGATTTTTGACCAGTACGGAAATAAGCGTTACCTACTCCAAACGAAGCCGTTTGCGCAAGGCCAATGCCTTGAGCCACTTCATCTGAAAATTCGCTTTCGATGATGCCGCCCACACAGCCAGCATCTGGGTGCTCAAGCATGCAGCGATAGGTTTCCTCTACATAGCGCGGTGTTAATTCGGCGTGAGCACCGAGTATCATCACTACCTCACCAGCAGCTGCTCGAATTCCTCTATTCAGTGCTATGGGAGTTATTTTATCTGGATTATCAATCAGTTTTACTTGAGAAAACTGCTGAGCCAATTCTTGCACAATACTGCGTGTGCGGTCTGTGCTCATGCCATCTACCACCAGCACTTCCATTTCAAATGCGAACTGATCGCGCGCTTGATTGATGCAAGAGCGAACACACTTTTCAATGTAATGTTCTTCGTTGTAACAGGGTATAACTACGGAGTAGATTCTCATTTTGGTTGGGCAGCTAGCGTTTCATAGAATCGAAGAAGTTTTTTTTCTTCTATACTCCAATTGTATTTTTCTTCAACTGCTTTACGTCCATTTTTTCCGAGTTGTTCGGCGCGATCGGTGTCGTTGATCAATTGCTCAATAGCACTGCGCAATGCATCTTCATTGAATACATCTACGGATAAACCGCAATGGGCATCGTCAATGATGGATTTCCACAGCGGAATATTGGTGGCAATTACAGCAATACCCGCTGCCATGTATTCAAACATTTTTACCGGTAAAGCTTCCGAAAAACTTTTTACGGGACGAAGCGTCACTAAACCCACCATGGATTGATCCAACAACTTTCGCACACCTTTGCGATCAGCAAAGCCATGGTATTGCACTTGATGCCAGCCTGGTTGTTGACGCATTTCAGATTCTAACTCAGCAGGTGAAAAAGCACCGGCAAGATGTAAGATAAAGTTCGCGCCATTCATGGCATTTATTTTTTCTCGAATGCCTCGCACTTCCGTAATGCTTCCGATGTAGCAAGCTACTTTTTCTTTGGAAGAAAAAGGCACTGGTGCGGGCATATCCTCTAGGCTTGGATAGTTGCATACATCTATGCACTGGATGCCTATTTTTTCAAATCGATTTCGGATAATGGGAGTGGCGGCGACAACACCAGCTAATTGCCTTGCGGCTTTGTTTTCGCGAGCTTCTGTAATTTGACTCACCCACTTTCTCATCCAAAAAGGGATGTAGTGTTTGGTCATTACTTGACGGGGAAGGTCTTCATGGCTATCATAGACCACTATTTTTCCTTTTCGCGCGAGTTTTACCCCATAAGCAAGTAATTCTGGATCGTGAAAGTGGTAGATATCTGCATTGAGCTCCAGTGCTTTTTTATACACCGATTTGGAGGCAAAAAGCATTCTTTTGATGCGGCCTCCGCTAAATGGAACTCCAATGATGTTCACTCCATCTTTCGTTTCTTTTACGGCATTGGTGGCAATGAGCGAAACGCGGTATCCTGCACGAGCAAGTGAACGGCATTCTTTCACAAAAATGCGTGTATCACCCGAAGGATGTGCAGAGGTTAGATGAGCTACATGTAAAGGTTGATGCATGGTGGAGTGCAGTATCTCATTCCAAATTTAATCGGAAAAAGCGTAAGCTAGCTATTCCAAATTTCCCAAGCTCTTTCGGCTTGTAATTGCAGCATGGGTAGCCCGTTCATAATTTGAGCGCCGTTGGCTTCGCCTTTGGTTAAAAAGGCTGATTTTGCTGGGTTATATACCAGGTCGTACAAAAAATGATCGGCACCGATGGCTGCATAAGGCAAAGGTGGAAATTCATCTACTTCGGGAAAAGTACCGAGTGGTGTGCAATTGATGATCAGCTTAAAATGCACCATGGCTTCTGCTGAAAGAGCATTCCATGGAATGTGATGGTCATTTTTTACATCACGTGTAACGAACCAACAGGGAATATTCCATTTGTTGAGTACATGAAAAATGGCCTTCGAGGCGCCTCCAGTGCCGAGGATTAGGGCGCGTTCAAATTTGTTTTCAATGAATGGACGAATACTCGATTTGAAACCGAAAGCATCGGTGTTGTATCCTATGAGCTGACCGTTTTTTACGGCAATGCAATTGACAGCGCCAATTTTTTGAGCGTCGTCGCTGAGCGAGTCGAGAAAGGGAATTACTTCTTCTTTGTAAGGAATCGTTACGCTTAGGCCATCGATTTTTTGATCGAATACCCACTCTCTGAAAAGATCTAAGCTGGGTAGTTCAAAAAGATCAAACGAATGTCCTTTTAGGTTTTCGCGTTGAAACTTTTCTTCGAAGTATTTTTTCGAAAAAGAGTGTCCGAGTTTTTTGCCAATGAGTCCTAAGCGCACTGTTCTTATTTTGAGCTGAATTTGTGGCGCAGATAGGCAACTACCATAGGTAAAATGGATATGATAATAATGCCTACTACCACAGCTTCAAAGTGCTCCTTTACGAACGGATTTTTACCGAGGAAGAATCCAGCGAGCGACATACTACCTATCCACAGGATACCACCAGCCACGTCATAAGGGAGAAACTTTTTACGGTATTCCATTTTTCCTACACCTGCAACAAAGGGTGTGAAGGTGCGAACGATCGGAACGAAGCGGGCCATAATGATGGCCTTGGTTCCGTATTTTTCAAAGAAAACGTGGGTGCGATCGATGTATTCTTGTTTTACCAAATTGCGTTTACCCAATTTGATTTGAGTGGCTTTTGATCCAAAGAATCGGCCTACGGCATAGTTCAAATTATCGCCCAGAATGGCGGCTATGGAAAGCAGAAGAATGATCCATCCAATCTGCAAGGGTGCGTCTGGTTGATCTGCGCTGCGCGCGGCCAAAGCACCTGCAGCAAAAAGGAGTGAATCGCCGGGTAAAAAGGGCATGATGACTAATCCTGTTTCAACGAAGATGATCAAGAATAAAATAGCATAGATGGCAGTGCCATAATCAGACACCATTTGATCAAGATGATCGTTGATGTGCAGAATGAAGTCAATAGCAGAGTGGATAATTTCCATACACAGGTTAAGTCTATCAGATTATTTAAAGCATTCGAGAGAGGAGTCAATGTCTTGGCCGTATGCGGCGATACCTCCTTTTAGTGTGTACAGATTGTCGCGATTAAATTTTTGTTCAATCCAATACACTACGGCTTCGCTTCTGCGGCCACTTTGGCAATGAAAGATAACAGGGACATCTTCGCGAATACGTTCGAGGTTAGAAATGATCTGTTCCATAGGAATATGTTCGCCACCGATGGAGCAGTAGGCTACTTCATGTTCTTCGCGAACATCAATTAATTGATAAGCTTTGCCTTCATTTTTCCAGGAGTGCAATTCGCTTGGGCTAATCTCTTTCATTCGGTTGATTTTGCGCGGTCAAATATCGTTCTTTCTCTTGAGATAATGGGAATAAAAAAGCCATTGGTTTAATCCAATGGCTTTCCAATATCGAGTGGGCTATGCATTAGCCTTTCATTTTTTCTACAATGTTTTCAGGAAGATAATCGAAGAACGTATCACCGCGAAGTCCAATGCGCAAACATTCCAATGGAATTACTTCATTCTCGGCAATGTTGCCGAGGTTTACATTGGGGCCTAGGTGCTGGATGAAATAAACCTGTTGCGCTTTTTTCGGCGCTTCCCAGAGAATATCTTCAGCCTTTACTTTTTGAAGGATTTTATTGATGAGAACAACGTGAGCTTGACCATTTGGGCGGTAAATACCTACAGTTCCACTTTCGCGAGCTTCGGCAATTACTTTCCAGCTGCCTGCTTGAAGTTCGGCTTGCATCATCTTGATCCAACGAGCTGGGCTAATCAAAATGCCTTCTTCTTTAGATCCTACTTCTGAAAGTACGCGATAGTCTTTTGCAAAACGCGCAATCACTTCACACTTTTCATCGTGCGGAATAACCATACTACCGTCAGAAACCTCAACAGTATCAAGGCCAAGGCTATCCACATATTTACGGTAGTCATTTTCTTGTCCGCGCACATAGAATGCTTCGAATAGGGTACCACCAACGTAGACTTTCATGCCTGCGTTTTGGTAGAGTTTTACTTTGTCCTTTACGTTTTTAGCAAAGGCAGAAGTTCCAAATCCAAGTTTTACAATGTCAACAAATTCACCAGCGGAGTCAATCATATCTTCAGCTTGACGAATAGAAAGACCTTTATCCATCACCATCGTTACCCCGCTTTCGCGGTTCCCTTTGGTGCGCTCAGGCATATGATTAAGAGAAAAATTCATGCGTTCTCAATTTAGTAGGTGGGTAGCAGGAGGGCAAATATCGTAAAAAACCTTGTCAAATCAACTAAGTGTACAAAGTACAATTACTAACAAGGTCACTTTTCGGGTAAAAGCATGTTTTTGTTCGGGCTTATTGTTGGGCTTTGCCTGTTATAAGGTCGATATAGGTCACGTTTTCTTTGATTTTGGGATAGTACTCCACTAGTTCATTGAGTTCATCTTTATCATTGATATACATACGTACGAGAAGCTCTTGAGCTTCTGCATGGAGACCGGCTTCAAGGAGGTAAGCGACCTTGCGGTACCCTAGGGCACTGCTTTGGGGTATTTTTTGCCAACCTTCATTGACGGCCTTCAAGGCGCCAAGCATATCATTTTTCAAAAAGAAAACATCTGCGTGATCGAGCCAAACATCTTCGTTATCGCTGAATCGAGTGATCAAGCTTTCGGTGATGGCTTCTGACTCGTCATATCGCTTCATTTTTTTGAGCATTTCTACTTGAAAGAGGAAGTAATCTGCGTTTTCAGGCTCGAGGTCAATTGCCCGTTCGATGTAAACGAGGCTTTCCGAAGTTTTACCTTGTAGGTCGAATACCACCCCAATACCCAAATAAGCATCTGCGTAACTTTCGTCTGTTTGCAGGCTTTTGCGGTAATAGAATAAAGCTTTATCGAGCTCATTCAGTTTTTCGAAGCATTCACCAATGTGACAGTACACGGGAGCTTGAGGAGGTTCTATAGAATAAGATTCTTCGAGCACTTGAATGGCTTCGGCGAATCGCTCTAGTTTGAAAAGAGCGTGAGCTTTGTTGTAATAGGCAGGGGCAAATTCTGATTGCACTGCTATACAATAGTCGTAAGCATCGAGTGATTCTTCGAGTTGTTCAATTTTTTGGAAGGCATTTCCCAGATTATACCATGCGGCAAAATTGTAAGGAAACTGGTCGATAAAACTTTGATAGAACTCAATACTCTCCGCCAAGCGCTCCGTAGTTTCGAAACAATAGGCCAATTCATACAGCAATATTTCGTTGTCTGGCTTGAGTAAAAGTGCTTCTTTGAGGGTTTCAATGGCTTTATCGAAGCGCTCCATGTTTTCATACTCTAGAGCGATTTCCAAGTAAATCTCATCGGCATACTCGTCGCCACCTAGTTCCAATGCTTTTTTGAAAAGCTGAATGGCTTTCGGATGTTCCCGGAGCTGGCTGTAAATAGAGGCCATGGTGAGCAGCACTTCTTCGTTTTTGGGCTCAAATTTTTCGAGGCTCTTCAAACGGTTCAATGCGCGGGTGAGATGTCCCATGCCAGCGAGTATTTGTGCCTCGCGCAGCATGATAGTCGTATTTTCGGGGAAAAGCGTATAAGCGTATTCGATAACAGCCAACGCTTTGTAAAACTTGCTGTCTTCGCAATAGTAGTCGATGATTTCTTCGAATTGATCGACATCAAAATAGTACGACTGATTATTGGCAAGCATTTGCTCATAGCGATTCACCAAATCATCGGCGTAGTGCTTGTCGCGGTTATTGTCGTCTTGCATAGGCTATTTAGAACTTGTTAGGTTAGCGCATTCCGGCAATTGGAAAATGGGCTACACTCAAATATAACGAAAAAAAGCTGAATTCGGTATTTGAGATGTGCGGCTTTTTAACAAGAAATGTTCCTATGGTTGAAAAGTGGCAGTATTGTCAGTTGTAGGTGTATTTTTAGCCCCATGAAAAAATGGTGGCAGAAAAAATGGGTGAAGGCATTGGTCATAGTGTCAGTTTTGCTCATAGGCTTGTTTTTATTCAGAAATCCTATTCTTCGGGGATTGGGCGTTTATCTAATAAGCGACAACCCATTAGAGAAAACCGATGCCATTTGTGTACTCGGGGGTAATAGTTTTGAGCGGGGACTAGAGGGCGCTGAAGTGTACAAGCAGTTCACGGGAACGCCGGTGATTGCTACCGGTGGAAATTTTCCGCTTCAAATACAAGCCTTTGATACGCTGATGACGGAGGCCCAGCTCACTCGCTTAGTGCTCGAGAAGCATGGTGTTCCTGACTCTATGATTGTGACACTGAACGGTTCTACCAGCACCATGGAAGAGTCGGATGAAATTTTGGCCTATTGCAAGGAGCATCAATTGAAAAAAATCACGCTCATCTCCAGCACGTTTCATTTGAGAAGAATTCGTTGGGTATTTGAAGAAAAATTCCAAGAGGCAGGAATCGAAGTGCGTCTTCATGGCGCAACGGACAAAGAGTTTGATGCCGAAAACTGGTGGAAAAATGAGCAAGGTCTGATCACTACCAATAACGAGTACATCAAGTTGTTGTATTACATCATCAAATACTAGTGAAAAGATGACTTTGCAGATTATTCATCAAAGGTCATCCAAGATGCAAGGCAGTGTTCGAGCGAGATGTGGGAAGATGGGATATTGATTTTTTCTAAAGCGTGTTGAGCGTTTTCGAGTTGTGATCGGCTGATCTTATACCCATCATTCCATTGCGTACGCTGTAGCCATGCGGATGCTTCTTCATGCGACATGTGAAATACATGACTCACCATATTGGCCGCATCAGGATTGGAAGAAAAGGAGATGCATCTTTCATTCATAATGTCGAGCATTTTTTTGATGCTCTCACCATTTTTAGCAAGCGATTCCGCGGTAGCCACTACCAAAAAACTAGACCACGGCGCGCTGAATTCGCCAACTTTTTTTACCAGTCCTTTTTCCACGAAAGGACGGGTCATGTATTTTTCCCAATAAAAGAGTTGAGTTTCTTCTTTCACCAAAGAATCGATAGCACCATCTAGGGTATTGACAATTTTCAGCTGATCGTTACTGACGGGTATTCCCAATTGTTGTGCGTGAATCATTGCCATTAAATGCGATCCTGAACCCATGCGTGAAATAGCGTAGTTTCGGGGCGAAGAATCTTGAACCGAATGAACGTTCGGTGAAGCAGTATGAATTCCCCAAATAAGCGGTGTATCGATGTAAACTTTTACCACTTTGGCGGTAAGTCCTTGCGCTACGGCACTGACATAACCTTCGGTGAGCAGAATGGCTAAATCAAGATCACCGGAGGCTAATGCCTTGGTCATAGCTCCCGTGCCGCCAGAAAAGTAGGTCCAGGCTACGTCAATTTTAGCTTGTCCAAAAGCATCTTTTTCTACAGCTATAGACCAAGGAAGATTGAAGTGCTCAGGCACTCCACCGATGTGCAAACGAGTGGGCATGGCATGGATTAATAAGTACCAGCTCTTTTGCGAAGCAGCCACTCTAGGCTGAGCAGGCCAATGAGCAGAACGAGCAACCACTTAAAGTTGATGAGGTCATCGAGTGATTTGTTTTCATAAGCGACAGAAACGATTTCTTTTTTCGCTTGGATGAATTCTGGTAGTTTGTTTAGTTCGTTAGGAGAAATCATTTCACCGCCATGATCTTGTGCTAACTGATAGAGCAGACGATGATCGGCGATGGTTTGTACAGCTTCCAACTGAAGTGGGCTCACGCTAAACTCACCTGTTTCTTTCAAGTTTTGTTGACCATTATTCGCTATGGCTACATAGCTGTAATTATCAACGGGCAGTTGACCTGCATTGAGTTTGTATCGCGCGCCTTCTGGACTGAAGGTGTATTTGAATTCTTGATCACTGCTGTTTTTGAAGGTGATGCTAATTTCTTTTCCAGTTAGGGCTTCGTAGCTTTCGTTGTACAGTTCTCCTTCAAAAATAACGGACTCATTTTCCAAGAAGTTACGCGCACCTTTTACTCGGAAGAAACTTTTGTCTTCTTTGGAAGCGAGGTATTGCACTGTTTTTACGACGAGCTCGTTAAAGGCATCCGGTTTTTCATACATGCGGAATGCATTGAGTTTCCAGCGCCAGATGCCTTCTCCAGCGATCAATCCAATTTTGGTGTCCACTACTTTGTGGAATGAAATCAACGGTTTGCTGGTGTTGATTTGACCTACTTGCTGTTGAATAAAAGGAGTAACTCCAGGATTCCATTGATAATCGCCAAAAGGAACAGCGAGTGGAGGCATGTTGCGCATCATGTTTTTCACCTCATCGCTGATGGAGAAAAGAGCGAAATTTTGCACTACTGCGCCGCCTGCATCCGTATTGTTGTTGCGGTAATCATTGAGCGCATATCCCGTTTTTAGATCATTAAAAGTTCTGAAATCGGTTTGTGATCCCCAAATAAAAAGAGCGGGAATATTTTTAGCGAGTGCTGATTGAATCACATCTTTTCCCGCGCCACCAAGAGCTGGCAGTTGGTGAAAAATGATTAGGTTGTAATCGCCTATTTTTCCTTTGAAATCGTTGATTAGGGCTGTTTCTGCTGCATATCCCTCATTGCTTTCGATGGCTGACTGAAATGCGGCTAAGTCAGGATGTGGAGAGTTGGCTAAGCAAAGTACTTTTTGTCGACTGTCTAGTACATCGATAAAAAAGTCTTTGCGATTATTGATGGTAGTTACCTCGTTAGAAATGGTAGAAAGGGTTACAGAGTACTTCTGTAATCCGAGTTCGGCAGCATCAAGGGAAAGATCAATTGTTTTGAAAAAACGTTCACCAGAGAAGGTGATGTTTTCTGAAAAAAGAGTTGTTCCTTTTTTGGTTACTTTCAAGATTGCCGACTCACCATTGGCGCGGCGTCCTTCAACGCTGATGCGCACAGGGAATTTGTTTCCTAAATAAGCCAGTTGGTTAACGGAGACCTCTTCGATTAATAGATCGCGATGAACAGTAGTATCGCCTAATGCAATGGTGTAAACAGGAACGTTCAGTTGTTTGGCACCGTAGAGTGGGTTACTTCCTTTGTTGTACAAACCGTCAGAGGCGATAACCACTGCGCCTATATTTCTTCCGCTGAATTTGGTGTAGACTTCGTCCATGAGCAGCGACATGTCCGTGAGCTTCTCGCTGAATTGAACGCTGTCTATTCCTTCTTTTACGTTTTCTCCAAAATGGAAAGTTCTAATCTCGTAGTCGTCGCCGAAAGCGTTCGTTATTTCTTTTAGCTTTTGTAAATATTCTGTTTTGTAGAAAGAAGAATCTTTGCAAAAGAGAAGAGATTGAGAGTTGTCTTGCGCAATGACGATGATGGGTTTTTCTACTGTTTTATTGATGCTTTTGATCAATGGTTTCAGTAGGAAAAAGGCCAAGAGGGTGACAGCAGTAAAACGGACAATACCGAGGATGGTGGCCAGCGTTTTTCCGTAATTGCGATTGAACGTATCGCGAAAATAAAGCGCGCCGGCGTAGATGAGCCCTACGAGAATGCAGAGGGCAAAGAACCAAGGAGAATATGTAGTTAAGATGCTCAAGCGTCGGCTGAAATTAGAACAATGAAAAACAAAGAACCCAAAACTTTCAGGTTTATTGAAAGTTTTGGGTAATAAAAAATCCTAAAGTATTACATGAGCATACCGCCACACACGTGAAGTGTTTGGCCGGTGATGTAGGCGCTCATGTTAGAAGCGAGGAAGAGAGTAGCATTGGCTACGTCTTCTGGGCTACCGCCGCGTTTAAGCGGAATAGCATTGCGCCATTCTTGAACAACCTTTTCATCGAGAGCGCCAGTCATTTCTGTTTCAATGAAACCTGGAGCGATGGCGTTGCAGCGGATGTTGCGTGAACCCAATTCGGCAGCTACGCTTTTGGTAAAGCCGATGATACCCGCTTTTGATGCAGCATAGTTGGCTTGCCCAGCATTGCCTTTTACTCCAACCACAGAACTCATGTTGATGATAGAACCGGATTTTGCTTTCAGCATAGGTTTAATCACCGCCTTCGTGAGGTTAAATACTGATTTCAAGTTTACTTGCATCACCTCATCCCACTGTTCTTCACTCATGCGCATGAGGAGTGTATCGCGAGTGATACCTGCGTTGTTCACGAGAATATCGATGGTTCCGAATTCGGCTACGATGGTGTCTACGAGTTGGTGAGCAGCTTCATAGTTAGCGGCATCACTTTTATATCCTTTTGCTTTCCCGCCTTTTGCTGCCAATTCGGCTTCAAAAGCGCGAGCTTTTTCTTCCGAAGAAGCATAAGTGAAAATGACAGTAGCACCTTGAGCAACAAAAAGCTCAGCGATACCTTTTCCGATACCACGAGAGGCACCAGTGATCAAGGCAACTTTTCCTTCGAGTAGTTTCATGATTGAATGTTATTAGATAGCTAGTGTAGTTAGGTTCTATAGATCGGCCGCAGCAGCTATGAGTTCTGCGATATCTTGTACTTTAATGTCGTTTTCTTTTTCGAAGTGTTTTACACCATCCGTCATCATGGTATTGCAAAATGGGCAACCAGTAGCAATGAAGTGCGGTTTTACTTCGATTGCATCTTCTGTGCGTTCTACGTTTACTTCTTTGTTTCCTTTTTCGGCTTCTTTAAACATTTGCGCACCACCTGCACCGCAGCACAGTCCGTTGGTACGGCAACGTTTCATTTCTACTAATTCCGCATCCAGTTTTTGAAGCACTTCACGTGGGGCTTCGTACACATTGTTCCCTCGGCCGAGGTAACATGGATCGTGAAAGGTGATACGTTTTCCTTTGAAAGCTTCGTTGCCTTCGATGGTGAGCTTACCAGCTTGGATGAGCTCGTTGATCAATTGTGTATGATGCACCACTTCATAGGTTCCACCTAATTCGGGGTATTCGTTTTTCAGCGTGTTGAAACAGTGCGGGCATCCAGTCACGATTTTTTTCACCTCATAACCATTGAGTACGGCAATGTTTTGCATCGCCATCATTTGGAAGAGGAATTCGTTACCTGCGCGTTTAGCAGGGTCGCCTGTGCACGTTTCTTCAGCGCCTAGAATAGCGAAGGACACTTGGCAGTGTTGTAAAATTTTGGCAATGGCTTTGGTGATTTTTTTGGCGCGATCGTCGAAACTACCTGCGCAGCCTACCCAAAAGAGAACTTCTGGAGCTTCGCCTGCTGCCATAAAATCAGCCATTGTACGGATATTCAAGGTGCTCATATAGATGAGTTTTTTTTCCTAAGTTTTTATTCTTCTGATTTGAAAACCTGGATGGTCATTTCTTTTTCTACCAGGTCGGTAAATTTTCCTTCGAAGCGAGTGGCGCGCACCATGTGGTTGTCTATCCAATGGTAATTACCACCGCGCGGTTTTCCGAAAATGATGCCGTGGTAATTGAATCCACTTTTCTTCAACCAACGTTCCGTTACTTCGCGATGAGCTTCTGTGCGTGAGGTAAAAAAGAAGATGACATGTCCTTCTGCGTACCATTGATTGCACTTGGCTAATGCATCGGGAAATACCGCGGCATCTTCCATGCGCTCGGGTTCTTCGTTAGGAATATCTTCGCCTACTGTACCATCGATATCAATCAAAAAATTTTTGATGTGTTCGGGAAGTACAGGGGAAATTTTTTTTCCGTTTTCTTCTGCATCAAGTAATTCTACCATCTTGGAAAAAAATTAGTTGTTTGCCCAGTTGCCGCGGTCTGCAGGAGAGAAGGCCCAAGGAGCTCCGTTGTTTTCAATGTTATTGAACATAGCAGTAATGCTATCGGGCGATTTTGATTCTTCCATGATCAAGTAGCGACGAAGATCTACGATGATTTCCATTGGATTGATGTTCACCGGACAAGCATCTGTGCAGGCGTTACATGTAGTGCACGCCCATATTTCTTCTTCAGAGATGTAATCACGAATGAGTGATTTACCGTCGTCTTGCCATTGACCGTTGTTGCTATCCATAGCGGTACCTACGGCCTCGAGTCGATCGCGGGTGTCCATCATTATTTTACGCGGTGAAAGTAGCTTTCCTGTTTGGTTAGCCGGACAAGCAGATGTGCAGCGGCCGCACTCTGTGCACGAGTAAGCGCTCATCAATTGCACCCATGACAAATCGAATACATCTTTTGCTCCAAAGCGCTGAGGTGCGTCAGTGGCTGGCGCAGCGGCATAGGGATCGGCATTGGGGTCCATCATCAACTTTACTTCGCGAGTCACCGATTCGAGGTTGTTAAACGAACCCGCATTTTGCAGTTTAGAGTAATAAGTATTGGGGAAAGCGAGGATGATGTGCAAGTGCTTGGAGTAGGTGAGGTACACCGTAAACGCTAGAATACCGATGATGTGAAACCACCAACATCCGCGTTCGATCATGATTAATGAAGCATCGGACATATTTCCGATGATGGCGGTGAGGTGAGAAGAAATTGGAAAAGCACCGAGCAAGTGATTGCCGTGGGCGTAATGTTCGTTTTGATTCAATTGCAGTTGATAATCGGCAGCATTCATGAAAAGGAATGCGGTCATCAAGAGAATTTCAGTTATCAGAATGATGTTGGCATCATTCCGCGGCCAAGCGGTCATTTCGGGCATCCAGAAACGGCGAAGTTTGATGATATTCCTTCTGGAGAAAAAGGCCACACATGAAACCAATACTAAGAGGGCCAATACTTCGAAGCTGCCAATGAGGAAGTTGTAAAATCCACCGAGGAAGCTTAAAAAGCGGTGCGTGCCGAAGCTGCCATCGACAATAATTTCGATGACTTCAATATTGATAATAATGAAACCGACGTAGATAAAAACGTGCATTACCGCAGCGAAAGGGCGGCTGAACATTTTTCCTTGTCCAAGAGCAACGCGGAACATGGTGTTCCAACGTTGATTTTTATCGCCACCTACTTCAACATTTCTGCCGAGAAGAATATTTCTTTTTACAAAAACAAAGCGTTTGTAAGCGAAAAAGGAGGCAACACCGAGTAATACCAAAAAGATAACCTGAGCGATCATAGGTTTATAAGGTCTTTAAGCTTTCAAAAATACAGTTCTTTGGCGTGAAACACCACAAAAATGATTCACAAAGGAGCGGTCCATTGTGAATTACAGTAAAAAGGAGAAGGAGCTTACTTTTCGCCTTTGGCTTCTTTCTCTTTAATGAGCTCGTCTATTTCGGTGCGAATCTGCTCTAGCTCACGCTTGGAGAGTTCTGCACGTTCGCGACGGCTGATAAGCGAGAAGCTGAGATAGCGCTTAGGATGAGTGCGCATATCGTCGAGCAAAAGGTCGAGGCTATGAGAGGCGTTCACCAATTCAGTGTGCAAACTGTCATTGTTAACCAGTTGGCCCAAGGAACCTTCGCCATTATTGACTTTATTGAGAATAAGTTCAAAATCGCCAAGAGCTCGATCAACTTTGAGCATAGTGGCTGCAAGGTTGAGCTTGGCAAGCGAATCGGATATGCTATTGGCGTTTTTGATCACATTAGAAAGCTCCTCGTTATTGTCCTTCAGGTTGGAACTGATGGAGTTAACATTGTCGAGGATAGAGCTTATTTTGGGATTGTTTTTGACAAGCAAGTCATTGAGCGATTGGGAAGTATTTTCCAGGTTGCTCATCGTGTTTTTAACGCTTTCAAAAATGGCGGGAAGACCTTTGGCGGAGTTTCCCTGAAACATGCCGTTTAATCCACTGAGCACACTGTCCACGGTGGCAAAGAGATCACTGGTTTTTTGTTTTAGTGGCTCTATTTCATTTTTGATGGTTTCCGTAAGGCCAAGAGCTACAAAACCTTGAAGCGTGTCTTTGTTTTCAGCGAGAACAGTGCTGTCTCCGAGCATAATTTGAATGGCTTTTCCACCAAAGAGATCGGCGTCAAAAATTTGCAACTTCGTGTCAGCCGGAATATTGAGGTTAGCGTCGTTGATGACTACTTCGACAACTAGGGTTCCATTTCCAGAAGAATTCATTTCGACATTGGAAACAGTGCCAATTTTGTATCCATTGAGAATAACCGCGTTTGAAGGAACGATGCCGGCAACGTTTTCATAAACAGCGTAGAATTTTTTCTGACGCGCAAAGAGGTTGACGCCCTTTAAAAAATTGATGCCGATATATAAAAGGGCAATAGCGCCTACAACCACTACACCGATTAAAAATTCTCTAGATACTTTCATTATTGGTTGCTTTTGGCGATGGCTTGGTTGAGGTCGATTTTTTTACCGTTTTCGAAAGCTACGATAAAAGCATCTTTAAAGCCTCTGTCTTTAACAATTTGCAGGTTGGCTTTGGCCTCGCGGTAACTCGCTGTGCTGCCCGCAAAGTATTTATAAACGCCATTCGCGGCTATTTCATCTACTCGCGCAAGGCCTTTCAGTTCGGGTGATTTTTTGCTCACTTGTTTGTTTGCGGTGAGCAGTTGTACCTGGTATTTTATACCCGTGGGCACTTCTCTCCAAATAATACCCTGAGCATCTTTAGCGGTGTTGTTATTCGCCGTTGGGTTAGCGCTTGCGTTGGCGGTGCTTTTATCGTCGGTGGGTACTTTAATGGCTTGGTTTTGAGGAATAGACTGGCCTTTGCCCGAATCAATCTTTTCGCGGAACTCTTTGAAGGCCCGGAAGATGGCAGAAGACATATAGTTTTTACCCTCTTTAGAATGCAAGAAATTTTCCTCTGCAGAGTTGGTTAGAAACCCTAGTTCGATCAATACGCTCGGCATATTGGTGAAACTGATCACATAATAACCCGCTTGTTTTACTCCGCGGTCTTTTCGTCCTACACGAGTGCGGAATTGGTCTTGCACCTTTTTAGCGAGATTGAGGCTGTGATCGAGAAAAATATTTTCTCGTAGACTCATCGCGATATAGGTATCTGGGTTATTGGGATCGAAACCTGCGTAGTCGTTTTCGTGGTTTTCTTCAAGGAAAATAGAGGCGTTTTCCCGCATAGCGGTTTTCAAGCTTTCTTCGGATTTGTGTAATCCCATGACAAAAGTTTCCGCGCCGTAGGCTTCTTTGTTGTCATTGGCATTGCAGTGAACCGAAATGAAAAGGTCGGCCTTGGATTTATTCGCAATATCTACGCGTTCCTTGAGTGTAGGGAAGATGTCGGTAGATCGCGTATAGACGATTTCGACGTCAGGATAGGCTTCTTCGATAAACTTTCCTAATTCGAGCACCACGTCGAGGGAAATGTCTTTTTCGGTCTTTTTGTGGTTTCCAGTGCCTAGGTTACCGGGGTCTTTACCTCCGTGTCCGGCGTCAAGCACGAGGGTGAAGGTTTTACTCGGATCCTTCACAGGTTTGGTGCTGGCGGCAATAAAAATGGCAGCCAAGGCAAGAAAAACGACAATGATGCGTTTCTTGCCCGTGTCAGATTGCTTGGAGGTTGAAAGGTTATGCATAGCTTTGGCACCGAATTTCCACATAATACAAAAGTATTTTTTTCAATCTTGGCATGAGAGGCGGCCTCTATTCAATTATCCTCGTGGGCGTGTTGATAATCACAGCACTCACTTCGCGCGCCCAAGCGGATTCTATAGCCGTTAACGCAAGTGTTGTCGATTCTATTTCACCCCAAGAGGAAAGTATTGAGTTTTCTGAGCCGGTAACGTACTATGGCAAAGACAGTACCGTGATGGACTTGGTTAATAGCACTGTGTATCTCTATGGCCCAGAGTCCTATGTGAAGTATGGCGATTTGCAGGTGACGGCTGCATTCATACGTTTTTCATTTGAAGAAAATACAGCCTTTGCTCGAGGAATGGCGTATAGCACAGGGCAGGCCACTATTGGGCGACCACTATTTAAAGAGGGAGCAAATGAATTTACCGAAGATTCACTTGGGTATAATTTCAAAACAAAAAAAGGGATTA